>Ga0208863_1000183_pt1 | contig 76678 bp, 60 predicted proteins | sample RifOxyD3_FD_184040 | JGI IMG/M metagenome (GOLD analysis project Ga0208863, IMG submission 184040) | Soil microbial communities from Rifle, Colorado - Rifle Oxygen_injection D3 (SPAdes) | ecosystem: Environmental > Terrestrial > Deep subsurface > Rock core/Sediment | place: Rifle, Colorado... | reverse complement strand
GTCTACCGGGATGGTGCCGAAACCGTGGCTCTGTAAATAGACGAGACCCGATGATGATTCTTTTCATCTTGTCTAAGGAGCCATCATGTCAAAGAATGTTTCCCCTCTTGAGCTTCGCGTAGGTGTCAAGCCTGGAAAATCAGCTTTTTTGCAAAGTCGGGGTCGAAGATCTCGCGCAACTTGGTCTCGGTTACGGCGAAAATAAATCCGGGACGCTCCCCAATTAATTGTTCCCCATCCCATCAAAAAATATAATCTTATGGACATCCAACAATAGAATTGAATCTTCTGCCGCAAACGCTACCGCAGGCGCGGCTGGTACAAGCGGATCGGCACCACCGAGGAGTAGCGTTCGAAATCCTGGTCCGTGGTGAAAATGGGTAACTGGTGACGATGCGCCACGGCACAGATGAGATAATCCGTGTTGGAGCCTTGGATGCCCTTGCTTCTGGCCAGGTTGAAAAACTCCGCCGCCAATTCGAAGTCTGCGGAATCCAAGGGCAGATCGTGAAAGGCGGCGAGATACTTTTTGAGAGAGGAGAACTGCTTTTTCGTCTTGACCCCGGAGAGGAGTTCCTGCCGGACCGGGCCGATCAGTTGCACCCGCAGTTCGGCCACCAACTCGGTGAGCTCCTCGACCAGAGCGTGTTCGGCTGTCTCGTTGCGGCGTAAGGCCAGGGACCAGACACAGGTATCGACCAGAATCTTCATTCCGCCTGCCGCTGTTTCTTGTAATCGTAATCCTGATCGTAATCGACCTTGCCGAAGATATTCAGAATATCCTTTTGCTTCCGGCGCTGGATATATTCCTCCAGCGCCTCGGTCACCACGGCCTTCTTGGTCTTCTGCTTGCCCAGCACCCGCGCTTCTTCGATCAGACTGTCATCAATCGCCAGATTCGTCGCCATCTCTCACCTCCGTTCACACATTCGTTTGCATTATATTATGTGTAAAACAAGACGGTTTGGCAAGTACTCTTTTCTGCCCCCAGATGCCTTGGGCGAAAAATGCAGTTGGCCCTCAAACCGGCGCCAGGTCAAAGGCCGCGGAAAAAAGCTTTTGGGTATAGGGGTGGGAGGGGTTGGCAAAGAGTTCCGCCGCAGGGCCTGATTCGACAATGCGGCCGTTCTGCATCACCGCCACCTCGTCGGCCATGGCTTTGATCACCCGCAGATCGTGGGAGATGAAGAAGTAGGTGATGTTGTGCCTGGCTTGCAGGTTTTTGAGCAGTTCGATGATCTGGGCCTGGATGGTCATGTCCAGGGCGCTGGTGGGCTCGTCCAGCACCAGGAAGCGGGGCTTGAGCACCACGGCTCTGGCAATGGCGATCCGCTGCCGCTGGCCCCCGGAAAACTCGTGGGGGTAGCGCTCGATCATCTCCGGCTCCAGGCCGACCTCGATCAGCGCCTCGGCCACTCGTTTTTTGCGTTCCTCCCGGTTGCCAAGGCCATGCACGCTTAAGCCTTCGCCCACGATCCGGCCCACGTTGAGTCTCGGCGATAGGGAGGAGAAGGGATCCTGAAACACCACCTGGAGATCGCGGCGCAGGGGCCGCCACTGGCTGTTGGACAGGGTCAGCAGATCGCGGCCATCGTAGAGCAGGCTACCCCGGCTGTTGACCAATTTGAGCAGGCACATGCCCAGGGTGCTTTTGCCCGAGCCTGATTCGCCGACCACCCCGAAGGTGGTACCCTGCCTGATGGTCAAGCTCACCTCATCTACCGCCTTGATCGTATTCACCGTGCGCCGCAGGAAACCGGCCTTGATCGGGAAATGACAGGAAAGGTTGGCGGCGGTAAGTAGCGGAGGCGGGTTGTCCTTGGGGGTGGGTGCTTCGTGTGGCACGCTGTTCAGGAGATGGATGGTGTAGGGGTTTTGCGGCTTGCTGAACACCTCGGCGGTGGGACCGCTCTCCACGATCCTCCCCTCATGCATGATATGGACCCGCTGGGCGATCATTTCCACCATGTTGAGGTCGTGGGTGATGAGCAGCAAAGCCATGCCCAGTTCCTGCTGGATCTCCTTGATCATGGCCAGGATCTGCGCCTGGATGGTGACATCCAGGGCCGTGGTCGGCTCGTCGGCGATCAAGAGGTCCGGCCGGCAGGCCAGGGCCATGGCGATCATCACCCGCTGGCGCTGGCCGCCGGAGAGCTGGTGGGGAAAGCTGTTCAGCCGCTGGGCCGCGTCGGCAATCCCGCAACGCTTAAGGAGATTCTCCGCCATGGCCGACGCCTCATTTTTGGCAAACCCCTGATGCAGCATCAGCGGTTCGATGAGCTGGGCGCCGATGGAGTAGACCGGATTGAGCGAGGTCATGGGCTCCTGAAAAATCATGGCGATCCGATTGCCGCGAATCTGGCGCAGCCGGACTTTCGGGCAGGAGACCAGATCCTCCCCATTGAAGAGAACCTGGCCTTCGATCCTGGCCGCATCTTTTTCCAGCAGTCCCAGGATGGACAGGGCGGTCACCGATTTGCCGGACCCGGATTCGCCGACCAGAGCCGCGGTTTCACCGCGAGCAATGGCAAAGGAGACCTTGTCCAATACCGGGGTAAAGCCACGATCCGAGTAGAAACCGGCGGTGAGGTTTTTCAGCTCAAGCAGCATGGGGTATTCCCTTTTTCCAGACAAATTCGTGGCCTTAACGCCCTCTCCCTCAGGGAGAGGGTTGGGGTGAGGGAAGCTCCGTCAATACAGAGAAAACCCGTTCAAGCACAGCATCAAGCTCAGCCAGTATCTCATGATTCCAGAAGCGGATAACTCTGTATCCCAAATGTTCCAGCCTTGCTGTCCGCACGGCATCGTAGGCTCTTTGTTCCGTGTGCTGTCCCCCATCGGCCTCAATGATCAGCTTTGCCTCAACACAGATGAAATCAACAATATAAGACTCGATGATCACTTGGCGCCGAAACTTGTACCCATTGAATCGACGAGCCCGCAGGTGCACCCACAGTGTTTTTTCAGCATCGCTGGATTGTCGGCGTAAGGTGCGAGCCCGGGTCAGCAACTTTTTGGGCGCCCTCTCCCTATCCCTCTCCCGGGGGGAGAGGGGAATTTTCTTTACCGTGGCGCAAGCCTCTTGCGCCCCCATCACACCTTCCTCGGATCAAAGGTTTCCCGCAACGCTTCCCCAATAAAGATCAACAGAACCAGGGTGCCGACCAGCACCCCGAAGGTGGTCAGGGAAAGCCACCACGCCTCGATGTTGTTCTTACCTTGAGCCAGCAGCTCGCCTAAGCTCGGGGTGGGGGGCGGCACGCCGAGGCCCAGGAAGTCGAGGCTGGTGAGAGCCAGGATCGAACCGCTCAGGCGGAAAGGCAGGAAGGTGATCACCGGGGTCATCCCGTTGGGGAGCAGGTGGCGGAACATGATGGTGATATTGCCCACGCCCAGCGCCTTGGCCGCCTTGACATAATCGAGGTTGCGCCCTTTAAGAAACTCGGCCCGCACGTAATCGGCCAGCCCCATCCAGCCGAAGATCGACAGGAGGATCAACAGGAGCAGGACGCTGGGCTTGAAGATCGAGGCAAAGATGATCAGCAGGTACAGCTCGGGCATGGCGCTCCAGATCTCGATGAAGCGCTGCATAAAGAGATCGGTGCGCCCGCCGAGATAGCCCTGCACCGCCCCGGTTATGATGCCGATGACCGTGCCGATAAAGGTGAGGACAAAGGCAAAAATAACCGAAAGGCGAAAGCCGTAGAGCAGCCGGGCCAGGACATCGCGGCCCCGGTCGTCGGTGCCCAGATAGTTGGTCCCGTCGGGCGGGGAGGGGACCGGCTGATTGAGCTGGAGGTTGATCGAGGCAAAGCTGTGCGGGTTGGGCGGAAACAGGGCGAAGTTGGCGTTGCTGGTGAGCCGGTGGCGGACAAAGGGGTCCTGGTAATCGGCCTCGGTGGCAAACTCACCGCCGAAGGTGGTTTCCGGGTATTCCTTGAGCAGGGGGAAATAGAGGCTTCCCTGGTAGGAAACCAGCAGCGGCTTATCGTTGCTGAGGAGCTCCGCGCCCAGGCTGAAGAGAAAGCAAAGGGAAAAGAGGATCAGGCTGTAGTAGCCCCTCTTGTTGGCCTTAAAACGCCGCCAGCGCCGGGAAGAGAGTTTCTGTGGTTTCGGGTTCATCAACGGGACTCCACGCTTTCAAAGCTGATGCGCGGATCCACCACCACATAGCTTAAGTCCGAGAGCAGCCGGGAGATCAGGCCGATGATGGTGAAAAAATAGAGGGTGCCAAGCACCACCGGATAATCGCGGTTGAGAATGGATTCGTAGGCCAGCAACCCCATGCCGTCCAGGGAGAAGATGGTTTCGATCAGCAGGCTGCCGGTGAAAAAGGCGGTGATGAAGGAGCCGGGAAAACCGGTGATGATGGGGATGATGGCGTTGCGGAACACATGCCGGTACAGAACCTGGCCTTCGCTCAACCCCTTGGCCCGGGCGGTGAGCACGTACTGCTTGCGGATCTCTTCGAGAAAGCTGTTCTTGGTCAGCAGGGTCATCACCGCCAGGCTGCCCAGCGTGGAAGAGAGCACCGGCAGGACCATGTGCCAGAGGTAGTCCGCCACCTTGGCGGCCAGGCTCAGCTCACCCCAGTTGTCGGAGACCAGGCCGCGCAGCGGGAAGATGCTGAAAAAACTGCCGCCGCCAAAAAGAACGATCAGGGCGATGGCCAGGACGAAGCCGGGAATGGCGTAGCCGATCAGGATTGCGGTGGTAGTGAGAACATCGAAGCGGGAGCCCTCCCGCATGGCCTTGGCGATACCGAGCGGGATGCAGACCCCGTAGACGATGAGAAAAGACCACAACCCCAGGGACATGGAAACGGGCAGCTTGGAGATGACCAGGGCCGCCACGCTGTTGTGGTGGTAATAGCTGGTGCCGAAATCGAAAACCAGATAGTTTTTCATCATGGTAAGGAATCGCTCCGCCGGCGGCTTGTCAAAGCCGTAGAGCTTGGTGAGCTGGGCGACCCGCTCCTCGTCGAGTCCCTTGTCGCCCTGGTACAGATCCAGGCTGCGACTGGCGCGGACCTCGCCGCCCGCCCGGTCATGGCCCTGCAACTGGGCGAGCATCCGCTCCACCGGCCCGCCCGGCACGAACTGGGTGACGGCAAAGGTGACCAGCATGATCCCGAAGATGGTGGGGATCATGAGCAGCAGGCGTCTTATAATATAGGCAGTCATCTTATTTCCTAAACGCTCCTTGCTGTTGCCTTTCCGGCATCCGCCACCAGGTCATCAGGGCCTGAAAGGGAGAGTAATACAGGGGCAGGGTTTTCGGCCTGGCGAAGATGGTGCGATAGGCGACCCGGTGCTGGGCCAGATACCAGTTGGGCACCACATAATAGCCGTACCAGAGTACCCGGTCCAGGGCCTTGCAAGCGGCATGCAGCTCCTCCTGGGTCTGGGCATAGATGATCTTCTCCACCAGGTGATCCACCGCAGGCTCCTTGATGCCGATGAGATTCCGCGAGCCCTTGCGATCCGCAACCGTCGAATGCCAGTAATTCCGCTGTTCATTGCCCGGTGATTGGGCCTGGCCAAAGACGGAAACCGTCATGTCGAAATCAAAATTATCCAGCCGGCGGCTGTAGAGGGCCGGGTCGATGACCCGCGAGTGCACGCGCACCCCGAGTTTTTTCAGGTTGTTGATGTAAGGCTCCATCACCCGTTCAAAACCCGCGCCGACCAAAAGAATTTCAAACTCCAGCACTTGTCCGGTGCGGTTGGTCAACACCCCGTTTTTCACAGTCCAGCCTGCCTGGTTGAGAATTTTTTTGGCCGCAAGCAGATTGGCGCGCAGGCTGGCCGGCGGCCTGGTGCTGAACGGGGCGGGCGGAGTAGTGAACACCTCCGGGGGCAGGTGAGAGCGAAATGGTTCAAGATAGGACAGCTCAAGGCCTGTCGGCACTCCCTTGGCGCTCAGGGCTGAATTGCTAAAAAAACTGTCACAGCGGGTGTATTGGTCAAAAAAGAGGGCCGCGTTGGTCCATTCAAAATCAAAGGCCAGGGAGAGGGCTTTGCGGACTTGGGGGTTCTGGAAAACCGGCTTGCGCAGATTGAAGACAAAGGCCTGCATCCCGGCGTTATTCCTGTGGGGCAGGGTTTCCTTGGCCAGCTCGCCGCGCTTGAACCTGGGGCCGTCCAGGTCGCGGGCCCATTGCTTGGCGATATTGACCGGCATGAAATCGAATTCTCCGGCCTTGAAGGCCTCCACCGCCACGATCTGGTCCTTGAAATATTTGTAGATGATGGTGTCGAAGTTGAACATCCCGCGCCGCACGTTGAGATCCCTGGCCCAGTACTGCGGGTTGCGCACATAGGTGATGGCTTTGCCGGGGATGACTTCTTTGATCAGATAGGGACCGGAGCCGACCGGCGGGGTCATGCCCGGGGAGGCAAAAGGGTGGGCGGTGTAGAATTTTTTGGATAATACCGGCAGCTGGGCGGCGATCATGTGCAGCTCACGATTGCGCTGGGAAAAATGGAAGCGGACCCGATGCTGGTCAAGAACCTCGGCGGAGGAGATATCCTGAAAATAGATCTGGTACGAGGGGCTTACCTCCGGGCTTTTCAGGGTATCCAACGAAAATTTCACATCTTCCGGGGTAATCGGAGTGCCGTCGGAAAACCTGGCCTGTTCGTGGATGGTGAAGGTGACTGATAATTTGTCCGCTGCCAGGGTAATATCTTTGGCGATCAGGCCATAGGAGGCAAAGGGCTCATCCAGACTCGGCACGGCAAGGGTCTCAAAAACCAGCTCGTCAAGCCCCGCCGGGGGAGTACCTTTTAGGGTAAAGGGGTTGAGCTTGTCAAAGCTGCCCAGATCATGGAGCACCAGCTGGCCGCCCTTCCGGGCCTGGTCGGAAGCATAGTCGAACTTGTTGAAACCCTGCGGGTACTTAACCTTGCCGTCGATGCTGATCCCCTGGGCGGCGAGGGCGGACGCGGGCAGGGCGAGGGCGAGAGCCAGCAGGGCGGGAAAGAGGATTTTCATCGGCAGTACTGTAAAGCGGAAAAAGGTAACGGGTCACGGGGTATGCCCCAATAGGTCAAGTAACCACGAAACAAACGGTCACAGGGTGGTGCAGGTTGCGGCAAGCGGGACGGCGATGCGTACTTTTGTACGTGAGCCGGACCGATCGCCGCAAGATGTGGTACCCTGTGATCGCTTACGGAAAAAGCGCTCAATGGCTCGCTCGACTGCCTAACACCCCGGCCATGACATTGGCCAGCATATTGGCAAGTATGGAAAGCACATTCACATCGTGCTGGGTGAAATTATCATCGCATTTGTTCAGCGCCTGCACCGCGCCGATGCATTCTCCGTTTACATGGAGGGGCACGGCGAGGATGGAGCGGGTGACAAAATCGGCATTCCTGTCCATACCGTTGTCAAAGCGGGCGTCGGTGCCGGCATTGCTCGCCAGGGCCGACTGGCCGTTGCGATAGACCCAGCCGGCAAGTCCTTTGTCCATGGGAATAGTCTTGCCGTAGATCAGGTTTTTCTTGGGGCCGGTGGGCAGGGCGACCAGCAGCTCCTTTCCCTCGAGATCCGCGATCAGGATTGAGCTCGCTTCGCAGTCGAGGATTTCATTGGCCATTTCCAGGACCACCTCCATAATCCACGGATCCTTACCGATATTCTGCAAGAGGATCGCGGCCTGGAGCAGGAAGTGCAGCTGACGGGGAGAAAGCGACTCACACAGGGAATCGGGCAGCCTCTGGGCCAGCAATCCTTTGGCCAGGGATTTCGGCTCCACCGTCTGCATCTCCATGAGGATACCGCCAAGACAGCGCTCTTCCTTGAAACGGGCGGTAAACCAAGGCTGTAGATGCGCCCGGAGCAGAACGTTGAAGTTTTTGGCGGAGTCGATTTTTTGCCCGGCCAGGCTCTTCTGTCTGGCCAGGGCGGAGGCAATCTCCTCTTCGGAGGCCAGCCCCAAGTCAGTGAGAATATCGCCGAGCCGCCGCCACTGGGAACGGACATCCATGAGATGCCCGGAAAGATTGGCGACGATGTTTTCCTGATAGGGGTTCCTGCCGTCGCCAAAAAAAACGGTCAGATAACGGTCCATGCGTCCGAGTTTTGCCAGGGTCGGCACGATGAACTGCTCATAAAAGGCAAGGGTGCCGTCCTTGATCTCCTGCACGGTCTTGAAAATCTTGGTCCCTTTCTTGATCAGGTTCTCGCGGTTTTCAAACTCGTAGACCTCCTTGAACTCGGCAAAGAGATCATCCATGCGCTGGATATAGTCGGTATCCGCCATCTGGGCGACCAGGTCGGCGGTGGCCACTATCCGGGCCAAGGCCTTGAGTCGCTCCTCCTTGAACAGGGGGGCTAAATCCGGCAGATTTGTGTAGTCGGTGATGGAAATTATCCGGCAGACCGCATCCACATCGGACTCGGGCCAATGTCTTCGGGTCAGATATTCCCGGGCGATATCCATGCTTCGTTTGACATGGATCAGGGTGAATTTGCCGCCCGCTCCGGCCAGATCGCCCTTGTCCTTGATATAGCCGGCGTCATGGAACACACTTGCGGCCATGCCAAGCTGAAAGTAGCCAGCGTCCAGGGACTGCCCCGCCTCCATCTTGTTCCAGCCGGAAACCATCCGGGCGGCGGCAAGACAGACATCCAGGGCATGGCTGAAATTATGATAGTTGACGGTGCAGGCTTCGTGGCTCGGCCAGCGACCGGCGTACAGATCGGCCACATCCGCGAGCAGTTCGGCAAGACGGGGAAGGACCTTTCCGTATTCAGCGCGGGAAACGGCGATTATAAGCTCGATGGTTTGCTGATTATCGCTCTGGTTAGCAGACAATTGCCGGTCAGGAGTTATGGTTTTCGTTTGTGCCATATGCCTGCTATATCCTTACAAAAAAATTTGCGCGCTTTGACAGCAACAATAAATTTTAAAGCATGATATCCAGCATGGGAACCCAGGTCAAACGCAAAGTATGAAAAAACAGTGTTTACTTAATATTTTCGGTAATTTTTCGGACGGGCTCTGCATTTATCGTGGCTAAGGGCTGCCGGAATGTGGTAAAAAAAACCGTAACTATCCAGCAACACCGCCCAAAAATACTCAGACAATCCCCGTACGGAGGCTCATTACCAATGGGTAAAACCATAGCTGAAAAGATTTTTGCCGCGCATCTGCGCGACACCCCGACCCCTGAGAACGTCATCCTCAACCTTGATGTGGTCTTGTGTCACGAAATCACCACGCCCATCGCCATCACCGATCTGGAGGCCCGCGACATGGACCGGGTCTTTGACACCACCAAGATCAAGGCGGTCATCGACCATGTCACCCCGGCAAAGGATTCCAAGACCGCCACCCAGGGCAAGATCCTCCGCGACTGGGCCAGGCGGCACAAGATCCGGGATTTTTTCGACATCGGCGCCAACGGGGTCTGCCATGCGCTCTTCCCGGAAAAGGGCTTTATTCGCCCCGGCTACACGGTGATCATGGGTGATTCCCACACCTGCACCCACGGAGCCTTCGGCGCCTTTGCCGCTGGCGTCGGCACCACCGATCTGGAGGTGGGTATCCTGAAGGGGGTTTGTTCGTTTCGCACCCCGGAAACCATGCGGATCACCATCACCGGCACCTTGCAGGACGGCGTCTCTGCCAAGGACGTGATTCTCTTTATCATCAAGGAACTTACCGTCAACGGGGCCACCGACAAGGTCATGGAGTTTGTCGGCCCGGTGGTGGATAAGATGAGCATGGAAGCGCGGATGACCCTGTGCAACATGGCCATCGAGGCCGGAGCCACCTGCGGCATCTGCCTGCCGGACCGGGTGACCGCCAAATATCTCTGGCCGTTTCTCAACCATAAGTATGCCTCCATTGATGTGGCGGTGGAGGATTTTCTTAGGTGGCATTCCGATCCTGATGCGAGCTATGTGCAGGAGATGACCCTTGATGTCTCCAAGCTGGCGCCCCAGGTGACCTTCGGCTACAAGCCCGACGAGGTGAAAAGCGTTGTCGAAATGGAGGGCACCCCGGTGGATCAGGTGTATATCGGTTCCTGCACCAATGGCCGCATCGAGGATCTCCGTTCCGCGGCCCGAATCCTGAAAGGGAAAAAGATCGCCGCCAATGTGCGCGGCATTCTTTCTCCGGCCACTCCCAAGGTTTATTCCCAGGCCCTGGAAGAGGGGCTCATCGCCATCTTTATGGAAGCGGGTTTTTGCGTGACCAACCCGACTTGCGGCGCCTGCCTGGGTATGAGCAACGGGGTTCTGGCCGAAGGGGAGATCTGTGCCTCCACTACCAACCGGAACTTTAATGGCCGGATGGGCAAGGGCGGCATCGTCCATCTGATGAGCCCGCTCACCGCCGCGGCCACAGCCGTAAAGGGGCATATCACCGACCCGCGAAAGCTCATCTAAGCCATTGTACAAAATTAACCACGACTTTCTTAAAGCCAAAAATGGCATAAGGGGCCGTAAAGGCGAGTCGAAATTGTACAAATTATTTCTGAACGGCCCCTAAACCAAACAATAATGGAGTGAAAGATAATGAAAGAGTTCGGCGGCAAAGCGCTGTTTCTTGACCGAAGCGATATAAATACCGACGAGATCATCCCGGCCAAGTATCTGACCGAAAACACCAAACTGGCCCTGCAGTCCTATATTCTTGAAGACCTAAAATTGGGGGGGTTTGATCCGCGCCGGGACATCGAGGGCAAGGGGGTTATCATCACCCGGGCCAATTTCGGCTGCGGCTCCTCCAGGGAGCACGCGGTCTGGGTATTCGAGGTCAACGACATCAATGTGGTCATCGCCGAGAGCTTTGCCCGCATCTTTAGGCAGAACATGTACAACTGCGGCATGCTGGCCATCGAGCTGCCGAAAAAGGATATCGAGACTCTTTTCACTCTGGGGGAGGAGGTGGAGATCGGGGTGGATCTTGTTGGTTGCACCCTCACGGTTCACGGGGACAAAAAGGTGGTTATCCCCTTTATCCTTAATGAATTTGATAAAAATCTCGTGGAAGCAGGCGGTTGGTTGGCTTATGCTGATAAAAACTATTAGGTTTTAACCGGGAGATTTACACCCGGAATGCCGGTATGGGGTGGTCGCTCTGTGCCGGCTTTTTTGTTTATCCGGAAATTTCGGGGGAACAAAAAAGCCTCTTCTGTCGTTCTCTCTTTCTTCTTTTGCGTGCCCAAAAGAAGAAACAAGAAAAAGGCACCCCAGCCAGTCCTGGCCCTGCGGGCTTCCCTTACTTCTCGCCAAGGGCGGGACGCGGAATAACTCGGGCTTCGCCCTCAAACAGTTCCCGCGTCTTTTCCGCCCTCGCCTGTGAGGCGCGGCAGGACAAATGGGGGAAAGGTGGAATTCTCCGGATTTCCTGATGAATCATTTTTTTGTGCGGAACAGCCGATGAGCAAATCCGTGGAACTCACGGTTGACAAGGTAATCAAGGGGGGCCTCGGTCTGGGGCGTCTGCCCGATGGCCAGGTGGTCATGGTGCCGCGCGTGCTGCCTGGGGAACGGGTGCTGGTTCGTTTGCGCCGAGGGCACAAGCAGTATCAGGAAGCGGATTTGCTGGAGGTGCTTGTGGCCTCAGATCAGCGCGTTGCTCCGAGCTGTCCGGTGTACGACACCTGTGGCGGCTGTGATTTTCAGCATGTGGTTTACGAAGAACAGCTTCGCCTGAAAAACGCTGTTCTCGGGGAGACCATCTGTCGGGCCGGTTTGTGCCGGGAGGAGGAACTTGCCGCCCTTATGGGAGCCCCCGTGGCCTCGCCTGAAACATCAGGATACCGGCAACGGATCAGGTTGCAGGTGGCTGAGGGCAGGGTGGGATATTTCGGCCGTCAGAGCCACAGCCTGGTCCCTGTTTCCCGGTGCCCCCTGGCCGGGGAGGGTATCAACTCGTTGCTTGTCGAGCTTTTAAAAAGCAGACAGTTTCAGTCCATTCTGAATCTGGCTTCGGCCATTGAACTGCTCGAAAATCCCGCCCATAACTCGGTCATCCTGCTCATCCACTACACCAGAAAGACCCGGCCTGCCGAGCATCAGGCCGCCAAACTCATCTGTCAGTCCCTGCCCAGGCTCGCAGCAGTGCTCTTCAGCGTGGAAGACCAGGCCAAGGGGCCGTGCTTCACCGAAAAAGGGGAGGTTCAGCCCAGCGAGCTGCTGGTGGAGTTTTCCCTGCCTGCCGAACTGTGCGGCCACCCCTTGACCCTTGCCCTGGAGCCGGGGGGCTTCTGCCAGGTGAATCTCGGACAGAATGAAAACTGCATTAAGCTGCTGCTGGACTGGACCCGAAAGATGGAGCCCGCCAAGGCGCTGGATCTCTTCTGCGGCATGGGCAATTTCTCTCTTCCTCTGGCCGGGAAGGGTTGGGAGGTAACCGGCATGGACATGCAGCGTTCCACCATCCGCAGTGCGGTGCGCAACGCCGAGATTGCCGGGCTTGCCGACCGCTGCCGCTTCAGTCAGGAAAGCGCCATCAAGGCGACCAAGCGCCTGCTCGCCGAAAAGGCCACCTTTGACTTCCTCCTCCTTGACCCGCCCCGTTCCGGCTGTGCCGAACTCATCCCCCTGCTGCCCGGCCTTAACGCCCAACAGATCATCTACATCTCCTGCGACCCCGCCACCCTGGCCCGTGATCTGGTCGGACTTACCCAGGCCGGTTACCGGCTGACCGAAGTTAGGTTGGTGGATATGTTCCCGCAGACTGCCCATCAGGAAACCATGGTGAGGTTGGAGCGGGAGTAGGGGAGAGATGTGACAAGACTATCCCGGCGGTCCTTTTTCTTGAAAAAGATTGTCGAAAAGATCATCTTTTTAACAGGAGGTGGTGCCATGACCTCCTTTAATATTTCCCTGCCGGATCCCATGAAATAGTTGGTCGAGTTTGGCATGTTGCAAACGAAAAACTACTTCAACTCCCTGACACGCTGCCTGAAGCTCATTTCATAATTCTCAACCCCCACAGACTATCGCTGTCACTTCATATGTAAAGCGGGCACTTCCGGGGGAAGTCCGGTGGTGTAGAAAACAGCGTTTCGTTTATTTGTTTTCAAATGCGACAAATTGCCGCATTTGCCAAGTGGGACAGGGAATTGTAGTATTTAATTATTTTCCTTTGCATCAGGGAAACCTGGTGCTATAGTATTTAATTATTTTCCTTCGTGCTAATATTCTTCGAGATGCCTTTCCGGGGCATAGGGCGGTGGCATCCGGATGCGAGAGACATAGCATTTGGGGAGTTTTCGCTTTTAACGATATTTTTTGTGGGAGTGAGGCCATGGCCCAATCCACCTCAAGCAACATGGCGGATATCTACCGCTTTCTCGCTCAATCCCTGCGCTATCCCGACTCCAGCTGGCTGCAGGCGGAGTATTTTTCCGCTCTCGATGCCTTTCTTGTCGGGCTGGGATGGGATGCCGAGGCGGCGTCCATCCGGCGGTCAATCTCCGAAAGCGCTGACTGGCTTGAGCCCCTGCAGGTGGAGCACACCCGGCTGTTTGTCAATGCGGTTCCCGCGGTAATCGCTCCGCCATATGGCTCGGTCTACCTCAGCGATGACGGCATGCTCTATGGACCCAGCGCTGAAAAAACAAAACTATTTTATCACGAGCAGGGTTTCGACCTGGTGGGCGAGGCGGATATCCCCGATCATCTTACCTTTGAGCTGGAATTTCTTGCTCTTCTGGTTGAGGAAGGCAAGAGCGACGAGGAAGAGTTTTTTCTTGCCCACCATTTCAGGCCGTGGTTTCCCAAGTTTAAGGCGCGGGTTGTTTGCGAGACTCGCCATCATTTTTACCGGGTTATAGTCAATCTAATTGATTTCTTTACAAGGGAGGAAATGTGAAATGGCTTTGAATCTTACGAGACGTAAATTTTTGCAAACCGCATCTCTTGCGGCAGCCACGGCAGCAATGTCCGGCTGTTTTGCCGACAGGGCGAAGGCGGGCACCCCGTTTGTCAAGAAACCATTTGCCGCGCCCGGCAGCTTTGCCGACACCAAGACCGTGACGGGCGGGATCTGCGAGATGTGCTTCTGGCGCTGTCAGCTGGTGGGCAAGGTGCGGGATGGCAGACTGGTCAAGCTTGAGGGCAACCCCAAGAGCATCGACAACGGAGTGAGCATCTGCGCCCGCGGCAATGCCGGAGTCAAGCTGCTCTACGATCCGGATCGCTTGAAATTCCCGATGAAAAACGTGGGCAAGCGTGGCGCTCCTGAATGGAAGCGAATCTCCTGGGATGAGGCTCTGGACGAGTGCGCCACCAGGCTCAAGGGGGTTATCGACAAGTACGGCCCCCAAGGCATCGCTATTTTCCCCCATGGATGCTCGGCAACCTATCCGATGAACTTTTTCGAGAATGTGGTCGGCACCCCCAACAACTCCGAAGCCTCTTTCTTCCAGTGCCGCGGGATTCGCGACACCGCCTATGTCGCCACCCTTGGCGTACCCCCCGGTGAAAATGTTGATATGGCCAATGCCAAGGCGATCTTTCTTTTGGGCGGTCATTTTGGCGAGAACGTCCACGTCTCCCACCTGAAGCGCTATCTGAAAGGGCTTGAGAACGGCGCCAAGCTGATCGTAGTTGACCCCCGCTTTTCCGCCTCCGTGTCTAAGGCGGATATCTGGGTCAGGATCAAGCCCGGCACCGATACCGCCTTTTTGCTGGCGATCATGAATTACCTGATCAAGGAAGGCAAATACGACAAGAAATACGTGGCCGAGCACGGCAAGGGTTTTGGCGAATTTGCCAAGGGCATCAGCCATTCCTCTCTTAAATGGGCGGCAAAGACCTGTGATGTGCCGGAAAAACAGATCAAACAGGTTGCCGACACCCTGGCCGCCAATGCTCCCAATGTTTCCATCCATCCGGGCCGTCATGTGAGTTGGAACGGCAACGACTTCCAGCGGGAGCGGGCCCTTGCTTGCCTGACCGGTCTCCTTGGCACCATCGGGGTTAAAGGTGGGTTTGTACCGGGCAAAGGCCCGAAAGTCGGAAAGGTGGGTTGGCCGAAGCTCATGAGTGAACATGCCGAGCAGTTTGCCCTTCATACGATGGCCAAGCTATATAAATTTTCTCCTCCCGGCACCCCCACCGATCTTATCCGCAATACCGCCGTTACCGGCAAGCCCTATGCGATCAAGGGCTATGTCGGCTGGGGGCAGAACCCCATCCAGACCATCCCGGATCAGGCTTTGACCATCAAGATGCTGGAACAGATGGATTTTGTCATGGTCTGTGATGTCATGCCCACTGACATCACCATGTACGCCGACATTCTCCTCCCCGAGCTGTCCTATCTGGAACGTTATGACGGCTATATTCACAAGGGGACGCAGTGGAACTTTGCCGACCCGCAGCAGCAGTTCATCGCCCCACGGCTGCCGCTGGTATCTCCGATTGCGACCGACCATGAGCGCAAGGACTCCATCTGGATCATCAATGAGCTGGCCAAGCGGATGGGATATGGCGAGCATATCAAGGTCAAGAGCGCCGAAGAGATGGTTGAGAAGATTTTGGCCGGGGTTAATCTCTCCATCGGGCAACTGGTAAAGGAAGAGGGGATTCATCTCCAGCCCGGCGCTGATCCCTACGGCAAGGCCCTGGATGTGGAGTTTTACAGCGCGGAGCTGGCGGAGGCAGGTTACTCGGCCATTCCCACCTATGTTCCGGTGCCGGAACCGCCCAAGGGATTTGCCCGTCTGGTTTATGGCCGCTCCCCGGTCCACACCTTCAACCGGACGCAGAACAATGCCTGGCTGCACAACGAGATGCCGAACAATCCAGTCTGGCTTAACGATGAGTCCGCCAAAAAGATGGGACTGAAAGAAGGTGACACCATCGAACTGGTCAATCAGGACGGGGTGAAGTCGCGGACCTCTTCCGTGGTCAAGGTTACCCCCGGCATCCGCAAGGATACCATCTACATGGCCCATGGCTACGGCACGATGAATAAGGCCATGACCGTGGCGTCCGGTAAGGGTATCGACGACCAGAGTCTGATCACCAGGTTGGCGGTCGATCCGGAAACCGGGGCGCACGGCATGCGGAACAACTTCGTCAAGTTCATCAAGAACGGCAAGGTGTTGAGCATTCCCGCCTGAGAAATAAGCGCGGTCAGCGTGACGATACCGCAGGAAAATTAACCAATTTGCATTATGGAGGTATGCCGTGAGTCAATACGGAATGATTATAGATCTTGAGAAATGCGTGGGCTGCCATGCCTGCGCCATAGCTTGCCGGGCCGAGTGGGAGGTTCCCACGGGCAAGGATTCGGCCCAGCGGGAACGAAGAAGAAACTGGGTTTTGCGCCTCGGGCCGAGCAAGACCCCACAGGGCATGGCTTCCACCTACTATCCCGGCCTGTGCAACCACTGCGACAAGCCGGCCTGCGTGGATGTCTGCCCGGCGGACAAGGTCGAGGCCACCTTTACCGATCCTAAAAGCGGGGCGACCAAGACCATGCAGGTGGCCGCCACCTGGAAGGATCCATTCAACGGCACGGTGCAGATCGACAAGGAGCGCTGCCTCGGTTGCGGCGCCTGCGCCGATGCCTGTCCGTACAGCGCCCGCTATGTAAACGAGGAAGGCGGCGAGCCCAAGGCTGACAAATGCACCTTCTGCGTAGAGCGTCTGGCCCAGGGGCTGGAGCCGGCCTGCGTGCAAACCTGTCTGGCCAGGGCGCGGATATTCGGTGATCTCTCCGATCCTAATTCCGAGGTGGCCAAGTATGTTCAGAAAGGCGCGGTAAAGCTGGAAAACGCCAAGGTGAAGATCGGTCCCAATGTCCGTTATTACGCTAACAAAAGGGACATGCACCTGCTGACTACCACCTCAATCCCGAAGACCATGCCCCAGGCCAATCTGCGGCGGACCATTATGGCCCGGATGCTGAAGCCGGCCATGGATCAGGTAAAGAATCTCGGGATGCTCGGGCTGGCTGGAGTGGTGATTGCCAAAGGTTTGAGCGAAGATGACAAGCAATAATTAATCTCGCGTTATTTCTGGGTATGAAAATCCCTCGATGCCGCAAGGTGCCGGGGGATTTTTTTTGCTCCGCTCGTCTGCCAGTGTGAATTCAAATTGCAAGTGTATTACGAGCCTCATTTCAGAATCACGGGGATTCAGAAAAACGGTCAGGGCAAATTGTCAGCATTTATTAAGTATCCAGCACCTCCCGGATTTTGGCGGCCAGAGCCCGAATCGAGAACGGCTTCTGGATAAAATTGTCCCCCTCATCAAGCTCGCCGTGGCGCTGAATAATATTGCCCGCATAACCGGACATGAACAGAGGCCTGATTCCCGGATACAGTCCGAGCAGGGTTTTGGCGAGTTCCTGGCCGTTCATCTCCGGCATAACCACGTCGGTCAGCAGAAGCCGGATCTCGCCGGGGTGCTTCTTAGCCAGTTGGATCGCCTCCGCCGGAGTCGAAGCGATCAGCACCCGATAGCCGATTCCTTCCAGCATTTGCCTGGTCATGTCTAAAATAGCGGCCTCATCTTCGACCAGCAGGATGGTTTCATGCCCCCCCGCCATCGGCAAAGCCCGGCTTTCCTGCGGGATCTCCTCGATTTTGGCATCATGCCGGGGCAGGTAGACATTGAAGGTTGAGCCGTGTCCCGGCTCGCTGTAGACGTTGACAAAGCCGTTGTTCTGCTTGACGATCCCGTAGACCGTGGACAAGCCAAGCCCGGTGCCCCTGCCCAATTCCTTGGTGGTGAAAAACGGCTCGAACACCTTGCCGGCGGTCAGGCGGTCCATGCCGCAGCCGTTGTCGCTTACGCTCAGCAACAGGTATTCGCCGGCAACAACCTCCGGGTGCTCGGCGCAATAGCCCTCATCGATGACGGCGTTACGGGTTTCGATGGTGACCTTGCCAACCCCCGCGATGGCATCGCGGGCATTGACGCAGAGATTGGCTAGAATCTGATCGATCTGGGAGGGGTCCATCAGGACCGGCCACAAACCGGACCCCGGCAACCAGGCAAGATCGATATCCTCGCCGATCAGGCGCCGCAGCATCTTGAGCATTCCTTCCAGGGTTACATTGAGGTCGAGGACCTTGGGGACGACGGTCTGCTTGCGGGCAAAGGCCAGCAGTTGCCGGGTCAGGTCGGCGGAACGCCCGGCTGCTTTCCTGATTTCCTGGAGACTGGCAAAAAACGGATCGGTCGGGTCCACCTTCCGCAGGGCCATTTCCGCATGGCCGATGATTACGCTCAGCATGTTGTTGAAGTCGTGGGACACTCCGCCGGCCAAAGTGCCGATTGCCTCCATCTTCTGGGCCTGCCGCAACTGCTCTTCGAGCTTCACCTTTTCGGTCACGTCGTTGAGGGTTTCGATAACCGAAACCACCATGCCATCCCCATCGGTGATGGGAAAGGACTTCAACTCCATGTGGTGTTTCGCTCCTGAGGAATCGACATGGGAATGCAAGGCGGCATGCGCCTTGCCGGACTCAAAGCTGCGCCGGACGGCGCAGTCCTCGCCCTGTTCGAAACAGGGGCGGTTGGCCTGATGGGAAATCTCGTAGCAGAAGCGGCCCAGCACCTGCTCCTCGGCTAATTGCATCATTTTGCAGAAGGCCCGGTTCACCGAGATGATCCGGTACTGGGGATCGACAACGATGAAGCCCTCATCGACCGAATCGAGGATATTGCGGATGAAGGCCTCCCTCTCCCGGAGTATTTCGACCGACTGCTTGCGCTCGGTGATATCGGTGAACATCGCAAAAGAGCCCTGGTAACGCTGTTCATCATCAATGATGGGTGTAGCGGAAGCAAGAGCCCAGACGGTCTGGCCGTTATTGCAGCGGAAGCGGCGTTCATAGTACTCCGATATTCCCTGACCACGGTTATCCATCTTGCTCAGATGATCGTCCACATCCTCCTCGAACATGAAGTCGGTCACCGGTCGGCCAATCATCTCTTCAGCGGAGTAGCCGAGCAAGTCGGCTATTCTGGCGTTGACAAAGGTGGTCATGTTGTCCGGCCCGAGCATCCAGATCCCTTCAGTAGCCGTTTCCACGATGCGGCGGTATTTTGTCTCGCTTTCCTGCAAGTCACGGTAAGCCAACAGCCCGGTCAGGCCATCGGCCAGACGCCTGTTGATTTCCTGAAAGAGGACCAGCTCTTCCTGCTGCCATACTCGGGTATGAGAGCACTGGTGCATGCCGAACTGCCAGGGTTGCCCTGTTTTGGGGTAGGTGGCAACGCTCAACTGGGATTGAACCCCGAATTGCTCCGTTAGCCATTGGGGGTACGAATAGTCGGACCCCGGGCCCCAGGAAACCGGGCTGTCCGTGTCCCTCTGGATTCGGAACATTCTTTGGACCTCCGGCTCCATCGGTAACACCCGCCCCTGCACATTAGCACCCGGATATTCCGGCTTGGTGCGTTCCATCGGCACCGACCATGAAGCGGCCTCAGGGTCGCAGGGATAGAGGAGCCATGCCCGGTCGCAATCGAAGATCTCAAGCACTGCGTCAAGAACATCACTCATCATCTTCTGAATGTCATCTGTTCCCTGGATGACCCGGTTGATCTGATCCATGATTTCGACAAACCGAAGATGGTCCAGGCGTTCCTGCTCGGTGCGCTTGCGTTCGCTGCGAGTGCGCAGGACCATGATGCCGAACGCCAGATCGCCTGCCAGTTCTTCCATGAGCCGAATTTCATCAGGGGGAAAGGCATTTGGCTCAGCAGAATAGATGCCGAGAATGCCGAAGTTGTTTTTGCTTTCGTCCTGCAGGGGAAGGACGATACTCGAGCGATACCCTCGCTGCAAGGCGCTGTCCCGCCACGGGGCGGCTTGGGGGTCGGTGCTGATATCCTGGATGCAGATGCCCTCGCCAATCGCGAGGGGGGCGGTTATGCCTGGGCCTGGGCCTCGGTCTCGTGTCATGTCATTCCCGGTGAGCCCGACCTGTTCGAGGTACCCCTCCTCGACCCCGGCCCAGGCAACTGGGCGGATGGTTCCGGGGGCATCGTTTTCAGCATATCCCACCCAGGCCATCCGGTAGCCGGCCTCGTCGCAAACGATCCGGCAGATATCGACAAGCAAGGATTGCTCGTCCTCGGCCCGCATCAAGGTCTGGTTACAGTCGCTGATGGCTCGCAGTTGCCGATTCAGTCGATGCAGTTGCTCCTCGGCAAGCTTGCGGTCGATACCGACCGCGATTTCGCTGGAAACCGCAGCCAAGGCCTTAAGGGTTACCTCGCTCAGAGGGTGGCGGGAGAACATCGCCATGACGCCGATGAGTTTGTCGCCGATGGTGAGCGGATGTCCGGCAAAGGCCACCATCTCTTCCCGTTTCGCCCATTCCTGATCGTGGACCCGTGGGTCTCCTATGACCGCATTCGTAATGTGCGGTTTGCGTTCTTCGGCGATCAGCCCTATCTTGAACTTGCCAACCGGAATCCGTTGGTGAGAGCCGTCGATCCTCGTGTACATCCCGGAGCTTGCCTGCATTTCCAGGACATCTTCAGCGGAATTCAAGGTCCAGATCCGTGCAAAGGCCGCATCGAGGTGGCGGACCATGGCTTCGGCGCATGCATCCAGGATGCTCCGGAGATTATCCTGTTTTACCATAGCCAAGCCAATATCCGCGGACAACTCCGCCAGCATCACCCTCTCGGCCAAAGCATCCTCCCGCTGTTTGCGCTCGATAAAAAGTGGGGCAATGAATGCGATGCCTGCTGCCATGGCCGCCGACAGCGCAAGGCCAATAATCTCATTCAACGGATCCGGTAAAATCGACAGGTCACCGGTAATGAGACGGTAGAGCGGAACCACGCGGCGCACCGCCATGAGCGTCAATGCTATAGCGATGAGACTCCACGCCTTTCGTCGGCCCGTGATGCCGATCAGCCTGAAAGCCATGATAGCTGCGGCGGCCTGGATGCCAATCGAAAGGGTAAGAATTAAGATGATGGGGTAGGGCGAGGTCAGCATGTTCAGTGAAACTCCTTTAGTACATTAAATCATGTGAATCCTCACGCTGCAGGTGTAGCCACTCTGGTTTTTATCTCGTCAAGGGTTGGCTTTAGATCCAGCTGGATGAGGTCAAGATCATAGGTGTGCTGGAGGTTCAACCAGATATGTGGACCGGTGCCAAACCATTTCCCGAGTCTCAGCGCGGTCTCGACGGTGATGGAGCGTTTCCCCGCCAAAATCTGGGAGATCCGGTTGGGCGGCACATGGATATTCTTGGCCAGTTCGGTGGCGGTTATATTGAGTTCGGCAAGTTCCTCGGCGAGAATTTTGCCGGGGTGTATGGGAAATCTGTTCATTTTGGTCACCTTTAATGATGCCGGCGGCATCAAGGACGCGCAGTTGCTTCTCCGCCTGTCTGCAAAAGGCTTAAAAAAAGCCGGTGCATTTCCCTTTGGGCAGTTTTAGGGTTTTCTTGTCCTTGAAGCTTTTGATCATAAAGCAATCATACTATTTGTACACGTGACGTCAAAAGTATTTTTGGTGAAGCCTGGGTGGGCTATCCTTGAGCTTCGCATAGAGGGTATCATTGCGGGGAAGGAGAGATGAGAGGGACGGAGTGATACTGCATAACCCAGGTTTGTTAATGGTATTGTGGAAACGGCAGGAAGGTGGGGTCCCGGTCGGTCTGACCCTGGGTCGGACCAGGATTCAGCAACTGGTGGACAGCGCCAGGCGCATCAACCTCATCACAGGGTATACCCCAATATGCGGTCACCGGCCCATTCGACGGATTGCCCCAGGTCCACTCAAGGGCGAACGGACGGGAGCCTTGCCGGTGGAAGATGACCCCGTCGATCTCCCTTGCCCCATCGCGGCGGGAGCTGCGCCACGGCTTATTGCCGATCCCATCGATATGCGTTGCAAATTGAATCCGCCATCGGCGTCCATAACGCCCATGAACAAAAGCGGCATTCCCTCCACCTGCGGACGGTCAAGATCGAGATCGGACATTTCCTTTACTCGGAAGGGCAGGGTTCCCAACCTGAAACCTCCGCCGGGACCGACAACCGGAACGGCCTCGACCAGGAGCCGGTCCACCCGGACCTGAAACAAACCCGGCCTGTCCCTCTCCACGGTCTGGGCGACCAGGGTTCCCTGGCGGTACTCACCGCGGATCCTGACAATATCGCCAACCTGGAGATCATCGGCCGCTCCGGCAAAAGTCACCGGCAGGCCGTCCACCACCGCACCCCCGGCGGACCTGGCCTGGACCACCCCGATGAGAAAATCCGCTTCATCGGGCAGACCTTCTTCGATACGGCTGGCGAAAATCCGTCCCTGTGCATCGCGGAAACCGCCCACCCGCACGGTGGCGCCGGCCGGAGGACCGTTTGACCAGGTGGCGGGGAGAATGGTATCGGCCCCGATCACCACCTGTTGACCAAGGATTTGAAAGGCCGTTTTATCGGGGGCAGGGGAGCTGATCCGACCAACGACCTCGGGCCGGATGGCGATCGATTCAGCCCGGACCGTGCCATTGCTGTTCACCGCCAGCACTTCGACCACCTGGCCCACCGACAAATCCGCAGAGGTGGCCTGGCGCCCGGCCAGGAAGACCGGGGTGGCCGACTTGAACTCCACCTTGACCCCATTGACCAGGATGCTGCCGAAACCGGTGATCCGGCCAACGATGCCTAAAACCTCCCCATCGTTTCCGGCTAAAAATCCGGTGCCGCCGATGCCGGTCTTCTTGTCGGCCAGCTGGCCGGTACCGCCGATCCCGGACTCCCCCCGATCGGCCAGGGAGCCGGAATAGTCCGCCGGCACACAGGAGGCAAACAGCAACAGGAAAAACAGGGCGCAGCCGGTTCGGATCTTCTTCATTGTTCGTACCCTTCCTGTTCCTGATGCCAGTAAAAACCGAAACGGATCTGCTGGTTTGCTTCCTCTGCGTCGGCATCCTTTTGTTGCAGTTCGAGGGCGCGCCGGTTGATCGCCTGGAGCGCCCGCATGCCCTCCTGAGCGGCCATGCCCCGCAGTTCTTCCACCGAGCTTGCGGAAAGTTCGTCATAGAAGACATTGCGCTCCGGCGCCGTGGCCCCCTCCTGCTGGAGATTGTTGACACAGGCCTCCAGGTGAGCGCGAACGTTCTCGCCGAGGAAATAGCACTTCTCCTCAAAGCCCTGTTCCGGCACAAAGGCCTCCGTGTTCAGATAGACCTTCCTATCGTCGCCAAGCCGGACCACCCCCAGCCGGAGCCACTCGTCCAGAACAGCCCGCGGCCGAACATTGGTGCTAACCTCCTCCATCAGATCGGCAAAGGAAGGAGATTCCCCCTTGGTGGCGGCAACAGATAGCGGCCGCGGGCGACCCTGGTCATCAAGATAGCGGGGGGAGCCGGTCCAACGGGAAACCAGCAGCGCCCCCAGAGAACTGGTTGCCACCGCCCTGGGAACAGTAGCCATGCGCTCAGCCCGCAGCCTTTTCACGTCCTTGCGATGTACCGCGGTGAGGATGTGGATACGGCTGTCGGTCTGTTGTTTTCCGGACAGCGGAAAACGTTCTTCAGCCACGCCCACGTAAGACTTTTTCAGAAGTTCGCAGAGCATCGGGTAGGTCACGCCGCGTCCGATGAGCAGCCGGACCAGGGGTTCAAGCAGTCGCGAAAGCGCCGTCACCAATGACTCGGGAAGTTGAGGACCCTGGGTTTCGTTCATTTGATTCTCTCGTTCTGATATATGCGTCAAGGCCGGGAAGGAAACACCCCCGGAAGAGGTGCGTCCTCTCCCGGAGATTTTTTTTACCATACCACAAAAAATAATTTGACGTGGGAAAAAAATACACGTATTCTAAAATCAAATCCGTGGGAATTTTTCCCGCACAAATAAACCCCAACAAAAGAGGTACGACCATGAAAAAGAAACTGATGCGTTTTTCTCTGTCCTGTGCAGTTCTGGCGGCAACCATGCTGTCGCTGACCGCGGTGGACTCCCAGGCGGCCAGATTCCGCGGCGCCGCCAGCCCAGGCGCGGTCAGCGGTCCAGGCATTGGCGTCGCTCGGATGGATGCTAACCAGGACGGGATCAACGACTATACCGGACTTCCCCTGGGAACCGGTAAAGGGATTGCCTTTGTCGACGCCAACGGTGATGGGCACAACGACAATATGGACGCCAACGGCGACGGCATCAATGACCTCACCGGTCAGCCGCTGGGCACTCCCCCCCTCGGTGTGCCTGCCGGAACAGGCTTGATGGGATCAGGCTTCGGCGGCAGAGGTCGCCGGTAACCCTCCCGACCATAATCCTCCCATAAAAACAGAAAGCCGGGTGGCGTGTCCCGCCCCCGGCTTTCATCTCTCTTCGGACCAAACATTCCATGCGCAACCGTGCCCCTGAACTCATCTTTTTCTCACTCTTTCTGTTCGCCGTTTCGCTGACCCCTGTGGCTGTACTGCGGGCCCAGGCCGCAACCGACCCGGAAAACCAAGCAAGCGCGATTCCGGATCCGCCGCAGAGCACCGAGGAAATCCTCTCAATGTCGTCATGGGTCCTTGATCTTGAGGAAAGCGGCCTTCCATCGCTCTCCTCAAGCAGCGGCCAGGCGGTCGGCCGGGCAGAAAAACGGAGCCAACCTGAAAGTCAGAAGAGGTCGGCATCCCTCAGCTCCTACCTGTCACTGTACGGCCACGAGGATTTCCACCCTGTTTACGGAGACGTTCTTTCCACCTGGTCGGAAACGACCATGCAAACCAGGCTGAGCCTTCCTCTGCGCCAGGGACACACGGTGTCCCTGGGTTGGTTTGATGGTCGTATCAGTCAGGAAAATAACCTTTTCAACGACACCGATTTCAACCTCCAGCGCCAGGGACCATTTTTCGACTACGATCTGGCTCTGCCGCCATCCCTGCGCCTGAACCTCAGGGTCCGCGACGAACGCTTCACCGATCGGGATGACTCAGGCTTTTATCGGATCAACGACGATACCCATCTCGCCACCGGCTACCTGGCCATCAATTATCTGGGGAAAGGTTTCTGGGCTGCGGCCAATTATACCAGGGAACGGGAAACCGACCCGGAGTACGACTTCGCAAACAACCGTGCGGCCCTTAACATTCGTGCTAAAGAACTCAGCGGTCTGGCCTCGGGGTTCATGCTGGCCGACAACTGGGAGATCGGCGGCAGCCTCTACCACGAGCAATATGGCACCGCGCGGCCGACCCAGTGGAACGCCAACGTCCAGCTCAGCCATTGGCCCCTCTTTCTACAGGGCTTGCGGATCAGCATCGGTAGCGGTTATTATACGGAAGAAGAGGAAAAGATCTACAATCTGGCCATTGCCCATCAGTGGCGACCCCTTCCCCCAATGAGCGTTCAAATTGAATACCAGATGGAGTACTCGGAAAACGACGATTCATTGCTCAACGAGGGCAGTCTGTTATGCAGCTGGGATATGGGGGACCGATTCTTCTTTGATGTCAGAACCCGTTACGCGCACGAAAGCGGGGGCGACCGCGACGAGGAATATTTCCTCCAGGCGGCTCTCCGCATTGAGTTCTTCTGAACGCCCAGCCGACTTTTTCTCGATCAGCGAGCGGGGGGAATTTATCCCCCGAAATCATGTCATGCGGCGTATGCGAACCGGCCTTGCGGCCCTAGCCGTTGCCTGGCTGGTTTCATCCGTCCCGGTGGGCGCCGCGGAAACAAAGGAAGGACTGCTCGGACTTTCGGTGTCGTACACCCATTCCTCCGGGACGTACGGTCTTGAGAACGACACCCGTATCGACCTGATTCCTCTCACCGTCGACTATGCCCGGGGTCCGTGGTTCGCCTCGCTATCCATTCCCTCAGTCCGACTCAGCGGCTTCGGCAACGTGACCATGGGCGCCGATGGCCCGATCCAGATCAACAGTGCTGCGGTCGGGGCGATGGTCGGCGGCGCCGGTGCCGGAACCTCGGCCCCGCCGAGCGGCGGAAATGGCCCCGGCAGCAATTCCTCACCCGGCTCAAACATGGGAACCGCCACGACCTGCCAACAGCAACGGTCGACGGTTTCCGGCCTCGGTGATCTCAGCGCTGAAGCGGGCTACGGCTTTTTCACCTTTGGGGACTCCGGCGTTCTCGTCGAAATCAGCGGCAGAATAAAATTCCCCACCGCAGACGAAGACAAAGGCCTTGGCACCGGCAAGGCAGACTACAGCGCCCAGGCAGCGGTGTCATTACCAGCCGGCCGGTTCCAACCCTTTGTCCAGCTGGGTTACACCATCACCGGCGACACCAGCCTGATGACCCTCAATGACGTCCCGTACGGTTCCCTGGGAGCCACCCTCATCCTCGGCAAATACCTCGACGCGACCGGGGCCTACTCTTTCCGACAAAAAATCACGGATACGGCCGACGACTTCCACGAAACTTCGCTCTCCCTGGAGTGGCGGATGGGCAGGGGATGGCGAACTTGGGCCGCCTTCGCCGCAGGTCTCAGCAACGCCGCCCCGGACTGGACCAGCGGGATCGGACTTAGCAGATCTTTCTGACTGAATTCCGGCTAGTAGAATCAATCAGGAATCAATTAGTGCCCAAGAATGTGGCGGGCATCCTTATCTATTTTTCTATTGCACCTTCTGCCACCTCTACCCCGACTATCTCGAATGGCATTAGCTGGGGCCACTTCGGAAGTCATCGTGGCCTTGAAAAATCATATTTTATAGTTCCCCGATGGGTGATGAAATCGAGAATCCTCTTAAACTAATCAAAATGAAGCATGCATAAGGTGTAAGGAAATAGCCTGCGCTTGTCAAACCATTTTATGTCAGGCCAAGCAGAAACAGGCATGATTTCAAGAAAGCATCCCGTCCTGTTTGACAAAATCCCCCGGTAAGGGTAGTCATATCGCAAAGTCCTTGGCCTTTCTGCCTCAAAAACAGCGCCGGATGACAGCGATCATGCCCCCATTTGCTTTCAAAGAATTTCTCCCGACCGTTCCCTTGCAGCCCGGCGTCTATCTGATGAAGAGCCGGGCGGGTGAGGTACTCTATGTCGGCAAGGCCAGAGAACTGCGCAAGCGGCTATCCTCCTACGCCCGCATCGATCAGGCCCTGCACGGCAAAACCGCGATGCTGCTCTCCCAGGTGCGTCTGATAGAGACCATTGTCACCAATACGGAGAAAGAGGCCTTGATCCTTGAGTCCTCGCTGATCAAGCAGCACCGGCCCAAGTACAATGTCATCCTCCGCGATGACAAGAGCTACCCGCTTTTGAAGGTGACGGTGCAGGAACAGTGGCCCCGGCTGGTGATGACCCGGCGGCGGGTGAAGGACGGGGCCCGGTATTTCGGGCCGTTTTCTTCTCCCTCGGCCATGTGGGAAACCATCCGCTATCTCAACTCGCTCTTCCCCCTGCGCCGCTGCAAGGAAAAAAGTCTCAAGCCCAAGTCCCGGCCCTGCCTCAATCACCAGATGGGCCGCTGTCTTGCCCCCTGCGCGGACAAGGTGAGCCGCGAGGAGTACCGGGAGCTGGTCGATAATGTCCTTTTGGTGCTGGATGGGAAGAACCAGCAACTGGTCAAGGAGTTGTCCCGGAAGATGGCGCAGGCCTCGGCGGAACTGCGCTTTGAGGAGGCGGCCCAGCTGCGGGACCGGATCAACTCCCTGAACAAGACCCTGGAAAAACAGCAGGTGGTGGCCGCGCATGGCAAGGATCAGGATGTGCTGGGCTTTGCCCGCCAGGAGGCTTCCGTGGCCGTGGCCCTGCTTTTTATCCGCAAGGGGGTGATCAGCGGCCAGCAAGCCTTTTATCTCGCCGATCCGGTGGGCACGGACGCGGAGGTGCTGACGGAGGTACTTTCCCGGTTTTATTGGGAGGAGGGGCGGTATCTTCCCCAAGAGATTCTGCTACCTTTTGCCGGCACCGATGATCAGCTCCTGGCGGACTGGCTGAGCGAACAGCGGGGCGGCTCGGTGGCCATTGCCTGCCCGCAGCGGGGCGACAGGGTGCGGTTGCTGGAGATGGCCGAGGCGAATGCCCGGCAGCTCTTGGTCGCAAGAAAAACAAGGCAGACCTCCTGGCAGGGGCTGGCCGGGGGACTGCAAAAAGTCCTAGGTCTGGCACGGTTGCCGGAGCGGATCGAGTGTCTTGATATCTCGAATCTTAATGGCAAGCAGGCAGTGGGTTCCCTGGTCTGCTTTGTCGGTGGGGAGCCGGCCAAGGATCGCTACCGCCATTATGGAATCCATACCGTGGAGGGGCCGGACGATTACGCCATGATGGACGAGGTTTTGGGGCGGCGATTTGCCAAGGGGCTGACGGAAGGGGATATGCCCGATCTTCTCCTGGTGGACGGCGGAAAGGGGCAGCTAGGCGTGGCCATGCAGGCCTTGGCCGATCTCGGTATCCCCGGTACGGTTGAGCTGGCCGGCATTGCCAAGGAGAAGGTGGAGGAAGGGGAGAAACTGTACCGGCCGGGACGGAAAAACCCGATCATCCTGGAGCGGCATTCCCTGGTGTTGCTCTATCTCATGCGGATCAGGGACGAGGCGCACCGCTACGGCATAACCATCCACCGGAGATTGCGGGCAAAAGAGGGGTTGACCTCATCGCTTACGCAGATTCCCGGGGTGGGCAAAGCGCGCACGGAGTTGTTGCTGCGGGAGCTCGGCAGCAGGCAGCGTATTGCTCAGGCCGGCGTGGGGGAGCTTGCTGCGGTGGCGGGGATAGGCCCGGCCCTGGCCGCGCAGATCTGGCAGCATCTGCATGAAAATAAGGCTGATGGCTGAAGACTGAAGACTGAAGGCATAATGATAATTCTTGCTTTTTGAACCTTGAAAAACTAAATTGCTCAATTCTGAAACTTACCAGCATTGTCCGGCTGAAAAATTGCTGATCGCAAGAAAGTCCCCTCTTCCCTTGCGGGAGAGGGATAGGGTGAGGGGGAAGGCGCTTGGTGTGATGCAATCGTCAGGTTCACCCACCCCCCAGCCCCCTCCCGTCGAGGGAGGGGGAGTTTCATGTAAAGTGCTAGCGGATACCACCTTGCTGGACGAACGATAAACTTGGATGGCGGGTGCGGGCGGGATGTTTGCCTGACGCACGATCCGCATCTTTTGCTTTGCTTGCCGGGAGAAAATACTATGTGGGAATATACGGATAAGGTTCGGGATCATTTCATGAATCCCAGGAATGTAGGGGAGATTGCCAATGCGGATGGGGTCGGAGAGGTCGGCTCCCTGGCCTGCGGCGACGCCCTCAAGCTTTTTCTCAAGGTGGACGACAACGACCGGATTGTCGAGGCCAAGTTTCAGACCTTCGGCTGCGCCAGCGCCATTGCCTCATCCTCGGCCCTTACCGAGATGATCACGGGGCTGCCCCTAGACGAGGCGGCCAAGGTTACCAATCAGGATATTGCCGAATACCTCGGCGGTCTGCCCAAGGAGAAGATGCACTGCTCGGTGATGGGTCGGGAGGCGCTCGAAGCGGCAATTGCCAACTACCGCGGCATTCCCCTGCCCATGGCGGAAGGGGAGGTGGTCTGCGAATGCTTCGGGGTCACCGATCTTGAGGTCAAGCGGGCCATCGAGGAAAACAAGCTCCAGAGCGTGGAGGAAATCACCAACTTCACCAAGGCCGGCGGCGGCTGCGGGAAATGCCTCCCCCGCCTGGAAGAGATCCTGCGGGAGGCCCGGCATGAGACGAAGCCGCTGATCCTTGACCAGCGGCCTGGTCGGCTTACCACCCTCCAGAAGATCAAGCGGATCGAGGAGCTTCTCGAACGTGAGGTCCGGCCCGCCTTGCGCAAGGATGGCGGCGATATCGAGCTGATCGATGTGGACGGCGATTATGTTATCGTCTCCCTGCGCGGGGCCTGCGGCACCTGCAAGAAATCCCAGACCACCCTCAAGGAATACGTGGAAAAGAAGCTGCGCGAACAGGTGCTCGATACCCTGATTGTCGAGGAGGGGAAATAATGAACACAGTCTATATGGACAACAACGCCACCACCCGGGTTGCCCCGGAGGTGGTTGAGGTTATGCTCCCTTATTATTCCGAGCTGTACGGCAACCCTTCCAGCATGCACACCTTCGGCGGCCAGGTAGGCCGGGTGGTGGAAGAGGCCAGGGGCAAAATCGCCTCGCTCCTTGGCGCCCGGCCAGACGAAATTATTTTTACCAGCTGCGGTACCGAAAGTGACTCCACGGCCATTCTCTCCGCCCTGCAATCATTCCCGGAAAAGCGGCACATCGTCACCACCCGGGTCGAGCATCCGGCGGTGAAAAATCTTTGCGAAAGCCTGGATAAACTCACCGGCCACAAGCACCGGATTACCCAGCTGCCGGTGAACAGCGACGGCACCCTGGATCTGGCCCTCTACGAAGAGAGCCTCGGCGACGAGACCGCCATTGTCAGCGCCATGTGGGCCAACAACGAGACCGGGGTGATCTTTCCCATCAAGGAGATGGCCCGGATTGCCAAGAGCCGGGGCATCCTGTTTCACACTGATGCGGTGCAGGCGGTGGGGAAAATTCCCATCGACCTGTCACAAGTACCGATTGATTTCCTCTCGCTTTCCGGTCATAAATTACATGCTCCCAAGGGGATCGGCGTTCTCTATGTTCGCAAGGGTACGCCCTTTGTCCCCTTTATCATCGGCGGGCATCAGGAACACGGCCGTCGGGGCGGCACGGAAAACGTCGCCTCCATCGTCGGCCTGGGCAAGGCCTGTGAGTTGGCGGCCCGGCAGATGCACGCAGAAAACACCAAGGTAAAGACGTTGCGGGACAAGCTGGAAAATGGGCTGCTGGCCACGATTCCCAGCTCCCTGCTCAACGGGCATAAGACCATGCGGCTGCCCAATACGACCAATATCAGCTTTGAGTATGTGGAGGGCGAGGCGATTCTGCTCCATCTCGACCGTTTTGGGATCTGCGCCTCTTCCGGTTCCGCCTGTACCTCCGGGTCGCTGGAGCCTTCGCACGTGATGCGGGCCATGGGTGTGCCTTTTACCGCGGCGCACGGCTCGATCCGCTTGAGCCTCAGCGTGTACAATACCGAGGCCGAGGTGGATTTTGTCCTGGAAAAATTGCCCCCGATCATCGCCCAGCTCCGGGAGATGTCGCCGTTCTGGAAGAGTGAACACCGGGGCAAGACCGGCGGTAGTCAATGCAAGTGCAGCTGTTCCTAACCGCAGCGCGATAAGGATAACAACATGAAGGTTATACCGGCTTCGTTTCAGATCCTTGAGGAACTTGACCATCAGTCCCTGGCGGTGCGCATTGAGGCGTGCGGGCGGCTGTGCTATAAATCCGAGGACAAGATCAGCGAGGACTCGGCGGAACCTTTTATCAAGGGAATCGTCAAGCACGGCCATAATTCGGTTCTGGAGATGGCGGCTTTGACCCTGCGGGTTGAGATCGACAGCGAATCGCTGGTGACCCAGTTTTTAAGCGTGATCCCAAAATTCATCCAGTTTGACCGGCTGGAGAAAAAGGTGCTGCTCATTACCGGGACGATCCGGGCCTTCCGGGAGCTGACCCGCGATTACGGCAAGGTCAAGCTGATCAAGGGAATAGCCGGGCATTTGGCCGCCTCGTATCCGCTCTTCTTTTTTGATCTGGCCCCAAAACGCGGCTGGATTCCCCAGGACGGAGTTGCCGTCACCCGGCTGCCGCTGGCCGAGGTCGAGGCCTTGTCCGCGGATCTGCTGGCCAAGCACCGCTATGTGGCGGTGCGCTTTATCACCAATCGGGCCGTGACCCATGAACTGGTCCGGCACCGGCCCTGTTCCTTTTTGCAGGAAAGCCAGCGCTATTGCCGGTATGCCGATGACAAGTTCGGCAACGAAATCACCTTTATAGCCCCGATGTTTTTTAGCTTGGGGAGCAAGGAATACAAGCTCTGGGAAAAAGCGATGCTGGAGACGGAGAAGATCTACCTGAAACTCCTGGCTACCTCTTCGCCCCAGGCTGCCCGCACCGTGCTGCCCAACTCGTGCAAGACCGAGATCATCGTCTTTGCCAATCTGCTGGAGTGGCTGCATATCTTTAAGCTGCGCACCCCCAAGAATGCCGAGCCTTCCATGCGCGAGGTGATGATCCCGCTGGCCGGGGCCTTTAAGGAGAGATTTCCGGCTGTTTTTGCCGATGCCTCCTTTGCGACTGAGTAGAAAATGAGAGAAAATCCGGAGTGCGGGCCAGAGCCTGGCGCCCCATGTTTTTGTTGATCCAGAGAAATCGAGAACAACTTATTAAGAAGGAGAGAGAGATGGCTTTTGATGCGGTGAATATGGCGGATTGGCAGATTTCCGAGGCTGCCGAAAAGAACATGCCCACCCCTGAGGAGTGGCGGGATAGATTGGGACTCGAGAAAGACGAAATTCTCCCCATGGGCCGGTTGGCCAAGCTCGATTTCCTTAAAATCATCAACCGTCTCAAAGACAAGCCGGACGGCAAGTACATCGAGGTAACCGCGATTACCCCGACCCCCCTTGGCGAAGGGAAGTCCACCACCTCCTGCGGCCTGATGGAAGGTCTGGGCAAACGCGGTAAACTTGCCGGCGGTTCCCTGCGCCAGCCTTCCGGCGGCCCGACCATGAACGTCAAGGGGACGGCGGCCGGCGGCGGCAACTCCCTCTTGATCCCGATGACCGAGTTCTCCTTAGGATTGACCGGGGATATCAACGACATCATGAACGCCCATAACCTGGGCATGGTGGCCATGACCTCCCGGATGCAGCACGAGCGGAACTATAACGATGAGCAGCTGGCCAGGTTGACCGGCATGCGGCGGCTGGACATCGATCCCACCCGGGTGGAATTTGGCTGGGTTATCGATTTCTGTGCCCAGGCCCTGCGCAATATCGTCATCGGCCTCGGCGGCCGGACGGACGGGTACACCATGCAGTCCAAATTCGGCATCGCCGTGGGTTCGGAGCTTATGGCCATCCTCGCCATTGCCACTGACCTGGCCGATCTGAAGGAACGGATCAACGACATTACCGTGGCCTTTGACAAGAGCGGCAAGCCGGTCACTTGCCGCGACCTGGAAGTCGGCAACGCCATGGCCGCCTTCATGCGCAACACTATCAACCCGACCCTGATGTGCACCGCCGAGTACAACCCCTGCCTGGTTCACGCCGGACCTTTTGCCAATATAGCAGTCGGTCAGTCTTCGATCATCGCAGACCGGGTGGCCCTGAAACTCTTTGAATACAACGTCACTGAGTCCGGCTTTGCCGCCGATATCGGTTTCGAGAAATTCTGGAACGTCAAATGCCGTTACTCCGGCCTCAAGCCGCACGTCTCCGTGCTCACCGCCACCATCCGCGCCCTGAAGATGCATGGCGGCGGCCCGAAGGTCGTGCCGGGCAAGCCTCTCGATGCTGCCTATACCAAGGAGAACATCGGGCTGGTCGAGAAGGGTTGCGAGAACATGGTGCATTTGATCAACGTGATCCGCAAAGCCGGGATCAACCCGGTGGTCTGCATCAACCGTTTCTATTCCGACACCGACGAAGAGTGCAGGGTAGTGCGACGGATCGCCGAGGCGGCCGGGGCCCGTTGCGCCGAATCCAAGCATTGGGAGCTGGGCGGCGACGGAGCGCTTGAGTTTGCCGATGCGGTAATCGATGCCTGCAACGAAGAGAACGACTTCAAGTTCCTCTACCCGCTGGAGATGAAGCTGCGCGACCGGGTTGAGTTGATCACCAAGGAAGTCTACGGCGGCGACGGGGTGGATTGGTCGCCGGAGGCCTTGACCAAGGCCAAGATGCTGGAGAACGATCCCCAGTATGCCGACTATGCCACGATGATGGTCAAGAGCCACCTGAGCCTGACGCATGACCCGACCCTCAAGGGCGTGCCCAAGGGCTGGCGGTTGCCGGTGCGGGATATCTTGATCTATTCCGGCGCCAAGTTCCTCTGTCCCTGTGCGGGAACGATCAGCCTGATGCCGGGCACCAGCTCGAATCCGGCCTTTCGCCGGATCGATGTTGACCCGGAAACCGGGAAGGTTTCCGGGCTGTTCTAAAGCTGAGTTGAGCAGCTTGCCTGCTCTTGCGAAACTTATACCCCCTGGGTGCAAAACAACCGCTTACCAATCTTTTCCGTCAGCACTGGTCAAAGGACGCCCGTCTTTTGGCCAGTGTTTTTTTTTATGCAATGGGTAACGAAGACGCAGGGTTTCTTACAGGGGAAAGGTTGCTTAAATCGACAGAGGGCAAGAGGCAGGCGCTCAGCTATGCTGAAGGATACGCAGTCTGTCCGTTGAGTGTGCCCAGCCATTTCAGGAGACCTTGCGCCGCCTGGTAGCCGGTGCTGAAGGCGCCCTGCAACAGGTAGCCGCCGGTTGGCGCTTCCCAGTCCAGCATCTCCCCGGCCACGAACACTCCCGGAAGCTTGCGAAGCATGAGGTCTGCGTCCACTTCCGGGAAAGTAACGCCTCCGGCCGAGGAAATTGCCTCGGCCAGAGGCCTGGTGCTGCTGATGGGGAGCATGAGTCTTTTGAGGTGTCCGGCAAGGAGGGCCGGATTTGTCAGCTCTTCCGGGGGGCAGAATTCCTGGAGCAGCGAATAGGCCGGGCCGGTGAGGTGCAGACCCTTGCGGAGGGAATTGGCGAGGCTTTCCTTGCCCCGTCGCTGTTCGAGCTTTTCCCTAATCCGTTCCAGTGGAAGATCGCGCTTTAGATCGAGAAAAAGGTGAACCGGGCTGCCTTTTTCCAGCTGGTCGCGGATCACCCCGCTCAAAGCATAGACCGGCCCTCCTTCAAGACCATGGGCGGTCACCACCACATCGCCGGTGGCCTGCCGATCGCCGCAGGAAAGCAGAAGATTTTTTATAGGCTTGCCGCTGAAGCGATTACGGAAATACTCGGACCAGGCTACCTCAATCCCGCAGTTTGCCGGACGGAATGGCGCAAGGTGGATGCCTCTGCCAGCGAGGAGTGAGGTCCAGCTTCCATCGGAGCCGGTTTGGGGCCAGCTTGCCCCCCCCAAGGCAAGAATAACCCCCTTGGCTGTAAATTCGAGGAGTTTTCCGCTTTCGGCAAGAAAGAGCGGGGCGTTCGTTGCCGAAAACCCCTGCCAGCGATGTCGGTAGTGAAAGACAACCCCGCGCTTGTCCAGAGTCTCAAGCCATATTTTTAATATCTCGGGGGCAGCGGCGTCTTTGGGGAACACCCGACCGCTGGTGCCGACAAAGGTTTCTATCCCGAGGCCGTGCAGCCAGACGCGCAGATCTTCAGGTGAAAAACCGGCAAGGATATTTTTGAATATTTGCGCGTGGTTTCCGTAGCGGTCGACAAAAGTCTCGAATGGTTCCGCATGAGTGAGATTCAGCCCGCCGCGGCCGGCAATCAGAAATTTGCGGCCGGCTGAACCCTTGGCGTCGAAGATATCTACCGCAAGGCCTGCTTCGCTTAGGACGGTGGCGGCCATGAGCCCGGCCGGGCCGCAACCGACCACCGCCACCCTGGTCTCATCTCTCATGGCGGGATTACCTGGTCTTCTTCCGTGGGGGAGGCTTTTGCTCCAGCTCCTTGATCCGGTCTAGGAGCGCCTCGCTCAAGACTACCCTCCCTTCAAGCACACACCCCGGCCGACCGGGAATGCAATCCTGCTTGAGCATCAGGCACTTGTCATCGTTGTAGTCATAGTTCTTGCAGGAAAAGCTCATGGCGGGAAAACCTGTTGTGGGTTGCTGGGCAATGATCCAGACGGCCGGACTGAGTCTTCGCAACCATTCGGGAATAATTCAGCGTTTGAGGATTCCGTGTTTCTTCATCTTATACTGGAGCAGGCTCTTGGTGATCCCCAGTGCATCCGCCGCTTTTGTCTGAACGTAGTTAGCCTTGTTCAGGGCGGCGAGAATCATCTTCTTTTCAATGCCGTCAAGTACATCGGGCAGGGGGGTGTTGGCCGGAATCGTCTGCTCAAGATCAAGGCCATTCAGCCACGGCAGTGGTTTTTTGTCGGTCATGGTCTCGGGTTGCACATCTTCCGGGAGGATCAGGTTTCTGTCGCAGAGGATGGCCGCCCGCTCGATGGTGTTTTCCAACTCCCGAATGTTGCCTTCCCAGGGCAGGCTCATGAGAAAGCGCACGGTTTCCGGGGCAATCTCCAGCTTTGGCTTATCGAGCTGTGCGGCGTATTTGCTGACGAAATGGGCGACCAGCATGGGAATGTCATCGGTGCGTTCCCGCAGGGGGGGGAGATGAATATGCAGCACATTGAGCCGGTAATAGAGATCTTCCCGGAAGTGGCCTTTGTCCACCTCATCCTTGAGATCCCTGTTGGTCGCGGCAATGATCCGGACATCAACCCGCAGGGTCTGGCTGCCGCCGACCCGTTCAAAGCTGCGTTCCTGGAGAACGCGCAGCAGTTTAGCCTGAAGCGGCATGGCCATCTCGCCGACCTCGTCGAGGAAAAGACTGCCGGTGTCGGCCAGCTCGAAGCGGCCCCTGCGCAGGGCGATGGCTCCGGTAAAGGCGCCCTTCTCATGGCCGAAGAGCTCGCTTTCCAGGAGATTTTCCGGCAGGCCGGCGCAGTTCAGGGAGATGAAGGGGGCCTTTTCCCTGGGGCTGCGGCAATGGATGGCCCTGGCCACCAGCTCCTTACCGGTGCCGGATTCGCCGGTGATCAGAACCGAAGTCGAGGTCGGGGCCACCTTTTCGATGAGGTTGAAGATGGTCTGCATCTTCTGGTTTTTGCCGACCATGTTGGCAAAAGAGGTGCGGGAACGCATTTCCTCCCGCAGCCGCATGTTTTCGCGGCGTAAGGCGTAATGCTCCAAGGCCTTGCCGGCGTTCAGGATCAGCTCATCGTTGTTGAAAGGCTTGGTGAGATAGTTGAAGGCCCCGGCTTTCATGGCGGCCACCGCCATTTCCACCTCGCCGAAAGCGGTGATCATGATCAGGGGCAGATCCGGGTTGAGAGTCTTTGCCGCCTTGAGCAGGCCAAGGCCGTCAAGCTCAGGCATGCACATATCGGTGATAATCAGGTCGATGTCGGTCTCGCCCAAGATTTTGAGGGCTTCTTCCCCGTTCCCGGCGGTAAAGATCCCGAAACCTTCTTCGCTGAGCAACTCGGAAAGGACTATCAGATAGTTCGGCTCATCGTCAACAATCAGGATGGTATTCATGGGTAGGCAGCCTTGCCGCAGTGAATTTTTTTTGGGAAACGACAGGGATGTTTCGGGGTGAAAGCATGCCTGATATGTGTTGCCCAGGATTTTGTCATCATATGCGATGCAGATATTTTCTGCAAGGCGCGGGAGGATGTTTTCATCTCCGGCAAGCGGGATGGCTTCTGTTTCAACCAGCCTGATTTTGTGGAGGCGTCACAGCGGCAGAGGCCAGTCGCTGTTTGATATCATGCAAAAGCTGAAGAGGGACGCGCATGGTTTTGGCGTTGCCTCCCAAAGGGGTGGTAGAGTGGGAGTCGCCATGATAATCTGTACCGCCGCTTAGAAGCAGGCTGTGTTTTGCAGCAAGCTGCTGCAAGAAGCGGCATACTTTTTTTGAATGGGTGGGATAGAAGGTCTCAATCCCGGCCAGCCCGTAATCCTTAAGCTGGGCCACCAGGGAGGGGATTCTTTCAAGGCCGGGATCTGAACAGGCTGGGTGGGCGAGTACCGCCAGACCACCGGCCTCGGTAATGCAGCTGATTACTTCCGCCGCTTGAGGCTTGACATGTTCAACAAAGGCGGGAGCGCCGCGTTTGAGGTAGAGACTGAACGCGTCCTGGATCTTTTTGGCCCGGCCTTTTTGGACAAGCAGGCGGGCGAAGTGGGGGCGGCCTGCCTGGCCTCCGGCAATCTGGGCCAATTCCTCCCGGGTTATGGAGATGCCCAGAACCTGGAGACGCTCCAGAATACCTTGGTTGCGGTTGTGCCGAGCCTGTTGCAGCCTGGTAATAAAGGGAAGGAGGGCGGGGTGTTCATGGTTGAAGCCATAGCCAAGAATATGGAGGGCTACCCCTTCGAGATTACTGCTGATTTCGATTCCTGAGATAACCTCGACCCCGGTGATTTTGCCGTGGGCAAAAGCTTCGGGAAGCCCCGCAACGGTGTCGTGATCGGTCAGGGCAATCGCCGCAAGCTTTCGGCGGGCGGCAAGGTTCAACAGGGCGGACGGGGTCAGCAGTCCGTCCGAACAGGTTGAGTGGGTATGCAGATCTATGAACATGGTCATTTGTAACTATCCAGCAGCACCCCATCTTGCGGCGATCGGGCCGGCTCACGTACCAGATGTACGCTTCATCGTCCCGCTTACCGCAACCTGGGGCACTGCTGAATAGTTACGGTTTGGTGGTTTTAGTCATTTCCGGCATTGAGCTGGATAGTTACGGTCATTTTCAAGAAATACTATTTGCCTATGGGTTTGTTTTTTTTTTTGCGTGGAGTAATTTGCCTCGATTCTATATAGTAGCATTATTGATGAATAACTGCTGTATGGCAGAGGCCCATTTGAGGGGCGGCTCGTCATGTGAATTTCAACTTGTTGATTGCAGGAGTTTTTTTTATGGCTCAGATTGATGCTTTTTTTAAACTTATGAACGAGCAGGGCGCCTCGGATCTCCATATGGTTTCCGGGCAGCAGCCGATCCTTCGCATCAGGGGTGAGATGGAGCGGGTCAAGTACCGGGTTCTAGGCAACGATGAGCTCAAGGCCATGCTCTATGAGGTTGTTTCCGAAGAAAAGGTGAAAGTTTTCGAAGAAACCGGCGATGTGGATTTCGGTTACGAAATTCCCGGGCTGGCACGTTACCGCGGCAATCTCTTCATGCAGAAATACGGGATCGGTGCGGTATTTCGCGAGATTCCCAGCAATATCCTGGGTTGCGAGCAGCTGGGGTTGCCCACGGTTGTTTCGCAGCTTGCCACTCTGCCCAAGGGAATGGTTCTCGTGACCGGCCCCACCGGCAGCGGCAAATCGACTACTCTGGCCGCCATTGTCGATCAGGCCAACAAGCTGCGCAAGGATCATATCCTGACCATCGAAGACCCCATCGAGTTCGTGCACAAGAGCCAAAACTGCATCGTCAACCACCGGGAGGTGGGACTGCATACCAAGTCTTTTTCCGCGGCCCTGCGCGGGGCGCTCCGTGAAGACCCGGACATCATTATGGTCGGCGAAATGCGCGATCTGGAAACCATTGCCCTGGCCATGGAAGCGGCCATGACCGGCCATCTGGTATTCGGCACCCTGCATACCCTGAACGCCAACAAGACCGTGGACAGGATCATCGAGATATTCCCGGCCAGCCAGCAAGCCCAGGTCCGTTCCACTCTGGCGGATGCCCTTAAGGCCGTAGTTTCCCAGACCCTTTTCAAGCGGGTCGATATCAAGGGGCGCTGCGCCGCCCTGGAGATTCTTATTTGCACCCCGGCGGTGCGGAATCTGATTCGCGAAGGCAAGACCTATCAGATCCCCTCCGCCATGCAGACCGGCAAAAAATACGGGATGCAGACCCTGGATGACGCGATCATGCATCTGATTAAGAAAGGCTGGATTTCCGGGGATGACGCCTACATAAACTGTATTGACAAGAGCAAGTTTGTTCAGTTTCTCAAGAAGCCGCCCACGGATTTTACCGATGCTGCTTAGAGTTTGGCGGTTCGCAGGTTCATAAGGCATCCTCCCCATGAGTGGTAGCTCGATAAGGGTGAGCGGTAATTTTTTTTCCGTCGGACAGGAAAAGAATGCTTCCGTGCCGGGCTGTGGAAAAGATGCCTGCATCTGTATTCATATATTGCGGCGGGGGAAACGGCTCCTTCTTACCCGTTGACACCACATAGTAGAGCGGCTTGACCGCCTCCATGAACCTGGCGCTGCCAGAGGAATTCAGCCCATGATGGGGCAGGAGGAGGACATCGGCCTTGAGTTGGTACTCCTTTCCCAAGATGTATTCTTCGTATTCCTTTTCGAGATCCCCGGGAAAAAGAAAGGTGTTGTCGCCGTTGCTCAGGCGCAGGACCAGCCCCCGGTTGTTCGGGTTGTCCGGAATTTTCCCCCCCTCCGTAAGCGATTGTTGGTCTCCGGTCAGGGCAAGGTTGGCCAGGCAGATGACAGCAAAACCATTGCTTTCGGCGATCAGCACTTCTCCAGCCCTGGCAATTCGTACCTGGCAACCGGCCAGATTGGCTTCTTGCAATAATGCTGCAAAACCAGGTTCCATGCTGCTGGTTTCGCTGAGCCAGAGAATCTTGGGCTGAAATCTTTTGATGATCCAGGGCAGGCCGTTAAAATGATCGGCATGGGTATGGGTGAGGATAATTTGTTCCACCTTTCTGATCTGCCGGTGCCATAAAAACGGGGCGATTATCCGTTCTCCCACGTTGAAAAGATCGTTGGGGGGGCCACCGCCGTCGATGAGGATGACGCGATTGTCGGGTTGTTCCACTACTGTAGCGCTACCGTTACCCACGGCCAGAAAAGAAATGTGGGCCGAATGGGGGTGCCATTTCGTCAGCGCCGGATAACCGGAAAGCAGCAGGGAGAAGCAGGCAAGCATGGCCAGGACGGGAAGCGGGCGTCTGCCGTGGAGGATCAGGATGAGGAGCAAGTAGGAAATAATCAATAAGGGAATAGGCGGCGTGGGGAGCCAGATAGAGGAGAACGGCAGCCCGGCCAGGAAACCTGTCAGCCCGTGGGAAACCTGGATGCCAAGAGCACCTGCCTGTAGAAAAAACACTGCGGGCAAGGGGGCAAAGGGCTGGGTGATAATGGCAATCAGACCCATGGGCAGGGTCCAGAAACAGAGGAAAGGCGTGATCAGCAGGGTGGTGATGGGGCCAAGCAGGGAGATCCTGTTGAAGTGGAACAGGGCGAGGGGCGCGGTAGCGAGAAAGGCGGCGCCTGAGATGAAAAGCCCTGAGATGAGGAAATAGCGCAGGGTCTGCCAGGGGGAACGCTGCTCCGTCTCTGGGCGCCAGGCCGCAACCCGTGGCATGGCGAGGATTATTGCCGCGGCGGCAACAAAGGAGAGTTGGAAGGAGGCGGTGTGAATGCTGAGCGGGTTTGCCAGGAGGATGCAGAAAGCAGCAATGGCCAGGTTGTTAAGGCTTGACCACTGGCGGTCCAGGAGAATGGCCGTCATGAAAACTCCGGCCATGATCAGGGCCCGCACCACCGGTGGCTGAAAACCGGCAAGGCCGGCATAGAGCAAGAGGACGGGAAAGGAGAGAGTCAGGGATATCTTGACTGCGGGCAATCTAAGCAGCAGCCAGGGGAAACGGCTGACCAGAAAACGGAACAAAACCGTGGTCAGGAAAGCCACCACCACGAGATGGCTCCCGGAAATGGCAAGGATGTGCATGATGCCGGTTGCCCGATAGTTCTCCGTGACTTCCGGGGAGAGAGCGCTCCTATCGCCAAGGAGGAGGGCCTGGTACAATGCGGCGTTGACCGGGGCTAGGTTGGCATGGAGAAAGCCCTCGAATTGTTGGCGGAATCGCTCAAGAAAATATGGGTCCGGCATGGTAAGACGGCTGTCGGCAGGTGGAGAGATGGGTTGAATGAAAAGGGGCGTGGCAACCCAGCCCTTGACCATGATCTCTTCGGCGGCAAGATAGCCGGCATAGTCAAAAGAGCCAGGGGTTGCCGGCTTGTCCGGGAGGGAAAGCCGGGCGCGTACCAGATAGTCCTGGCCGGGAACGAATCCTTTAAGCAGTGGGGCGTTGACCGTGAGGGAGATGCGGCCCGTGGTCGCCAGGGGTGCTTGGGCAGAAGGGAACAGAATGCTGTCCGTTTCAAGAATGATCTGGGTTATATCATTCTTGAAGACAGGTTTGCGGATCAATTTCCCGGTCAGGCTGACCTCCTGTTTTTCCGGGATGAGGCGGGCGAGATGATGAGCACGCAGTTTGGGTGCCAGGAATGAGGCGGTGTAAAGCAGGCCGCAGAGAAAGAGCAGAGTCAGCAGCAGGCCAAGGAATCCGGCTCGAGCTTGCGGCCACCTGAGCAGAGTGAGGGCAGCCAGTGCCGCGATCAGGACAGCTGGCAGCCAAAGGTGGGTGACGGTTGGCAGCCAGTCGGCCCCTGCGGTTATGGCCCCGGCGGCAAAGGCCAGGAGCGCGGGCAGGAGTGGGTTGCGGTCTGTCTGAGGCAGCATGTGTTTGGTCTGCGGCCTTTAGGAGCCGCTTGAATCATCCGGATACCGGCAATATTTTGTTATGACGGCTTTCGGCTGAGAAGAATTCGGTAAAATTGTGCGGACCTGTTTATGCAGCGTGTTGTTGCAGGCGCGGTGTTGAAAAATGAAACCGGGGCTCTTTAGTCCAGAAAATGTTTGAGCTTTTCCCGTCTGCTTGAATGGCGCAAGCGATTGAGCGCTTTCTTTTCGATCTGTCGGATGCGCTCGCGCGAAACGTTGAACCGTTTGCCGATCTCTTCCAGGGTGTATTCCGCGTCTTCACCGATGCCGAAACGCAGGCGGATGATCTTTTCTTCCCGGGTGCTCAGGGTGTTGAGAATGCTGGTAACCCGGTCGGAGAGTTGCTGGTTCTGCACCGCCTCGTAAGGTGAAATAGATTCCTGGTTTTCCAGAAAATCTCCCAGAGTGCTGTCGTCGTCGCCAACCGGGGTTTCCAGGGAAATAGGTTCCCTGGAAGCTTCGAGAATTGCCAAGATTTTGTCCATCGGCAATCCGGTTTTCTCGGAAATTTCAATGGGGGTTGGCTCACGCCCCAGTTCCTTGAGGAGCGAGTAAAACGCCTTGAAAAACTGGCTTCTGAGCTCCAGAAAATGGACTGGCAGCCGGATGGTTCTGGTCTTGTCCAGAATGGCCCTGGTGATCGCTTGTCTGATCCACCAGCTGGCATAGGTGCTGAATTTGTTGCCCTTGGTGTAATCAAAGCGGAATACGGCCCGCATCAGGCCGAGATTGCCTTCTTGGATAAGGTCGGCCAAGGTAAGACCCTGGTGCATGTAACGTTTGGCGATGCTGACCACCAGGCGAAGGTTGGCCTTGATCATGGCGTCCTTGGCAACCTCGATTGAGCGGTGAAACATCTCCAGCTTGCACTGCATTTCCTGAAGCTTTTTGTTGGCAGGGTGGGTCTGGCAGGCGCCGGCAATCGCGCGCATCATAAAATTGAGATGTTGCTTTTTAGGCTTCAGAGTCGGGTCACGTTTTTCCCACAGGTCAATGCGTTCAACAAGTATGGTCAGTTCTTCGGTTCCATGCTGATCCTGGCGAACCGAGCGGATTATTCCGTCAAATCCTTCGCGGATCGTCTTGCTGTATTTCTCTTCTTCCTGCGGGGTGAGCAGCTCGAATCGGCCCATCTCTCGGAGATAGGTGGTAGTGGTTTCTTCCGGTTCCGGGCTATCCTCCTTGGAAACAAGGGCCGCGGCGTCCATGAGCTTGTCATCGTCATCGTCCATGGCCGATTCCTCGTGCTGGCCATCTCCGCCGCCTTCCCAGTTTTTGCCGTCAAGGGTTTTTTTCTTACCGGACTTCTCTTGGCTGACGATTTCTATATTGTTTTCATTGAGAAAATCGAAAATGCCATCGATGGCGTCAGCGTCATTGCCTTCCGGAATCAGGTCGTTCAGGAAATTGAGGGTTACGCATCCTTCATCTTTTCCGGCTTCGAGTAGTCTGGCTTTTATGTCGGCAGGCACTGGCTAACCTCTCCTGGTTTCAAGATTTTCGTTACTGTTGCCGGCAAATACCGGATTTTGATATTACGGAAGCAGAAAACTTGTTAATATACAAATTATATAAGGTTATGGCAAGCAAAAGTGAGCATAAAATAATTGGATGTTTTTTGTCGGGGGGATTTTTTTGCGAAAAAAATGTTGACACTGAGCGGATTAGCCAATAGTATTGCGCATCGTATTCGAAAAAGTCATGTACATATCCTCCCTTGCTTAAGTAAAATCAAGATTATCTGAGAAGATATATCAGCGCTAACCATTTTCTCGAAAAACAACGGTTCAATTTCACAATATTGCTCTCTGTAAAATTTCCGCTTCGTTGAGAATATTGGGGTACATCCGCCGGTTATATCGTGGCGGTTTTCCTAGTGTTTTCGTGGTCCTGTGAAAACATTTCAAGGGTTTTCATTTCAGATTTTTTCTGTTGTGATGGCGTCGGGATTGGATGTTTCGCTTTCACGTTTTCGAGTCATGCCTGATTTTAATTCTTTTTAAAGATTGCCTGGGGCAACCACGGTTGACGCTTACTATTATGAGAAGCAGCATAAGGGAGATGGAGAAAGTGATTGCATGAACTTATCTGAACTTAAATTGATGAAAATCACCGAGCTCACCAAGCTCGCCAAGGATCACCGGATTGAAGATTACAGCGCCATGCGTAAGCAGGAGCTGATTTTTGCCATTCTGCAGGCCGCAGGCGGTCAGGCCGAAAAAAACGGCGAGAACTGGGGTAGCGGCGTGCTTGAGGTCTTGCCCGATGGCTTTGGTTTTCTGCGGGCGCCGTATTACAATTATCTGCCCGGGCCAGACGACATTTATGTTTCGCCTTCCCAGATCAGGCGTCTTAACTTACGCACTGGCGATACCATTGAAGGGCCGGTGCGGACTCCCAAGGAAGGCGAACGTTATTTCGCTTTGCTCAAGGTTGACAGCGTCAATTTTGACCCGCCGGAAAAGGCTAGAGACAAAACTCTTTTCTCCAATCTTACCCCCTTGCACCCTCAAGAGCGCATCCATCTTGAGCGGGATTCTGACAACTACTCCATGCGGATTATGGATATCATGGCTCCCATCGGGAAGGGGCAGCGCGGCCTGATCGTCGCTCCGCCTCGGACTGGCAAAACTGTATTGATGAAGGATATCGCCAACAGCATCACCAAGAATCATAAGGAGATCATTCTTATCGTTCTGCTTATCGACGAGCGGCCGGAAGAAGTCACCGATATGGCCAGGAGCGTCAATGCCGAGGTGATCAGCTCCACCTTTGATGAGCCCCCCCAGCGTCATATTCAGGTGGCCGAGATGGTTCTTGACAAGGCCCGTCGGCTGGTGGAGCACAAGAAGGATGTGGTTATCCTGCTCGATAGCATTACCAGACTGGCCAGGGCCTATAATACTGTGGTGCCGCCCAGCGGCAAGATTCTTTCCGGCGGGGTTGATTCCAACGCCTTGCACCGTCCCAAGCGGTTTTTCGGCGCGGCGCGGAATATCGAAGAGGGAGGAAGCCTGACCATTATTGCCACCGCATTGGTCGAGACCGGCAGTCGTATGGATGAGGTTATCTTTGAGGAGTTCAAGGGGACCGGTAATATGGAGCTTGTCCTGGATCGCAAGATCTCGGACCGGAGAATTTTTCCTGCCATAGACATTGCCCGCTCTGGAACCAGGAAAGAAGATCTGCTGCTTACGCCGGACGAGTTGAACAAGGTCTGGATCTTGCGTAAACTTCTTGGTTCCATGAACCCGGTGGACGCCATAGAATTTTTTCTGGCCAAGATGAAGGGAACTCGCTCTAACGCTGATTTTTTTGATTCCATGAAAGGCGGTTGATTTTACTTGCCGCGCAATTCCGGCTTGCAAAAAACAGAATATATAGATATAGTTCAACGTTTTTCACTTGTTTGTTGGAAAAATTGGCCCGTTAGGACCGTGTGTAATGGGTTTTTGTTAATTTATCGGAGGTTCTGTCCATGAAAGAAGGTGTGCATCCCGAATATCATAAAATCGATGCCGTCTGTGCCTGTGGCAATGCAGTTGAACTTGGTTCGGTTCTTTCTGCAATAAAAGTGGAAATCTGTTCAGCCTGCCACCCGTTTTTCACCGGTAAGCAAAAGCTGATTGACTCTGCCGGCCGGATTGAGAAGTTCAATAAAAAATATGGCAAGACGCAGGCAGCCAAATAAGAAAAACTTGTTGTATGAGTTGCTGACGCCTTTGGACCATCCCTGTTAGGGGAGATGGCTCAGGGGCGTTCCTTTTTTGACGGGCTGATCATGTTTGTTGAAATCGCAAGAAGCCGCGATTTCAACGGTTGCCATTTTGCCGCCATTTGATTTTGTGTTATGGACCTGTGGCCTTTTTCCCTTATTGCGAGTTCATCATGTTTGCCCAACTTGAAAATGTTGCAGAGCGCAAGCTGGCTCTTGAAGCCAGACTTTCAGAGCCGCAATTGGCAAGTGATCAGGCCGAATTTCGTCGAGTTGCCAAGGAGCATGCCAATCTGGCAAAACTTGATGATCTGTACAGCAACTACAAGAAGGTAAATAAGGAGATCGCGGAGAATCGTCTCCTGCTTCAGGAAGAAGATGACAGTGAACTCCGGGAGCTTGTCCGGGCTGACCTTACCGAGCTGGAAATCAGTCAGGATGAATTGATCAAGGCGCTTAGGGTTGCCTTGCTCCCCAGGGACCCCAACGATGACAAGAATACCCTTCTCGAAATCAGGGCCGGTACCGGCGGGGACGAGGCCGCCCTGTTTGTCAGTGATCTGTTCAGGATGTACAGCCGATACGCCGAGATGCAGGGGTGGAAGGTTGAGGTGCTGACCAGCAATCCCACGGGGATAGGGGGATTCAAGGAAATCATCGCCCTGATCAGCGGCGAGCAGGTCTACAGCAGATTGAAATATGAATCAGGGACTCACCGGGTGCAACGGGTTCCCGATACCGAAACCCAGGGGCGGATCCATACCTCCGCTGTTACCGTGGCGGTTATGCCGGAGGCGGAAGAGGTTGAATTGGATATCAGCCCCAACGAACTGCGGTTTGATGTTTACCGTTCCACCGGTTCAGGCGGGCAGAGCGTTAATACCACAGATTCAGCGGTTCGGGTTACCCATTTGCCCACCGGCCTGGTGGTAACCTGTCAGGATGAAAAATCCCAGCACAAGAACAAGGCCAAGGCATTGCAGGTACTCCGTGCCCGGCTTCTCGACAAGATGCAGCGCGAACAGGACGAGAAGATGTCCGCAGACCGTAAGAGTCAGGTGGGCAGCGGCGATCGAAGTGAACGCATCAGGACCTATAATTTTCCGCAAGGCAGGGTCAGCGAACATCGGATCAATCTCACCCTGTATCAGCTTGATGAAATCATCGCGGGAAAACTTGACGATCTCATCGAACCTCTTATTGTCCATTTCCAGACAGAAGCCTTGCAAATTATGCAATAAGGCATGCTTCGGGGAGGAGCTCTTCCGTTTTTTCCCGGCCCGTAAAATCGCCCATGATTGTTGAAATCGCAAAAAGCCGCGATTTCAACGGGTATTCGTTGGTAACTCTCTGATTTTGTGTCACGATCCTGTTAACTTTTTCTTTCTTTTGATAGTACATCATGATTCTCAACCAGCTATATCTTGAGAGCGTCCAGCGTCTTGCCGATGTCGGCGTTGCTGAGCCGGAAGTGGAAGCCGCGCTTTTGCTGGGGCATGTCCTGGGCTATTCCCGCACCCAGTTTTTCCTTGCCTTGGAGCAGGAAATCTCTCAGCCGCACCTTGCCCTTTTTAATTCGCTCCTTTTCCGGCGTCTCTCCAGGGAACCGTTGGCTTACATCACTGGGGAGCAGGAATTCTGGTCGTTGCCATTCACGGTTTCCCGTCAGGTTCTCATCCCCAGGCCGGAGACAGAAGAACTTTTGGAAAAGATTTTTGCCACGTTACAGCAGTATAGCCTGCCGCCTGGGCCGCTGCTGGATCTGGGTGTCGGCAGTGGTGCAATCACCGTTGTTCTAGCTCGCGAACTCCCGGAACGGCAGGTTTTCGGGGTTGATCTTTCGCTGAATGCCCTCCTGGTTGCCAAGGAAAATATTGTTCGACATCAGGTACAATCGAGGATTTGTTTAGTAAACAGCGACTGGTTGACTGCCATCAAGCAGGAAAGAAAATTTGCCCTGGTTGTCTCCAACCCGCCATACATCGACGTAACTACCCTGGGCACCCTGCAGCCGGAGGTACGGGATTTCGAGCCCCATCGCGCCTTGAGCGGAGGCGCTGACGGCCTCTCCGAAATCCGTGCCCTGGCGGCGCAAGTTCATCAGGTAATGCTGACCGGTGGCCTGTTTTTCATGGAGATCGGCTCGGATCAGCATGAGGCGGTGCTGAAAATCTTTGCTTCCTTTCGGGAATATGATAGGTTGCAGGTCCATTTTGATCTGGCTGGTTTGCCGCGTATTTTCCAGGCCCGTCGTTGTTGAGTCGTAACGGAGCATTGACCTCCTCTGGTGTTGGAATTGCGAATTTAAAAATCAGCATGATGAAGCCTGTGACAACATTATCCCGAATCCTGAATCTCAAGTGAGTAGCTGCCCCATTTTTCTATAAAAGAGTGAGCCGTATGGACAAGATAGTTATTGAAGGTGGCTACCCCCTGCATGGTGAAATTGCGGTGAGCGGCGCTAAAAATGCGGCCCTGCCGTTGATGGCCGCCTGTCTGCTGAGCGGTGAGCCGATCATTCTGCGCAATGTCCCGGATCTCCGGGATGTTCGAACCTTTCTTTCACTGCTGGAGTCTTTCGGAGTCAAGTGGCAGAAAGACGGCACGACGCTGGTGCTTGATGCCTCAACGATCACCAGCTGCGAGGCTTCCTATGAACTGGTGAAAACCATGCGGGCCTCGGTGCTGGTTCTGGGGCCCCTTCTGGCTCGCATGGGCACGGCCCGGGTTTCCCTGCCCGGGGGTTGCGCCATCGGCGCCCGCCCCATCAATTTCCACCTTCAGGGTCTGGAAAAACTTGGCTCCCGGTATGAATTGAGCCAGGGGTATGTCGAGGCCAAGGCCGAGGGCAGGTTGCAGGGAGGCACTGTCTGTTTCGATATCCCTTCGGTCACCGGGACGGAGAATATCCTCATGGCTGCGACCCTGGCCGAGGGCGTCAGCGTGATCAAGAATGCGGCCCGAGAGCCGGAAATCGGCAACCTTGTCGATCTGCTCATTGCCATGGGGGCGCGGATCAAGGGTAAGGATTCCGATACCCTGGTTGTTGAGGGGGTGAAGAAACTACACGGCACTGAAATGGAGGTCATCCCCGACCGGATCGAGGCAGGTACATATCTCATCGCGGTCGGTGCGGTTGGAGGCGAGGCCACGTTGACGCAGTGCAACCCGCAGCATCTGCCCTCCTTGCTGGAAAAATTACGAGCTGCAGGGTTGTCTATTGTGGAAGGGCAGGGCTGTATTCATGTCGCCCGCAAGGGGCCTCTGCGGAGCGTGGACATCAAGACCATGCCATATCCCGGCTTCCCTACCGATCTGCAAGCTCAGATCATGGCCTTGATGACCTTGAGCGAGGGCTTGAGCGTGATTGCCGAAACCATCTTCGAAAACCGCTTCATGCATGTGGCCGAGTTGGACCGCATGGGGGCCGACATCAAGGTGGATGGCCACAGCGCCATCGTCACCGGCACCGGCCGCTTGAGCGGGGCACCGGTGATGGCCACGGACTTGCGGGCCAGCGCTTCCCTGGTGATCGCGGCCCTTGCCGCCGAGGGGGAAACCCATATTTCCCGGGTCTACCATCTGGACCGGGGTTATGATAATCTTGTGGGTAAACTTTCTGCGGCCGGGGCCAGGATCCGGCGCGAAAAGGAGTGACTCCTCTGTAAACGTGCAGCAGCAGCACCGCAGCAGCTGCATCGGCCTGCGCATGTGCGCTCTATCGCAGGCCTCTTCCGCGCATTTGTGATACTGCTGCACGTTTACAATACAGAGATCATACAGAGATCGAGCCATTTTTTTGTTTTTGGTGAGTTTTGCGTCATCCCGGCAGGATAATGGTTACGGTGGTGCCTTCCCCTTCCTGGCTCGCGATCCTGATCGTGCCTCCGTGTTCGTCGATGATTTTATAGACCATGGCCAATCCCAGACCGGTGCCCTCCGGTTTGGTCGTAAAATACGGGTCCATGACCCGTTCCAGAATATTTGCCGCGATTCCGCAGCCCGTGTCCCGCACACTTATTTCCACGGTTCCGGGCCGATCCCCCTCATGCACCGAAACCTTTAATTCCCCGCCGTGATCCATGGCCTGCATGCTGTTGAGGTAGAGATTCAGCAGAACCTGATTGAGGCGGTCCTTGTCCAGACGCACCTGACGGCGCGGCAGGGCGATCTCCTGGTACACGACCACCCCCAGTTCCCTGGCGTCGCTCTGGATAAGCTTGAGGGATGCCTCGATAAACGGCTCGATCTCCACCTCGCTGATGGCTAGGGGCAAGGGGCGGGCGTAGGTGAGCAGCTCGGTAATGCTGCGGTTGAGCCGTTCCACTTCGCTGATCAACAACCTGGCGGCTTCGCCTTCCTCGCTTTCCACAGGAAAACGGGAACCGAGCAGGATGGCGAAACCCTTGATGGAGCTCAACGGATTGCGGACCTCATGGGCCACCCCGGCGGCCATTTTGCCCAAGGCGACAAGGCGGTCGTGACGCCGGACCTGAGCTTCGAGTTTTTTGATCTCCGTGATATCATACATGAGCATGACCCGGCCCAGGGTGTTGTCCTGGCCATCGGTGATGGGCAGGGAAGTGACGTTCAAGTGACTGGGGGTTGGAGAATCCGGAGGCATAATAATCTCTCGATCGATGACCTCCCGTTCCTGTTCTCCCAAGGGGATAAACTGCTGGATCTCCGGCAGAACCGCAGTCTGAAGATGGCCGATGGTCTGGGACGGGGTTTTCCCGGTGAATTTTGCAGCAGAGCTGTTGAAGGTCTGGATATGTCCTTCGGCATTGGTGGCGATGATGCCCACGGGCAGGCGGGAGATAAGCAGGTCGGTAAAGGCCCGCATGTTCATGAGGGTTTTTTGGGAGGAGCGGTAGCTTTGCGCGGTCAGCAAGGCGATCCACCCGCCCATCGCCACCAGCAGCATGGCGATGGACATATAGAGCATCTGGTACCGGTCCTGCTGGATAATCTTGTCCTGCTCCGTCATGTCGAGACCGACAATAATAGATAGATTATCCCCGGGCAGCCAGGAAACATTGTCTGGAAAAGATTGCCCAACCGACGGGCCTGGCGCATTTTCCCCCACCAGGCAGTCCGTTTTCCCGGCCTGCTGCCTTTCCTGCATGTGCCTCCTGAAAAAACCACGTCCGCGCATGAACGGTTTGAATGGCGCTACAATTTCAAAAACCTTCTGGTTCGTTTTTCGGTCGCTTATAATCTGGTATTTGCCGACCGGCGCAAGCTCGCTGTCGGCAAACAGGGAATGGTCAAGGTCGGTCCCCACCAGGCCGGGAGTGCTGTGGGCCACGATTTTGCCCGTGCGATCTGTCACCGCGATATAGATAATGCTTGATTCTCCTGCGGCCTGTTCGATCAGGTGCTGGAATTGCCGGGTATCGGGTGCCCCCATCATCATCATCGAGGCCCTGGTTCCTGCGCCGACAAAACGGATTATGGCCTGTCCCTTGTTGAAGAGACTGTCGGTCATGATTCGTTTTTCCCGCTGCAGGTTATTAGCCGCGAAGAAATAAACAATGGCAATGAGCATGCCTATGGCTGTGGCCAAAATCCAAGGGGAGGCATAGGCAAAAGGGGAGGTAACAATTTCGCTTTTTTTCATGAGGCCTTTATCCAGAAGAAAAATCTTTATCGGCATGGAGTACGGGTTCGTTTTTATGAAACCACGATTATGATGCACAAGCAATTATTGTTCCGCACTAGTTACGGTTTGGCGGTTCGGATATAGCTATGTTCCGCAATCGTTTTTGTTGCGGGAATGACGGCACCACCTCCTTGATGATTTTTGGTTGAGTAAAAAATATCCAGATATGATCTCTGCGCTTGGATAAAAAATATCCAGTCCGCAGCCTGTATTATGCTCCGGTGCGAGTCCCTGTCATTTTGGTTAGTAAAAATTATGTTATTTCAGTATGTTATCTTTTTTATCCTCTGTTGGCATGGTTGTTGTAACTGGAACAAAATATACAGAGGGACCATTACAACCCTTCAACTAAACAACATTTGTTCAGGAGGCAAAAGATGAAAAAGACATTACTTGCAGTTGTAGCGGTAGCCGCGTTTGGCTTGGCCGGATATCAGCTTGCCGAGGCGAGACCCATGGGAGGCGGGCCAGGCATGGGGCCTGGCTGCGCAATGATGGGCGGCCAGGGACAAGGTCAAGGGCAAATGAGTGAACAGGACTTGAAAGCCAGGGAGAAATTCTTTGACGAGACAACAGACTTGCGCAAGAAGATGGTTTCCAAGAAAACGGAGATTGCGGCGGTGATGCGCGGTGACAATCCGGATGAGAAAAAGGCGGCAAGGCTCTCCGAGGAGTTGTTTGATCTTCGTGGCCAGATGCACAAGAAGGCTCAGGATGCCGGCTTGACCAAGGGTGGCTTCAGTTGTGGCGGACCGGGTATGGGCATGGGTATGGGCATGGGTATGGGTATGGACATGGGTTATGGCCATCAGCGTCGTGCTTCTCGGCAGTAAGAGGTAGTGATGGTTGTCATTTTTTCGGGTGGGCTTCTTTGTTGAGGCCCACCTGTTTTTTTGTAAGCGATCACAGGACACCAGATCTTGCGGCGATCGGCCCGTCTCACGTACAAGATGTACGCTTCGCCGCCCCGCTTGCCGAAACCTGCGGCACCATGTGACCGCTTTTAGCTGAGTTGAGCAGCTTGTCTGCTCAAAACGAAACTTATACCCGAAGGGTGATTCCGTGGTTATTTGACCTTTGTGAGTTTGCCCCGTGATTAGTTACTGTTTTTTGTCTGCAATCCGGATGGTTGCTGGCTGGGTTGTCATTAGCCCGCCCTTTATGCAGTAAGGCCCCCGGTAGTCAGTTGATTTTTCCGGTCTGCCGTTCCAGATGGTATTCTGCTTCCTGCGCCATGTCATTGACCAAGGTCAATCGGGCGGATTCGACTTTTTCGTACGGAAGCTCAAGAAACATGGCGATGTCGGAGATTTCGATTCCTGCCCCGAAATGTTCTTCCGCAATGATGATTTTGAGAAAATCTTCCCTGATAAAAGCCTTTATCTCCTGACTGATATCGGCCAAGGTATTACAGGCTTGGTCATATGTCCGGCCCTTGGACAGTTCCTCCCGCATTTTTTTTACAGCCTGTTCGTATTCCCTATGCATGACCGCGGTAAATTGTACATACTGTTTACTGAGGGCAAAGGACATGGTCTTCTCTCTGTTTTTTCGTGCTAAGGCATGAATCTGCTTTGCTGGATTGCTTTGGCCATAGTGTTCTCGTAACTGTTTACCACAGAAGAGTTAAGTGAAAACAGCAAAAAATTGAGCAAGAAAATCGCCCCGCGTGGATGGCGCGGTGGGACAATCTTTCAGGAGAAGATTTCGTGCGGATAATGCTGGGCAAAAACAGCGCTGATCTCCGAGCAGGCATGGTTGTTTTTTTTGTCTTCTGCAGCCTGCTTGTTTCTTCCCTTGTCCGCAGCGAGGCACTTCTTGACGCCGATGGGTTTCTCATTGTGCGCGCGGCGCCCCCTCGCGCAACCGAGATGGTTAATCCCGGAACAAAACCGGATGAGGCGCTGCTGCAAACCGCCTATGCCGGTGGGGAGACCTTGCGCTATACGGTCAGCTGGCTTGGCATAGAGGCGGGAGAAATCGTCATGCGGATTCGCAAGATTGCCGACAGCCATGAGGCTTTTGCCCTTGAAGTTACCGCCAGAAGCGCCGGGCTGCTTGAGGTGTTTTACCCGGTGGAGGACCATTTTCGTACCATCGTGAACGGGCCGATGCGCTTGCCAAGCCGTCATGAAATGCAGCAGAAAGAGGGGCGCCGAGTCAATAACAAGGTTACCAAATATGACCAAGATAGGTTTCGCGTCTCCTACCGTAAAAATGATGAGCCAGCGCATGTATATCAGCTAAACGGCCCGATGCATAACGAGTTTTCCTCGTTTTTCTTCATGCGGGCTTTGTCTTTTACCGGGGATGCTCCGATGATCGTCCCTACCTTTGCCGATAAAAAGCGGCATGAGGTGGTTGTCGTCGTGCAGGGAAAGGAAGAGCAGGAAAGTGTGCTGGGTAAGAAAAAAACCATCAAGGTTCAGCCGCATCTGACCTTCAAGGGACTTTATGAAAAGATAGGAGATCCTCTTGTCTGGCTTACCGATGACGCCTGGCGAATCCCCATCAGGATTCAGGCGAAGATTATCATTGGTTCCTTGACCGCGGAGCTGGTCGAATATTCTGGCCAAGCCGGAAATTTCCGCCTTATAAACACTCCCAAAGAATCGCCTCGACAATCTCCGGAGGATACTCGCTGAGTCGCCACAAACGTGCCTGCGCCCTGGTGTTGCTGGCAAGGGCGGGGATATCCTTTTTTGAGAGATTCAGGTCGGCAAGCGAGGTGGGGGCAGCTATTTTTCGCAACCATTCGGTAAAGAGAAGAATCCCTTTCTGGGCGAGGAGTTGCTGATCATCCTCGAGTAAGCCAAAAACCTGCGCGGCAAAAATGGCCAGACGGGCTGGGTCTTTTCTGGCCATATAGGCCAGGACCCCCGGCAGGATGGCCGCGAGTCCGGCGCCGTGGGGGATATTGTGCAGGGCGCTGAGGGAGTGTTCGATCAGGTGGCAGGGGAAACCGACCCGCCCCAGCCCTGCGGAGCTGATGCCGTTTAAGGCCAGACTGCTTGCCCACATGAGCTCGGCGCGGCTTTGGTAATCCAGGGGGGTGGCCAGGGCGGTCTCGCCAGCGGCCATCAGGGTTTGCATCAGCCCGGCGCTGTAGTGATCCTGTAAAGGGGAAAAAGATTCTTCCCGGAACAGGTAAAATTCCAGCAGATGGCTGAAAGCATCCACGGCCCCGAAAGCGGTGGTGGATGGCGGAACGCTGAAGGTGACGGTCGGGTCCAGAATGGCGATTTTCGGGAACAGATGCCGGTTGCCGATGCCGATCTTCTGCCCGGTTGCCTCGTTGCCGAGTACCATGCCGTTGTTGCTTTCCGAGCCAGAGCCGGCGACGGTGGGCAGGGCGATAACCGGCAGGGCCTCCCGGATGCTTTTCTTTCCCTTGAAAAACCCCCAGACATCGTGGCCCGCCAGGGCTCCGGCCGCAATAGCCTTGGCGCTGTCAATAACGCTCCCTCCCCCTAAGGCGACGATAACCTCGATCCCGTTTTTTTGCGCCAAGGCAACGCCCTGGCGGACATGGCTTAAGATGGGGTTCGGCTGCACCCCCTCATGCTCGATGACCTCGATTCCGTCCTGGCGCAAGGATTGGAAAACATTCTGGTAAACTCCCAGTCTTTTCAGGCTCCCCTTGCCTGAGACAAGCATTGCTTTGCTGCCAAAGGCCGCGGCCTGCCCGCCTGCCTGGGCAAGGACTCCCCTGCCGAAGATGATCCTGGTCGGATTGTAAAAGACAAAGTCCCGCACGGAATCAGCCTGAAGAGCAGGCGGAGACGGCGTTGGTCAGGCGGACAAAATCCTCGATGGTCAGCCGCTCCGCCCTGGTTTCCGGGTTGATCCCTGATTGATGCAACAGGGTGGAAAGCCGCTCCCGTGACAAGCCGTTGATCATCCCGGCGCTCAAGGAGTTGCGCAGGGTCTTGCGACGCTGGCCAAAAGCGGCATTGACGATGCGCCGGAGCAGCTGCCGGTCATGGGCAGGGAGTTGCGCCACCCTTTCCGGCACCGGCTGGAAAGTAATCCGCACCACCACGGAGTCAATCTTGGGTCGCGGATGAAACTGCTCCGGGCCGACCTGCATTATGGTTTTCACCGAGGCGCAGCCGGCGAGCAGGACGGAGAGCACCCCGTATTCTTTCGAGCCCACCTTGGCGGTGAGGCGCTGGCCCACCTCTTTTTGCAGCATGAGTACGGCCCGGTCCAGTGATTCGTGATTTTCGACCAGTTTGAAGAGAAGCAGGTTGGAGATGGAGTAAGGGAGGTTGGCCAGGATTTTCAGCGGGCCATTGGTCTGGCGGGCAAGTTCGCCAAAGTCGGCCTTGAGAAGATCCTGGTGGATGAGGGTGACGTTGGCCGGCAGAGACTGGTGCTCCTGATGGTAGGCAATGATGCCGGCATCGAGCTCCAAGCCGATTACCTGCCGGACTCGCTCGGCCAGGGGCAGGGTAAGGGAACCCAGGCCCACCCCCAGTTCCAGCACGGAATCTTCCGGGGTGACCCCGGAAAGATCAACAATGCGTTCCGCGGTCTGCCGGTGAACCAGGAAGTTTTGTCCAAGTTTTTTGCTGGGGGCCAGCTGGCGGTCGCTCAGGATTTTTTTTATGCGCAGGTCGTTGCTCATGGTTTTCAGTCGAGGATGTGCTTTTCCATTCGCTTTTTGCGAATGGCGCGGAAGAATTTTAAGGTGAGCATGTATCCGGCGCAGCTAAAGGGGATTGCCAGGAGAACCCCGCCCAGCAACATGACCGCAGCAGCTTCGAGGCCAAGCTGTCCGAGGAGGATAAGGCTTTGTTTGAAGCTTGCCCCTGAGGTAAACAGCCCCAGCAGGGCTTGAATTCGTTCCCAGGAAAGCTGTCCGGGCAGCAGCCAGCTCCCCAGCCGCCAGGAAAAATAATATTGCGGCAGCCAGGTGAGGGGATTGCTGACCGCGGTGGCTGCGATCAAGGCAGCCAGGATGTTGCCCCGCAGAGGCCAGGCCAGGATAAGGATAAGCGCGGTATGCAGAGGGACAGTCGGGGTAATGCCTACAAAGATGCCAATGGCCACCCCCATGGCCAGGGAATGCGGGTCTCCCTGCAAGCGGAGAAATTTCAGGTAATAGTATTTTGCGGCGCGCTTTGGCTTCATGGCGCGGCGCTGACTTTTGCCGGGGGCGGAGAATTGTCGGCGAAAGCAGATCCCGGCTGTAAAATCGGCGAGCGGGAGTAGGCATCCGTGTCAAAGGAGGTCGTGGCTTGGGTGGAAAAATGATAAAAGCCAGCCAGGGCGATCATCGCCGCATTATCCGTACACAGCTCAAAAGAAGGCATGAAGATTTTGATTCCCCGCTGGGCGCCAAGATTTTGAAGAGAGGCGCGCAATCGGGCGTTGGCCGCTACTCCTCCAGCCAGGGCGACGGTGGAGATCTGGTGGATTTTGGCGGCCTTGAGTACTTTTTCGCATAACACTTCCACCACCGCTTCCTGAAAAGAAGCGCAGACATCCGGGATATTGAACGGCTCATTTTTCTGTTGGCGTTGGTGGAGGTAGTTGGCCACTGCGGTTTTCAGGCCGCTGAAGCTGAAATCGAGACTGTCCGGAGCAAGCCAGGCGCGGGGGAAAGGGATCGCCGCGGGGTTTCCCCCTTCGGCCAGTCGGCTGATGACCGGGCCGCCCGGATATTCGAGGCCAAGCATCTTGCCCACTTTGTCAAAGGCCTCCCCGGCCGCATCATCGCGGGTTCTGCCCAGCAGTTGGATGGAGGTGTGGTCACGGACCAGAAAGATGCTTGAATGGCCGCCGGAAGCAACCAGGGCGATATAGGGAAATGTCGGCTGCTCCTTTTCCAGAAAAGGGGAGAGGAGATGGCCGACAATATGATCGACCCCCACATAGGGGAGGCCTTTCACCGCGGATATGGCCTTGGCAAAGGAAAGACCGACGAGCAGCGAGCCAACCAGACCAGGGCCCTGGGTGACGGCCAGACCGTCCAGATCGTCCAGGCTGATGCCTGCCAGGCTCAGGGCCGATTCTACCACCGGATAGATGTTTTCCAGATGCTTCCGGGAGGCAAGCTCAGGAACCACGCCGCCGTATGGGCTGTGTACGGCCACCTGGGAGTTGATGACATTGCTCAGCAGAGTATTGCCATCGCGGAGAACCGCCGCGGCTGTTTCGTCGCAGGAGCTTTCAATGCCGAGGATGAGCATGCGCGATTTTCCCAAGGTGAGCCGCTAAAGCAAAACTTGCTTTTTTTTATGCAAGAACGGCATGAGGAGCTGCAAGGGAGTGGTTAAAAAGCATTGACCATTCCCAAACAGCGTCTAAATTCTAAAGGGCATTTTTGTGAAATGACGATTGACGGATGCTCACTGGCATCGTATTCTTGCGTCCTCCACTATGTAGCAGGAAAGCCGGAAAAAATCAAAGATTGTTGCAAACGCATCTAAAGCCCGCGTGATTCGTAGCAATTTCCCGCCGGCCGCTTCCTGTGAAGATATTACCTATGATGAAGATATGACAACAAACCACGAACAACAGGCTTTACCGCAGCCGGAAACTTTCGAAAATTTGCCGGATATGCCTCTTCCCGGTCAATCCCAGGGGGAACGCCTGACGGACATGTTTGCCCGCTCCATCAGCTATCTGCGGATCTCTCTCACCGACCATTGCAATCTGCGCTGTCAGTACTGCACCCCAAAGGAAGGGCGGATCAAGCTGGCCAGCGAGGAATTGCTGCGCTACGAGGAGATTCTTCGGGTGGTGCGGCTTGCCGTTTCCCTCGGTATTGAAAAGGTCCGACTGACCGGCGGCGAACCCCTGGTGCGGCGGGAGGTTCTCTCTTTCATCAGGGAGTTGGCGCAAATCCCGGGGCTTAACGATATCCGCCTTACCACCAACGGCGTCCTGCTGGCCGACCACGCCGAGGCCTTGCGGGATGCAGGGATCAGCAAGCTGAATATCAGCCTTGACACCCTGATTCCGGAGCGTTTCCAGCAAATAACCGGGGTTGATGCGTTTGCCAAAGTCTGGGGCGGAATCAGCAAGGCCCGGGAGCTTGGCTTTAACCCGATCAAATTGAATATCGTTGCCCTGAAAGGGATAAACGATGACGAATTCATCGACTTTGCCAGGCTGACCCTTACGGAGCCGTTGCAGATTCGCTTTATCGAGTTCATGCCCATTGGGGCATCGGCCCTTTGGGACAAAAGTAAATACATCAGCTCCCAGGAGATCATGGAACTGCTTAAGCCTCTGGGGCCGCTTGCGCCGGTGGAGGCCAAGCGCATGGACGGCCCGGCCCGTGTTTACCGGCTGGCCGGGGCAGTCGGCAGTGTCGGTTTTATCAGCCCCATCAGCCACCACTTCTGCGATCGGTGCAACCGTTTACGGCTCACATCGGAAGGCAGGTTGCGTTCCTGCCTTCTCTCCGACCAGGAAACCGATCTCAGGGGGAGCCTGCGCAGCGGGGCAAGCGATGAAGAAATCCGGGCTTTGATCATCGCGGCTATCCTGAACAAGCCGAAAGGACATACCATTTCGCCGGACAGCGCAGGGGATTGTCACGGGCAGATGTCACGAATAGGGGGGTGAAAGATGGTGCTGAGTGCGTCTCTGACTTTCGTTGCCTGTTTTGGTGTTCATGCGCATCTCTGAGCAAGCTAGGGCATTTTATTATGTGCCCTTGGCGCGGGAGCCGTACAAAACCGCCTTCTCGATGGCTGGAAAGCGGCTGAATACAGCGTGGGTTTTTCCCACCGTCTGCGCTGGCAGGCCATGGTTCATGGGTTGGTTCCCGGCTGACCGGCAAGCGCGCCAAAGCGTTGGGCCATTGCGACAAAAGCGGGATGAAACCGGGTCAAAATGTCTTTGGCAACCTCCTCCGCGATGTGAGGGGCATAAAGGCTTCGCGGGTTGCATTCCTGGAACCGACGATGCTTGCAAACCTCTGTTTTTCGAGATAATCCTTCAACACATTCCAGGCAAGTTCGTGGGTAAACTCAAACCCCTGAATCACTCCCTGCTGTTCCAGTTCCGACAAATCGCGCTGCCTGGATAGTTCCACCGCCCTGCTGTGACCTTGGATGAATTCAGCATACTAGAAACACGTCTCAGATCGCTGAGGATTTCTTCATCTCTGACGGGCGAATTCTTTGCCCTTTCAAATTTTAATTTCAAATCTTCCATATCACTTTCTGAGAGAGCTGACATTAGCATTAGACAGAATGAGCCAACAATACGATAGGCAGAATGCAACATGCGCAAACCTGATGGTCACAGATAACTAAACGATAAATTGGAGCATCGATAAACGATAAATTGGAGCATCGATTTTTTCTGAAACCGATACTTCTAATTCATCATCCAGGCTGCATAGATAACCTGTCACCTGCAAGCGGCTATGGCATATCCTTCCGGCAAAATATCATTGCGGCCAAAGTCAAAGAGCGATATACAAATGGGGATCAATTTTCCCCCTGTGATCCGACCATTAAATCATAACCTTGCAGCCAGATACCCGATGAGCGTACCCAATTCCAATTCCGCTTCCGTCTACGACGAAAGCAAGATAAAGACCCTCAGTTCCCTGGAGCATATCCGGCTGCGGCCCGGCATGTACATCGGTCGGCTCGGCAACGGCAGCCATCCGGACGACGGCATCTACATCCTTCTTAAAGAGGTGGTGGACAATGCGGTGGACGAGTTCATCATGGGGGTGGGCAAGCGGGTCAACGTGGATATCGGGGCGGACGGCGTGGTCAAGGTGCGGGATTTCGGGCGCGGCATCCCCCTGGGCAAGCTGGTTGAGTGCGTGAGCGTGATCAACACCGGGGCCAAGTACAACACCGAGGTGTTCCAGTTTTCCGTGGGGTTGAACGGGGTGGGCACCAAGGCGGTCAACGCCCTGTCCGACCGTTTCGAGGTGACCTCCTTCCGCGACGGCAAGTTTGCCAGGGCCACCTTTGCGCATGGCGAGCTGGTCGGGGAAGAGCAGGGCGACACCAACGAAAAAAACGGCACCCTGGTTTCCTTTCATCCCGACCCCAATGCCTTTGAAGGCTACTACTACATGCGGGAGTTCGTGCGCAAACGTTTCTGGCGCTATGCCTATCTCAACGCCGGGCTCAAGATCTACTATGAGGGCGAGTGCTTTCACTCGGTAAACGGCTTGCTCGACCTGCTGGACAAGGAGATCGCCGATACCCAGCTTTACGCGCCCATCCACGCCAAGGACGCCACCCTGGAATTCGCCTTTTCCCATACCGAGGGGTATGGCGAGAGCTATTTCTCCTTTGTCAACGGCACCTACACCAACGAGGGCGGCACCCATCTTTCCGCCTTCCGCGAGGGGATCCTTAAGGGGATCAACGATTTTTCCGGCAAGAAGTTTTCCGGCGAGGATGTGCGGGAAGGGGTGGTGGGGGCCATAGCGGTTAAGGTGAAGGACCCGATTTTTGAGTCACAGACCAAGAACAAACTCGGCAATACCGAGGTTCGGGGCGATATCGTTAACAAGGTCAAGGACTTTGTCTGCGATTTCTTCTACAAGAATACCGAGCTGGCCGAGATCATCATCGACAAGATCCAGCAGAGCGCCAAGATCCGCAAAGAACTCCAGCACGTGCGCAAGGAGGCCAAGGCCAAGGCCAAGAAGGTGGCGCTCAAGATTCCCCAGCTCAAGGATTGCAAGTACCACCCCAGCGCGGAAAAGCCCTCCGGCCCGGACCGCCAGAACATGCTTTTTCTCACCGAGGGCCAGTCCGCCTCCGGCTCCATCGTTTCCTCCCGCGACCCCATGACCCAGGCGGTTTTTTCCCTCAAGGGCAAGCCGATGAACGTCTACGGTCAGCCCATGACCTTGCTCTATAAAAATGACGAGATGTACAATATGATGCGGGCCCTCGATATCGAGGATTCGGTGGACGGGCTGCGTTACGACAAGGTGATTATGGCCACGGACGCAGATGTGGACGGGCTGCACATCCGTAACTTGCTGCTTACCTACTTTCTGCATTTCTTCGAGGCCCTGGTCAAGCGCGGCCATGTTTACATCCTGGAGACCCCGATCTTCCGGGTGCGGACCAAGGAGGAGACCATCTACTGCTATTCGGAAAAGGAGCGGCAGGCGGCAGAAAAGAAGCTGGGCTCCAAGGGCAAAAAGGCGGTGGAGATCACCCGCTTCAAGGGGTTGGGCGAGATTTCGCCCAAGGAATTCAAACAGTTCATCGGCCCGGACATGCGCTTGCAGCAGGTGAATATCGACACCTTAAGTGAAGTGCCCCGGCTACTCTCCTTTTACATGGGCAAGAATACCCCCGAGCGGAAAGATTATATCATGGATCATCTGGTGGTCGTGTAACCATGGATACCTCCCATTACGGCGAGCTGCACAAGCTCTTTGACACCAATTTTCTCGACTACACCTCCTACGTCATCCGGGAGCGGGCCATCCCCGACGTGGCCGACGGCTTGAAACCCGTGCAGCGCCGCATCCTCCAGACTCTGTTCAACATGGACGACGGCCGCTTTCACAAGGTGGCCAACGTGGTGGGCGACTGCATGAAGCTCCACCCCCACGGCGATGCCTCGATCTTTTCCGCTCTGGTCAATCTGGCCAACAAGGGCTATCTCATCGACCGGCAGGGCAACTTCGGCAACATCTTCACCGGCGATCAGGCCTCGGCGGCCCGGTACATCGAATGCCGTCTCTCCCCTCTGGCCAGGGAGACCATGTTCAACAAGGATCTCACCGAGTTTACCGAGTCCTATGACGGGAGGATGCTCGAACCTGTTGCCCTGCCGGCCAAGATTCCCCTTTTGTTGATGCAGGGGGCGGAGGGTATTGCGGTGGGCATGGCCACCAAGATCATGCCCCATAATTTCTGCGAGCTGCTCGAGGCGCAGAAAAATATCCTCCGGGGCGAGGACTTTGTTCTCTATCCAGACTTTCTCCTCGGCGGGGCCATCGACGTTTCCGGCTATGAAGACGGAAATGGCCGCCTGCGCTGTCGGGCCCGGATCGAGGAGAAAAACGAAAAAACCATCACCATCAAGGATATTCCCTACGGCACCACCACCCAGTCGCTGATCGAGAGCGTGGAAAAGGCGGCCCGGGCCAACAAGCTCAAGATCTTGAGCATCAACGACTATACCGCCGAGGAGGTGGAGATCGAGATCAAGCTGGTGCGCGGCATCTATGCGGCGGACACCATCAAGGCTCTGTACGCCTTTACCGACTGCGAGATGCCGATCAGCCCGAACCTGACGGTGATCGTGGACAACAACCCGGCGGTGCTCACGGTAAGCGAGGTGCTGCGCCAGAATACCGAGAAGCTGATTCTCGACCTTAAGAAGGAGCTGACCATCGAACATGGCCGGCTCAAGGAAAAGCTCCACGCCCATCTGCTGGAGCAGATCTTTATCGAAGAGCGGCTCTACAAAGAGATCGAGGAGTGCAAGACCTACAAGGCGGTGGTCGAGACCATTGCTGAGGCCCTGCTGCCATACCGGGACAAGCTGGTCCGCGAAGTGACCACCGAAGACATTGAACGGCTGCTGGAGATCCGGATCAAGCGCATCTCCCGTTACGACCTGGACAAGAAGAAAAAGGACATCAAAGATGTGCGGGACAACATCAAGGCGGTGGAGAACCATCTGTTGGACATGGTCCTTTATACCATCAATTATCTGGACGAACTCCTGAACCGTTACGGCCATCTCTACCCCCGCCGCACCGAGATCGCCACCTTCGGCGAGGTGGAGGTGCGCAAGGTGGCGCTCTCCAACCTGACCATGGGCTATGACCGGGAAACCGGCTTTGTCGGCCACCAGGTCAAGGCCAAGCCAGAGGATAGTTTTCCCTGTTCCGAGTACGATAAGCTGCTGCTCATTTACCAGAACGGGATGTACAAAGTGATCAACGTGACCGACAAGCTTTTTGTCGGCCATGACGTGCTCTGGTTTAGCAAGGTCGAGGAAAAACGGGTGTTCAGCATCCTCTACCGCGAAGGCACCCAGAATCTCTGTTATGTTAAACGGTTTCAAAGCCCTAAATTCATCTTGGACAAGGAATACCACCTCTTCCCGGAGCACAAGAATTCCGCCATCCTTTTTCTCAGCACCGGAGACGGGGGCAGGGTGCGGGTGCATCTCGCCCCGTCCAAGAGGGCTCGCCATAACTACGTGGATTGCAGTTTCAGCGAGGTACTGGTCAAAGGAGCTCCCGCTCTGGGCAAACGGGTTTCCGATCGGCCGGTGCGGCGGATCGCCGAGCTGCCTGCCGGAAAGGAGCCTGCCGTACAGCATGAGGTGCAGCCAACCCTTTTCCCGGCCAAAGAGGGGGAGGCCGCACCGCAGGTTAGCAGTGATCAGGGTGGGGTTCCAGAGCCTGCGGAAAGCGATATCCCGGAGGCAGAGTCAGAATAATTTCAGGTTCCGGCAGGGCTCTTCCCGGTATTGTCCGGCACAAACAGCATTGTCGATACCGCCCGCAAAATCCATCCCTGCCTCTGTTTATACCTTTTTGTTAATAAAACAGGCATATTGTAAACTTCATATTTATACTATCTGTTGTGATCTTTTTTGGTCATGCATACACCATGAAGTGTACTAAAGGGACGCAACTCTGCTGCCAGGTTGCCCTGCTTGCTTTTTCAAGACACTTATGATAAGGTCTTTTATCTTTTTGTACGGATGGAGGACATGAGCATACTGTCTTGCATCAAACCGTCTGCGGACGTAATCCAAAAGCAGGATAAACTTTTGGCGGTAAAACATGATGTAACCCCGATGTATTTCGGCAAGAAACCGGTCGATTCCAGCATGGTGCGGATGGTGGCTGGATTGTGTCTGATCATGCTTTTCTTTCTTGCCACCATGTTGACCAGGTATTTTTCCGTATTCATCCCTCCTCCCCACCAATTGCAGACCACCTCCACCATTGAGGCCCATTCCGCCGAAGATCTGCTGGAGCAGCTCAAGGCGAATAATCTCTGGGAAATGGAGTCATTCCTGGAGGTCCCCGCCGTTCTGGTCAGCAAGTTCCCTGGGGATATGGCATCCCTTGATACGGCTACCCAGAAAAAAGCCTTTCTCCATGTCCTTCTTCCTGCGGCGATGATTGCTTTGGCGGAGGTGGAGGCGGAACGTACCGCCTTAGAGAAGATCTTGGCAAAGTTTGCCCAGCCGCCCCGGCGCCTCAACTTTGATCTCATGGGTGATGATTACAGCCGGCTTGCGGGATTGAGCCAGAATGAGGTCGATTCTTTGCAGAATCTCTGCCAAAAATATCGAGCCTATGGGGTTGCCGATCTGCGTCGCCGCATTAGCCCGGTGCCGGTTAGCTTGATCATGGCCCAGGGTGCCCTGGAATCATCGTGGGGCGGCTCTCGGTTTGCCAGGGAGGCTAACAATCTCTTCGGTGTTCGGACCTGGAGCAAGGGGGGAATTATGTCTGCCGGGCAGGAACTGGAGGAGGGCAAATCTTTATCGTACGCGACATATGCCTCTCTGCTCGACTCGGTCCGTGCGTATATCCTGATGCTCAACCGGGGGCCCGCTTATCATGCGCTCCGGGAAATCAGGGAAGAAACTTTTGATTCCCTTGCCATGGCCAACGGCCTGCTCCGGTATTCCGAACGGGGAAGCGACTATATTGCCGATCTTACCCAGCTTATCAGGAGCAATGGCTTGCAGAGTTACGACCAGTGTGCTCTTGCCGATAAGAACGGCTTGCGGGGCTTGGTAAGGATTGCGAGTCTGGGAAATCTTCGCTGAATAGCGAGGCAGTCCAGCAATTAAACCGGATAACCGTTATACGGCCCGGATTTTTCGCCAGATCGGCAGGGTGGGGCTGAGCCTTTCAAAACGCTGGTCCTTGTCGATCGCCGCGCTGTTCTTGTGGTTGGCGATGAGGATGGCCCCGGTTTTTATCTTGTCTTCGATAAGACTTTCAAAGCGCAACTGCTGTTCCCGCCCGGAAAATGGCCGGTAGTAGTAGATCACCTCGTTGTCGCCGTAGCCCTCGTAAGTCCAGATATCAGCCTGGGTAATCCGTTCCTCGCCCATGAGCCTGATTGCCACCCGGAACGGATATTCATCCTTTTCAAAGCCATGCACATCAAAGCCGAATTGCTCGGCAATGAGCAGCACGTTGCCGATTCCGCAGCCCACATCGAGGAGACGGGGCGGGGGGATGGCCGGATTATCCTGGTCGAGGCCGAGAAAGACGCTGACAAAGCTCATCTGGGCAAAAACCTGCCTGGTGTCCATGGCCACAAAGGGATATTCGCAGTCAGGGTCGTTGCGGGTTTCCCTGGCGGCATCCTGGCTGTAGCAGCCGACAAAGCGGTTGATGACGTTGAAAAATTTATCGTTCTCTTCGTTTTGCATGTGTTTTCACAAAGATGTTTACCGGATAAAGGCTGAACTTGGAAACCGTGTATAACACGGATTGCCGAGTTCGTTCATGAGTTTTTACTTGCGACTTTGCGCCATTGGGTTATTTTCCCTTTTTTTGCCAAAGCATCGCAGTTCAAACTAGGCTGCGTAAATCCTTAAAGCTCATTTTTTGCCGCCGATGAACACAGACTCATGCCCTGAGCAGACAACTGGGCAAGCCGCCGAAAATGGCCGGCCATGCCCAAGCGATGCGGATGATTTATTTCACCGGGCTCTCGACCTGCACCAGCAGGAAAAGGCAGACTCGGCGGCGGCCCTATATCTCCAGGCCATTTCCCTGTGTCCGGAACATGTGGATGCCTGTTTCTATCTGGCTCTTCTCCATCGCAGCATGGGAGCGGCGGAAGAGGCCGCCTTCTGGTTTGGCCGGGCATATACCTTGTTGCCCGACGAGGCGGCAATCGCCTACGAGCTTGGCATAACCCGTTATTCCCTGGGACAACAACAGATGGCCATCGAGCATTTTCACAAGGTTCTTGCCCTGGACGATACGCATTGGCAGGCGGCCTACAATCTGGGCACCGCCAATCTGGCCCAGGGCAACACCCATGAGGCGATCAGAGCCTATCACCGGGCCGCGCAACTTAATCCCCAGGATGCCGATATCCATTTCAACCTCGGCCTGGCCTGCAAAAGAGCCGGACAGCTGGAAGAGGCCAGGCACTCCTATCTCTGCGCCTTGGAGATTGTCCCGGACGATGCGGAAGTGCATTACAACCTGGCCCTGATCCATAAGGAGTTGGGCTGCCGAGCCGAGGCCATCACTTCACTTGAGATAGCTGTTTCTCTGAATCCTGATTATGGCGCGGCTTATGGCAACCTGGGGGTTCTCTATCTTGACCAGGACAGGGTGGCCGAGGCCATTGCCTGTTACCAAAGGCTTATTGCGCTGGATCATAACGCGATTTCCGCCCGGCATATTCTTGCCGCCCTCACCGGGGAAACAACCGCCGTCGCCCCTTCTGCCTATATTGCCGAGCTGTTTGACAGCTTTTCCGGCCATTTTGAAGAGCGTCTCCTGGTAGATCTGGAATACCGCACCCCGTGGGAACTCAAGAGCCTGCTGCTTGCCAACCCTGCCGGGCCTGTCCATTTTGCCCGCCTCCTGGATCTCGGCTGCGGTACCGGCCTGGTAGGGCAGATTTTTCGGGAGATAACCGCCTGCCTGGTCGGCGTTGATCTTTCCGCCAAAATGGTGGAGGTGGCAGCGGCCAAAGGGGTGTACAATGAACTGGCGGTGGGAGAGATCGTGACCTTTCTCGAACAGAATCAGGAACCCTTCGACCTGATCGTCGCGGCGGATGTCCTCATCTATGTGGGCGAGTTGGACCGGATTTTTGCCACTGTGGCTAGAGGGCTTGGCAAAAACGGCAGATTCCTTTTTTCCACCGAAAGGATGGCCGGGCCGGGCTACCAGTTGCGGCCGTCGGGACGCTATGCCCACTCTTCTTCCTACATTGAGATCATGGCCGTCCGCCATGGCTTTCGCATCCTCTGTACCAAAGAAGCCAATATCCGCAAGGAAAAAGGCAAGTGGATCAAGGGCGAGCTGTTCCTCCTCGGCTGCTGAGCCTGTTTCGTCAGTTCTCCTCCCGTCTCAATCTGCCCGTAAAGCTTCCCATCTTTCATCTCTTCCCTAATCACCTCCCATGAAAATAAAGTTGAGTTATTGCCCTATTTTGGCTGTATAATTGTAACAATCCAGCCGGCGGTCCTATTCCTCGCCAGTATCGATATTTCTTGCCCGGGGAAACCATCGTGATCAATCGGGAGCCTGATCTGCACAAATCCTACCACGACGCGCATGTGGTTGATGTGGAGCAAACTTCATGATAGGTTGGACGATTCAGATTGGCTGCGCGATTAAACTCCGTCATAAAGGGCGGGTAGAAAAGGTGAGCAGAATGGATGATGACTTGCAGACCGATGAGTATTGTATATCCATCTCAAGGGAGATTACAGTTTGCCGGAATATGATCAGCCGGCAAAAAAAAGAGCTTACCCAGTTCGAGAAGCAATACGGTTTTTCCACAGCGCACCTGCTCGCCGGGGAAATGCCGGAAATCGGGGGGGCAACGCAGGATCTGGAGACGTGGCGCAACGGCTATCAAGGGCTGCTCGCCTGGCAGCAGCGGTTGCGGGAGTACGAAGAGGCCTACAATGATTTGAGACGCTGAGGCGGAGGGCATTGGCTGCAATGAGCAAGCGCCGTCTCTTGCGGAGACGGCGCTTGGTTAACTGGAAGTAAATGTGGCGGATTTCGGGTTTTGGCAAAAATCCGCCTATCTGTTAGTGGCCTCCGGGGAAAAGAAACTGGCTCAAAAAGTAGAACATCACCAGCAGTCCGACTCCTAGGCAAATACTCCATTTGACGAGCGCTACTTCCACAGGCAGGATCGGCTCGTATTCCATTTTTTTCATCTCCTCGACAATCTTTGATTTCTCGTCACTCATGTGCGATCTCCCTTAGAGAATTGGCGGTTTAACTCCGTGGAAAAACAACCACGAAATAGCGAGGCCGACCCAGATGATAAAGCCGAAAAGGGAAATGGCGTAGACGGCGGCGAGCTTGCCGATCCCTTCCTGCGCCAGCTTCTTGAAGTTTGAAACCACACCGATGGTGAAGAAACAAAGGAGAAAGAAGATTTTCCTGAACACATCGCCTTGACTCGTTGCCGATTTGGCTTTGGAAATCAGCTTGTTGGGTTCTTTGGTCGAATCCTTCAGCTCTTTTTCCCGGGCTTTTACCCCTTGCAATGTTGCTTGCAAAGAGGCGACAGACGCCGGGTCTGTGCTGGCCCCGATCTGTTTTTCCAGCGAGGAGATCTGCACCTTCACGGCCGAAAGCGCATGCTCCGCCGGAGCAATCGCCTTTACCGCCGGCCAGCAGATGACCAGCAGAATAATAAAGGTGAGAATATAGCCGAGGACGAATTTTGGGAAACGGTTCCAGATCTCAATGAGGCGCACCTTCTGTCCGGGTTTGCATTCGATCTTAGCGCACCAGATATAGGCAAGGATTACTGCCCAGACGCCGATGAAGATATCGATGAACATCTTTACCGTGGTAGCGGTCATGGTGATCCAGCCCTCGGCATAATTGATGCCTTCCATATCCATGGCCTGCGCCCTGATCAGGGCGTCGGTCACTGCGCCGCTCGCTATGGCTCCGCCATCGGACTTGACCGCCAGACCCATCCAGGCCCCGGCCACCAGCGGTTCCTGCCAGAGAAAAAGTTTGGCCGCAAACGGGAGAATGACCATTTCCACGGCCACAAAGATTACCACCAGTGAGGAAACCATGATTGGAATGACCGGACGGGCGCGAATGGCCCCGCCGGTGGCAATAGCTGCGGAAACCCCGCAGATGGAGATGCCCGAGGCAAGAGGCGCCGACCACTCACGGCTGAATTTGAAGTATCTGCGCGAAATCCAGTACACGGTTGCCCAGTAGATCAGATAGGCCTCGACAATGGCGCAGAAGCCCCGGAACATGATGTTGCTCGCCAGCCCGAAAGATTGAGCTGCCTTAACCCCGAGCCCCGCGCCCATGATGACGATGGCGGTTTTAATATACAGCTCGGGTCTGGCCGCTTCCTTCATGGCCGAAGCCAAGCCTGGAAAAAGATTGCCGACCATGAGCCCGGCAGTCAAGGCAATGATGAAGCCGAACTCGCCGGTCATGCTGAGCGTCCAGTTGAGGCCGAACTTTGCCATTTGGTTCTTCGTTGCAGCGATATTGGCAAAGTGCCCCAAAAGCCAACAGAGATAACTGAGCCAGAAAATCAGGGTAAAGCCGATGGCGAATTTTTTAAAATCCGCCCCGATCATCGTTGACCCCAACCCCATAACCACCAGCATCACAATATAGGTGAGAAACAACGACGCCGTGGCTGAAAGGCCTTTCTGTTCGTAGGTCTGACCTACGGCAAGGGATGATGTGCCGCTCTTGACGGTAATTGTGGCATCCTTGCCGTCAGCCTTCTTGAGGGTAACCTTGGCGCCGTCAATTTTGGTGATTTCGCCTTTGACGGTCTGGTAGGCGATGGATACGGGTTTGGTTGATTTAGCGATGTCGTTCCAGACGTTTGTCGTGGCCCCCCAGCCCAGAATGTCTACCCCTTGAAAAGCCCCAAGGGAAAGCATGAAAATAAACAACCCCAACCAGAGCGAAAGCCAGTCTTCGCTCAGCCAGCCCTTTTTCTTTTCGGTTTTGCAGGTTTCTTCCGAATCGCAATGCCCCTCTGCCAAGTTGTCTTCATCAATTTTTTTCTCGCCCATATCTCCTCCTTTTTTTACCATGCCCATCGTAACCAGTGAGAGCGGCAAGCGAATCCTTCACGCCAATTACGGGATGGCCATACAGTTATCCCAACAACCAAGCCTGATATCCTGTGAGTACTCTCTTCCTCCTTTGGGTAAATGTGATTGTAACTTTCAATTGGTGCGCCTGAAGATCCGACTTGCAAGGAGAATGCCGCAGAGTATGGACGATACAGTAATAAATAATAACTAATAAAAACAGCATGTTAATTGAGATGGTCTGTTTTTAGTTTTGCGAAAAATAAGGGAATACGCTTGTGTGGTGCATCTTTTAGTATCCAGTGATGCCTATAGTTGACACCTGACATACTTTTATGATTACATGAAATGGTGCTGGAAACAGGTTGTTGAAAAACTTTTTGGTTATCACCGAGGATAATAAAAATGACGTTAGGCAATAAATCAAAGGAAATGCTGAGTAACATTAAGCCACCCGGGGCGCAGGGGAAATTTCTGATCGGCTTGGCCTGCATCCTTTTACTCTTCTGTCTTTTCTGGTCAGCAATCATTTATGCACAGCAGAAAAAACGTTTGCAGGAGGAGGCTCTGCACAAGGCAGAGCTTGTTATGGCGGCGGTTGATGCCAATCGCGCCTATGTTCAGGAGGTCCTGCGACCAAAGATGTATGACTTGCTTGGTCATGACAGGTTTGTCATCGAGGCCATGTCTACTTCCTACATAAGCCGTGTGGTTATGGAGAAATTTAAGGAAGACCTGCCTGATATTTTTTACCGTAGGGTAGATATCAATGCCAAGAATCCGGAATTTGAGGCAAATCAGCGGGAAAAGGAAATGATCCGCTATTTCAACGATCATCCCCAGGCAGAATCATGGCAGGGGATAAGCCAGATTGGCGGAGAACAATATTTTATGAAATTCAGCCCGGTTCGCTACAACGAAACATGTCTGCACTGCCACGGCAAGCCGGAGGACGCACCCGGGAGCATTGTTGAAAAATATGGCAGGGCAGGAGGATTTTTCAAGAAGACAGATCAGATAAGCAGCGTGGTCAGCGTTGGCATCCCCGTGGGGGAAGGGTTGCGTCGTATCGGCGAATTTGCCCTTTCCGTATTCAGCACCGTGTTCCTATCATTTTTCGTCCTGTATGCCATCATTGCTTTTTTCTTCAATAAACTCATCATCCAAAACATCCGTCACCTGCTGGATATTTTTCGTTTGAATCTAACCGACCAGAAAAGCGAACAGCTCTACCGCCAAGCTCGGAGCATGGATGAAATCGGAGAGCTGAAGGCGAGCGCCACCCTTATTGCCCGGCACTTGGAGGAAAACCGTCGGCAACTCACCGATTATGCCGAAAACCTTGAGGTAAAGGTTGAGGAAAGAACCAAGGCACTGCAAGAGTCCGATGATCAGCTGCATCGGCAGATGCAGGAGAGGAACCGTGAACTCCAGACCCTGAACATCATCGCCGAGCTCATCACCCAGGCCGTGGATCTTCGCTCCATTCTCCCCAAGGTTTTACGGCAAACCCTGGAGGTGATCCCGGCACAAGGGGCGGGAATTTATCTGCTCCGGCCGGACCGTCAGGGGCTTTCCCTCCAGTGTCATGATAACGCTCCGGAGCTTGCCGAGTTTCTTTCCTGCGATATGATCCCCCACCAGATTCTTTCGGAGACGGAGGGCACGTCCACCCCCTCGACGATCTGTGAAACAGCCTGTGGCGAACTGAACTTTTTCAACTCCGATTCCGCCAGGGGAAAATGTCTCAATATCCCGCTCTGCTGTCGGAACAGGATTCTCGGGATCATGACCTTTACCGGTTATGATGTGGGCGAGATTGACCCCAGGCATCGGGAGCTACTGCTCTCCATCGGCCGCCAGGTTGGCGTGACCATGGAAAGCTTGCAGAACATGGCCAGACTCATGCAGAGCAAGGAGCTTCTTCAGTCGGTGTTCGATGCCATCGCCGACCTGGTCGTGCTTGTTTCGCCGGATGGCTTTCTCCGCATGGTGAACAAGGCTTTTCTGGCCAACTATGATTTCGTTCCGGAAGCGGTCCTCAACCGTCACCTCGAGGAATTGGCCGCGACGCAGCCGGTCCCCTTCGCGCTCTTCAGCCATATCGCCCAGGTCAAGCTGCTGGAACCGGTTTCCGATTTCAGCCAGCTTCCCAACGGCCAGCTTTTCGAGACCCATTTTTACCCGGCTTTTGATGATCTCGGCGAGCTGAAAAACATTGTCTGTTATGCCAAGGATGTTACCCAGCAAAAACAAGTGGAACACCGGATGCAACAGTCGGAGAAGCTTGTTGCCCTCGGCCAGCTAGCTGCCGGAGTCGCCCATGAAATCAATAATCCCCTGGGGATCATCCTCTGCTATACCGATTTACTGAAAGAGGATTTGGCCAGCCTGCCGGACAAGGTCGGAGACTTGGGCATCATCGAAAAACATGTGAAAAACTGCCAGCGCATCGTCCATGACCTGCTCAGCTTCGCCCGCAACCAAGAGACAACCCGAGCGCCCGGCTCTCTCAATGGGGCCATCGAACAGGTGGTTTCCATGGTTTCCAGTCAACTGGCCAAGCAGGACATTACCGTGGCGCAGAAGCTGGACCCCGACATCCCGCTCCTTGAAATGGATACGGAAAAGATGAAGCAGGTTTTCATGAACCTCTTTATCAACGCTGCTCAGGCCATCGGCGAAAGCGGAGAGATCAGCATTGCCTCCCGCCGTCTTCGGGACAAGGGGCAGGTGGAGATCGTGGTCCGCGATACCGGTCCGGGCATGGCCCAGGAGATTCAGAACAAGATATTTGAACCTTTTTTTACCACCAAGGGACCGAGGGACGGCACCGGCCTCGGGCTGTCGCTAAGTTATGGGATTATCCGTGACCATGGCGGGGAGATTTATGTTCAGAGCAAACCGGGGAAGGGCACGGCTTTTACCATTATTCTGCCGCTCCATGGCGCATAAAATGAAAAAAAATGACGGGAGACAGGGCCAATGTCGGTTGATCGGCTGTTGATTGTTGATGACGAAGAGGACATGCTCACCGGCCTGCAAAGAACCCTTGAGCGCAATATCCCCGGTCTGGAGGTGGTCACCTCCACCAGGGGGAGCGAGGCACTGCGGCTGATGGCCGAGCAATCTTTCGACCTTGCCTTGCTTGACGTAATGATGCCGGAGATGAACGGCATCGCCTTGCTTGAGAAGTTGCGAAGCAAGGACCCGGAACTCTCCGTGGTCATGATGACTGCTTTTGCCAGCATTGATCTGGCGGTGGACGCCATCAAGAAGGGGGCCTACGACTTTATCACCAAGCCCTTTGACAAGGACACCATTCTGCGCGTAATCCACAAGGGGTTGGAAAGAAACCGGCTGGTCCGGGAGAATGTTACCTTAAAAGAACAGGTCTGTCAGAAGCAGGCCTTTGCCTCCTTTATCGGGCAGAGCCCGGCAATGAACCAGTTTTGCGAACGCCTCAAGACCGTGGCCCTGTCAGATTACACCGTGCTGGTGCGCGGCGAATCAGGCACCGGCAAGGAGCTGGCCGCCAGGGCGGTGCACAGTTTAAGCAAACGGCGCAACCGACCGTTGATCATGGTCAACTGCCCGGCCATTCCGGAACAACTGCTGGAGAGCGAACTGTTCGGTCATAAGCGGGGCGCTTTCACCGGGGCGGAGCGGGATTATCCCGGACTTTTCGTGGAGGCGGACGGCGGCAGCCTGTGCCTGGACGAGATCGGCGATATCCCGGTCTCGGTGCAGACCAAGCTGCTCAGGGTCTTGCAGGAGCAGGAGGTAAAGCCCTTGGGAGACACCAAAACCCGCAAGATTAATGTCCGGATCATCGCCATCACCAACCAGGATCTGGAGAAAAAGATCATCGACCGTTCTTTCCGCGAGGATCTTTTTTATCGCTTGAACGTGGTGGTCCTCACTCCTCCCAAACTGCTTCAGATGCGGGGAGATATCCCCCTGCTGGTGGAGCATTTCTGCCGGCAGGTCTGCTGTGAACTCGGCATTGGCGAAAAGCATTTCTCTCCGGAGGCCGTCACCGCCCTAATGGGAAGAGCCTGGCCGGGCAATGTTCGGGAGCTGCAGAATGTGGTCCGGCAGGCCGTGCTGTTCAGCGCCGATTCCGTCATCTCGTCCGGCGATCTTCAGTTTCTAGTTCCCATGGAAAACAGGCTCTCCGAGGAAACCGCTTCCTGGCTGGCGGCATCGAACGGCAGTGAAAAGGTGGTGGCCTACAAGGAGGCCAAGGAGGATCTGCTGCAAAAATTCAAGAGTCAGTATGTGGTGCGGCTGTTGCAGGACACCGAGGGCAATGTGAGCCGTGCCGCAGAGATCTCCGGTCTGACCAGGGCTGCGTTGCAGAAGATCATGCGGCGCACCGCCATCCAGGCGAACAGCTTCCGTAACCACGAATCCTGACCGGGCAAAAGCAAAACCATGTTGCAGATCTCAAACGCCATCATAATCCCGGAGGGTGAAATCGAGCTGACCGGAATCCGGGCCCAAGGGGCAGGGGGGCAGAATGTCAACAAGGTCTCTTCGGCCGTGCATCTGCGCTTTGATATCCGCGCCTCTTCGCTACCGGATTTTTACAAGGAGAGATTGTTGGCTCTGAGCGATAAGCGCCTTACCAAAGAGGGCGAGATCGTCATCAAGGCACAGCAGTTTCGCAGCCTGGAAAAGAATCGGGCCGACGCCCTGGAACGGCTGGGAGAACTCATAAGGGGGGCAGTCAAGCAGGCGCGAAAGCGTCGGCCAACCAGGCCATCCCGCAGCTCCCAGGAAAAACGTCTGGAAGGCAAGGAAAAACGGAGCAGGGTGAAATCCATGCGCGGCAAGGTTTCAGAATAAGCGTTATCTCGATAACAAAATTGCTACATCCTTTTGACCGGGCATCTATCCGCGGCTTCCGGGCAGTTGTCGAGCAAGCGACATTGCTCAATAAACTGCCCGTGGATCTGGTCGGCGCCTACCTGGGCTTCATAACGTCTGTCGTTAATCTCCCCGGTATTTTCCTGGAGCAAAGCGACAAGATCCTTATCGAGTTTTTGATAGTCCGCCAGATCCTGCATGATTCGTCCGGTGCCTGAGGAGCTGCCCCCGCAACGGTAAGGCCTGTCCTCCATCAAAGCGGTAAAAGTGTCGGCTACGGCAAGAATCCGGGCGCCTTGGGGTATTTCTTCGCCCGCCTTCCGGTAGGGATAGCCGGTTCCGTCAAGGCGTTCGTGGTGTAATGCACACCACTGGCCGATATCCTCAAAGCCCTTGATGCCGCAGAGAATTTTCGCGGAAAAATAGGGATGTTTGTAGATAAAGGCAAAATCCTCGCTGGTCAGCCCCTGATGTTTCTCAATAATTTCCAGCGGGACTACCAGTTTGCCGATATCGTGCAGCAAACCAGCGATCCGCAGCCTGTCCGGATTGTTTTTTTGAAAGCCGCCGTATTCGGCGAGGGCAACCGCTACGGCAGCCACGCCGCTTGAATGGGTGGCGGTGAATCGACTTCTGAAATCGATGACTCTTCGGAACATTTCCGCCAAAGCCATAAGTTCGCCGCGGTCAAGCTCCATGCCAGCCAAGGGAAAACGATTCTGGATAATCGTGCTGACGGAAGGGGAAGTAAGATCGAGCCAGAAGGCCTCCTTGTCGGCCACTTCCTGAAAGGCCTCGACCTGCTCGGGCACAAACATTTCCCCGGCTCCTGCCTTGATTTGCTGGACAATCTCCGTTTTCTGGCTCAAGATCTCGCGGTTCGGATCGAGCTGCACGGCAATGCGGTCGGAGAGGTGGATTAGATGGCTGAGCAGAGGAACATCCTCGCCCCGGTCCCTCAGCCCCTGGCCGTTTTGCCAGTGAACATGGTGGAAGCGGATGAGTCGGGCCAGATCCGCAAAAGGCGCAAATCCTGCCAGCAGGGAATAGCCAGGCAGAGTGTGGCGATCCGGATTTATCACTTCGAATTCAAATGTTTCCAGCCTGGTCTTGATAGACAGACCGCCGATGTCATGAACTGAGGCGGCCAGGGTAAGCCGTCCCAGGCTGTGTTCTTCCAGACCGAGCGTTCTGCCAACGGTGGCGGCGACAAAAGAGACTTTTTTGTGATGATCAACCAGTACCCGGTTGATCAGGTCGGTGGCCGCGGCAATGCTGCTGAACAGGGGATATAATTCGACATTAGTTTTGTGGTCTGCTTCTAGTCGCATGATTATTTGTTTTTCCGGCAAACGGTGAATTCACAAGGCGGTTGCCACCGATTTCAGCGGGGCATGCTTCACCTGCATTAAATTTTTTCCATTATAGCAAATATCTATATCGGTGGGTGAAGAAGAGTAGAGATTGCTGGAATTTAAGTTGAATTTACACTGCTGTCTCATAGTTTTTAAAAAAGAGAAAACTGCCTACATTCAACAAGTTGTGGCTCTGGCGGCTTAAGCAAGGCCAGTAAATCCCGTCGTTCAAAGAGATTGAGCTGAAGTAA
>Ga0208863_1000179_pt1 | contig 77647 bp, 65 predicted proteins | sample RifOxyD3_FD_184040 | JGI IMG/M metagenome (GOLD analysis project Ga0208863, IMG submission 184040) | Soil microbial communities from Rifle, Colorado - Rifle Oxygen_injection D3 (SPAdes) | ecosystem: Environmental > Terrestrial > Deep subsurface > Rock core/Sediment | place: Rifle, Colorado... | reverse complement strand
CTTGCCCTGCATACCTGGTCGCGTTCCATGGCTTTGCACCCGCATATTCATGCGCTGGTCAGCGATGGCGGAGTGCATAACGAGCAATGGGTGACTCCAAAACGCAGTCATTTTCTGCCCGCCAGCGCTACTCCGGAAGATTGAGGTTTGGTGGGCTTGAAATGGGCAGCAGCACAACATATTTAGTATCAGCGGCACCTAACCTGCCGTTCAACCCTGACTCCGAAAAAGCGCGGAGCCGGTTAACTCTACATTAGAAACACTTGCTTCAAAAGGTGACAAAAGGCACACAGCAAGATAAACTGGCCGCATGAAACCATTTCGCTGGAATCCAATTAAAAACGAGACGCTGAAAGTTGAGCGTGATATTTCGTTCGAGGTAATTTCACTTGCTATTGAGGCGGATGGCCTGCTGGATGTATTGCGCCATCCGAACACGGAAAAATACCCAAATCAATCCGTTCTTGTCGTGGCATTTGATGACTATGTTTACTTGGTGCCCTATGTTGAAGAGCCGGATCATTATTTTTTGAAGACAGTGATTCCTAGCAGAAAGGCTACCAGAGATTATTTGCTGAGGAGCAACCCTGATGAAAAAACTTGATGCCTTTGAGAAGGATATTTTGAATGCCTATGAAAATGGTGAACTCAAGTCCACCTCTCCTTCAAAGACTGAGTTGGCAAAATTTAAAGCTGCTGCTACAGCTACTTTTCTCAAGGAAAAACGGATCAACATTCGCTTGTCCACGCCGGACTTGATGGATATTCAAGCGCGCGCACTTGAAGAAGGGATGCCATATCAAACGTTAATCGCCAGCGTCCTTCACAAGTTTGTATCTGGGCGGCTTGTAGAGCCTCCATCCAGTCTAACCCGGCCCTCAACTCGGACGCGTGCAAAAGCGGCGCGCGTCGGTTAATTTCACGTGTGTGCCGGGCATGGCACGTAACTACTCAGGTGCAAGTCCTGAGGCCAGGTTTTGCCGCACCTGCGGTGCGTCTTACCCTGTTACGCAGAGCCGAAGGCTAGGAGAACGGCAAGACCGCAAGGTTCTTCCCACGGAATATAAGGCGATAAATCGCCTATTCCTGAATGAAGGGCGTTGTCGAAAGGCAGGGGCTGAAGGACGCTGAATCCAAAGCTGCGGGGCGATGAACATCTCGATCCCCTTCAGGGGGAAAACCGGATATGAGGCTGAGCCCAGACACAAACAGTCCAGTGAATTGTTTGTGTTTGGTGAAGGGCAAGACCACAGGCCTTGCGCGGCCTGCAAGGCTGGTGCATCTGGGACGAGCGGGCACGTGACCGCGAAGCCCTCGGTAGCGTCCGCTTGCTACAACGGCAAAGTGTTCAGGTGAGTAGCGTCTGGATTTTTTGCCAGACCAGATCTGGGGTGAGATGATTCATGCAGTTGAAATGTCCTAGCGGGCACTCGCGCTTAAAGCACGGGCTGCATTTGATGTCCAGTTTAACGACCTGTGCCTGCGCCGATAAGGGCGGGGTGAACTGCGGGCTGCTGGAACCGAACAGCGCCAGCATCGGGCGGTCGAGCGCGGCGGCCAAGTGCATCAAACCGGAATCGTTGCTGATAACCAGTTGCGCGCAGGAGAGCAGGGCGATGGCGTCATTCAGATCGGTTAATCCGCACAGATTGCGCGCCGCCGGATTGCCCAGGGCGACGATATTTTCCGCCACTTCCCGGTCTTTGTTCGAACCGATCAGCCAGACGGCAAAACCCTGCTGGTGCAGGCGTTGTGCAGTTTCGGCAAAATAAGCGATCGGCCAGCGTTTGGCCGGGCCGTATTCGGCGCCCGGGCAAAAAACGACGACAGGTTGCTTGAGCGTTAAATTTAGTTTTTGCAGGGTCGCATTGCGTTGGGCCGCGCTCACCGAGAGTTTAGGATTGGCCAGCGGGCGAGGGATTTTACCCAGCGGCGCTTCGGCCAGTTGCGCGAAGCGCTCCACCATCAGCGGCAGAGCGGTCTTGTCCAGTTTGCGAGCGTCGTTTAGCAAGCCGTAGCGCGCCTCACCGATAAATCCGGTGCGGGAGGGTATTTGAGCGAAGAACGGCACGAGTGCCGACTTCCATGAATTGGGTAAAACGATCGCCTTGTCGTATTTAGCCTCGCGCAGTTGCAGGCCTAGTTCATAGCGTCCACGGATGTTGAGTGCGCCGTGCGGGAAGGGATTGACGATGGCCTGATGGACTTCGGGTAAGGCATTGAGCAGACCTGCCGTCCAGGCGGGGGCTAACACGTCGATCTGGCAATCGATATGGCGCTGCTTGAGGCGCATCAGCATCGGTTGCATCAGCATGCAGTCGCCCACCCAGCTGGGGCCGATGACTAGAATTTTTTGCATGCTGATTAACCTGACCGTAACGGACTAGTGATGGCCCTTGGGCATCTCGCCTTTGAACTGATACTCGGTGCTGCAATACGGACAATGCGCCACGCCGTGCTCATCCAATCGCAAAGCGACTTTAGGATGAGAATTCCACAGCGTGGAGGACGGCTGCGGGCAGGTCAGCGGCAGGTCGTGCGCCGTGATTTCAACGTGTTTACGGGCGGTTTGATTCACGGTGCATCTCCTTTAAACGGGCAAGGTGTTGCCCTTTGATTATATATTTTGTCATGCCCGTTTCCTTCACCCGCCCTCTCCCGCAAAACGGGCGAGGGGATAAGGATACGCTGCGCGAGCCTGTCGTTATACGTAGTCGAGCCAGTCGGTATGGTTTGGGTGTTTGCCTGCCACGCAGTCGAAGAAGGCCTGTTGCAGCAGGGTGGTAATCGGGCCGCGTGAACCTGCGCCGATCTGGCGTTGATCCAGTTCGCGGATCGGCGTCACTTCAGCTGCCGTACCGGTGAAAAAGGCTTCTTCTGCGCAGTAGATCTCGTCGCGGGTGATGCGCTTTTCGATCACTTCGATGCCCATTTCCTTAGCCAGCGTGATCACGGAGTCGCGGGTAATCCCTTCCAGACAGGAGGTCAGATCCGGTGTGTACAGCTTGCCCTTTTTGACGATGAAAATGTTTTCACCGGCACCTTCAGCCACATAACCGTCCACATCCAGCAGCAGCGCTTCATCGTAGTTGTCGTTGGCGACTTCCTGATGAGCCAGAATCGAATTGGCGTAAGTGGTGACCGACTTGGCACGGCACATGTTCACATTGACATGGTGACGGGTAAAGCTGGAAGTCTTGACGCGGATGCCTCTTTGCATGCCTTCGTCACCCAGATAAGCGCCCCACGGCCAGGCGGCGATGGCCACATGGGTAGAGAGAGTCTTGGCGGCGATGCCCATTGCCTCCGAGCCATAGAAGCAGATCGGACGGATGTAGCAGGATTCGAGCTTGTTGGCGCGCACGACTTCACGATGCGCTTCCATGATGGTTTCCTGATCAAACGGCATTCTCATCTGGAAAATCTTGGCCGAATTGAATAAGCGTTCGGTGTGTTCCTTTAGACGGAAAATCGCCGTGCCGTTGGCCGCCTTGTAAGCGCGCACGCCTTCAAATACGCCCATGCCATAGTGCAGGGTGTGGGTCAGCACATGGGTGGTGGCATCGCGCCAGGGCACGAGTTTACCGTCGTGCCAGATAAAACCGTCGCGGTCGGACATGGACATATTCGAATTCCTCAAGATGGGTCAGTTGCAAAGGGTGGATTCTAGCAGCCTGACGGACTTTTTGCATGGGTCCAGAAGGGGGCAGGCCTTTACTTTGTAGTTTTTTGCATGAGCAGGAGGTGGGCAGGTGAGCGCTGAATGCAATTCTGCCACGAGCAAATGTCATGCGATGCTAGCGCACGTGTTCCGCTGCGCCCGGCTTATCTGACAATGATCCGTTTAATAAACAGGCTGGCCAGCCAAATGGCGAACGCGGCCAGACTGCCTGCGGCCAGACTGACCGATGCATTTCCGGAAAAATGGAATAATTCACGCATCAGCGGTACGCTCAGCACCAAGGCTAGTCCGCTGATACTGCCCAGTAAAATCCAGCGTAGCGCCGGGTTAGCGGGAGCGCCGGCTTCTCGTGTTCCACGATTACCCAATACCAGGGCGATGTTGCCCCCGACCATGGCTGAAAATACGATGGCGCGCACGGTGTTTTCATCCTGTCTCAGAAGATGGGCTCCGGCATAGACTGCGATCACCACAGTCAGGGTGGCTACGCCTTGCAATAGACTGATTGCCAGTCGCTTGCCGCTGAAGATTGCTTCTTGAGCCGCTCTGGGAGGTCGTTGCATGATGTTATTCTCTTCCGTCTCCGCTTCAAAAAAAATCGAGCAGGCCGGCCCGATGATGAGTTCGAGAAACATGATGTGGGCGGGTAATAGCAATAGCGGCTGACCCAGCAGCACCGGCAGCATCGCCATGCCGACAATGGGCAGATGGACGGCCAGGGTATAGCTCATGGCGCGGCGCAGATTGTCGTAGATGCGCCGTCCCAGTCGCACGGTAGTGACCAGCGAAGTGAAGTCGTCATGCAGCAACACCAGTCCGGCTGACTCGCGGGCGACATCGGTACCGCGTTGTCCCATTGCTACCCCGATATGCGCTGCTTTGAGCGCTGGGGCATCGTTGACACCATCGCCTGTCATCGCAACAATTTCACCGTTGTTTTTGAATGCTTCCACCAGGCGCAGTTTCTGCCGGGGAACGATGCGGGCAAATACCTGAACCTCGTGCAGTCGAGCGCGCAATGCCTCCTCCGATAATTCATTCAGTTCCACGCCCGTGATGGCGTGCTCTGCGGGTAATCCCAGTTCGCGGGCAATAGCCTGTGCAGTCCGGGCATGGTCGCCCGTGATCATCACTACCCGGATGCCTGCGTCATGGCACTGGCGGATCGCGTCTTTGACATCGGGACGCAGCGGATCTTGCAGGCCGAGCAGACCGACAAAGGAGAATTCTATGTCATGCTGCTGCTCCGGCCAGTGCGCAGGTTCGTGCGGCAATAGCGTTGCACGGGCAACCCCCAGCACTCGGAGTCCCTCATCGGCCATCTGGTTGGAAATCTGCCCGAGTGCGCCGGCCTGCGATTCAGACAGGTGGCACAGATCGATAATCGCTTCGGGCGCACCTTTTGCGGCCACCAGATGAGGGCCTTGCCCCGTACCCCGCCATACATGAGACATGGCCAGCAACTCGGGAGACAGGCTGTATTCGTGTATGATTTCCCATTCGGTATGCAGATGCCGGCTGCCATTCAGGGTGCGATTTCCCAGTTCGTGCAAGGCGCGTTCCATAGGATCAAATGGCTCGCGCTCGCTGGCTAAAATGCCGAACTCCACCAGTTCATGCCAGGGTTCGGGTAGTTCGTTGAGCCTGTGTACCTCCAGCATCTGCCCGTTGCTGTAAAGTTTTTTGATGACCATGCGGTTTTCGGTGAGCGTACCGGTTTTGTCGGTGCACAGCACGGTGGTTGCACCCAGTGTTTCAATGGCATCTGTTCTGCGCGTGAGCACGCCATGCTGTGAGATGCGCCAGGCTCCCAGCGCCATGAATACCGACAAAATCACCGGGAATTCTTCGGGCAGGGTAGACATTGCCAGGCTGATGCCGGCCAGCAGCGCACCCAGCCAGTTTCCCCGCGAGTAACCGTAGATGAGTACCAGTGCAACGCACAGCGTGATGGCAATGATCGCCAGACGTCGCACCAGTTGCCCGGTCTGGAGGCGCAAGGGTGAGGTGCCTGACTGGGTTTGTTCCAGCGATTTGCCGATTTGCCCGATAGCGCTATTTCGTCCTGTGGCCGTGACCTGTGCGATACCGGCTCCTTGTACCAGCAGCGTTCCCGCATAGACATAGGGTTGATCGTCTCCACCCGGTTCCGCGATCAGCGCCCCGCGAGTCCCTGCCTGTTTGCGTACCGCAACTGATTCTCCGGTCAGCATGGATTCGTCGGCCATCAGATCGTTGCAACTGAGCAATACGGCATCTGCCGCAACGCGATCCCCCTCGGTGAGCAGCAGCAGATCGCCTGGCACCACTTCACGGCCGGCGATGCGTTGCTGTCTGCCGTCGCGTCTGACCAGCGCGCGCGGGCTGGATAAATCGCGCAGGGCTTCCAGTACCTTTTCGCTTTTTTGCTGTTCGAATACGGTCAGTGCGATGATCAGCATGACGAAGCACAGCAGCATCAGTGCATCAGCGACATCGCCTAACAGTAAATATATGCCGCCTGCGGATATCAGCAGCAGGAACATAGGCTCACGCAACACCTCGACGGCGATTTGCCACAGTCGGCGCGGTTGGGGAGGCTCGATTTCGTTATAACCGTGCTCCTTTAGAAGCCGTTCGACCTGATTGTGAGTCAACCCTGTTGCGGCTGTGTTTGGGGATGCTGAAGTCATGGCGGTGATTCCCTGCGGGAGTTAGAGGTTGAGCATACTGCGATCGTGTATTTTTTGTAAGCACGAATAGCCTGTCGGATTGTCTTCTTTGCGCAAAGTTCAGAGAAAAGTGCTGCGCGACGGCTGTGTTTCAGGTAAATTTCGCGTCCTGCGCAAAGGAACTTTTCTGAATCGGGTTAATCGGATAAACTTTGCAACTAATTGACAAGGGGAAATTTATGAAGCATTACAGCAATCGCATGGTATTGGTACACTGGCTGACTTTGGCTTTTCTGGTCGCCGCCTGGTTTTTAGGTGAGGCTGTGCACGATGCGCGTCATGAAGGCGGGGCGACGCTGGCGGGCTATCTGGTGCACTCGCTGGTGGGCGGGGCGGTGTTGCTGTTGACGGTTGCTCGTTTGTTTTTCCGCAGCAAGGACGGCACGCCTCCTGCGATCGGAAATACGCTGATGGATAAAGTCGCCAAGGGTATTCATCATATGCTGTATCTGGGCCTATTCCTGCTGCCGGTGAGCGGTATGATGCAAGTGTTGAACAGCGATGTGAGCAAAGCCTTGCTGGCGGGAGATCCGGCTTTGCTGCCGGCGAAGTTTACCGGGGTCGTTGCGCATGAGGTGCACGAAGTTCTGGTCACCGCCGTGATTTTGCTGGTGATTGTGCATGTGCTGGGGGCGCTCAAACATCAGTTGGTTCTCAAAGATGGATTGATGGAGCGCATGTTGCCCCGTCGCAAGTAAGCGGGACGATTAAAAGACACTTCGGTGTCTTTTTTTTGGATTGATAAAATGAAATTTTGCGCAAAGTGCTATAAAAATATCCGTCAATACAATGGCTTGCCGTCTGTTTGTGCGGATTTTATATAACTTGTTGTTTTGTATGGTTAATTTTTTTTGTCCGCGTAAGGTTAGTGTAAGGCGAATAGATTATAGTATTAGCGGGTCGCGTTCAGAATGTGGACGGATACGAACCAAAATGCGGTCTGACAACGCTGGTTCGCAGCAGGTTTAAAGCGTAATTGCTATATTTTTCGAGGGGATATCATGAATAACCAACCAGCCATCTTGCTCGTTGACGATGACGAGTTTGCTGCTGCCGTGACGGCAGAAGTTTTGGCTGCCGAATACAAGGTGCAGCATATTACCAACGGCGCGGAAGCCTTGCAGGCGGTCCTCAACGAACAGCCGGCACTTGTGCTGCTGGATATCGATATGCCCGGCATGTCGGGCTATGAAGTATGCCGTACGCTGCGTGATGAATATGCACTCGGTGATTTGCCGATTATTTTTCTCTCCGGCATGGTCAGTGATGATGACCGGTTGGCTGGGTACGAGGCCGGCGGGGATGATTATTTGACTAAACCGGTATCGGCAGAGCAGTTGCGCGCCAAGATCAGAGTGGCACTGGCCAGCTATGAAGAGCGCCGTCGTCTCAAGGCGGATCTGTCCAATGCGTTTTCCACGGCGATGACGGCCATGTCCAGTTCTGCAGAGATCGGTGCCGTACTGCAGTTTATGCGCGCTAGTTTTAATTGCCCTGATTATGCAAGCCTGTGCCGTGAAGTGCTCAATACCATGAGCTCTTACGGGCTGGAGGCGAGTGTGAAAATTCACGGGCAGCAGGGCATGGTTGCAATTTCAACCGGGGGGGCTTGTTCACCTCTGGAAGAATCGGTATTGACGCATATGTCCAGTCAGGGGCGTCTGTTTGAGTTTGGCACGCGAACATCCTGCAGCTATGAGCACATCACTATTATCGTTAAAAGCGATGGGCGTCATGATCCTGAACGTCACGGTCGTATGAAAGATAATCTGGCCTGGCTGGCTGAAGGCGCGAATGCCCGTGTCGTTTCACTGGAGAGCATTGCCGAAGTGGTCAGGCAGCATAAGGCAAATAAACTGTTGCTGGAAAGCACGCGCACGGCTTTGCAACGGATAGACCGGCGACACCGCAGTCAGGCGGAAAAAAACAATCAGATATTTCTTGAATTGCAGAGAAACTTCGATCGATCCATGTTGAGTATAGGAATCACCCATTCACAGGAAGAAGAGCTGGCCGGCATGCTGGAGGGGGCAGGCGCGCGAGCAAAAGGATTGTACGACGAGGGGTTGGAGATCGGTGACCATATGGCCAATATTTTGCTGCAACTGGATGGCGCGGTTAAATAAGGCGCTGTTGCACTGAGTTAGAGAACGTTTTAAACGAGGGTTGAAACCGGGAAAAGGTGATGCGAATATTGAAGCTGCTGCTGGTCGACGACGAGAAACTGACACAGGCAATATTTTCTCAAAGTCTGTTTGAGGCCGGCGTTGAGGTGGTTTTTTGTGAGAGCGGTCGCGCGGCACTGGAATTGCTGGCTCAGCAGCATGTCGATTTTATCGGTGTCTCTTACAACCTGCCGGACGGAAACGGCCTGGAACTGATCCGGAAAATTCGCACCTTGCATGATTTTCGTCATGCGCCTGTTGCACTGCTCACTTACGAGGATACTGAAACGCTGCAGGCTGCCGCCGTGCGGGCTGAGGTGACGGAGATTTTCCTTAAACAGGAAATTAACCTAGTGCTCAGTTTCTTCTTACGGCTGATTGAGCAATCACGTCCCATCAGTGCACATATTCTGTATGTAGAGGATTCGGCAGCTCAGGCGCAGGTGACGCTTGCCCAGTTGCGTCTGCGCGGTTTTAGTGTGGACTGGCGCTCCGATGCTGAAGCTGCGCTGCTTGAAATCCCGAAGAATAATTATGATCTGGTGCTCACCGATGTCAATCTGGGCAGCGGCATGGATGGCTTGATGCTCGCTAAGCGGATACGCCGCATGGTTGACGGGCCGGGTGATGTCCCTATCATCGCCTTGACTGCAAATGATAACGCGGCTCAGCGTATTGCCCTGTATAGCATAGGTATCAACGACTACCTGGTTAAACCGGTGCTCGAAGATGAGTTGATGGTGAGGATACGCCGTTTGATCGAGCGCCAGCAGATGTTGCGCGAGGTCAAGGAGCACAAAACCGGTTTGAAAGCACAGGTGGCAGAGCGTACTGAACAGTATTTGCAGGTTCAGACGCAGTTGCTCAATGCGGCCAAAGGGATGCAGGAACTGTTGGATTCGATGGTCGAAGGGGCGTTTGGTGTGGATAGGCAAGGCTGTTGCACCTTCGTCAATCGGGCATTTTTAACGATGTTAGGTTATCAACGTGCTGAAGAAGTGCTGGGGCAACCTATGCACAATCTGATCCATCATACCCGGCCGAATGGTGAGCCTTACTCTGAACATGATTGCAAGATGTTGTTCCGTCAGGAGGTGAATCAGCCGCTGCGGGTTGACGATGAGGTGTTCTGGCGCCGTGACGGGACCTCGATTCCCGTTGAATATCGCGCCAATCGCATCGTGCAGGATGGTCGCACGGTGGGCGCTATTACTACGTTTGTCGACATCACCGAACGCCGCCACAAGGAAGGGGTGTTGCTCAACAGCGAGCGTCAGTCGCGCGCCGTGACCCATGAACTCTTGCTGCAAAAATTTGCCATGGATCAGCACGCCATCGTGGCAACTACCGATGTCGCCGGACGCATCACCTATGTCAACGACAAATTTTGTGCGATTAGCGGTTACTCGCGCGAGGAGTTGATGGGGCAGGATCACATCATGCTCAATTCAGGCCATCATCCGCGCGGCTTTTTCAAGGAGATGTATCGCACCGTGTTCAGTGGTCAGGTCTGGACCGGGGATGTATGCAACCGGGCTAAAGACGGCAAGCTGTTCTGGGTGAATACCACCATCGTGCCGGACATGGGCGGCGATGGCAAACCTCAGCAGTATGTCGAGATCCGCGCCGATATCACCGCACGCAAGGAAAATGAAGCTGAATTGGAGCGTTACCGGAAAAATCTGGAAGAGCTGGTTCTGCAGCAGACCAATAAATTGCTGGAGAGTCAGCAGCTTTGGCGATTCGCGGTAGAAGGTTCAGGCGACGGGGTGTGGGACTACGATTTTGCCACCGGACTGAATACCGTTTCACTGCGCATGAAGGAAATGCTGGGTTTTTCGCCGGCAGCGTATGAGGGCGATAAACAACTCAATGACTTGCAGAGCCGGCTCTCACCCGAGAGTCTGATTGTGACGCAGGCGGCCTTTCAGGACGTATTAGATAATAAAACTGACACCTACTCGGTCGACCAGCAGGTGCGCTGTGAAAACGGCGAATATATCTGGCTGCACACGCGCGGCATCGTCATCGGCCGCACTGACGACGGTAAGCCTGTGCGCTTGATCGGTACTTCAGGCGATATCACGGCGCGTAAACGCATCGAAGATGCTGCGTTGGCCGGGAGTCGTGCAAAATCTGAGTTTCTGGCCAATATGAGTCATGAGATCCGCACACCGATGAATGGCGTGATCGGCATGGTCGATGTGCTGCTGCAAACCGAACTGGATACGGCGCAAAAGCGCATCGTACGCACCATTCACGATTCGTCTTTAGGGTTGCTGCATATTCTCAACGATATTCTGGATTACTCCAAGATCGAGGCCGGCAAGCTGGATATGGAGCGTATCCCCATTCATTTACGTGAGGTGGTCGAGAGCGTGGCTCAGCTGATGATCAATGTCGCCAGCGGGCGCGATGTGCAGCTGAGTTTGTTTGTCGATCCCGCCTTGCCGGTCTGGATATATTCGGACGGGACGCGCTTGCGACAAATCCTGTTTAACCTGCTGGGCAATGCATTGAAGTTTATCAGTCAGGGAGTGGGACATGCGATGCTGCATGTGCATCCTGTGGTGCGTGCCGATGGCGTGAATTGTGTGCAATTTCGCATCATCGACAACGGCATCGGGATGAGTGAGGAGGTGCTGACCCGCCTGTTTCAGCCTTTTACTCAGGCGGATGAAACCACCGCGCGCAAATTTGGCGGTACCGGGCTGGGTTTGTCGATAACTCATCGTCTGGTAGAAATGATGCACGGGCAGATACAGGTTGAGAGCACGCCGGGTATCGGTTCTGAATTTATCGTCGAATTGCCGCTGCAAGCGGCACCGCCCGGGCAGATTTTGCCGGCTGAACCCGATCTGACAGGGGTGCCTGTGCTGGTCGTGACCGCAGAGCTATCTACCGCAACGCTGTTGCAAATCTATCTGGAATCGGCCGGCGCCTTCGTCAGCATGCTGTCTGATCGTTCAGCCGTTCACGTCCGTTTGCAATCGTTGCCCTTGGATACCGTGTTGTTGCTGGGTGTGGATGAGGAGGCCGGGATAGCAGATCCAGGAGATCCGTTGCGCACAGTCCAGTTGGTGAAGCGCGGTGTCAGCAGCCCGTTTTGCGGCATCACGGTACAGGCGCGCCCCTTGTTTCTACACGATTTGCTCTGCGCTGTCGCTATCGCCTGCGGCAGATTAAAAGTTGGCGACAGCCTCTCTTCCCTTGAACGGCGTGAGCAGCCCAGAATGTCTGCGCCCACTGTCGAGATGGCGCTGGCGATGCACAGTTTGATTCTGCTGGCCGAGGATAATGAGATTAATCGCGAAGTGATGCAAGAACAGTTGCGTCTGCTGGGTTATACCGCCGAAGTGGCAGAGGATGGTCAGGTGGCGCTACAGATGTGGCGCAGCGGCCGGTATGCGCTGTTGCTGACCGATTGCCATATGCCGAATATGGATGGCTTTGAATTGACGGCGGCGATACGACGGGAGGAAAAAAAAGGCACGCGCCTGCCTATCATCGCCGTGACTGCCAATGCCATGCAGGGTGAGTCGGATCGTTGCCGGGAGTACGGGATGGATGATTATTTGGCTAAACCGTTGCGTTTGCATGAGTTGGGGGCGATGTTGAAAAAGTGGCTGCCTCGTCAAAAGCGGACGGAACAGCACGCTGTCAGCGAGACAGGTGCGCCTTTACAGGGCAGCATAATGCAGTGCTCACTTCCTGTTTGGGATGAGCTGGCGTTAAGCGTGATCGTGGGGGACAACCCCCTGATGCACCGGCGTTTGCTGGGTAAATTTTTGGATAATTCCCGTATGCGCATGGAAGAAATTTTGAATGGCTCGATGTCAGACGAACAGCTTGCCCGCTCGGCGCATGCGCTTAAATCGGCTGCGCGTACCGTGGGTGCGATGCAATTGGGTGAATTGTGCCAGGAACTTGAGACGGCCGAGCGCTGTGCACCGGGTAGTGGCCGGGAATTGGCGGGTAAGTTGCATTCGGCCTATGTTGCGGTTGAACGTCTGATTAAAGCCTCTCTGGAGTTAAAAAATGTCTGAGAACGGCTATAAGAAAAATATCGATGCCTTGTTTTTTGAAGCCAAATCCCTGCCGGTAATAGACCGTGTTGTGCAGGAGTTGATCGCCAGTTTTAGCAATGAGAGTGTCTCGGCTGACTATATTGTCAGTCGTATCGTCAGCGATCCGGTGTTGAGTGCAAAGTTGTTGCGTCGGGCTAATTCAGCGTATTTTAAGGTCGCGCGGCAGGTTGCAACGGTGTTTGAGGCGATGCATGTGCTGGGTTTTGTCAATCTGCGCACGCAGGTCATCAGCATCGCCCTGACGGACTGCTTTAAAAATGCCGAAGGGATAGAACTGAAGCGCTTCTGGCGCTACAGTCTGCACACGGCGGTGGTCTCGCGATATTGGGCGAAACAGGCGGGGCTAAATCCGGAACTGGCTTTTACTATTGGTTTAATGCACGCCATCGGTCACTTGGTGATGTATCTGGCCATGCCGCAGGCGATGCAAAAAATAGAGCAGGCCATGCCATTGATGACACCCGGTCGCGCCCAATTCGAGCAGAATCAACTGGGCTACTGCTATGCGGAAGTCGGGGCGGAACTGGCGCGGCGCTGGAGTTTTCCCGAGACTTTCGCCATCGCGATCGCGGGACTCGTTAATCCGGCGGCGTGTGAGGAGCCGCTGGCCGCGCTAGTGCATCTGGCCGCCTGGCGCGCGCAGGCCGAGGAGTGCGGTCTGCGCGATCTTGCCGGCGTCTGGCCTGCCGAAGTGGCGGCGCTGATCGGCTTGTCGGGTACTGAGGCGCTGCAATCGTTGCCTGATTGGGATGTGCTTTGCGAAGGCTTGCAGGATTTGATGGGCTAAAGGTTTACCCACACTATCTGTGGATAACTGTGTGGGTTGTTGTCGGATTTGTTCGGTTAACTTATTGAATAATAGTTATTTTTTAGGTTTTGCTTGTTTTTGTGGCATCCGAGCTTTAAGCCAGATGCCGGTGTCGTTAAAACTCTGTTGTTTGCATTAGCCAAACAAGACCACCCAGCGCGCCCAACAGCATCGTCAGATGTGCCCAGCTCCACAGCAGATAGCGTTGCGATAATTTTTCAGGCGCCAAATTGCTGATCAGATAGGGCTTGCCATCGGGTGGTCTGCCTATCAGGTGCATATCGGCATTGGCAGCTATTTCCTGCTGGTTTTTTGCCACGGCACGTTTGGCGGCCTGACGCGCCAGCGCCCATTCTTTTTCATCGAGTTTTCCGTCGTTGTCCAGATCAAAGCGACGGTGGAGAGCTGGCATATCCTTTTTCCATTCGGCCAGCAAATCGTTGAGTTCAACGCGGCTGTTAAATTCGAGCGCGCAGTTTTTAGTGCGAAACTCACCGATCACATACAGGCTGTCTTCGAGATTAAGCGTCCATTCGGTGTAGCGATGATCTTTTATTGTCCAGCATTCCTTGTGGCGGGTGGAGATTTCCGCCTGTTCCGGATCGATCACGCACACGCCGCTCTGATCGCGCAATAAAAATGAATCGTAGCTCTCGCCGCTGTCTTCGGTTTTCCAGTCTTTCTCTGAATCGCGCCGTTCGATTTGGTAGCGATACCACAGGCATGGGCGCAACTTGAGTTTGCTGTACAAGGGGGTATCGCCAAACACCGTGCCGCGCCCGTTCAGCTCCACATAGCCTTGCGCTGCCGAAGCTATTTTTGAGGTGGGCGTGTCGCGTACCGCGCGCAGCCGTTTGAGTGCGGATAGCCAGGTGGTGAGACTGATTGCAGCCATCAGTCCTAAGCTTGTCAGCCAACCGGCGCGTGAATGGAGTTGGAAACCGACAAACAGCAGTAGCAGTTGTGCGCCGGAGGTGACCAGCATCGCGTAATGGCGGCGCAGCGAGGCCAGCATAAGGATTAGCCGAACAGTGACTTGATGTTGATATCGGCCTTCTCGCTGCTGGAAAATTCAAGCAAGGGCCGGGCTTCATAGTGGAACATATTGGCGATCATTGCGGCGGGGAATTGCTCGATGCCCACATTGTAGATATTGACCGATTCGTTATACAACTCGCGACGATCCGCGATGCCGTTTTCAAGGCCGGTGATGCGCGTTTGCAATTGCATGAAGTGCTCATTGGCTTTGAGCTCAGGGTAAGCTTCCGCGACAGCAAACAGTCCACACAGTCCGGCACGCAACAGCCCTTCAGCCTGCCCCAGAGCTTCGATATTCTGGCTCTCCCGTGCTGTTTGCACCTGCGAACGCGCGGCGATGACCTTTTGCAGGGTGGATTGCTCAAATTCCTTGTATTGTTTGCACACCTCGACCAGCTTGGGCAATTCGTCGTGGCGCTGCTTGAGTAGTACGTCGATATTCGCCCAGGCTTTGGCGACCGCATGTTTGATGTTGACCAGATGGTTGTACAGGCTGATCCCATAGATCAGGGTGATCGTCGTTACTGCTAATAAAATCAAGGTATTCATCGTGTCCTCGTCGGTTTTTAAAGTTATTGCAACTCGATGGTGCCGTTGATCTGCACGGTCAGGCGCGAGTCGCCTGCGGCAAATTCGGGAGCGGGGATTGCGCTGTCGGCTGCGGCGCGCATCAGAGCGACCGGAAAATGCTGCGGCATGCCATTTTGATTGATGGAAAAATGCACCGTTTTGTAGGATTTGGCCCCGGTTGCCGTGCGTATCGCCTCGCTGCGCAGCTGGAAGGCTTTGATGGCCTCGGTGATCAGCGTATTTTCAGTCTGGCTGCGCGTCTCGGTCGAGATGGAAAATTGCACGCTGCCCAATTGCATCGATGTTTGCAACAGCATAATCAGCTCGCCGGCGGACTTGAAGTCGCGGCTTTCCAGATGTATTTCGCCCCGGCCGCGCCAGCCGCTGATCTGATTGTTTTTGCCATAGACGGGGTAAGTGCGCTGATTGCCGCTGCTCACCTTGACGCCGCTAAACGCAGCGGATAAACGTAGCGCATCGTTCAGTATGCTGTTCAGTTGTTGGGCGACGCGGGCGGGTTGTTTGTCCTGAATTTCCGCACTGAGGCTGGCGGTCAACAGATCATTGGCGATTTCGCGTGACGCCTCCACCTGAAAATCTACGCGGTTATAACCTTCGCTGCCAGCCTTGGCCGATAAGGTGAAAGACAGCAAGCCGCACAACAAGACGATACGCCACATGATTATTTCCTCGCGAGGATGAGCCTGAATATTAATGCAAATCTTGCCTGCGTGTTTCAGACGATGAAATTTCCGTCAGATGCTCAAGGTGTTGTCTTTGCAAAGACCTGATTCGATAAGCCTGTCCAGCGTGTTCGAAAGATTCATTCCTGTTTCTTCTTTGAGTGTGGCAATCCGGTCCCTCAAATCATCCAGATTGATGTTTATGCGTTCGCCCTCGGTGGCAAAGCCGATGGTGTTGCCGCTTTTGCAGGATGGGAACAGCAGCGCACGTTCATCGAAGGCGGTGAGGATGTGTGCAAAACCACCCTGCACGCCCTTGCATAGTCCCAGCAGGTTGACCGCCATCACGCCCTGATCGTTTAAACGACTGCGGCAGGCCTGATAGAACGGCAGTGAGTTCAGTTGTCCGGGATGGGCGTGCTCGTTGAAGCCGTCTACTAGGATTAAATCGAACTTCTTAGTGGTCGAGAGTACGAATTCCGCACCGTCGCCCACCACCATGTGGATGCGCTTGTCATCTTCAGGCAGTTTGAAAAAGTGACGGGCGGCAGCGACCACATCGGGTTCGATTTCCACTATGGTCAGATGCGCCAGCGGCCGGTAGCGATACAGAAATTTGGTCAGCGAGGCCGAGCCCAAACCGATCAGCAGTACTTTGCGCGGCCAGCGTGCCTCGTCGCGCAGCAGCAGCGAGGCCATCATTTCCCGTGTGTATTCCAGTTCCAGATTCCACGGGCGATTGATGCGCATCGCGCCTTGCACCCAGGTGGAACCGAAGTGCAGGTAGCGCACGCCGTCTTGTTCGGAAATATCGATAGGTGTCGTCATCTTGTTCGTGTGTTGCTGTTTTTTGATGTGTTGTTCATCTGTGTAATCTGCCGTGCTTCGCCAGACAGGCGGATTTAACGGCGATTTAAAGGAAGAAAACCGGTGGTTAGATTTTTCCGCTGTCCTGGTCGTGGCCGTGGCGTTTATACAGCGCGGTCATGATGCCGGAGAGCATCAGGCCGAACACCAGAATGATGAGGTAGATGCTAAAGTCCAGTTTCTGCATCACGGCATACAGGCCCAGCATGGCGAAGATGCTCAGGTTTTCATTGAAGTTCTGCACCGCGATCGAACTGCCCGCGCCCATCAGTAAGTGGCCGCGATGCTGTAAAAGCGCATTCATCGGCACGACGAAGTAGCCGCCCATCGCGCCGATCACGACCAGCAGCCAGATTGCCAGCGTACTGTTGGTGACCGGGATCATGATCAGCACCACCAGTCCCATTGCGATGCCGATGGGTAATACCCGGACAGAGTGCTCCAGTTTAACGAAGCGGGCTGCCAGTATCGAGCCAATCGCGATGCCCACCGCGACCCAGGCGGTCAGCATGGCTGCATGTGCCATGTCGTAATGCAGCGCGACGGCCGCCCAGCCCAGCACGATCAGCCGCAATGTCGCACCCGTACCCCAGAACAGCGTGGTCACTCCCAGCGATACCTGACCCAAAGGGTCTTTCCACAGCAATTTCTGGTTATGCCAGAATTCGGAGAGCAAAAAGGTCGGGCTGTGGCTGAGCGGTTTGTGATCGAGCGCCACGCGCGGGATATACAGATTGAACAGCGCCGCCAGACTGTAGACGATGACGATGATGGCGATGGCCAGTTCCGCCGAGGTGTCGATACCGGTGTTAAAGAAGGGTACATCCCACCATAGCAGCATGGCGCCGCCGATCTTGGGGCTGATCAATACGCCGCCGACCACCGCGCCCAGTACGATCGCGGCAACCGTCAATCCTTCCATCCAGCTGTTCGCCAGCACCAGTTTGTCCGGGGGCAGATACTCGGTCAGGATGCCGTATTTGGCAGGTGAATAGGCCGCAGCCCCTAAGCCTACCAGTCCGTAGGCGAGCAGGGGATTGACGCCGAACAGCATGGCGACACAGCCTAAAATCTTGATGTTGTTGCTGACAAACATGACGCGCCCTTTGGGCAGCGAATCGGCGAAGGCGCCAACAAACGGTGCTAACACGATATAGGAAAATATAAACGCTTCCTGCAACACAGGCGTGTGCCAGGCGGGCGAATTTAAGTCCTTTAGCAGAGCAATAGCGGCGAACAACAACGCATTGTCGGCGAGCGCGGAAGTGAACTGCGCAGCGAGTATGATGTAGAAGCCGAGTTTCATTCAACGTTGGTGTTTTTAATGAGGGCGTTTTATATCACGAAAGCATTGCCCCTGCTATCATTACGTACTTCAATAACCCAAGAATTCAGATTCATGCCGCGTCCCATACAAGCTTACATCGATCAAAATGCGCTGGAGAACAATTTGCACGTCGCAAGACGTGCCAGTTCCGCACGCATCATGGCTGTGATCAAGGCGAATGGCTACGGACACGGTCTGTTGCGCGTGGCCGAAGCCTTAGGCGGCGCGGATGGCTTTGCCCTGCTCGATATCGCCGATGCGGTGCAGTTACGCGAAGCGGGTTTTCGCCAGACCATCTTGCTGCTGGAAGGCTTTTTCACTGCGGATGATCTGGTGCTGGTTGCCGAATATGATCTGACCTGTGCCATCCACAGTACCTGGCAGATCGAGTTGCTGGACGCTTATCCTAAGCGCGGCGCGCTGGATGTCTGGCTCAAGCTCAACAGCGGTATGCATCGTTTAGGCTTTGCGCCCGATGAGCTGGGGAGCGCGATGGAGTCCTTGCGTCGCCATCAGGCGGTGCGTGAAATCACGCTGATGAGTCATTTTTCCAATGCCGATGAGGTGCGCGGCGTTGCCACGCAATTGCCGGTATTCAATGAGGTGGCAGCGGGTTATCGCGTTGCACGCAGTATTGCCAATTCGGCGGCGCTGCTGCGTTATCCTGCGAGTCATTTCGACTGGGTGCGGCCCGGTATCATGCTGTACGGAGCCTCACCGTTTGCGGATACCAGCGCGCAGCAACTGGGTCTCAAACCCGCGATGACCTTAAAGAGTCGTATCATCTCCACTCAGGATTTGCAGGCGGGCGATGAGATCGGTTACGGCGGGTTGTTTCGCGCAGATCGCGCCATGCGTATCGGTATCGTCGCTTGTGGCTATGCGGACGGCTATCCGCGCCATGCGCCGACTGGTACGCCCGTGCTGGTGGACGGATACCCTTCGCAGTTGTTAGGCCGGGTTTCTATGGATATGTTGTATGTGGATCTGACCGCGTTGCCGCTGGCGCGCGTCGGCAGTGTGGTGACTTTGTGGGGCGCGGGCATGCCGATAGAGAAGGTTGCGAGTGCTGCTGGTACCATAAGCTATGAATTGATGTGCGCTTTGGCGGCGCGGGTGCGGAATGTTAGTTAATATATTGAATGTAAAGTAGATTTTATTTATTTTTCGCTTCATTCAGCTCATCGAGCGAGGTGCCGGAGGATAGTATGGACGATTCATTGCAGCCAGTTAAATTGAGCGATATTCAAATCGGCAAACCACTCGTATGGTCGGTATACGATAAGTTTGGACGTCTGTTGCTCGGAGAGGGCGCGTTGGTCGAGTCGCAGCGCCAGCTCGACGGGCTGTCGGATAACGGTCTGTTTCGTGAAGGGTGCGGAGAATTAGTTGAACGAAAAGTAGTCCGGGCGGAGCCTGTACAAGGCAAGTCGCCGCCGGTAGAGCAGATCAACGATTTGCTTTCGCTCAAGTTGAATATCGGGGATGCGGTGCAATTGCAGGACTTTTCCTCCGACAAGCAACGCGCTTACGTGAAGCTGATCGGTTATATGAATAAGCGTAGTGTGCTGGTCTCCCATCCTAAACAAGAAGATAAGCTCACTTTTATCAAGGAAGGCCAGAGTTTTCTGGTGCGGGGGTTTTCCGGCACCAAGACATACGAGTTCAACAGCAATGTGATCAGCGTTAATTTAAGCCCCTATCCCTATTTGCATCTCACTTATCCGGCGCAGGTTAAGACGACCAATATGCGCGGTGCGGTGCGTATTAAAATCAAACTGGTGTGTTCTATCGAGCTCAAGGAAACCGGGCAAAAAGTACCTGCGATCGTGGAAGATATGAGTATTTCCGGCGCGCGTATTCATGCCGCGAAAGCGTTCGGCAAGGTCGGCGATGAGGTGATGGTCGGGTTGCGCATGAAAGTCGAGGGCGAAAATCAGGTGTTTCTGGTGTCCTCGGTGATACGTAACGTGCATGCCGAAACGGACAGCCAGACTGGTGAGCATTTCGTGATGCACGGTATGCAGTTTTTGCAAACTGTCAGCGTGGATTTAATGTTGCTGCAAAATTTCATCTATAAATCCATGGTGGGTCACTAAATGTTGGGCATTATTGGCGGTAGCGGTGTTTATCATATCGAGGGACTGGAAAATTCCCGTTGGGTGCGGGCAGAGTCGACTTTTGGCGAACCCTCGGACGAGATTTTGCTGGCCGAATTGGCAGGTGAAACCATTGCGTTTTTACCGCGCCACGGGCGGGGACACCGGATTTCGCCGTCTGACATCAACTTTCGAGCCAATATCGATGCGATGAAGCGGTTGGGGGTGACTGATATCATCTCGGTGAGTGCGGTGGGCTCTTTGCGCGAACACCTGCCGCCGGGCACCTTCGTCATCGTCGACCAATTTATTGATCGCACCTTCGCCCGCGAGAAGAGTTTCTTTGGTACCGGGTTGGTCGCGCATGTGTCGATGGCACATCCTGTCTGTAACCGGCTGGGCGATCATTTGTTTGAGGCCGCCGCCTCGCTGGATATTCCTGTTGTGCGTGGCGGCACCTATCTGGTGATGGAAGGCATGCAGTTTTCCAGCCTCGCCGAGTCTGAGTTGTATCGCTCATGGCAGTGTGATGTGATCGGCATGACCAATATGCCTGAGGCTAAGCTGGCGCGCGAGGCAGAGATTTGCTATGCCACGGTAGCGATGGTGACGGATTTCGACTGCTGGCACCCGGATCACGACAACGTCACGGTGGACGCTATCGTCAAGGTGCTGCTGGCTAACGCCGATAAGGCGCGCGCGCTGGTCAAGGGCGTGGCGGCCGCCGTGCAGTCCGATGACCAGGCGTGCGGTTGTGCGTGCCGCAGTGCCCTGCAGTATGCGATTTTGACTTCGTCCGAGGCGCGCGACACCGTCATGCTGGAAAAACTCTCCGCCGTGGCCGGTCGTATGCTTAAAACTACGGGAAGTGGAGAATAGGAAGTGGCTAGTTGAAATGCACTTTCCACTTCCCACTTTTTACTTTCCAACTTCCAACTGTCTCTATCATGCCTATAAAATCACTTATCCGCACCGTTCCGCATTACCCTCATCAGGGCATCATGTTCCGCGACATTACCACCTTGCTTAAAGATCCTGTCGGGCTGCGCGCTATGACCGGTAAACTGGCCGCACGTTACAGGGAGGTCAAAATTGATAAGCTGGTGGGCATCGAATCGCGCGGCTTTATCGTCGGCACGCCTCTGGCCTACGAGTTGGGGTTGGGGTTTGTGCCGATAAGAAAGCGAGGTAAGTTGCCCTCTGAGACCATAGGTCGGGATTATCAGTTGGAATACGGCAGCGATCGCATTGAGATTCACGTCGATGCGATACAGGAAGGTGATCGTGTGTTGCTGGTGGATGATCTGATCGCCACGGGAGGCACGGCTGAAGCGGCAGTCAAGCTCATCGAGGATATGGGCGGTATCGTGGTCGAATGTTGTTTTGTGATTGATTTGCCCGATATAGGCGGGCGCGCAAGGCTCGAAGCGATGGGGCAGACCGTGTTTGCATTGTGCGAGTTCGAAGGGGACTAAAATTAGCTGTTTGAAGCTCGTAAGAGGAATTAACGATGAACGTTAACGGTAGCCCTATACGTACCATCTGGCCCGCTTCCGACGATGCGGCGGTGGAAATTATCGACCAGACCCGCTTGCCGCACGAGTTTGTCACCGTGCGTCTGGAAAATATGCGCGATGCGGAATATGCGATCCGTTCCATGCAGGTTCGCGGTGCGCCCCTGATCGGCGTGACGGCAGCTTATGGTGTGGCGCTGTCGATGAAGCATCATGCGTCGGATGCGGCACTGAAAGCCACTTGTGACATGTTGGTCAAGGCCCGCCCGACCGCAGTGAATCTGCGTTGGGCGGTCGAGCATATGCGCGAGTTTTTGTCGCCGCTGCCGCTCGAACAGCGCAGTGAGGCGGCCTGGAATGAGGCGGCTCGTATGGCCGATCAGGATGTGGCAATCAATTGTGCGATCGGGCAATGCGGTCTTGCAGTTATCCGCAGGATACACGAAGAAAAATTGGCGCAAGGACGCAGCGGCATAGTCAATATTCTGACGCATTGCAATGCGGGTTGGCTGGCCACGGTCGATTGGGGGACGGCGTTAGCGCCTATTTATGCGGCGCAGGCGGCTGGAATTCCTGTGCATGTGTGGGTGGATGAAACCCGTCCGCGCAATCAGGGTGCCAGTCTGACCGCCTGGGAGCTGGCGCAGCAGGGGGTGGCGCACACCGTGATCGTGGACAATGCGGGCGGACATCTGATGCAGCACGGACTGGTCGATGTGGCGATTGTCGGTACAGACCGCGTCACCGCAACCGGCGATGTGTGCAACAAGATCGGCACTTACTTGAAAGCGCTGGCGGCTTTTGATAACGGCGTGCCTTTTTATGTGGCGATGCCGGTCTCAACGCTGGACTGGACCTTGCAGGACGGTGTGAAGGAAATTCCCATCGAGGAACGCGGTGAGGACGAAGTCACGCATCTTTCCGGGCTTTGTGATGACGGACAGATACGTCGTGTTCAACTGACTCCGGCAGGTTCTCCTGCTGCCAATTACGGTTTTGACGTGACGCCTGCGCGCTTAGTCACCGGGTTGTTTACCGAGCGCGGATTGGTTGCTGCGAATGCGGACGCGATACGATCGTCTTTATCTTGAGGGTGTGAAAATGAATGAGCAAACACTGCGCGTCGAGTTGGTGCGTATCACGAAGCAACTGGATGCGCAGGGTTTAAGCCACGGCACATCGGGAAATTTGAGTGTGCGCTACGGCGAAGGTTTTCTGATTACGCCTTCCGGTTTTGGCGCGGAAGGGCTGACTGAAGCTGATATCGTCTTTGTGCATTTGTCCGGGCAGGCAACGGGGCGCTGGCAACCTTCCAGCGAATGGCTGTTTCATCGCGATATCTATGTGCAACGCAACGAATTCGGTGCGGTCATCCATACTCATGCCACTGCGGCGACCACGCTGGCTAGTCTGCGTTACGATATTCCGCCGTTCCATTACATGCTGGCGCTGCTTGGCGGCAATAGTCTGCGTTGCGCCGATTACGCGACTTTCGGCACGCAGGCCTTGTCGAATAATGCGTTGATGGCGATGGAGGAGCGCAAAGCTTGTTTGCTGGCGAATCACGGCATGATCGCGGCAGGAGAAAATCTGGCGGAGGCTTACCGTAATACGATCGAGGTGGAAAATTTGAGCGAGTTGTATCTGCGTGCGCTGGCTATCGGTGAGCCGGTATTGCTGACCATAGAGGAATTTGCCGATGCGCAGCAAAGGTTTGCCACATATGGTAAGCCAGTAGTTTAATTGTTGATTATGAATGAAAAAAGGCACGCCGAAGCGTGCCTTTTTCGTTCAAGCTACTGAATTACTTGTTGCCGTTGCGATTGCCGCCGAAGCCAGGACGGTTGCCGCCAAAGCTTGGACGATCACCGCCGCGTGGAGCGCCGTTGCCGCCGAATGCCGGACGGTCGCCGCGTGGTGCGCCAGTGTTAGCGCGAGGTGCATTGCCGAAGCTGCGCTCCTGGCTGCGTGGTTGCTGAGACTGACCGCCGAAAGCCGGACGACCTTGACCGCCGAAACCAGCACCTTCGTTGCGAGCAGGATGGCTGTGACGGCTATCCGGTGCGCTGTGATGGAAACCTGCGCCGCCGTTGTTGCCGTTGCCAGCGAATGCCGAGCTGCGATTGCCGCCGCCGAAACCGCCACCGTTGCCGCCACCAAAACCACCACCGTTACCGCCGCCGAAACCGCCGCGATTGCCAGCGTATCCGCCGCCGTTACCGCCACCAAAACCATTGCCGCGACCAGGACCGCCGTTACCGCGAGGACGATCAGAAGAAGGGCCGGTACGCAGTTTGTATTTAGGCTCAAGACCTTCGATGGTGTGCATCTTGATGCTTTGTTCTGTGTAACGTTCGATACGCTTCAGCAGTTGTGCATCGCGGTTAGATGCGAAAGAAATTGCAATCCCTGTTGAGCCGCCGCGACCGGTACGGCCGATACGGTGTACGTAGTCTTCAGCGAACTTAGGCAGGTCGAAGTTGATCACGTGTGAGATGCCGCGTACATCTAAGCCACGTGCAGCTACGTCGGTTGCAACCAGAATACGCACGTTACCGTTACGCATGTTCAGCAGTGTGCGGTTACGCTCGCGCTGGCTCATGTCGCCGTGCAAAGCGGCAACGGAGTGACCTTGAGCGGAGAGTTGGTCGGCTAGGCCGTCCGCATCGCGCTTGGTTGCAGTAAATACAAGTGCCTGATTAACTTCAGTATCTGTCAACAGGTGGCTCAGCATCTTGTTCTTGTGCGCTACGTCATCAGCGAACATCATGCGCTGTTCGATGTTTTCGTGCTTGTCTTTAGCAGCAGAAACATTGATACGCTTAGGTGTCTTGAGCAAACGGGAAGCCAGATTGCCAACGACGCCTTCCAGTGTTGCCGAGAACAAAAGAGTTTGACGGGTCGCCGGAGTTGCAGCAGCGATGCGTTCTACATCGTCCACGAAGCCCATGTCCAGCATACGATCCGCTTCATCCAGAATCAGCATTTCCAGACGCGAGAAGTCGATGCGACCGCGTTCCAGATGGTCGATCAATCGACCTGGCGTTGCAACCAGAATATCAACGTGGCTGGAGAGCAAACGATTTTGTACCGGGTATGGCATACCGCCCAGGATGCTGATGATCTTGAAGCGCATGTTTTTGCCGTACTTGGTCGCAGCGTCACAAACTTGTTGTGCCAGTTCGCGAGTTGGAGTCAATACCAGTACGCGCGGGCCTTTGCCTGGCATCGCGGATGGAGTCGCCAAACGGTTCAGTGCTGGCAGGATAAATGCTGCAGTCTTGCCGCTACCGGTTTGTGCCGATGCCATCAAATCGTGGCCTTCGATAATTTCAGGAATGGCTTGTTCCTGAATCGGGGTAGGCTGGGTGTAACCTGTTTCAGCAATCGCCTTCAGGATGGATGTGTTTAAATTCAGTTCTTCAAATGTCATATTGCTTTCCTTATTAAAATCAAAGGGAAACCACTTCGTCATCAGGATGCGGCGCGCGCAATAGCGGTCGCCGGATAAATCCGTAAATGGCGAACTATATGTAGTTCCCTAAAGTAAGCGCAGGTGATAGAGCTACCCGAATACGGGTAGAGGATTAACCGGCGCACAAAACATCGTTGCTAACCGGGAAACCCTGGAAATCCGTTAAAACTAACGAATTGTTGTAGAGTTCTTTAGACAGGTGCATCAAGGATGCACGAGAGGTAGGTCGGAAACGATGAACTAATGCCGCATAGCTTGCGGCAAGGCGCGCATTATACGTAGATTGAAAATAAAAGCCAGTTAATTTTGTTGAATTATTTATTCAACTTAAGGATTGTTCTGTCTGCTATCTACCCTATAATTGAGCCCAATTTATCTGCCCTAACTCTTTGATGAAACTGTTCGATATTTATAAGCAAATCAAAGCATTGCGATTTTTGTGCGCCATGCTTTTTGCTTTATCGATATTGCCTGCCAAGCCGGTAGCCGCCGCCGAGGTGATTGTTCACCCCGGTGTGCAGGATCAAAATCTGACGGTCAATCTCGCGCGCGCCATGTTCGGTATGCGCCAGGCTCAATGGTCTGACGGAACGCCGGTGCGGGTTTTCGTCATGCCTGAGCAATACTCGCTGCATACTAATTTTTGCAGGGAAGTTCTGAATATTTATCCTTATCAGTTGCGTCAATCCTGGAATCGACTGGTTTATTCCGGAACCGGGCAGGCGCCCATCGAGGTGGCTTCTGAGCAGGAAATGGTACAAAAAGTGTCGGTCACACCGGGTGCGATCGGGTATATCAATAAGGTTATTAGCAATGATCCAGTCCGTCCCATGTCTGTCCGTTAATCCACAGTTAGCGCGAAATTGCGTTTCTCTGTTCCTCGCCCTGAATTGTCTGGCGACTGCTGTTGCGTCTGAATTATCCGAAGGCGTGCAGCTGCATGGTTTTGCCAGTCAGGGGGTGGTCTTAAATACGCAGAACCAGTTTGCCGGCAGTACTCCGGGGGGGGCGGGTTTTGATGCGCGTGAACTGGGTGTCAATATGTCATGGCAGGCGAAGCCGGATTGGCTGGTGTCCGGACAATTGATGTCGCGCTGGGCGGGGCCCATGGATAACGGCGCACTGCGGGTCGATTATGCCTTTGTCGATCACCTTCTGCTGGGTAATGAGCAGCGTAATTTGGGGGTGCGTGTCGGCAAGGTGAAGAATCCCTACGGTTTTTTCAATATGACCCGAGATGTAGCGCACACCCGTGCCGGCATCACTTTGCCGCAGTCCATCTATCAGGATCAGATCCGCAATTTCTTCCTGGCGGCTCCCGGTGTCTCGCTCTATGGCAACGAGGAATACAGCGCCGATCTGGTTTCCTGGCAGGTTAGCGTGTTGCAGCCTGAGGTTAACAGTCCGCATATCACGGCATATGTCGTAGACAGGCAGGCCGGCCACTTCAAGGGGCGCACCTCCATGCTGGCTCAGGCGCTCTGGGAGCAGGATGGCGGCAAGTGGCGTGCCGGGTTGTCTCTGGGGCAGTTCGGTATACATTTTAATCCGGCTCCGACTGATTTTTTCGGCATGGGTAGCTTTGCCGGTGCAGGCGATATCACGCTCAATACCGGAGTGGTGTCGTTGGAACACAATCGCGAAGAATGGAGCTACACCGCTGAATATGCCAGCACGCGCCAGTTGCGCAATGGCTTTAACGTGCCGTTTATGGCTATTCTGGATAAAGACACCACGATAGAAGCGTACTATTTGCAGTCTCTCTGGCGTTTTGCACCGCGCTGGCAGGCGCTGGCGCGCTATGACGCGGTCTATCTGGATAAACAGGACAGAAGCGGGACGGTTTTTGCTGCGGCGACGGGCTTGCCTGCCGCGCAGCGTTATGCACGCGATGTCACCGTCGGACTGCGTTACGAACCGGCTCATGACTGGTCGCTATTTGCCGAATGGCATCATGTGAACGGCGGTGCCTGGTTGTCCAAACTGGAAAACACACCGGCCAGTCTGAAAGATTCCTGGGACATGTTGTTGTTGCAGGCCGCCTGGCACTTTTAGCGCGATGAGTTATCTGAGTGTACGCTGGAAAATCATCCTGTTAGCCGGTCTGGTGCTGGGTGTGACCAGCGCTTTATTTATCTGGCAGCAACATAAGCTGCAATTACGCGAATTTGAAACGGATCAGATTTCATTCCGTGAGCGTTCCCGTTTTATTGTGGAGTACTTGTTTGAGTCGCAAGCCGAACGTATACAGGTGCTGGCTAATTTGCTGATTGCGCCGCCTACGATGCGTGAGGATATTTTAAACCGGCGTGCCGACAGGCTGGCGGGGCGGGTTGAGGAGATTGCCACCGAGCTCAGTTTCGATCAAGGCGTGTCGACCGTGGTGTTTCACGATGCGGAACAGGCGCAGCTGGCGGTCTGGGGAGATCCGGGATTCTCACATGAAGTGCTCACCTACTCCCGGCTGGCGGTAAGCACTGAAAAGCCGCAGACACATATACTCTGCCAGCAGACCTGTGTGCAACAAACGGTTATTCCAGTCAGTCATCATGGTCGCACCATCGCGACGGTCGCGATTATCAGCAATCTGGAGAGCATACTGAACGACTTGCATCGCCTGAGCTATTCGGATGTGGCCGTTTTAAAGGGGCAGGAATCGGATGAGCGTGCCCCGCTCGCAGCCATGAGACTGGTTTCTGCCAGCGGCGGAGCGACTATCCGTGCGGTGCTCGACGCGTCGCGTCGGGGCGTCTGGTCGCAGGGGCATTTTGAGTGGCGGCATGAGAATCGCGTGCATCAGGTGGTGTTGATTCCCATGCCCTTGAATGTCGATGGGCAGACTCACTTCGCGGTTGTTCCCGATGTGACGGATCAGATGCAGCTTATTGATTTAAGTGTAAAAAATAATTTGCTCCGCGGGTTTTCCGTGCTTGCGCTGGCCATGTTGCTGCTGTATGTGATGTTGCGTCCGACCATGCGTCGTATCGGTCATGTCAGTCATATTTTGCCTTTGCTCGGACAGGAAAAATTTACCCAGGTGCGTGAAGATTATGCGGTGCGCCCCCGTGTGAAATGGCTAGGAAACAAGTGGCTCGATGAAGTCGATGAACTCGAAGGTTTGGCCTTAGCGCTGGCAGCACAGTTGGAGCGGCTGAAGGCTGAGACAAGTTTGCAAACGGATACGCTTCATTTAAAGGCGCTGGAACTTAAACATGAGCGGGATTTTATCTCCGGTCTGCTGGAGACAGCGCCGGTTCTGATCTTGAGCTACACCGGCGATGGCATCATTCAGCTGGCCAATAAGTACGCCATGCAGTGCAGCGGTTTGACGCGGTTGGTTGGCCGGGGTTATTCCGAACTGTTTTTGGGGCGCAGTCAGGATGAACATGCCGACACCTTGTCGCGCATCAATGCCGGTGAAGTCTGCCGCATGGAATCGCGTCTTGCCGGGGAGGAGGGGACGAGTCGAGATGTGCTCTGGTTTCATACTAGACTGGTTGATGAGATGGCAGAGGCGGCGACTTTCCTGTCGGTGGGCATGGATATTACCGAGCATAAGGCCAACGAAATCAGGATACATAATCTCGCTTTTTACGACAGCTTAACCAAGCTGCCTAACCGGCGTCTGTTGAACGACTATATTCAGCATGCCATGGCGGCCAGTGCGCGTAACAAGAACCACTGTGCGCTGGCGTTCATCGATCTGGATCATTTCAAATCTTTTAATGACACGCAAGGACAGGCGCATGGTGACCGGTTGTTGATAGAAATGGCCGGACGTTTACGCGTGAGTGTGCGTGAGTTCGATACGGTGGCGCATCTGAGCGGGGATGAGTTTGTTATTTTGCTGGAGGAATTAGGCGAGGATGCCTTGCTTGCCGATGCGCAAGTCAGGCTGATCGGTGAGAAGCTGCGTTCGGTAATCAATCAGCCTTATTTGTTGCCTGAGGACAGTTGTCAGTTAACTTGCAGTGTCGGCATCTGTCTGTTCAGCGGTCACGAAGCGAGCGCGGATGAGTTGCTAAGACATGCCAATATCGCCATGTCGCATGCCAAAACTGCCGGGCGTAATGTATTGCGTTTCTTTGACCTAGCGATGCAGTCTGGCCTGGAGGCGCGCAGTGCGTTGCATGCCGATTTGCGTCACGCCTTGTCATTGGCACAGTTCCGCCTGTTTTATCAGGTGCAGACCGGTGCGGACGGCAAGCCGCTCGGTGCCGAAGCGCTGTTGCGCTGGTTTCACCCCGAGCGAGGCATGGTATCCCCCCTGCATTTTATTCCTCTGGCCGAAGAGTCTGAACTGATTTTGCCTATCGGTTTGTGGGTGCTGCAAACTGCATGTGCGCAGATCAAGGTATGGGAAGGAAATGAGTTGACTTGTCAGTTGCAGATCGCGGTGAATGTCAGTGCCAGACAATTTCAACAACCGAATTTTGTCGAGCAGGTGTTGCAAACCCTTGAGCAGTCGGGGGCGGATCCGGCACGGCTTAAACTTGAATTGACCGAGAGCATGGTGCTCAACGATATCAATGATGCTATTGAAAAAATGCTGCAACTAAAGGCGCTCGGTGTCAGTATTGCGATCGATGATTTTGGTACTGCTTATTCCTCGCTTTCCTATCTGACGCAGTTGCCGCTGGATCAGTTGAAGATCGATCAGTCGTTTGTGCGCAATATCGGAATCAAGTCCAGCGATGCGATTATCGTGCAGACCATCATCAATATGGCAAATAATCTGGATATGCAAATTATTGCGGAGGGCGTGGAAACGCAAGCGCAGCTCACCTTTTTGCAAGGCGCGGGCTGTCTGACCTATCAAGGGTATCTGTTCAGCAAACCGCTGGAATTAGACGCTTTTATGGATTATCTGGCTGCGGTTCGCGACTCGGGCGTGGAAGGCGCTAATTAACTTCTGCCCACAATCGATTTCGGTTAAGATGTGCCACGCGATGACATAAATTTGATTATGGTTATTTCCTGGAATATTTCGCTGGTGATATTGTCCGTGCTGGTCGCGATGATCGGTTCGTTCGCCGCCTTGACGCATGCGCAACGCATGCGGGACAGCACCGGGCGCATGGCGACGTTGTGGATGATCGCAGGCGGTTCGACGCTGGGTGTAGCGATCTGGTCTATGCATTTCATCGGTATGCTGGCTTTGCATCTGTCCATCCCCCTCTCCTTTGATAAAACGCTGACGCTGCTTTCCGTGTTGCCCGCCGTTGCTGCTGCCCTATTGGGCTTCAAGGTGCTGCGTCAGGCCAGTGTCAGCTATGCCCGTATTGCAGTCAGCGGTCTGTTGATGGGGGTCGGCATTAGTTTGATGCACTATACCGGTATGACCGCGCTTAAAATGAGTCCGGCGATCACTTATCACCCCGCGATGTTCATCCTTTCGGTCGCCATTGCTGTTATTGCATCCTGGGGAGCGTTGCTGATGATGTACCAGGGAGAGCGTGTCAGGCTGCGTCCTTTAGTACGCTTTGTCCTGGGAGCGATCATCATGGGGCTGGCCATTTCCGGGATGCACTATACCGCCATGCTGGGGGCGGTCATCCAACCGGGTAGCTTGTGTTTGGCAGGCGACGATAAGATGGATCACAATCTGTTGACCTTGATCGTGTCGGTGACGTCTTTGCTGTGGTTTGGCGGGGGTATCTTTGCCAGTCTTTTTGACCGGCGCATGGCGCAGCAGTGTGCGCAGGCGCTCGCCGCACTGGAGCAAACACACCGGCAGTTGCTGGCGGAGGCGGAAAAGCAATCCGCTGCGATGACACAATCGCTGCGCGATAGCGAGGAGCAGTTGCGCACCACCTTGCGCAGCGCGCCCGATGCGGTATTTATCTGCGAACTGGACGGACGCATAGTCGATATAAACGATAAAGTGCTCGATGTTTTGGGTTACAGCCGTGATGCGCTGTACCAGATGACGGTGTTCGATCTGGTCGCAGCCGATTGGCAGCCCGCCTATCGTGAAATCCTGGCGCAGATACTGGAAGATCACGACCACCATGTGCATGAGGTCAGGCTGCTCAGGAAAGATGGCAGCAAAATTGCGATGGAAATGAATGCGGTGCTGCTGCCCAACGGGCGTTTGTACGGTTCTTGCCGTGACATTACCGAGCACAAACTGGCCAAACGCGCGCTGCAGGATTCACAGGAAAATTTGCACCGTCTGCTCAATTCCGTGGCCGAGGGAATCTACGGCGTGGATACCGAAGGGTGCTGCACTTTTGTCAATGCCGCCTTTTTGCGCATCTTGGGTTTTGACAGTGCCGAACAGGTGGTCGGTCGGCACATACATACCTTGATTCATCATACCCGCGTCGACGGCACACCCTATCCGGCACTGGAGTGCCAGATGTATAAGGCCTTCAAGGCGATGCAAGCTATCCATGTCGATAATGAAGTGTTCTGGCGTCGTGATGGTACGGCCGTTCCGGTTGAATACTGGTCTCACCCGGTGATAAAAGACGATGTGGTGGTCGGTGCCGTTGCGACTTTTCTGGACAGTACCGATCGCAAAGTGGCCGAGCAGCAGGTGCATCAACTGGCTTTTTACGATGCATTGACCGGGTTGCCCAACCGTCGCCTGTTGCAGGATAGATTGAATCAGGCTATCGCGGTCAGCGAGCGCAACGAGCGTTACGGCGCGCTGATGTTCCTCGATATGGATAACTTCAAGACGCTCAATGACACCAAGGGTCACGATGTGGGTGATTTTCTGTTGATCGAAGTGGCGAGGCGTTTACAAGGTTGCGTTCGGGATGGCGACAGCGTCGCGCGTTTGGGGGGCGATGAGTTTGTGGTCGTGCTGGAGATGTTGAGTGGCAGCGTGAATGAGGCGGTGACTCAGGCCGAACTGGTCGGTGAGAAGATCCGGGAGGCGCTAAATCAGCCCTATCATTTGAGCCAGCATGTGCATCGCAGCACGTCCAGTATCGGTATTGTGCTGTTTAAGGGCTACGGTGAGCGCATCGATAATCTGCTTAAATATGCCGACACTGCGATGTATCAGGCCAAGGCGGCGGGGCGCAATGCGATTCGTTTCTATGATCCTGGAATGCAGGCGGCACTGGAGGCGCGCGTTCAGCTCGAGGGGGAGTTACGCGGAGCACTGGAAAAGCAGCAATTCCGTTTGTACTACCAAATTCAGGTGGACAGTTTACGGCGTGCCGTCGGTGCAGAAGTGCTGTTGCGCTGGGAACATCCAGAACGCGGGTTGGTTTCTCCGCTGCAATTTATTCCGCTGGCGGAAGAGACTGGCTTGATTATTCCGGTTGGATTGTGGGTGTTGCAAACCGCCTGCGCTCAACTTAAGAGTTGGCAGAACAATCCGCTGACCCGCGATCTTGTGCTGGCGGTGAATGTCAGCGCTAAACAGTTCAGACAGACTGATTTTGTTTTTCAGGTGCAGCGTGCGTTGCTTGCAAGCGGTGCCAAGGCGTCTCATCTGAAGATCGAGTTGACAGAGAGCATCGTGCTGGAAAATGTCGAAGATACTATTAAAAAAATGCGTGAAATCAAAATGTTGGGTGTTAGCTTTTCGATGGATGATTTTGGTACGGGGTATTCCTCGCTGCAATATCTAAAACGGCTGCCACTGGATCAAATAAAAATCGATCAGTCGTTCGTGCGCGATATTACGACTGATCCTAACGATGCTGCGATTGTGCAGACGATTATTGCCATGACGGAAGCGCTGGGGCTGAATGTGATTGCCGAAGGTGTGGAGACCGAAGCGCAAATGGAGTTCCTGGAATTGCGCGGCTGCCATGCTTTTCAGGGGTATCTGTTCAGTAAGCCTGTACAGTTGCCCGAATTCGAGACGCTGATGGTCAAACTGCAATAATTTTGCCGTATTCAATTCATGGCTCAGAGAAATGACGATTTTTAACATCAATCTGCACGAGGCGATCTACTCGCTGTCGGATGCACTCGATCTGGTCGGCGTGACGCATATCCATCACGGTAAGCGCGTGGCCTATATGGCGGCCGAATGCGGCAAACGCATGGGGTGGAGTGAGCAGCGTCTGGACGATTTGTTTCAGGCTGCCATCCTGCACGACAGCGGGGTGTCCAAAACTGTTGTCCATACGCGGCTGGCGCAGTTTGAGTGGGAGGAGGAGCAGCAACACTGTGTGGAAGGGGAGGCGTTGCTCAACTCCTGCCAGCTTGTCGCGCATCTTGCCCCTATCGTGCGCTATCACCATACCCACTGGTCGGAACTCAAGGAACTTGATTTGCCATCAGAGGTCAAGCTTAGCGCGAATTGTATCTATATGGTGGACAGGGTCGATGTGTTGTCTCTGGCGTTTTTAGTCGATCAGTCCAATTTGTTGCTAGGGCGCGATGAGATACGCAAGAAAATTATCGACAAGCGCGGTGACTGGTTCTGCCCTGAGCTGGTCGATGTATTTATCGAATTGTCGCGTTCCGAGGCCTTCTGGTTGTCGCTGGAAAATGAGCATGTGGACGGCTATGTCTCAGTCTGGCTGGCTGAGACCCGTGCACAGGAGATGAGTTTCGAGGAGTTGCGCAGTATCGTGCGCATATTTTCCTATATTGTCGATGCCAAGAGTCCGTTTACCAAATCGCATTCCGATGGCGTGGCGCGTCTGGCGCGATACCTGGGGGAGACGTTGAAGCTGTCGGAGGACAGTTGCGAGATGCTGGAACTGGCTGGTTTATTGCATGATATCGGCAAGTTGCGCCAGCCGGATATGCTGCTGGATAAGCCCGGGCGTCTGACTGAGGAAGAATACGCGCATATTCAGCGCCACAGTTTCGATACCTACTCGATCTTGCGCAATATCAAAGGGTTGGAAAAAATCACCCAGTGGGCGGCGCTGCATCATGAACGGGTAGATGGATCGGGTTATCCCTACCATCTGCACGATATTGGTCTGGCGCTCGAAGCGCGTATCGTGGCGGTGGCCGATGTGTTTCAGGCGCTGGCGCAGAATCGCCCTTACCGTGATTCCATGCAGCCCGATGCCATCATGGCCATCCTCGATGAAATGGTTGATGACGGTAAGCTAGATCGCGCTGTGGTGGGGTGTGTCGATGACCATTTGCAAACTTGCTGGAAAGTCGCTTTGTGCGAGTAGCTATTTGATTTTATGTCTTTAATCTGCCATCACGACCTTGTTGCGTCCGGTTTCCTTGGCCCGATAAAGTGCGCGATCCAGTCGGTCCAGCATCATTTCCTGAGACTCGCCGCGCTGATATTCAGCCGCGCCAATGCTTATCGTAATCGATTGATTATTGATTTTACTCTGAGATATATCTGCGCGGATCCGCTCTGCTAGAATGCGTGCCGAATGTATGTCGGCGGTTGGCAGTAAAACGACGAATTCTTCCCCGCCCCAGCGAGCCAGCAGATCAGATACGCGCAACAAGGCTTTTACTTTGATGCACAGGTATTTGAGCACCTGGTCGCCGAAGGGATGGCCGAAGGTGTCATTGATTTTTTTGAAAAAATCTATGTCCAGAAGCAGAACTGAAAAAGCTTGCATTTCGTGACGATAAAAGCGACCTATTTCGGCTTCGATGGCTTGATTGATCATGCGTCGATTGCCCGTTCCGGTTAGCGGGTCGGTCAGCGATTCGTGCTGCAGTTTTATATTTTTTGATTCCAGAACCTGGACTAATTCGCCCAGTTCATGTGCATGTAATTTCATCAGTTCAGCCCAGCGGCCGTAAGTAATGCCGATGAGTTCGAGTTGGGTGATGACCCCGTTCAGATTGCCCTCGTCATCTACCACGATGGCGCGCTTGAATTTCTTCTCTTTCAAGTAATCTATCGCAGCCTTGATGGTTTCCAGATGATTGATCGTATAGACGGGTGTTGTCATGTGGCAGCGTATCGGTAATGTCATATCGACGCCATCGCGTATCATTCTGACAATGTCGCGGGTGGTGACGATCCCGGCGAGTTTACCGCCACTTTCAATCAGCATGGCATCTTCCGCGTAGATCAGTTGATCGAGCACAACTTCCGTTGCGGTCGATTCGGCGATCATTTCTACACGGCCATTTTTCAGAATTTCCGCCAGCGTCTTGTGCTCCATCATCACGATGGGGTCTACCGAGGCCAGTACATCGGTATAAGAAACAATGCCGTTCAGTTTGTCGTCCAGATTCTTTACACCCAGATAACGGCTTTTTCTTTCGACAAAGTAGGCAAGCAGATGCAGGACATTCTCATTCTCGTTGACATAAGTCAGTCGGTGATGATCCAGATCGATCAGGCGCATAGACATGCTCAAACCCTGCCGGCGGTGGCGAATCAGATCTTCAACGGTGAAGATGGCGTGTCCGGACTCCACTTCATAGACCACGTCGCTCAGGTTGTTGGCCTCCATCAGCAAGATGGCCTCGGCGATCAGGGCTGAGCTGGCGATTTGCACGATGCCCTTGTGGGCGATTTCGCCGACTTTTGGAAAAAATGTACTGTTTCTAGGCATCGAGCATCCTGTTATTTGTTAGGTAATCATTCTGGCTAAGGGATGGGCGAGGCGGCAACCGTTAGCAGGTGAACGGTAGCGATATGGTACTGCAAATCATCTTGGCTGAATTGAAATGTTAAAGGGGAGGGCGCGGGTGTCGATCATGCAACGCTGCTCACCCTGTTTCTTCCCTCTTGTTTTGCGTGATACATCGCCTGATCCGCCTCGCGCTGGATATCCTCGATGGCCTGATGGTGCGGTAAGTTGCGCGCAACACCGATGCTGGCGGTGATTTTTAGGCGAGTTTCCCCCATGACGGGCATCAGTTCTTCAATGTCCTGCCGCAGTTTTTCCGCCAGCGTCAATGCGCCTTGCAAGTCGGTGTCGGGCAAAAACATGGAGAATTCCTCGCCGCCTATACGTCCTAGCGCGTCACTGTGGCGGGTGTTGCGTTGCAGGCAGGCAGCGGTTTCGCGCAATACGGTGTCTCCGGCCTCATGGCCGTAAGTATCGTTGATGCGCTTGAAGTGATCCAGGTCGATAAACAATACGGCGAACGGGGCGCGGGTACGCAGTGCAACGCTGATCAGCTGTTCACAGATTGCATAATAGGCGCGTGCGTTCATCAGGCGTGTTAGCGGATCGGTTGCGGCCAGTTCACGCAATTGGCGGTTGGCATCAATCATGCGCAGAAAGAAGGAAACCGAACGTTTGCTATAGGCATAGAAAAATATACTGGAATAACTAAAAGTCAGCACCACGGTGGTGAGTGCATTGTCCGAGTAGGGGGCGGACACGTAGCGGTTGGCAGCAAAAATGCAGGCAAATGAAATCAACGTGACCATGATGCCGGCGGGTCGTCCAAGCAGAATGTAGACGGCGGGTAAATTGATGTAATACCACAGGATACGCATAGGATCGTCCGGTACCAGTATCAGGGCGGAAAGATAGATCAGCAAGCTTGCGCTTTCGGTGAGCAAAGCGATAACGAGAAAGCGTTCCTTATGCCCATACAGTGCGAACGCCAATGCAATGCTGAGGACAAAATAGGCGATATTGTTGCGTACGTGCAACTGGGAGAGGTGATTGATTTGCAGGTGGTCAGTCAGGATGAACAGCCCTGAAAATAAAATTCCCATCAGTAGTAATACATACAGCAGTCGGAACTGGAAGCGCAGGTATTCCTCGTTTTCGGGAAAATTAACGCCGCCGTAGAGGAGTGATTCGAACTTGGTCATCGCATTGCATCGTTCTGTGTATTGTTGTGCAGACTATGACGGGCGATGAAATAATGCAAGTTTTGCGCAAACAATTTGTTGTTAATAAAGGAAAATATTTTGGTTTGGCAAGTTTTTAGGGATGAACAGTGAAGCACAAATTTCTCAGCATAATTGAGCTTTGGTGCAAAGGCTGTGTATTGCGCTTTCTTCATCGGCGGCAATCACCAGCACTGGAATGGAGTGTAGACGATTGATATTGACGGCCGCTTCCCGATTGGCCGTATCGTCGAGCGCAACCCCCATAAAGGCCAGCGGCGCGCAGATTTTGTCCCGTATTAAACTGGCGTGCTCGCCTATCCCGCCGGTAAATACCAGCGCATCGATGCCGCCCGCCTTGGCGGCGAGACTGCCGATGGCACCGGCTACATCCCGACAGAAATAATCCACGGCAAACTGCGCTGCGGAGCTTGTAGACGATAGTAAGTCGCTCATTTCGCTCGATTCGCCGTCCGACAAGGCTAATAAACCCATTTTGTGGAACACGATGTCGCGCAAGGTGGCCGGGTCGTGGCGCTGTGCCAGTTCCAGCATTACGCCCGGATCCAGATCGCCGCTGCGCGTGCCCATCGCTACGCCGCCCGCCGGGGTATAGCCCATGGTGGTGTCTTGAGACTTTAACCCGCGCATCAGGCACAGGCTGGCGCCGCTGCCCAGGTGTGCGACGACGACATTACCGCAGGCTGCATCCCCCAATATCCCGGGCAAAAGGGATGAGATATGAGCGTAGTTCAAGCCGTGAAAACCGTAGCGGCGCAAGCCGTAGGAGGCCGGAATGGGCAGACGGCGGGCGTGTTCAGGCAAGGTGGCGTGAAAAGCGGTATCGAAACAGGCGATTTGCGGCACATCGAAGTGTTGACGGCATAGCGCCACGCCCATCAGGTTGCCCGGCAGATGTAGCGGTGCCAGATCGATGAGGGTTTCAAGCCTTGCCAGTTCAACGTTGTCGATGACGCGTGCCGCATCGATGATGTCGCCGCCGTGCACGAAGCGGTGGCCGATGCGTTCAGGTGTTTCGCCTTGCAAGTCGCGCATCAGTTGTTCGAAAGCCGGCGCGTGATCCCGTAAATGATCATAGCGAAAATTGCGCCTTGAGCCATCGGCACCGAACAAGCAGGCCTTGATCGAGGATGAGCCGCTATTGATGGTCAGGATGCGGGGCATATGAAAACCTTGGAAAGGGTGGTGGGAGAAGTGATCGCCACGCTAAAGGGAAAAGGCACTGAGGTTTTACCCGCGCGCTCTTTTCCCTTGGCGCTTTCTGTTCTCAACAAGGCCAGGTCCAGTTGTCCACTTCGGGCAGGTCGATGCCGTATTCATAAGCATAGTTGCGACACTCGATCTGTTTGTTGAGCATCTTTTCCTTCACGTGTGCACCGGCCACATGCAGCGCGGGGATGCGGTCGATGATGTCGATCACCAGACTGAAACGGTCGATCTGGTTCTGTATCGCCAATTCCAGCGGTGTGTTGATGCTGCCTTTTTCCTTATAGCCGCGCACATGGAAATTTTTATGGTTGTTGCGGCGATAAGCCAAGCGGTGGATCAGCCAGGGGTAACCGTGGAAATTGAACATCACCGGTTTATCCAGTGTAAACAGGCCGTCGAAGTCGCGGTCGGAGAGGCCGTGCGGATGTTCGGTAGACGGAGTTAATTTATACAGATCGACGACGTTGATGAAACGGATTTTCAAGTCGGGGAAGTATTCGCGCAATATCACCACGGCGGCCAGTGCCTCCTTGGTAGGAATATCGCCCGCGCTGGCCATCACCACGTCGGGTTCGAAGCCCTGATCGTTGGAGGCCCAGTCCCAGATGCTGATGCCCTTGGCGCAATGTTTGGCAGCGGCATCCATGTCGAGAAACTGCAAGTGCTTCTGTTTGTCGCAGACGATCACATTGATGTAATCAGTGCTTTTCAGACAGTGGTCGGCGACGTTTAGCAGGCAGTTCACATCGGGCGGCAGATAGATGCGGGTCACGGCCGGACTCTTGTTTACCACCAGATCTAAAAACCCCGGGTCCTGATGGGTGAAGCCGTTGTGATCCTGACGCCAGACGGTGGAGGTGATCAACAGGTTGAGTGAGGATACCGGCGCGCGCCAGGGCACATCCTTGCACATCGCCAGCCACTTGGCGTGCTGGTTGAACATCGAGTCGATGACGTGAACGAAGGCTTCGTAGGTGGAGAAAAAGCCGTGGCGACCGGTGAGCAGATAGCCTTCCAGCCAGCCTTCCAGCGTGTGTTCGGAGAGCATTTCCATCACGCGTCCGTCGGGCGAGAGTTCCCCGCCATTCGCATCTTCCGGCAGATAGTCCGCCAGCCAGGTCTTCTTGCTCACTTCGTAGATATTATCCAGCTTGTTTGAGCTGTTTTCATCCGGGCCGAACACGCGGAAATTGTGCATATTATCGCGCATGATGTCGCGCAAAAATTTGCCCAGAGGCCTGGTGTTTTCCGCCACGGTAGTGCCGGGTTTGACTACTTCAACCGCATAGTCGCGACAGTCAGGCATGCGCAGCGCGCGGCGCAGCAGACCGCCGTTGGCATGCAAGTTGGCGCTCATGCGGCGTATGCCTTTCGGCGCCAGCGCCTTGAGTTCGGGTAGCAATCGACCAGATTCATCGAACAACTCTTCGGTGCGGTAGCTTTTGAGCCACGCTTGCAGCTTATCGAAATGCTCGGGCGTCTTCACGTCGCCGATCGGCACCTGATGCGAGCGCCAGAAGCCTTCCATCTTTTTGCCGTCGACTTCGGCAGGTCCCGTCCAGCCCTTGGGGCTGCGCAATACGATCATCGGCCAGCGCGGGCGGGCAGGGATGCCGCTGTCGCGCGCCTCTGTTTGGATGCGGCGGATTTCCAGCACGCATTCCTCCATAACGGCGGCCATGGTCTGGTGCATGGTTGTAGGATCGCTGCCTTCGACGAAATGAGGCGTCCAGCCGTAACCCTTGAACAGATTTTCCAGTTCTTCGTGCGAGATGCGCGAGAGGATGGTCGGGTTATTGATCTTGTAACCGTTCAGATGCAGGATAGGCAGTACCGCGCCATCCCTGATCGGATTGAGGAATTTGGTCGAATGCCAGGAGGTGGCCAGCGGTGCGGTTTCGGCTTCGCCATCGCCCACCATCACGGTGACGATTAGTTCAGGGTTGTCGTAGGCGGCGCCGAATGCGTGTGACACGCTGTAACCCAATTCACCGCCTTCGTGGATAGAGCCGGGTGTCTCAGGCGTGCAATGGCTGCCAATGCCGCCGGGGAAGGAGAATTCCTTGAAGAATTCGCGCATGCCGTCCAGATTTTCACTCTTGTTCGGATAAACTTCGCTGTAACGGCCTTCCAGATAGACCGGGCCCAAAACGCCAGGTGCGCCGTGTCCGGGGCCCGCCATAAAGATCGCATTCAGATCGTATTTGACGATCAGACGGTTCATGTGGATGTAGCCGAAGGATAAGCCGGGGCTGGAACCCCAGTGGCCCAGCAGGCGGCTCTTAATGTGTTCGAGTTTGAGCGGTTCACGCAGCAGCGGGTTGTCGCGCAGATAAATCATCCCGGCGGACAGATAGTTGCAGGCGCGCCAGTAGGCATCGATGTGTTTGATCTCTTCCGAGGTCAATAGGGCAGTGTTTTGGATCTTCATGATGTTAAATGGTCCGTAATGAGGGAGGCGATGACTCTATGATGAGTCAGTTGCGTTACATATTTGTAACTAAACGATTGTTTAGGGTTCTGGTGCGTCCTGAGGTGCCGCTGTAATCAGCATCTGCACCAGTTCAGCCGCAGAATTGATGTCCAGTTTTGCACGAATGTTCTGGCAATGAACCTGGACTGTTCGTTCGGAAATATCCAACTGTAAGCCTATCACCTTATAGGCGAGTCCTTTGGAAATCAATCTGGCTACCTCCATTTCGCGCATGGACAATTTGTTAAGACGATCCGATAGCACCAGTTTGGTGGCATTTTCCTCGCGCATCAGTCGGCTGCGCCGTACGGCCTGACTGACCGCATCGAGCAGGGTTTGATCTTTAAACGGTTTTTCGATGAAGTCGCAGGCACCGAACTTCATCGCCTGAACCGCGATGGTGACATCGGCATGCCCGGTCAGAAAAATCACCGGCAGGGGAATCTTACGCTCATTTAAGGTGCGCTGCAGTTCCAGCCCGCTCATGCGGGGCATGCGTACATCCAGAATCAGGCAGCCGGCCAGCATGTCACCTTCGGCCAGAAACTCTTCTGCCGAGGCGTAGGCAATTGCACGCCAACCGGCTGACTCCAGCAAAAAAACCAGCGCGAGGCGGAGCGAGGCATCGTCATCGACGACAACGATGAGCGGATTTTGGTCATCATTCATGATTATTCAGTTCCGGAAGATTGAGTAGAAATACAAGTCCCTGCGAGGGGTGGCGGGAATAGACCTCCAGTCGGCCGCCGTGCGCTTCGACGATGCTCTTGCAGATGGCCAGGCCCAGCCCCAATCCATCCGCCTTGGTGGTGAAAAAGGGTTCGAACAAATGCGCGAGTGTTTCAGCAGAAATCGGCGGGCCCTGATCGATGACCGCAACGGTATAGCCGCTCTCGCTACGGTCGAGGATGAGATTGATCACGCGTTGTTCAACGGGTAGGCCGGACATGGAATCGGCCGCGTTTTTCATCAAATTGAACAACACCTGTTGTAGCTGCAAATGATCCGCCACCAGCATTGCATCCGGCGGAAGATGGTTCTCCAGGGTCACTTTGGGGAAATCAGAGCGCATGGTGGAGAGTGTGTCGATCGCCTCCTGCACCGTGATGGCAAGGGCTTTACGTTCGCGTGCGGCCATGCGTTTGCGGGCAAAAGCCCGTACATTTCGGATTACCTTGTCGGCGCGCTCGGTCTGGGCGACGATTTCACTGTTGACGGAGCTGACCATCTCTTTGGTGAGCTGGCCGGTAGCGCAATGCCGCGCCAAACCTTGTGCATAGCTGGCGATGGTAGCCAGCGGCTGGTTGAGTTCGTGTGCCAGGGTGCTGGACATTTCACCTAAAATGGACAGCCGCGCCATATGCTCGGCTTTGCGTTGCAGGTCGCTGGCGATGGCCTGAGAGTGGTGTAATTCGCTGGTTCTACGCTTAACCAGAATCTGCACGCGGACAAAGTGGGCGATGACACCGGCCAGCAGGAGCAAGACCGTCAACAAATATGGTCGGTAGTTTTTTAACAGCCCCCGGAAGGTGCTGGTTCGCAGTTCGGCGTACGGTCCTATCATCAGTTCGCGATCGAGTTCCATGATGGATTGATAGTCGGCAGGTATGCTCCAGGATAAACCCATCGCTGACGGGGGCATGGACAGCAAGGCGACCGTTACTGCTTTGGCCAGTTGGCGATCCGTGCTGCGTGCCGCAGCCAGCGGCCAGTCCGGGTAGAGGCGCGATGAAGTCACGCAGGGGAAGCCGCTGACGGGGCGCGGTGAGACAAGCTTGTAATCGGCCATGCGCAAAGCACCCCGGGCGGCCAGATGTTCGAGCAAACAGGTGCGCACGATGGCTACATCCGCCCGCTTGTCGCGCAGTGCAGCTATGGCTTTTTGCATGGGGAAACCCACAAAGACAAGTTGCGCATCGCCCGCTTCAAAATCGACCCCCGCACCCAGCAATTCGCGCTCTGCGGCCAGATAGCCGCCGAAGGCATCGGTGGCGACCACCGCCACACGCTGTCCCTTTACCTCTGATAATTCGCTGATATCGTGCCGATCGGCCAGGGTTAAAATTGCCGAGCCTAGCGCCTGTTCGGGCGAAACGGCTTCGGGCAGCATGACGGTGGCGATACGCTGAATACCAAACTCGCTCGACAGGGCAACATACTGAGCCCCGTTGGTCAGCACAAACTCCAATTCGTTTTTTTGCACGGCCTCACGCAGCTGTGCACCACTGAGCGGACGCAGTTCGAATCGAACCCCCGGTATCGTTGCGGTCAGACGCGCTTTGAGTTCGCTCCAGTTGACGCCGGCTCCGTCTATCTCGCGATACGAAAGGAAGCCGATACGCACGATATCAGAAGCTGCGGCTGCACTTGCCCAACAGAGCACAAAGCAAAGCAGCACACGATATGCGAGGGGGGGTAGCGCGAGTTTAACGGTGTATGTCATCAGGGCCATGGTGCGTCAGCATAACAGATGGATTATATACGCACCGTGCTGTGTCGCCACGAATGTCCGTTTTTCGATGCGTGGAGAAAATTTCGGTCGTGATGCGGATTTGTTTAAAAAATATATATTATTAATCAGTATGTTGTATCGAATATCGAACTATGCGGGCGGTTGCTACGTACAAACACGTAGTCGCTTACGAGAATCAGCCAGTTTACTTTGTGGTAAAGAGTCATTATTCTGCGTCAGGGTTGCAGAAAATCCATCTCTGTGCGCGTTTTGCAGAAGCCGGGTAACGGCAGCCTGTTCCATCAGAAAAAGGGACGACATGTACTTGATCCTTAAAAAGCAGTTGTTCGCAGATGATATGCATTTACGCTGATTAAACAAACAGATGCATGTTCAAGTTGATTCACCGTTTGGGTGACGTGTAGTTGCCTGATAACTTGTCGTTAATCTGTGCGAATCTGCGGATTGAACTGCTGATTTTAGGTTTATCCTTACACAAATTTAATTGGGGCGATTGATGAATAAGATGAATCAGACGATAAACCTGGGGCGTAGAACAGCGCTTAAGGTGGGCGGTAGTGCAGGCTTGCTGGCCTTGTTTGGCGCGGTGGGTTTGTTGCAATCCGGGCTTGCGCAGGCGGAATGGAATAAGACGGCTTTTTCTGCTAAGTCGATGGACGAGGCGCTCAATGCAATGGGGGTGATCCTTCCTGAAAATTCGGCATCGATCAAACTGACTGTTCCTGAAATCGCTGAAAACGGCTCTGTCGTGCCGGTGACCGTGGAGAGTTCGCTGACCAATGTAGAGCAGATTTCAATTTTTGTAGATAAAAATCCCAATGTGCTGGCCGCTAACTTTTCGATTCCCTCCGGGACTGAAGGGATGGTGACTACCCGTGTAAAAATGGGACAGACGGCGAATGTGATCGCCCTGGTTAAGGCTGACGGTAAGTTTTACCGCGCATCCCGTGAAGTCAAGGTGACTGCCGGTGGTTGTGGCGGTTAAGGGTACGCAATTTAATCGAATGAGGATGGGAAAATAATGGGCAATCCAATGAAAATTCGCGCTGCGGTCAAAGACGGCGTGACTGAAGTCAAAATTCTGATGCAACATGAAATGGAAACAGGCTTGCGTAAAGACGCAGACGGTACGCTGGTGCCCGCCTGGTTTATTACCGAAGTCAAGGCGCAATATCAGGGGCGCAGTGTGATGGAGGCGCAGTTTGGTCAGTCAGTATCCAAGAATCCCTATCTGCTGTTTCGTTTCAAGGGCGGTGCGGCAGGAGAAAAGATTAATGTCAGCTGGATGGACAACAAAGGCGACAAGCGCAGCGACGAGGCGGCCATTACCGCAGCATAATAATTTGAATGGCCGTGTAAAACACGGTCATTTTTTTGGGGGATATAGATGAATATCAAATCAATCTTGCTGTTGGCGCTGGTTGCGAACGGGGCTGCATATGCGGCAGAGGCTGAAGTCTCGGATTCGGATCGTATCGCACAATATCGCGAAATGATCAGTGATGGTAATCCGGCTGACTTCGATGAAATGCGCGGTGAGTCGCTGTGGAAGGCGGTTGCAGGTCCTAAACAGGCTACCCTGGAACAGTGCGATCTGGGCAAAGGAGCTGGTGTGGTGAAGGGCGCTTACGCCGAACTGCCGAGATTTTTTAAGGATACCGGCCGGGTTCAGGATCTGGAGTCCCGCTTGCTGAGCTGCATGAGCACGTTGCAGGGCTTAAATGCCGATGAAATCGCGGCCAAGCCCTTCGCAACGGAGAAGAAACCTTCCGATATTTCATCGCTGGCCACTTATGTGGTTGGACAGTCCAAGGGAATCAAGATGGCGGTTTCCGTCAAGCATCCCAAGGAAAAGGAAGCCTACGAAATTGGTAAGCGCATTTTTAGCTACCGTGCCGGGCCTTACGATTTCGCCTGTTCTACCTGCCATGCGACCAGCAATGTGCGTATCCGCATGCAGGATTTGCCCAATTTGAACGTTAAAAAGGATGCCCAGGCCGCTTATACCACCTGGCCTGCCTATCGCGTTTCTCAGGGTTTGACACGTTCTTTCCAGTGGCGTCTGAATGACTGTTTCCGTCAACAGCGTTTTCCTGAACCCAAGTTCGCTTCCGAGGCGACTGTGGATCTGACGATGTATCTGGCTGTCAGTGCGAACGGTGCGGCTTTTGCAGGCCCCGGTCTGAAACGATAGGAGAGGATGAATATGAAAGCGAAATGGATGATAGGCACGGTGCTGATAGCATCGCTGGCGGGCTTTTCGGCACAGGCTGCCGAATCGAAACTGGATGCTAAGACGGCCGAGATTGTTAAACGCGATTTTCAGGACAGGGGCATCGCCCGGGCTGATCGGGTTGTTCAGGATGAGTTGCAGGCCCTGTGCAGCAAGTATCACGATAAGTTGCCGGCTAAACTGAAGTCCAAAATGGAAGGGGAGCAGGCGGAAGCCATTAAATTGCCCGCCGATGATAAATACATGGGAGACTGGAAGGCCGGTGAAAAACTGGCGCAGAGCGGTCGCGGGATGACCTGGAGCGACAAGGCGGAAGATCCTGCCGGTGGTAACTGCTATAACTGCCATCAATTGTCAGCCAAGGAAATCGCCTTCGGTACGATAGGCCCCAGTCTGTTGCACTACGGCAAGATACGCGGCAACAGCCTAGAGGTGCAGCGTCATACTTACGGACATATCTACAATGCGAAAGCCTTCCAGGCTTGTGCCAATATGCCGCGCTTTGGTCACAAAGCGATTCTGTCTGAAGCGCAGATCAAGGATTTAGTCGCCCTGCTGCTGGATCCTGAGTCCCCCGTCAACAAGTAACAGTAAATCGGCCTTCCCCCAGCGGGGAAGGTCTTTTTTTGATATTGAATTTTAGGGTTTTTTTATGGATATGAACCGTCGCGAGTTTCTCCAGTTGTTGGCCATGGCTTCGGCTGGGGGTTTTATGCTCAATAACAGTTATGCAGCAAGCGATGCGCAGCATGTCTATGATATTCCCAAGGCCGGTAATGTCAGTTTGTTGCATATTACCGACAGTCATGCGCAGCTCAATCCGATTTATTACCGCGAACCCGATATTAATCTGGGGGTGGGCGGCACCAATGGCCAGCCGCCGCATCTGGTGGGCATGGCCTTGCTTAAACATTTTGGCATCAGAGCAGGCACGCATGAGGCGCATGCGCTGACCAGTTTGAATTTTGTAGAGGCGGCGCAAACTTACGGCAAGGTGGGTGGTTATGCGCATCTGGCCACGCTGGTCAAACAAATTCGTGCCTCGCGTCCCGGTGCGCTGCTGCTCGATGGCGGGGATACCTGGCAGGGCACCGGGCAGGCACTGTGGAGTCGTGGTCAGGACATGGTCGATGCCAGTCTGGAACTGGGGGTCGATATCATGACCATGCACTTCGAGTGCATGTATGGCGCGGCGCGGATTAAAGAGATCGAGGAAGGTGCACTGAGCGGCAAGATCGAGATGGTTGCGCACAACGTCAAGACCACCGATTTTGGTGACGCGGTGTTCAAACCCTATGTGATCCGCGAAATTAACAAGATACCGGTGGCGATCATCGGTCAAGCTTTTCCGTACAGTACCATCGCCAATCCGCGCTACTTTGTACCGGACTGGTCATATGGCATACAGGAAGAAAATCTGCAAAAGGTCATCGATGAGGTTCGGAAAAAAGGTGCGCAGGTGGTGGTGCTGCTCTCGCACAACGGTATGGATGTCGATCTTAAGCTCGCGTCCCGCGTCAGCGGACTCGATGCGATTCTGGGCGGACATACACACGATGGAATTCCTCAGCCCATTCCGGTGAAAAACCGTGCCGGAACCACGCTGGTGACCAATGCAGGCTCCAACGGCAAATTCCTCGGGGTGCTGGATTTCGAGGTGAAGGCCGGACGTGTGGCGAGTTTCAGTTACAAGTTGTTGCCGGTGTTCGCTAATTTATTGAAGGCTGACGCCGGTATGACGCAGGTGATGCAAAAACACCGCGCACCATTTGAGGCGAAGCTCACAGAGAAACTGGCGACTACCGATGGTCTGTTGTATCGACGGGGTAATTTTAACGGCAGTTTCGATCAGTTGATTCTGGATGCGCTGATGAAGGAAAAAGATGCACCGATCGCTTTCTCGCCGGGTTTCCGCTGGGGGACCTCCTTGCTGCCGGGTTCTGCGGTGACGATGGAAGATGTGCTTAACCAGACGGCCATCACTTATCCTACCACTACGCTCACCAATATGACCGGGCAGCAAATTAAGACGGTGCTCGAAGATGTGGGCGACAATCTGTTTAATCCCGATCCTTACTACCAGCAAGGGGGGGACATGGTGCGCGTGGGCGGGTTGGAATACACTTGCGAGCCGGGAGCTGCGATGGGAAAACGCATACAGGATATGCGGCTGGACGGAAAACTGATCGAAGCGGATAAGGTTTACAAGGTGGCCGGTTGGGCGCCGGTGACTGAAGCGGCGCGCGATAAGGGGGGAGAGCCGATCTGGGAACTGGTCGCACGCCATCTGCGCCACGAAAAGGTTGTCAGAACGACTACCCCGAATACGCCCAGACTCAAGGGGGTAGCCGGCAATCCGGGGATGATCTAAGCACGATAGATTTTTGTTAAATTACAGGAGTGAAGATGAATAAATTGCCTTTGGTTTTATCGTTGTTGTCGATGCTGGCCTTGCAACCTGCGCTGGCCGCAGCACCGGTCGACCCGTTAAGCTACACCGAGGTGAAATTGCAAATTGCAAAGATTCAGGTGCAGGATGGCGTTAGTTTTGATGACGCGATTGAGTCACTGAAGTTACGCGCAAATCAGCGTAATTTGAAATTTGTCGGAGGGCAGCCTTTGTATAAAGAGCTGGAGGCGTTGACAGGTAAGCCCTCCAAACGGATGGAAATATTTAATTTCTGTGACGGTATCGCTGCTGGAAAATTATTGTCGGCCGATCCTCAGATGATCGCTTTTATGCCTTGCCGCATCGCGTTGATCGAAGATGCACAGGGAAAGCGCTGGGTCATTTCCATGATGATGGATCTAAAGTTGATCAAGGCGATGCCGGCGGAAACCCGTCAGAGTGCTGAACAGGTGATGGCTGCGATGAAAGATATGATGGTGGCCGCGAGTTGCGGTGATTTGTAAATAATAAATAATAACCAAATGCTTAAAAAATTATGCTCGATATTGTTGCTGTTGCCCGTGCTGGGGCAGGCAGTGCCGCTGACAGTCGAGCAGGCCGCTCCGGGAGTTTATGTTCATCACGGTCAGCATCTGAATATCGAGGCGGGCTATGGCGGCGACATCTGCAATGTCGGGTTTATCGTCGGTAGCAAGGGGGTGGCTGTGGTCGATTCCGGCGGGTCGCCGAAGGTCGGGCGCGAGCTGCGCGAGGCGATCCGAAAGGTGACGGATTTGCCGATACTGTATGTCATCAATACCCATTTTCATCCCGATCATGTTTTTGGTAACGCGGCTTTCAAGGGAGATCAAGCGGAATTTGTCGGTCATCACAATGTCGCGGCTGGCATGATGCAGCGGCGGGATGCCTATCTGAAAAATCAGCCGGCTTGGGTAGGCAAGGATGCCGAAGGGAGTGAGATGATTCCGCCTACGCTGTCGGTCAGCGGCGTGCAAACTCTGGATCTGGGTGGACGTGTGCTGCAATTGAGTGCGCAAGCAGCCGCTCATACCAATAGCGATTTGACGGTATTCGATCTGCAAACCGCCACGTTATGGACCGGAGACTTGTTGTTCATCGAGCGCACCCCTTCGGCGGATGGCGATATACGCGGATGGTTGCAGGTGATAGAGCAACTTCGCCAGATTCCCGCACTGCGTGTCGTCCCAGGGCATGGTCCGGTTGCTTCGGACTGGCAGGGCGCGCTGGATAACGAGCAACGCTATCTTGCCCTGTTGCTGGGCTATGTGCGTGAGTCGATTAAACAAGGTCGCTCCATGGAGCAGACGATAGCCGGATTTCCCGCCTCAGAAAATGCCCGCTGGGTGTTGTTCGATTCCATCAATAAACGCAATATCGCCCTGATTTTTCCTTTGCTTGAATGGGAGTGAGGGCGGCCGCATCGCGTATCCTGTTGCAACGTCCTTAGAATATTCCCCGCCAATTTGTTATCATGCCCCTTTGGCATCTGAAGCCGATCGTATCGGCCTCTGTTTGCAAGGGCGCATCAATGCGCCGTGTTTTTTCGACTGAACGGATGCGAGTGTGCTTTCGAATCCCGTTTTAGCCCGGCTTGTTGTTATTTATTCAAATTAAACAGATACTTATTTCATGCGCATACTGATTAGTAACGACGATGGTTATTTTTCTACAGGCATTGCTTGTCTTGCTCTGCACTTGTCCAGGATTGCCGATGTGGTGGTGGTCGCACCCGAACGGGATCGCTCGGGTGCTTCCAATTCGCTGACGCTGGATAGACCGCTTAAATTGCGTACGGCGGCCAGTGGCTTTTATTATGTCAACGGAACGCCGACGGATTGCGTCCATCTGGCTGTGACCGGGATGCTCGATCATCAACCGGATATCGTTGTGTCGGGGATCAATGCCGGTGCGAATATGGGGGATGATACGATCTATTCCGGTACCGTGGCGGCGGCGACCGAGGGTTATTTGCTGGGCATACCTGCGATCGCGATCTCGCTGGTCGGGCATGATTTAACCCATTACGAGACTGCGGCGCGCGTGGCGGTTGATCTGGTGCAACGTTTCTCCGGGCAGACGCACGCTCAGCCCTGGCTGATCAATGTCAATGTGCCGGATATTCCCTACGATTTACTCGAAGGCATGGAAGTGACGCGCTTAGGCAAACGCCACAAGGCGGAGCCTGTGATTAAGGCGAAGAGTCCGGGCGGTGAGACGGTATATTGGGTAGGTGCGGCGGGCAAAGCGCAGGATGCGGGCGAGGGAACGGATTTTTATGCGGTGAGCCAGAATCGTGTATCGCTGACCCCGTTGCAGATCGATTTAACGCAATACAATCAACTCGAAGCGGTGAGTGAGTGGTTGGGGCAGAGTTGTATATGAACATGCGTGTCAACGGCATCGGGATGACTTCCCCGCGCACTCGACTGCGCATGATAGAGCGCTTGCGAACTCAGGGAATACGCGATGAGGAGGTGCTGGCGGCGATGTATGAGGTACCGCGTCATTTGTTTGTCGATGAGGCACTATCGAGCCGCGCATACGACGATGTCTCGCTGCCGATTAATTTTGAGCAAACGATATCTCAGCCATACATCGTCGCGCGCATGATAGAGGTGTTGCGCGCTGTTGTGCCGAATGGGCGTCCGATTCGGCGCGTGCTGGAAATCGGCACCGGTTGCGGTTATCAGGCTGCAGTGCTGGCGCATGTGTTTCCAGAAGTCTACAGCATGGAGCGTATCCAGCCTTTACATGAGCGCGCCAAAAAGCAATTGCGCGAACTCAAGATTAACAACGTGCAGTTGCGCTATGCGGACGGCAGTGGCGGCTTGCCTGAGGGCGCTCCGTTTGATGGCATCATCATGGCTGCCGCTGCGCCAGCGATGTCGGCGACCCTGCGTGAACAGTTGACGGTCGGCGGGCGTATGGTGTTGCCGATGGGGCGGCAGGAACAGTGGTTGTATCTGGTCGAGCGGGACGCGAAAGGTTTTCGTGAGTCCCGACTGGAACCGGTGAAATTTGTACCACTCTTGATGGGAAAAGCATGAAACAGATTTTTACAGGGCTGGTTGCGGCGATGCTGCTGGCCGGTTGCGCCTCAAATGGCAAACATGCACCGGTGGTTGAGCGCGGAACCGCGATGATGAAGCCGGCTGCCAAAGTGGTGGTAAGATCAGGCGATAAGGACTGGCGTCCTCGGGTGCATACCGTACAAAAGGGAGATACTTTGTATGGTATCGCCTTCAATTACGGACTTGACTATCGTGACCTGGCGCAGATTAACGCGCTTTCGGATGTCAATCACATCGAAGTCGGTCAGCAGCTTAGTTTGTTCAATGCGGTCGTGCGTCAGCCGGCGGTGGTCGACAGTCGGCCTCTGCAGGCCGCGCCTCCTGTCGCGACCGTGTCACTGCTCAAAGATCAGCCGAAAGTGGTTAAGTACGCCTACAGCGAGACTGCAGTGGCCAAAGCTGAGGCCGTTCAATCTCCCTCGAACGTGAGCGGCGTTGCCCGGGTTGATGCTGTGCCTAAAGGGGAGGCTCCTAAGACGGATACAGTGCCTAAAGGGGATGTAAAATCCGACGTTCGCGCACAGGCTAAATCAGACATTCGTTCTGAGGCGCGTCAGGAGGAAAAAGCCGAAACGGTGACCGATAGCGGGGAAGAGGCGATGGAATGGAGTATGCCGACTCAGGGTAAACTGGTGGCAAGTTTCTCTGAAGCGGATAATCGCAAAGGTATTGATATCGCAGGGAAAATGGGTCAGCCAATTTTTGCCAGCGCGCCGGGTAAGGTGGTATACAGCGGCAGCGGTTTGAGGGGTTATGGTAAGCTATTGATTATTAAACATAATAAAACATTCCTTAGCGCCTATGCCCACAATGATCAGCTGCTGGTGAAAGAAGGTGAAACTGTCACGCGCGGTCAGAAGATTGCCGAGATGGGCAACACCGATACCGATCAGGTTCAATTGCATTTTGAGGTGCGTCGTTTGGGTAAGCCGGTTGATCCGGCTAACTACCTGTCACTCAACAAATCCTGAGTTCTACGGGCGAGCCGCAGGTAGCGTATTCGCGTCGGTTTTTTAAATTCCTTAGTTGTGTTCGGTTAGACGCAGGCAATTGCGGCCTGCATCTTTTGCCGCATACAGTGCTTTGTCGACTTGCTGCAACATGGCATCCAGTGTTTGCGGGCTATTGGAGTGGTGAGCGCCTATGCTGACGGTGAAAGTCACACACTGTGTGCCAGTTTCGATGCGCAAAGCTTGTACCGATACACGGATGCGTTCGGCGATCGCGATCAGATCTTGTTCGCTGCACGCTGGCAATAGCAGTAAAAATTCTTCACCGCCCCAGCGCCCCGCATGATCGTAACCTCGCTTGGAGGAATGCAATACGTTGGCGGTGGCGCAAAGCGCTAAATCACCGGTGGCGTGCCCATGTAAGTCATTAACTTGTTTGAAAAAATCGAGATCCAGTAGCAGTAGTCCCAATTCGCCGTTCTGGCGCGCCTGACGTGCGATTTCCTTGTCGAATCTATCCATCATGCCGCGACGATTGAGCAAACCGGTCAAAGGGTCAGTTTCTGTCAATCTTTGCAACTCTTCAGTGCGCTCGGCCACTTTTCTTTCAAGATCCTGCTTGGTGTGTTGCACAAAGCTAACCATTTGCCCGAAGGAGTTCGACAGCGCCGCAATCTCGCCATTACCCAGTTGCGGCGGTTCAATATCATAGTTGCCGCGTTGAATCGCTTCTGTCGCAGACTGGAGTTTGTAGATGGGTTTTAATATCCAGCAGTGGAGTAAATAGCCCAGCACCACCAGCGCCAGCAGGAAGAAGGTGCCGAAGATGAGCGGTAACCAGGCGTAACCGTGCAGCACCATCAGGCTCTTTTCGTCCATCAGGGTCAGATCATACCAGCCGATTTCAGGCAGATATGCAATGCCCAGCAGGTGTTGCTGTCCCATATAATTCACCCACATTGTGGTGACTTCATCCCCCTGATTTTTCTCGATGCGCCTTGCTGCCTGTTTGAGTCGTTCCACATCAGCCGGATTATTGAATAAAACGTCTATCTTGGTGCGCTCGCTGACCTCTTTGGCGATACTGGCAAAATCGATCAGCTTGTGATCTGTCGAGAGTTGTATGGCCATGCTCTTGTCTACAAAAAAGTTGTGTATGCCGGGTTGCTCGATGCTGACGCTTTCCTTGAGGAATTCGCTCAGATCGATGCCTGTGCCTATGATGCCCAGTATCTGATTGCCATCTTTCAATAGCACATTGATCCATACCTTGACCACGCCCAGATGGCTGTCAGGGTCGAGGTTAACCTGATAGTCCACGCCATCCTTGAGTGTCGCATAGAACCACTGGTCATTTTTCTCTGTCCGTGAAAGTGTGTAACGGTAGGGGTTGTCCGCACTCTTTCCGGAAAGATCGTTGAAATAGTATTTTCCCGAGTTTGCCATTGCGGCAAAATAGCTGTGATCACGGAAATTAATGCGATATTGTTCCATCACCCTGAATGCGCGCTGTTGGACTTCAACATCATCTTCATGCAAGGCCATTTCGATTAACGCGGGTTCAGCCGCCATTTGCCTGGCCAGACGAATTTCACGGATCAGCGGGGAGAGGGTGCGATGCTTGTCGAACAATACCTGACGCTCGGCGAACTGGTTGCCCCACTGCTGGTTGATTTCACGAACCATTTCGCTGAAGGACAGCCACGTAATCAGGGCGAATACTAAAAACACGCTTGCCATCAACAAAAAAAATCGAGTCTTAAGTTTCATTGGATTTCATCAGTTGATATCAAAAAATCGGCATCTACGGAAAGTTGAACGGTCTGAATCGGTAGCGTTGCCGCCATGTTACGCCTGTTATACGGAGAGAGCTAGCACCGGTTTGGCACCGGTTTGATCAGGGCAAAAAACGGATTTGCTAGCGTCTGCTTTCTTGGCTGCGCGGTTTGCTGTTTAAGAGTTGGTGTATGCAAAATTAAAAAGGCGACTCAGGGCCGCCTTTTCGGTCAGGTTAAAACAGCGTCTAATCTTTTTCGCCGCTGAAGGCCATCAGCAGTTGCAGCAGATTGACGAAGATGTTGTAGATGTCGAGGTACAGCGTCATGGTGGCCATCACATAGTTGGTCTCGCCGCCGTGGATAATCTGGCTGATATCGTAGAGGATGTAGGCGGAGAAAATCATCACCGCAATCGCCGAGATGGTCAGTGACAGCGCAGGTATCGCAAAGAAGAGGTTGGCCAGAGAGGCTACGATCAACAGGATGACGCCGATGAACAGGAACTTGCCCATGAAGCTGAAGTCCTTTTTGGTCACGGTCGCGATAGTGGCCAGACTAAAGAAGATCAGTCCGGTGCCGCCTGCGGCCATGCCGATTAGTTGTGCGCCATTGCGCAAATGCAGCGCGACTTGCAGAATAGGGCCCAAAAATACACCTGCGACCAAGGTGAAGCCCAGCAGGGCAACGATGCCCCAGGCACTGTTACGCAGGGCGCTGACGGCGAACAGCAAGCCCATCATCGCACCGAACATCAGCAGTGCGCCCATGATCGGGTGTTCGGCCATAAAGGAGAAATTGATCGATGTGCCGATGAAGGCGCCGATCAGGGTGGGCACCATGGTCAACGCCAGCATCATGTAGGTGTTGCGCAGCACCTTGTTTTGTTCGGTTGCGAGTGCGCCGGTGGTGGCGGTAAACTGATTTTGAAATTGCATGTTAAAGACTCCTGAGAATTATACGTTTTACAAATACAGGCATGAGACTAGCGAATTATTGTAAAAGTTGCAATCTCGGAATAAATTAGTCGGGTAGATAGGCCGGTAGCTAGCAGGGTTATTGTGTTGTATTCTGTCTGCCATTCTCTTTGCGCAGGTTGCGTCGGTAATCCATCCAGCAGGCGACCAGCGGGAGCATGAAAATTCCTCCCGGCATCAGCAAAGGGATCAGATAGGGACTAAGATTGGCTACGGCGCGCAAGTCGCGCAGCAGGGCGGCGCGCTCGTCGGCACTCCAGCGCTGACCGTTGCGATGTTTCATCAGCAACGGGATCAAACCGCGTATTTCGTTGAGTTCCTTGCGGATGAGCCGGCGATGCGTGTCGCTGGTCGTACGCAATCCTGACCAGCGGCGTTTGAGCATCGCCGCATACTTATTGCTGACACCTGCCATGAGCTTGACCTGTCGAATCGTGCTTTTATTAAAAATTGTTAATAATCAATTGGTTGTAAATTTAACGGGGCTTTGTTACCCTTGCCGGAATACTTCGTGTAGCAAATTTTCCCTGCCGGTGGGCAGTTTACAGAACACGGCCTGGTTTAACAAATTAGCGTGGATTAAAAATTTAAGGATTTAATGCATCGCGGGCATTAAATAGCGCTTTTACAATGCGGGTAGCTTGCCGGATAATGTGCAATTATTTTAATAAGGGTAAAGGGTATGTCACGACATCGCTTGCGTCGAGTGGGTGCAGTGCTGTGCGCGCTGGGTATGCTGTGCGGCTGTGGCGGTAGGGCGCCTTCAGAACCGTTACGCATTGCCAGCAGTCCCTGGCCCGGCTATGAGCCGATCTATCTGGCGCGGGAAATTGGTTATCTGCCCGCTCAGCTGGCAAATATTCTTGAGTTGCCCTCAGCCGATATCACCCTGGAATCCTTTCGCAATCGTTCCGTCGATATGGCAACGCTCACGCTGGACGAAACGCTGGAGTTGCTGGCCTCGGGGGTCAAACTGCGCATTTTGTTTGTGATGGACGGCTCAAATGGCGCGGATGCAGTGATGGCGACGCCCGCCGTGAAAACGCTGGCGAATCTAAAGGGGCGGCGCATTGCGATCGAAAATATTCCACTCGGCGTGTATATGTTGAGTCGCACCTTGAATGCGGCAAAGCTCAAGCGTGACGATGTGCGCATTATTTCCGGCAGCGAAAACAAACAGGTCGATCTGTATAAATCGGGCAAGGCGGATGCATTTATTACTTTTGATCCTTTCAAATCACAGCTGGCCGAACTGGGGGCGCATGTCATTTTCGACAGCAGTCAGATTCCGAATGAGATCTTCGATCTGATGGTGGTGCATGAAGATGTGTTTTTGGCGCGCCGCAAAGAGGTTTGCCAGGTCGGCAAACAATGGTTTCGCACCCTCGACTATACCCGGCTGAACAGAGAGGATGCGCAGGCGCGCATGGCTAAACGTTTGGGCGTGAGCGTGGCGGAGTATCAGCAGATGTTAGCCGGTATCACTACACCGGACCGGCAGGAAAATCTGCGTCTGTTGGCAGGGAAAACGCCTGCGATAGTCGCGCCGGCGACTAGTCTGCTGCAAGTGATGTTGCAAGAGCGGCAATTGAAACAGCATGCAGATATTCACCGCGCGCTCGATGACAGTATTGAAGCGTGTCTGGCTCAATGAAGAACCGACTTTCTCTGCTGATCCCTTTAATCCTACTGCTAGTTACGCTGGCCAGTTCCGCGCTGATCTATTTGCAGGAAGAGCGTGCCAGTTACGCCGCCATCGAGCATGAGGCGATGGATGAGGCTAAGCTGCAAATGGCCAGCTTGCAGAATATACTTTACAACCGCCTGACGGCAGGCGAAGAGCAGGAGGCTTTGCTGAGTTTGTCGCTGGCTGCCACCTATCCCACTGTGCGCACGTTGATGCTGGTCGATGAGCATCATCGCGTGTTGATGGCCAATCGCTATAGCTGGAAGGGGGAGCGTGCCGCGACGGTTTCCAGTTTCGGAGATTTCGAGTCGGACAAAGTGATATCAAGCGGCGTGCCCGGGCTGGCTTTCAATGGACACAGGAGCAGTTTGCTGCAGGGATATTTTCCGCTGATCACGCAATACCGCAAAGGCGGGCTGGATAAGGATATGGGCATGCTGTATGTCGAATATGACATCAGTCATGCCTTGCAGGTGGCGCGGCAGTCTTCGGTAAACCAGGCCATGATCTTTGCCATGATCAGTTTGCTTGCCGCTGCGCTGATCGGCGTGCTTTTGCACAGTCTGGTGACGCGGCGCGTGAATTTGCTCACTGCCATTTCGCTTCGTCTGGCAGCCGGGGACTATAGCGCACGAACCGGACTCAACGGGGTGGATGAACTCTCGCAGCTGGGCGGGGCATTCGATCTGATGGCACAGCGGTTGGCGGAAAATATTGAGCGCCAGGAGCGTCAGCGCGCCTTTCTGGCGGAAGCACAGAAGATCGGACACTTTGGAAGCTGGGAGCTGGATTTGCCTGCGCAAAAATTGATCTGGTCGGATGAGGTGTATCGGCTTTTTGAAATTTCTCCGGCATCGTTTACCCCGTCCTATCAGGCTTTCCTCGATGTGATACATCCGGAGGATCGTGAAGCGATCAATCAGGCGTATGCGCGCTCCCTGGAAGATAAGTTGCCCTATCAGATTACCCATCGTCTGCTTATGCCGGATGGTCGTATCAAATGGGTGGAGGAGCGTTGCACGACGTATTTTTCCGACAGCGGCCAGCCGTTGCGTTCGGTGGGTACGGTGCAGGATATGACGGCCTGGGAGGAAATTACGCTGCAGATGCGTATCGCGGCGGTGGCTTTTGAAACTCAGGAAGCGATTCTGGTTACCGATAAAAATGCCAATATCATCAAGGTGAATCATTCTTTTGAAATCACCACCGGCTACCAACAGCACGAAGTATTAGGGTGTAATCCCAGGATGCTGGCTTCCGGACGTCATTCGCCCTCTTTTTATCAGGATATGTGGGCGGCGATCAACAGAGAGGGGCGCTGGTCTGGGGAAGTGTGGGACAGACGTAAAAACGGTGAGATTTATCCTAAATGGCTGACCATCACCGCTGTCAAGACGCGGGGGGGCGTGAGCCACTATGTGGCCGTTTTTGTGGATATTACCGAGCGCAAAAAGGCTGAGGAAGAAATCCGCAATCTGGCCTTCTATGATCCTTTAACTCGATTGCCCAATCGCCGTTTGTTGCTCGATCGCATGTTCATCGCGCTGGGTCAGAGTGCACGCAGCAGGCATTACGGCGCGTTGATGTTTATAGATCTGGATCATTTTAAGGTGTTGAACGATACCAAGGGGCATGAATTTGGCGACAAAATGCTGGTTGAGGTGGCAAACCGGCTGACACATTGCGTAAGAGATACCGATAGCATTGCGCGTTTTGGCGGAGACGAGTTTGTCGTGTTGCTGGAGAATTTGAGTGCGAATCGAGATGATGCGGTCTCACAGGCAGGTTCGATCGCCGAGAAAATGCGCGAGACGCTTGCGCTGACTTATACCCTCAGCGGCTATGTGCATGAAAGTTCCTCCAGTATCGGGGTGGTGTTGTTCCATGGCGAAGAGGTGGAGATCGATGATTTGTTCAAGCGTGCCGATATGGCGATGTATCAGGCGAAGGAAGGCGGGCGCAATATGGTCAGGTTCTTCGAGCCTGAGATGCAATCTGCGCTGGAATCCCGTACTTTGATGGAGCGCGCCTTGCGTCAGGCGCTGCCGAACGGCGAGCTCGAACTGTTTTATCAGGTGCAGACTAATCAGAATAATGTATTGCTCGGTGCTGAGGTGTTGTTGCGCTGGCACAGTGCCGAGCTGGGGCGGGTGTCTCCCGCTCAATTTATTCCGCTGGCAGAACAAACTAGGTTGATTTTGCCCATCGGGCGATGGGTGTTGGAGAGCGCTTGTGCCCGTTTGAAAGAATGGCAAAACCATCCCGTGCTGGAAAAAATTCACTTGGCCGTGAACGTCAGTCCTGTGCAATTTCATCAGCCCGATTTCGTGCGTCAGGTGAAGGAGATTCTCGCCGGCAGCGGGGTCGATCCACGGCGACTTGAATTGGAGTTGACTGAGAATCTAGTGCTGGAAGATGTTGAAGAGGCTATTGCGAAAATGACCGAGCTCAAAGAGATCGGTGTGCGCTTTTCGATGGACGATTTCGGCACAGGGTATTCTTCCTTGCAATATATCAAGCGACTGCCGATTAATCAGTTGAAAATTGACCAGTCCTTCGTGCGCGATATTCTGACCGATAGCGGGGATGCGATGATGGTGCAAACCATCGTGGCGATGGCGCACAACTTCGGCTATGAAGTGATCGCCGAAGGTGTAGAAGAGCATGCGCAATTATCACCACTGATTGCGCGCGGCTGCGAGACCTTTCAGGGGTATTTATTCAGTCGTCCTGTGGCGCTGGCTGAATTTGAACTGTTGATTGACGGCTGGGATGTCTCCGGGACGAAGGTTGGCGAGGCCGGCTGAGCGAACCGGGTGAAATTGCGGATGGTGCGGGGCTTCGCAGTCGCGCATGGTCATTGCAAGATGACGGGGCACGCCGTATGATGGACGCTCGCTGGTATGGCGCAGAATTAAATCGGTGCAGGTCATCGATTCTGATTGTTACCTTTGCTTGTGCAGGTTGGAGTCAGTGTTTTTACGTTAATTGAGTTTGGTAAGACCGCTATATCTGAGTGTTTTTTTGTTGAGAATTTGATTCGGCACGTTGTTATTTCAAATAACCTAAAGGAGCTAGCATGGCAAATATTAAATTAAATACCCGGTTTGGTGAGTTAAATATTGATTCGTCAAGAGTCATTACTTTTCCAAGAGGAATACCTGGCTTCGAGCAAAATACTCAGTGGACTTTGTTTCATGAGGTCGATGAAAAGGGGGAGCGAGTCAGCGGCGTGGTTGTTCATCTGCAATCGATAGATGACGAGACGGTTTCGCTGCCTTTGACCGAGCCTAGTTTGTTTGGCTTTAACTATGAGCTGGTGCTGACAGACAGCGAAGTGGCCGAGCTCAAACTGGCTGATCCTGATGATGTGCTGGTTCTCGTGACTTTATCCAATAAGAATGTTGTGCCGCAAAGCGGGAATAATATGCCCCCGGCCAATATGCACGCCAATATTTCAGCGCCGATATTGATCAATACTAAATCCTGTATCGGGATGCAGAAAATACTGGTTGGCCGTGAATCCAAGGTCGATTATCGCCCTACGGTGATCGCATAGGCTGCGTGTTAAAAGACAGGCGGGGGAAATCCCCGCCTTTTTGTCGTCTATTGTATTCGTCCCGCTATGGCTTACGGCTGCGGCGTGACAGTGATGCGCTGGCGACCGAAAGCCCCGGTATACTTTTCAAAATATCCGGCGATGCTGGCCTGACAGTCGGTGCAGTGACCGTCAGGCGTGACCCGGTACTGCTCGATGTTGTACCAGTCGCGCACGATTAGCGGGCTGTGACAGAATGGGCAATAGGTGCTATCACCGCTGCGGTCATGCACATTGCCGACATAGACGTAGCGCAAGCCTGCGTTCTGTGCAATTTTTCGGGCGCGGGTCAATGTTTCAGGCGGCGTGGCGGGTATCTGCGTCATCTTGTAATCCGGGTGGAAGGCGGTGAAGTGCAGCGGCACATCATCCCCCAGCTCCTTGGCGATCCATGCACTCATCGCCGCGATTTCTTCGTTGCTGTCATTGAGTCCCGGGATGAGCAAGGTGGTGAGTTCCACCCATACTTTTGTTTCACGGCACAGATAGATCAGCGTGTCCAATACGGGTTGCAGATGTGCGCCGCAATATTTGACATGAAATTCATCGGTAAACGCCTTCAGATCGACGTTGGCTGCATCCATTTTGGCAAAGAATTCGCGGCGCGGCGCATCGTGGATATAGCCTGCGGTGACCGCCACCGTCTTGATGCCGAGTTCGTGGCAGGCATCTGCGGTATCCATCGCATATTCGGCGAAAATCACCGGGTCGTTGTAGGTGAAGGCCACGCTCTTGCAGTTTAACTGTGCTGCGGTGCGTGCGATCGCTTCGGGACTTGCCTGATCGGCTAATTTATCGAAGCTGCGCGACTTGGAAATGTCCCAGTTTTGACAGAATTTACAGGCCAGATTGCAACCTGCCGTGCCAAAAGACAGGATGGAGCTGCCCGGATAAAAATTGTAGAGCGGTTTCTTTTCGATCGGATCGATGCAAAATCCCGAGGAACGCCCGTAGGTGGTGAGCACCATGCTGTGCTCGACATTGCCGCGCACGAAACACGCACCGCGCTGTCCCTCGTGCAGCTTGCAGTCGCGCGGGCACAGGTCGCACTGGAGACGTCCGTCGTCAAGCCGATGCCAGTATTTGGCCGGATAACGTTCCGACTGGCTGATGCTCTCGTCCATGTTATTGTTCCTCCGTAAATTTTTTAACGGTGTAGCGCGACAGCCGTACGCCCGCCGCCCAGAAATCTTCCGGGAGCCCTGCTTTTTGCTTTAAGTGCGCCATAAACTCATGCGGAGTGGGGAGTTGTTGCCACACCTGTGGTAAAAATGTGCTGCGATAGCGGCCAAATTCGAACACGACCCCGTCGATCCCCGGGCGTAGCTGAGCCAGTGCATCGGCTTCATCCTTGAATTGCATGGGTTCTGGCGGTGTGAGCAGTGAAACTTCGATTTTCGTGTCGTTCAATTCCGCCGCTGTCAGCGGCACAAAACGCGGGTCATATAAGGCGGCGGAAACGGCATTGCTTTTGAGGTCGTTCAACAGTGAGCGGTGTGCGACCAGAGAACCGATGCAACCGCGCAGCTGACCGTGTTGAGTGAGGGTGACGAAACAGGCACCCGGTTCAGACAGCCCGGGTGCGGATTCATCCGCAGTGCGCGGAACATTCAGCGCATTGGAGATCGCTGCACGGGCAATCTGCAGTAATACTGTTTCATTGTGTGTCACCTTGATTCTCCCCGGTGAAAGCGAAGGATGCGTAACCGACCACCGTATCGCGTGTGCCTGCCGTGTCTCCTGAATTGCGCAGATCGAGCAAATGCGGTGTTAAACGGTGATGCTGTGCGGCGAGGAGCAGACCGCTGACCGGTGTGCCGCCGCAGGCGCGCTCATGTGATATCGGTTGCTGCAAATTCAGTATAGCCCGCGCCGTCTCGTGATCCACCCGCTGGCAGGTCTCGTAGGGCAGATAGTGCGACAGATCGGAGCTGATGACAATCAGAGTTTCCTGACCTCCCCACAGGATTTCGAGCACCTCGGCGACTTCTTCAGGGCTTGCCATGCCGACCGCCAGAGGCAGCAGGGTGAAGTCGGTCAATATGCTTTGCAGGAAAGGTAGTTGTACCTCCAGCGCATGCTCCATGGCGTGCACCGGTGCGCTGGTACAAACCTGCGGCAAATGGGCGATACATTGGGCCGCCGGGCTGTCGATTTTTACACAACCTAGCGGGGTGGAAAATGCCTCGGCACCGGGTAGCGCCAAGCCTCGCACAGCGACGCGATGCGTGGGGCCTAGCAATATCACGCGACGGATTTTGGCTGCAATCAGTGTGGCGTAAGCGGTGGCTGCAATGGGGCCTGAATAGAGGTAGCCCGCATGGGGGACGATCAGTGCCTTGATGTTCTTTAGCGTAATGGTTTGTGCAGCAGACAGAAAATCCTGCACGGTGCGTGTGAGTTGCTCTTTATTGGCGGGGTAGAATAATCCTGCGACGGCAGGCGGACGGATGGCGTTCACGATAATCTCCACTCATACCCGCGCAGTGCAGGCAATGTGGTCATTATGAGGGTGGCTGATTCAGAGTCAAGAAACTAATCAAAAATGCCGGACTTTAGCCTTGAAAATCCGGCAGTTAGTCGTGGTTTAACCCAGCAGGTGCTTGATCAGCTCGCGCTCTCCGGTCAGCTCTCTATGACTCTCGTCCATGTGTTGTTTCCCCAGTTCGCTGATAGGCAGACCTTGCACGATACTGTACTGACCGTGACGGCAGGTGACAGGGAAGCCGTAAAGCACCCCTTCAGGGATGCCGTAGCTGCCGTCGGACGGGACGCTCATGCTCACCCAGTCGTTGTGATGTGAACTTAACATCCAGTCATGCATGTGAGAGATGGCCGCGTTGGCCGCGCTCGCCGCACTCGACAAGCCGCGTGCTTCGATGACCGCAGCGCCGCGTTTTTGCACGGTAGGAATGAAGGTGCTTTCCACCCAGCCAAGATCTGGCAGGATGTCCGTGACCAGACGTCCGCGAATTTCTGCATGGTCCAGATCAGGATATTGCGTGCCGGAGTGATTACCCCAGATGATCATCTTCTTAACATCGCGGATAGGCTGAAACAGCTTTTGAGCAACCTGAGCGATGGCGCGATTGTGATCCAGACGCATCATGGCGCTGAAGTTGCGCGGGTTGAGATCCGGCGCATTCTTCATGGCAATCAATGCATTGGTGTTGGCCGGATTGCCGACTACCAGTACTTTTACATGGCGGGCGGCCAGTTCGTTGAGGATTTTGCCTTGTGTTGAGAAGATTGCGCCGTTCGCTTCTAGCAGGTCACGGCGTTCCATTCCCTTGCCGCGCGGACGGGCGCCGATCAGCAGGACAACTTCGGTGTCCTTGAAAGCGACTCGCGGATCGTCGGTGATGATGATCTGTTGCAACAGCGGAAAAGCACAATCTTCTAACTCCATCATAACGCCGCGCAGCATAGGTTGTGCCTGCGGCAAATCGAGTAATTGCAGAATGACCGGTTGTTCGCGTCCCAGCATGTCGCCATTGGCGATTCGGAAGAGCGTAGCGTAGCCAATTTGTCCGGCAGCGCCGGTCACTGTGACACGAATAGGTGCTTTCATTATTAACTCCTTATATGATTGAGTTCGGCTATCATAAATCTTTTACTTTTCTTGTGCTATAGAAAAGGTGTAATATTCTTCTCAGTCTCTTCGTTATACAAAGGTTGGTAATGAAAAAACAGCGTCCGAAACACCTAGCACTTCATCTCATCAAATTGCCACTTCCGGGTTTGATTTCTATCTTCCATCGCGTCAGCGGTTTGGCCTTGTTTTTAGCACTTCCACTTTTGTTGCTTATGTTGCAGTACAGCCTGCGCTCCAGTGTGACTTATGAACAGTTGCAGGAGATGCTTGCTTATCCTCTGCTCAAGCTGGTGATGTTGGGGCTGCTCTGGTCATTTATGCACCACTTCTGTGCCGGTATTCGTTATCTGGCCATCGATCTGCACTACATCAGCAATCTCAAGCAGGCACGCGACAGCAGCAAAGTGGTGCTGGCGGTGAGTCTGTTGTTGACTATCTTCATTGGGGTGAAATTATGGTAAACCGTGTAATCGTCGGTGCGCATTACGGTCTGCGCGACTGGCTGGTTCAGCGCGTGACGGCTGTAGTGATGGCGCTGGGTAGTCTGGCGCTGGGTGTCTATCTGCTGCTGCATCCTGATATGGGTTACGACCGCTGGACAGGCTTGTTTTCCAGCCAGCCGGTGCGCGCCTTTGCCCTGCTGTTTTTGCTCAGTCTGTTTTATCACGCCTGGATAGGGATACGCGATATCGTGATGGATTACGTGAAACCCGCCGCTGTGCGTCTGGTTATCCATGTCCTGGTGGTATTGGCATTGCTGCTGTATTCGATCTGGTCTGTGCAAATTTTGTGGGGTATGTAAAAAATGGCAATTGCTAAACGAACATTTGATGTGGTAGTGGTCGGTGCCGGTGGCGCAGGCATGCGTGCCGCGTTGCAGCTGGCTCAGGCAGGATTGAAAGTGGCTGTGCTCTCCAAGGTGTTTCCCACACGCTCACACACGGTTGCGGCGCAAGGCGGCATTGCGGCAAGCCTGGGTAATGTCAGCGAAGATAACTGGCTGTGGCATATGTATGACACGGTAAAAGGATCGGATTTTCTGGGCGACCAGGATGCGATCGAGTTTATGTGTCGTGCAGCTCCTGAGGTGGTCTACGAACTGGAGCATTTCGGCATGCCGTTTGACCGTTTAGATTCAGGGAAAATTTATCAGCGTCCGTTTGGCGGTCACATGCAGGATTTTGGCAAGAATCCGGTGCAGCGCGCTTGTGCGGCAGCGGATCGTACCGGTCACGCGCTTTTGCATACCTTATATCAGCAGAATGTCAAAGCCAACACCAACTTCTTTATCGAATGGATGGCGCTCGATCTGATCCGCGACGAAGAAGGCGATGTGTTGGGTGTCACCGCGCTGGAAATTGAAACCGGCGAAGTGATGATGTTTCATGCGCGCGCTACCTTATTTGCCACCGGCGGTGCAGGTCGTATTTTCCATTCGAGCACTAACGCGTTTATCAATACCGGCGACGGGCTGGGGATGGCGGCACGTGCAGGCATTCCATTAGAAGACATGGAGTTTTTTCAGTTTCATCCGACCGGTGTGTACGGCGCGGGTGTGTTGATCACTGAGGGCGTGCGCGGCGAAGGCGGCTATCTGATCAATAAGGATGGCGAACGTTTCATGTCGAAATATGCGCCCAATGCCAAGGATCTGGCCAGCCGCGATGTGGTCTCGCGTGCGATGACCATCGAAATCAACGAAGGACGCGGTTGCGGTCCGGACGGCGATCATGTGATGCTGAAACTCGATCATCTGGGTGACGATGTGATCAAACAGCGTCTGCCCGGTATTCGTGAAATCGCCTTGAAATTCGCTCACGTCGATCCTGCTAACAAACCGATTCCGGTGGTGCCTACCGCTCACTATATGATGGGCGGTATTCCGACCAATTTCCACGGCCAGGTTGTCGCACCTTATAAGACAGGTCCTGACGAAGTGGTGCAGGGTTTATATGCGGTGGGCGAATGCGCTTGTGTGTCGGTGCACGGGGCGAACCGTTTAGGTTGCAACTCATTGCTGGATTTGATCGTTTTCGGTCGCGAAGCCGGTCGTCAGATCATCGAAGACTTGAAGCTCAATCCGCATGTCAAACCGCTGCCTGCGAATGCAGCGGAGATGCCGTTGACGCGTCTGGCACGTCTGGAAAGTCAGAAAAACGGTGAGCGAGTTCCTGAAGTGGGTGATGCGATGCGCAGAAATATGCAGAAGCATTGCGGTGTATTCCGCTTCCCGGAGTTGCTCAAAGCCGGTGTGGTCAATATCAAGGAAATCGCCGAGCGTGTTAAGCACACCGAGATCACCGATAAGAGTCGCGTATTCAATACCGCACGTATCGAAGCGCTGGAACTGGATAATCTGATCGAAGTCGCTCAAGCGACCATGGTTGCCGCAGAAGCGCGTCAGGAGAGTCGTGGTGCCCATGCGCGCGATGACTTCCAGGATCGCGACGATGTGAACTGGCTCAAACACAGTCTGTATTTCAGTCAGGATCAACGCTTGGATTACAAGCCGGTGCGCTTAAAACCGCTGACCGTGGACTCGTTCCCGCTCAAGCCTCGTGTTTATTGAGCTGGTATAAGGAAAAATTATGAAATTCCGTATCTATCGTTACAACCCTGAAACCGATGCTGCGCCGCGCATGCAAAGCTATGAATTAAACATCGATTCCGGCGGTAAGATGCTGCTCGATGCGCTGGTGTTGCTCAAAGAACAGGACGACAGCCTTTCTTTGCGCAAGTCGTGCCGGGAAGGCGTGTGCGGTTCTGATGCCATGAATATCAATGGTCGCAACGGATTGGCTTGCATCACGCCCTTGTCATCCTTGCAAGAACCCGTAGAATTGCGCCCCTTGCCGGGACTGCCGGTGATCCGCGATCTGATCGTGGACATGACGCAGTTCTTCAAGCAGTACCATTCGATCAAGCCGTATCTGATCAACAATGAGCCGCCGCCGGAAACCGAACGTTTGCAGTCGCCGGCCGACCGTGAACATTTGAACGGACTGTATGAATGTATCTTGTGCGGATGTTGCACGACTGCCTGCCCTTCGTTCTGGTGGAATCCGGACAAGTTTGTCGGCCCCGCAGGCTTGTTGCAGGCATATCGTTTCATCGCCGACACGCGCGATCAGGCCACTTCGGCGCGACTGGATGATCTGGAAGATCCGTATCGCCTGTTCCGTTGCCACACTATCATGAATTGTGTGGATGTCTGTCCTAAGGAATTGAATCCGACCGAGGCGATAGGCCATATCAAGGACTTGATGATTAAGCGCATGGTATGACGACTAACAGTGAGCAGGAAACGCTAAACCGTGAAGAGCAGGCAGCTATGTTGCAGCGGGTGCGCTGGCGCTGCCGGCGCGGTTTGCTGGAACTGGATATTATTTTCGTGCGTTTTATTGAGGCGAAGTATCTGCAATTGTCTGTCGAGGAACGTCAGACTTTTGAGGCGTTGCTGGATTTGCCGGATAATCCCCTGTGGGATATGGTATCTGGCAGGAAAGATGCCGGGTCGGGTGCGCAGGCTGCGCTGTTGTTTAAAATTAATAATTTGTAATCAATGAGTTAGTTGTAATTTAATTTCAGGATTGGAAGCCAGATGGATAAAGAACTCGGGTTGAAAAAACGTGTCGCTACACTCACGCTAGACGATGGCCGACAGATCGAGCTACCGATGATGTCGGGCACATTGGGGCCGGATGTCATTGATATCCATGCGCTGAGCAAACTCGGGATCTTTACTTATGATCCTGCTTTCTTTTCCACGGCCAGTTGCACATCCGAGATTACTTTTATCGACGGTGAAGCAGGACTTCTGTATTACCGTGGCTATCCGATCGAGCAACTGGCCGGTCAATCCGACTTTCTGGAAGTGTGTTATTTGCTGCTCAATGGCCATTTGCCGGACGTACAGCAGAAAGCCAGCTTTGTTCAGAATGTCAAATCGCACACTATGGTGCACGATCAGTTAGCCAGATTTTTCAGCGGCTTCCGTCGTGATGCGCATCCGATGGCGGTGATGGTGGGGGTGGTCGGCGCTTTGTCGGCGTTTTATCACGATTCGCTGGATATCAATAATCCTGCTCATCGAGATTTAGCGGCGATGCGTCTCTTGGGTAAGGTACCGACGATTGCGGCGATGGCGCATAAATACCATACCGGCTATCCGTTTATGTACCCGCAAAGAAAATTCAGCTATGTAGAAAATTTCTTGTACATGTTGTTTGCCACACCAGCCGAGGATTACGTGCCTAATCCGGTGCTGGTTCGCGCGCTGGAGCGCATCTTTATTCTGCATGCCGATCACGAACAAAATGCGTCCACCTCGACGGTGCGACTGGCCGGTTCCAGCGGCGCGAATCCATTCGCCTGTATGGCTTCCGGTATCGCCGCGCTGTGGGGACCAGCTCACGGCGGTGCTAACGAAGCGGCGCTCACCATGCTCGAAGAAATCGGCGACACCTCTCGCGTAGCGCAATTTGTGCAGGATGTGAAAGACAAGAAACGTCTGTTGATGGGTTTCGGTCATCGCGTCTACAAGAACATGGATCCGCGCGCCTCGGTGATGCGTGAAACCTGTTACGAAGTGTTGAAAGAGCAGGGCCTGGAAAACGATAAGTTGTTCAAGCTGGCGATGGAGTTGGAGCAAATCGCCCTGCACGATCCTTACTTCATCGAACGCAAGCTGTATCCGAACGTGGACTTTTACTCCGGCATCGTGTTGCGCGCGTTGGGTATTCCCACCAATATGTTTACGGTGATCTTCGCCGTGGCTCGTACCATAGGTTGGGTGTCGCAGTGGAACGAAATGATGGCAGCATCGGACCGCAAGATAGGTCGTCCGCGTCAGCTCTATGTCGGTGCGACCCGGCGTGATTATGTTCCATTGATAAAAAGGTAAATTAATCAATGACTTACAATCAGGCAATGCGGGATAGCTCCGCGCTGTTCGGTAGCAATGCAGCTTTCGTCGAAGATTTGTACGAGCAGTATTTGCAAGATCCTGCCGGTATCTCGGATGAGTGGCGCCGCTATTTTGATACTTTGCCGCTATGGTCTCAGCCTGAACGAGAGCAGGCGCACAGTCCGATATTGCAGGCCTTCGAGGCTTTGACCCGTCAGAGCGCCGATGTGGTGGCTGCCTCTTCGGGACACGAGCACAAGCAGGTTAAAGTATTGCAACTGATCAACGCGCACCGATTCCTGGGCTTGCGTGTCGCTAATCTTGATCCGCTCAACCGTCATGCCAAGCCGCTGGTGCCTGAATTGGATCCGTCCTATTACGGTCTGCTTGAATCCGATATGGCGACCACCTTCGAAACGGGTTCGCTGGTGGCAGCACCGCGCCTGAGCTTGCGGGAAATATTGGCGCTGTTGCGGCAGACTTACTGCGGCAGCATCGGTGCGGAATATATGTATATCAGCGATGTGCCGCAAAAGCGCTGGATACAGAATCGTCTGGAAGGTGTACGCGGGGTGGCCGGTTATAACGCCACCCAACGGCGTCGTTTTCTGGGGCGATTGACCGCCGCCGAGACGCTGGAGCGTTATCTGCATACCAAATACGTCGGGCAAAAGCGCTTTTCGCTAGAAGGCGGTGATACGCTGGTGCCGCTGCTGGATCATCTGCTGCAACGCAGCGGATCGCAAGGCGTCAAGGAAGCCGTCATCGGCATGGCGCATCGCGGACGCTTGAATGTGCTGGTCAATATTTTGGGCAAACAGCCTTCCATGCTGTTTGCCGAATTCGAGGGGATACATGCCGATCATCTGACTTCGGGCGATGTGAAATATCACCAGGGTTTTTCTGCCGACATTGAAACCAGTGGCGGCAAGTTGCATGTGGCGCTGGCCTTCAACCCATCGCATCTGGAAATCGTCAATCCGGTCGTCGAAGGTTCGGTACGTGCGCGTCAGCATCGCTTAAAGGATATAGACGGAACCAAGGTGCTGCCTATCCTGTTGCATGGCGATGCGGCTTTCGCGGGGCAGGGCGTGGTGATGGAGACGCTGGCCATGTCGCAGACGCGCGGCTATCACACCGGCGGTACGGTGCACATTATCATCAACAACCAGATCGGCTTTACAGCGTCTGACGTGCGCGATACCCGTTCCAGCCAGTATTGCAGCGATGTGGCGAAGATGATCGATGCGCCGATATTTCATGTGAATGGCGATGATCCGGATGCGGTGATGCTGATCACTGAGATTGCGCTTGATTACCGCATGCAGTTCCACCGCGATGTGGTGATCGATATGGTGTGCTTCCGCAAACTGGGGCACAACGAGCAGGATGAGCCGCTGGTCACCCAGCCCTTTATGTACCGCTTCATCCGCCAACATCCGGGCACGCGTACGGTGTATGCGCAGCGGCTTGAGGTGGAGGGCGTGATAGAAGCGGGCGAGGCGGATGAGCTGGTGGCGAGTTACCGCCGTGCAATGGATGAGGGCAAAAACTCCATACAGCCTGCTATCGAAAACCTGAACAAACCGGTATCGAACTGGGCTGCGCTAAAAAGCCCGACGCCATGGAATACGCCGGTAGATACCACGGTTTCCCTCGAGCGTTTGCAGCAGTTGTCGGTGGCATTGACGCAGATACCGGAAAAGTTTGTGTTGCAATCTCGCGTGCAGAAGATAGTCGATGATCGCGTGCTGATGGGGCGCGGTGAGTTATCGCTGGACTGGGGGATGGCGGAGAATTTAGCGTATGCCAGTTTGCTGACTGAAGGTTATCCGGTGCGTCTGTCAGGCCAGGATTGCGGTCGGGGTACGTTCTTCCATCGTCATGCGACCTGGCACGATCAGAATCGCGTCGAGTGGCATACCGGTGTACACATACCGTTGCAGCATCTGGCAGCCGATCAGTCTGATTTTGTGGTGATCGATTCACTGCTCTCCGAGGAGGCTGTGCTGGGTTTCGAGTACGGTTACGCAACCGCAGAGCCCAAATCGCTGGTGCTGTGGGAAGCTCAATTTGGCGATTTTGCCAATGGCGCGCAAGTGGTGATCGACCAGTTTATCGCAGCCGGTGAGGCTAAATGGGGTCGTTTGTGCGGACTGGTGATGTTGTTGCCGCACGGCTATGAAGGGCAGGGGGCTGAGCATTCCTCCGGACGTATCGAACGCTATTTGCAATTGTGTGCGGACTATAATATTCAGGTGTGCATTCCTTCAACGCCGTCGCAGATGTTCCATTTGCTGCGGCGTCAGATGTTGCGTTCTACCCGTCATCCGCTGATTGTGTTCACACCCAAGAGTTTGCTGCGCAGCAAGGATGCGGCGTCCCCCTTGAGCGAATTTACCGATGGCTGTTTCCGTGCCGTGATCCCTGAAGTGGAAACGCTGGCAGTCGACAAGGTGCGTCGCATCATCGCGTGCAGCGGCAAGGTCTATTACGATCTGGTCAATGCGCGCCGCACTAAGGGGGTAGACGATATGGCGATCATCCGTATCGAACAAATATACCCCTTCCCGCATGAGGATTTTGCGGCTCAGGTTGCCGCATATCCCAATGCGACCGAGATGCTCTGGTGTCAGGAAGAGCCGGGTAATCAAGGGGCCTGGCATCGTATTCAGCATTACTTGTTGCGCCATTTGCGCACCGGTATGCGTTTGGATTACGCGCTGCGTCCTTCGTCCGCAGCACCCGCCGCAGGTTATTTGTCTGTGCATATAGAACAACAGAAAGCGGTGATCGATGCCGCATTTCGTCCCGATCTTGATGTTAAAAACATTCCAGGAGTACACCATAATGAGCATCATTGAAGTTAAAGTTCCGCAACTGTCCGAATCCGTCTCTGAAGCAACGCTACTGGTTTGGCATAAACAGGTCGGCGAGGCGGTGGTTGAAGGTGAAAACCTGATTGATGTCGAAACGGACAAGGTGGTGATGGAGCTGCCGGCCTCAAAGAGCGGCGTGCTGACCAAAATTTTGAAGGGGAATGGCGATCTGGTGGATAGCGAAGAATTGATCGCGCTGATCGATACGGACGCCGTTAAACCTGTTGCAAAGGCGGCTGCCGACGTGAAAGTCATGGCGGCTGTTTCGCCTTCGGTGCGCAAGTTGGCGCACGAGCACGATGTCGATGCGGCGAGTTTGCAAGGCAGCGGTCGTGCCGGTCGTGTCACCAAAGAAGACGTATTAGGCGCGTTGGCACCTGCCGCACCGGTGGCTAAAGTCGCGGTTAAAGCTGCTGCACCTGCACCGCAGGGTAATCGTCCTGAGCAACGCGTGCCGATGACGCGCATCCGTCAGCGTATCGCCGAGCGCCTGATTCAATCGCAACAAAATGCAGCAATCCTCACCACGTTCAATGAAGTGAACATGCAACCGGTGATCGATCTGCGTACCAAATACAAGGATGCCTTCGAGAAGAAGCACGGTGTCAAGCTGGGTTTTTCCTGTTTCTTTGCCAAGGCGTCCGTCTACGCGCTGCAAAAATTCCCTATCGTGAATGCCTCGGTGGATGGCACAGATATCATCTATCACGGTTATTTCGATATCGGCATCGCGATCGGCAGTGAGCGCGGGCTGACGGTGCCTATCCTGCGCGATGTGGATAAGCTGAGTTTTGCCGATATCGAACGTCAGATCGCTGATTTCGGCGCACGCGCTAAGCTTGGCAAACTGACAATGGAGGAGTTAACCGGCGGGACTTTCTCTATTTCCAACGGTGGCACCTTCGGTTCGATGTTGTCCACGCCCATTATCAATCCACCGCAGTCCGCGATTCTGGGCATCCATGCAACCAAAGACCGCGTGGTGGTGGAAAACGGTCAGATGGTGATTCGTCCAATGAATTATCTGGCTGTGTCCTACGATCACCGCATCATCGACGGCCGCGAAGCGGTGCAGTTCTTAGGTGCGATCAAGGAAGCGCTCGAATCCCCTGAGCGACTGTTGCTGGATCTGTAATGTTTAGCGCCTATCGCATCATCGAAGCAAACGGCCAGTCGGGTGGCCAGTTTAGCCGTTTGACGCTGGAGGATCTCGATCCCGGTGAAGTGGTGATCCGCTCGCATTATTCCAGTGTCAATTACAAGGATGCCTTAGCCGCGACTGGCACGGGGAAAGTGATACGCCGCTTTCCTTGTGTTGGCGGCATCGATGTGTCCGGTGTGGTGGTCAGTTCAACAGATGCGCGCTTTAAAGCGGGCGACGAGGTGCTCGCGACCAGTTACGGGATGGGCGTGTCGCACGATGGCGGGTTTGCCGAATACGTGCGCGTGCCGGCTGATTGGGTGGTGCCACTGCCTCAAGGGCTCACCTTGTTCGAGGCGATGGCGTTGGGCACGGCAGGTTTTACCGCTGCGCTCTCGATACACAGGATGGAGCAGAACGGGCTGACGCCAGCTGCCGGTCGTGTGATCGTGACGGGAGCTACCGGCGGCGTGGCGAGTCTGGCAATTGCCATGCTGGATAAACGCGGTTATCAGGTGACGGCGCTAACCGGCAAGGACAGCGAGCATGAGTATTTAACCTCGCTGGGCGCGGCTGAAATTATCTCGCGTCATCAGCTCGCGATGGGGGCTAGGCCGCTGGAGAAAACCTTGTGGGCGGGTGCGGTTGATTCGGTCGGTGGTGAAACGCTGGGATGGCTCACGCGCTGCATGCAGCAAAATGGGGTGATCGCCAGTTTTGGCAATGCGAGCGGGATAGAACTGCACACCACCGTGCTGCCTTTCATCTTGCGCGGCGTGTGCCTGCTCGGTATCGATACGGCAGCCACGGAAATGTCGTTGCGCCGGGAAATCTGGCAACGCATGGCGACGGATTTACGGACAGATAAATTGTCTCGTGTAGGTCACATCGTGCCGTTTGACCAACTAGGCGATGTTTTTAAACCGTTGTTGGAAGGTACATCGTCCGGACGTGCGGTCATTCAATTTCCGGCAGCGATCGTTTAACTGAGTTTCATTTAAGCGAGCGTAATTGTTCGGAGTGGTGCTATAATTCGCGCCCTTGCGAAAGTGGCGGAATTGGTAGACGCACTGGATTTAGGTTCCAGCGCCTCGCGGCGTGAGAGTTCGAGTCTCTCCTTTCGCACCAAAATAGTAAAAAGCATGAAACTAAGCCCCTGATCCTAGGGGCTTTTTTATTGCTTGTCATTTAAAAACATCAATATAATCAATATGTTATTGGTGTCACGTGGTTTCAGGGAGTCTCAAGTGCTTTCTTGACAGCTCAAAGGCCATAAGGAACAATAGTAAGAACATCAATTAACGTGTTTCTGAAAATACCTAAAATTATTCCAGCCCTAACCGATACAGCTTGCAGACAAGCGAAGCCAACAGATAAATAGCACTAAAGACAAAGACAAAGACAAAGACAAGGTCAAGTCAAGTCAAGTCAAGTCAAGTCAAGTCAAGTCAAGTCAAGTCAAGGTCAAAATCAAGATTTCTTTGGTGCGACCTCCGGGGGGAGGGGGTGATTGGCGAGGTTGGTGAGGGAAAGACATTCGCGACGTTGCGAATGGATTGATCGAATCCAAAGAAATCAGAAACGATACTGCCAAAACCTATTCTTAGCGAAGGGCCGCAATCGAGACATTGCCGTCGGCCGCAACGGGCCGCTTCCGAGCAGGCCATTCAAGAGATTGACGATATCAAATCAAGAATTCGTCATACAGATTTTCAGGCCGACATTATTTTGTTTTTGTTTAGCAGTGCCTCAAACTGATCGATCGGTACAGGTTTACTGAATAAATAGCCTTGGCATGTCGGACAACCATGCTGTTCCAGAAAGGCACGCTGTGCTTCAGTTTCAACGCCTTCGGCGATCACCTCTATGCCAAGATTATGCGCCATGCCAATTATGGTTTGCACGATGATGGCATCGGTTGATTTGATGCCAATATTGCGCACAAAGGACTGATCAATCTTAAGCTGAGTAAGCGGAAATTGCGTAAGGTACGCCAGAGACGAAAAGCCGGTACCAAAATCATCCATTGAAAATCTCAGGCCAATTTTTCTTAAGCTGTTCATCTTGGTAATAGCGTCTTGCACATTGCCCAACACCAATCCTTCGGTGAGTTCAAGTTTAAGCAGTGCTGGATTAATTGCATGACGAAGGATAGTTTGCTCGATGAGCGAAACAAAACTAGCCTGACGGAACTGGCACGCGCTGATATTGACTGCCAGTTGTAAGTCTTGTGTATGCGGTTGTCTCTCCCACAGTTTCAGTTGCTCACATGCAGTATCCAGCAACCACTGACCAACAGGCAGTATCAAGCCAGTTTCTTCAGCCAAGGGAATAAAGTCTGCCGGTGAAACCAAACCTCGTTCGGGATGAATCCAGCGTATCAGTGCTTCGGCACCGATTACCTTGTGATTTTGGTACACTTGGGACTGGTAATATAACCGAAATTGATTGTGTTCGAGAGCATGACGCAAGTCGCGCTCCATTGCGGCCCGTGTGGCAATAATAGACTGCATGGTTGGATCAAAAAATCTCAGGGTATTACGTCCAGCATCCTTGGCCTGATACATGGCCATATCAGTATGTTTGAGCAATTCTTCAGCACTTAGATTATCTTGACAAAACATGTCTACGCCGATACTTGCCGAGCAATAAAACTCATGCTCATTGATCTGATAAGGTAACGCCAGCGCATTCAGGATCTTCTGAGATAAAGATTTAATTTGTGTTGCAGCTTCTTCAGTATCAGCACTTAAGTCTTCGAGCAACACCACGAACTCGTCGCCACCCAAACGAGCAATCGTATCACCCGCTCGGACCAGATCATGCAGCCGTCGCGCAACCTCGATCAGCAGTAAGTCGCCGGCATAGTGTCCAGCGGTATCGTTAATGATCTTGAATTTATCCAGATCAAGAAACAACAAGGCCCCGTATAGTTTGCTGCGAACTGCCGTCAACAGTGCCTGATTTAGTCTGTCTTCAAACAACCGGCGATTTGGCAATTTGGTCAGCGGATCGTAATAGACCAGGCGGTGAATTTGAGCTTGAGCTTCCTCATTCTTGGTGATATCAGAAAATGCACCCACATAATGAGTAACCGTGCCATCCGGCGCAATAACCGCCGTCAAAGTCAGCCATTCCGCGTAAATCTCGCCATTTTTACGGCGATTCCATATCTCGCCCTGCCAGTAATTGTTTTGCAACACCTCCTGCCACATGGACTGATAGAACGATTTATCGTGACGCCCTGAGCTGAGTATGCGCGGCGATTTTCCCACTACTTCGGCAGAACAGTAACCTGTCAGTGTGGTAAAAGCCCTGTTCACCCGCTGAATGATGGCATGTGTATCCGTAACCATAATGCCTTCCTGGGATTCAAAGGCTATGGCCGCAATGCACAGTTCTTCTTCTCTATGTTTACGCTCCGTAATGTCGGTGGAGATTCCGCCCACACCCACAACACTGCCAGCCTTATCGAACAGCGGAAATTTTTGTGACAGATAAACATGCTCACCGTCATCTTCCAGACTAGTCTCTTCAAACGTACTGACATTCCCGCTTTTCATCACCGCCAAATCATTTTTCCAGTGCTGGCGAGCTACGCTGGCTGGCATGCAGGCACTTCTATCATGCCCTAACAATTGCGAAGTTTCAGAACCCAACAGATTAGCGAGGGATTTATTCACCAGGATGAAATTTCCTTCAGTATCCAGCGCATAAATCATCGATGAACTACCATCTATAATGCGCTGGTTGGTGTAGGCTATTGTCGCCTCCGCCTGCTTGCGTTCGCTGATATCGATCAGCGTAATTAGTAAGCTCGTTTCCTGTTCGTTCCTTTTGCTGCTCAAACAATTCAGTTGAGCGTAGAAATCGGTGCCATCGCCACGTTTCAATTTAAGATCAAGCGTCAAATTTTCATTGTGTTGCACTTCACGCAGAAAAAAATACCAGCGATCCTGCTCGGCTGGCACGATAAATTTATTAAAATTATTTTGGATCAGCAGGTTGCGTTCAACTTCAAGCAGATTAGACGCCATCAAATTGACTTCTTCAATCAATCCTTCACGGCTAAGAGTGAGATATCCGACTGGCGCCAGGTCATAAAGATACAAATAGCGGTCACGTGATATTTCCACTGCCTCATGAGCCTCACGCAGACTTTCATTCTGCATTTCAAGCTCAATCTGATGAACCTGTAATTCGTGCAGCAAAGCTTCCGCAGAACAGTCCGGGACATTGCCCGGAGGGTCGCCTGCCAACTTAGCCTCGGCGGCTCTGCGCAATTGCTCAGAATCTTGCTGTACAGGCTTCTTGTTCATACAAACCCTACTCTTCAAAAGCGATTGTATTCAGGATTGTGCACGAAGCTTCCTTAAAAACCCATGCGCTACATCAAAAAACTATCGTATTGTTGACAGACATCGACTGGCCGTTTTTTGCTGAATATTCTATACTTTGTCGGTCGGCAATTGGCACGCAGCGGGCTAATATCATACCAAATTTCAGCCAAAAAACACGGAATTACAATAAGGCAGTATTTCATCACATGATTCTGCTGAAAATAAATACTTGCGCTGAAAAACTTTTGGTAACAATGCTAATTGTTACCAAAAAATAAACAATTAAATCAATATGTTATTCGATGGTTCGGATTTCTCCTTTCGCACCAAAATAGTAAAAAGCAAAAAACTAAGCCCCTGATCCTAGGGGCTTTTTTATTGCCTGCGATAAAATCCTGTATACGCCGAATGTCCTTCAGCTCCGGATCAGTGAGCGAGGTTAGATCTACGGTTTCTTGCGCTATATGTTTGACGGCATTCTTCGCCATCCGGCGCATCTCTGTGACAAGAACCTTCACAGGAATATGACATTCATCCGCAAATAGCGCCCATTGAAAGGCCCGAGCATCCTCGAATTTGAGTTCGTCGCCAATGCTCATCGCCATCGTGTCGTCCAGACCACTGTAGATCACGGTAATTGAAGCACAGCGCGACAAACATGATGAATATGTTTTTCCCTATCAGGGGCATCGAGTTGAGACCATGAACAACAACGCATGGCAACGAGCGCGGAAACTTGCAGGGCTGGATGGCTTGCATATTCACGATCTGCGCCATACGGTTGGAATGCGATTGCGTGAGTCTGGCGCTAGAGAAGAAACGATTGCAGATATTCTGTGGCATGTCCGTCAAGGCATGACAGCGCATTATTCAGTGGTACAGATTGATGAGCTGGTGGCGGCGTTAAACCGCATCACTGATGAGGGCAGTCGGGTGAATCGCAGCCTTGCAATGATTCGGCGGGAACAGCTTGGGGGATATAGTCCCCGAAAAGTCCCCACAGAATTAAAAACGGGCTAGAACATTTCTGCTCTAACGATTAAGGTTAGGTCGTGATCGCGGAGCGAGCCGCGACCTGAACCGTTTGTTGGACGAGCCCGGCTCAGGCTCACTATGCAAATATCTCTCAAATCCAGCCTCACATCGAAGGACTG
>Ga0208863_1000178_pt1 | contig 78124 bp, 94 predicted proteins | sample RifOxyD3_FD_184040 | JGI IMG/M metagenome (GOLD analysis project Ga0208863, IMG submission 184040) | Soil microbial communities from Rifle, Colorado - Rifle Oxygen_injection D3 (SPAdes) | ecosystem: Environmental > Terrestrial > Deep subsurface > Rock core/Sediment | place: Rifle, Colorado... | reverse complement strand
TCATCAGACTTTGAATAAGCTTCTCAAAAAAGGTCGTGCGAGACAGATACTTATACCGTTTTCTAAGTTTATACGAGACAGTCAAAGAGACGGGAAGACATTGTCCCAATATAGGGGAGATTTAAATGAGTCAGAAAGTATCAAATTCAGACAATTTCGAGATGAATTGTACGATAGTTTTGGATATGCTTTTTGTGGTCAGAATCAAGCAATAATCAATCGCAATGTGTACGCATATTGTGAGAATCAAACTGAAATCGAAAAAGTGTATCTTAAAGAAATGCGCAATGATTTAGACCGACTTGGCAGTGCCCTTGAGAGTAGTTTACCTGATCTTCAAGCTGTGAAAAAATTATCTGATGTTCTTATTGTTCATGGAGCGGATGACGCGCTTCAATCGCTTATAAATAATTTAAAAACACTTTCCAAAAAGACATGGTACTTTATAATCATAAGTAGCGTGATTTTACCGTTCATTGTATTTGGACTTGTAGGATATATTTGGGGGTATACTATTCGTGAAAACAAACTAACAAACGAAATCCAAAATGAGATTCGATTTTCAAACAAATTGTCCGAAGATCTCTTTCGCTACAATGCATCCAGTAATCTGCAATTTATAGAAGACACAAAAAGAAAAGTTTTTGAAATTCGGTGTATTGAGAATGATGAAAAGTGTGTAAATCGGTTTGATGCTGAAAAAAATGTAGGTATTATTGAAATCAAAAATCCAAAGGATAATGAATGAAATTCCTCTCGAATCTTGATCAGGATTTACAACTATCTGTTCGAAATGCTCTGCGTGATTTGTGGACACATACATCCACCGCTATAGAAGGGAATACTTTAAGCCTGGGGGATACCGCATTTGTATTGAACGAAGGGCTTACCATCGGTGGGAAAAGCCTCAAGGATCACCAAGAGATTTTGGGACACGCAAAAGCGATCGAGATTATCTATGATCTTATCACAAAAGAAATCATTATTGCCGATGATCTCTTTCGTCTCCATCAAGCGATCCTGACCGAAGTTGTGATTGATATCTATAAGCCTGTGGGTGGGTGGAAAGAAGAGCCCAATGGGACCTATTCGATCAATGAAGAAGGAAAAACAACTTATATCGAATACGCAAAGCCTAATGATGTACTGGAACTCATGAATAGATGGCTGGAGTTTTTGAATAGTTTTAGTGATGAGCTTGATGAACAAGAAGCACTGGTTGCATATTCGAAGCTACATTTATCTTTTGTGGGCATTCATCCATTTTTTGACGGTAATGGCAGATTGGCCAGATTGCTCTCAAATATTCCGGTATTACGATCCGGGCATGTTCCGATCATGATTGATCGTACAAGACGGCAAGAATACATTGCCCGTTTGAGTGCGTACCAGTATAAAATAGGGCAAATCAATAAAAGTGCACAACTGATTGAAAACAATGAAACGTATGCAGAGTTCGAGAGGTTTTGCGGATCATGTTGGCAAATATCTCTAGCGGTTGTTCAGCAAGCTTATGATGCTCAAATCAAAAGATGCAAGTGAAATGATAAGATGTATTAAATACTTTGAAATTTCAAACTATAGTACGTTTTGTTCTAATAGCAATTGATTTCTAAAGTATTTTTATAGATTGAAATAACAACGTAATTTCGTCTCTGTCATATCAATAACTGTTGAATTAACTGAACCCAAAAGGTCCAACATATCTGTATTTAAGCTAGATTTTTTTACCCCAGGTTGTGCAATACCAAATTCAAATTCAACATTACAGTATTTAAGTGCCTTTTTAATCTCATCGAGATCCGTGATATCTCCGTGATGAAATCTTTTCCCTTGCAATGCACCTGAACTATTTCTTCTTTCTAAATGTTTTAATAGCTCTTCTGGTTTCCATTTATAGCGTAGTGAAACAATTGCTTGACCGCAAACTTCATACAAATCAGATAATCTTGCTCCTGCCTTATCATGTGAATATTTACAATGAATCATTTCAAAACGAATCAGTTCCTCATTCGCAAATATCGCTACAATATCTGCCGATTCTCCAGAATTATCATCATTAAATACTACATTTGCACCTCTAGCGACAAGTTGGTTCATCATATATTCTTGAATAGAATTTTCTCTTTTATTGCCACTTTTATATAGCGACTCAATTGTATAGTCAACGTCTTCCCACTTAAGAACTTCCATCTGATTGTCTGGAATACTTACAACAGCTGATTCTCTATAATCTGTATGAATTGAACCAGCGATCGTACATCCATTTAATAAAAATAAAGTTGGTGGATATTCTTGGAAAAATTGTTTTAATAGAACAGCACTACTTTTTAGACCTTCAACTTTAATTTTGCTATTGTCCAAACCATTTATATCATGCCCATTTTCTCCACCTAAAACAATTGAAAAAAGAATAGATTCATCGAATAGATTTAATATAAAATTAGCTTTGAAATTATCATGATTCAGGTATTTCAATGTTGCTTCAGAAAGTAGGTATGATTGTCCATTAGATGTTTCAAATGTTAATTTATGAATCCTGTCATAAAGTTCTTCTGACCAATCGGTAGCTAATACAGCAATATCATCTGGATATTTTTCAAGCTGTATTTTTTTTGCTGAATCTTCTAATAATTGATTTGTATCAATATCATTATTGGTAACTAGTTCCCCAATTTTTAAACACCATTCTTTCCACTCTTTTAAATCTCCAACACGTGCCGGACTCCAAATCTTCCCTTTAACTGATGCTCCTATACTGACTGGAAACCCATCACGAAATCCAACTCCTACAAAATCAGATTTTTTAACTCTGTTCCCCTCTCTCCATTTTGCCAATTCTGTTGTTACATCCGCACCACTTAAACGTGAATAACGATGGAGATGATTTGCTGGTTTAAAGATACCTGCATGAACTATGCTAAGACGTTTTATTGAATCAAATGAACGAAAAACACTATCACCACCAATACGATCACTTGTATTTTCTGAAATTTCCCCTGCAAGTTCATCAATATCTATTTTTTTGTCACTTGTTCCAATATATAAAAGCTTTGATGTCTTATCATAGTGCATAACAATTAAAGCCCAAGTTTGATCTTTTAATCTATCGGTTCTTGCCCATTTAACTTTTTCTCTTTTTTGAGTCGTAAAGTAAAAAACATTTTCATTTGAATTAATATAAGGTTGAGAAAGAGCATATATTTTTAAATTAAATGCCTTTGTAAAATTATTCCAATTGACTTTCTCACATTTAAAGCAAACACAACTCAAAGCCGGATAAACTAATTTTGGATTTAATTCAATATCGGGGGAGTCGTAACCTGTAAAAGGTTCACATCCTTGTAAAAATGAAAGTAAAGTCTCTGCTTGTTTTTTCTTGGCATCTGCAATTTGACTAATGATTTTTTCCCATCCTGATCCATCATGAAATAGGTTTTCCAGTTCAATAGAGATATTTTCATCTGCATAGTTCACTATAAATGATGCATCACCCAAACCTTTTTGAGTACGAGTAAATCTACCTATAAATTGCAACAATACTGCTAAAGATTTATGCATACCATGCACGGCTGCAATTTTAAAATTAGGATAATCAAATCCCTCTTTTAGCATATCTACAGCTATGACAATATCGTATTTGTCTTTTTTAATATCCTCAATAATTTGTTTTTTACCATTAATATTTGAATGTACTAGTACAATTTTTTCATCAGGAAACCATTCTTGATATTTAACAAGTAAATCTTCTGCGTGTTTACGATCATCAGTACGAACCATCATACGATGTCTAGTAAAACCATTTTTTCTATCTTCTAATAATCTTTGCATAGCAGCTTCGGCTATCGCCTTATCTTTTTTTCTTGGATGACGTTCATTTACCGCTACTAAAGATATTTTGGAAAAACATTCGTCTTCTAATGCCTTGGTTAATGGATAGTTGTAAACAATGTTTCCCTCAATAGGTTTACGGTCATTTCTATATGGTGTAGCGGTAAATTGAACAATCTTCGAGTCCTTAAACAATTGTTTAATATCAGTCCATTCTTTTGCTTGGATGTGATGAGCCTCATCAAAAAAAAGATGTGAAAAAATTTGTTTTATTTGCAGTTTAATTTCAGGTGTTGCACGTGCTATAAATGCAGGAGTAGAGATAATAACATCAGCGGATTTTATATCCTCTATATTTTGATTATCACTTAGTATTTTATTTAATACCAATACAACTGGATTTATCGTATTATTTGGAATTACACCCAATTTTCTCAATATTCCCCAAGTTGAATACTTCTCTGCAATTTGGTTTTTTAACTCAATAGAAGGAACTATGACTAGAGTTTTTTTTGCTTTATCTGCAAGTGTTGCAACCAACATTGTTTCAGTTTTTCCAGTACCAGTTGGTAATACTATTGTTGCAACATCTTTAGATAATGACCAATGCGCCATAAGAGAATGAATAGCTCCAAGTTGAGCTATTCTTAAACTTTCACCATTCTCGCCAATGCTATTGATATTTAACCCCTTATAGTAGGGAGTAGATATCTCTTCGATAGATTTTACAGAGCCTTTGATAATATTATAAAAGTTCTGTTTATTATTAGTCTGTTTCAAGTCTGCAAGAAATGAAGCTCCCAATTCATGAGTAAGTCTATAAGATTTATCTTCATTGGCCACAGAAAATGTCCAATAGCCTGATTCAAGTGCTAACTGAGATAAATGTCCACAACTTTTTTTTTCATCTTTGTAATATAGTGTTTTTTTAATATGTATATATTCTTGAGAAACAAGGTCTAAACTTTTTTGATTGGTAGTCATCTTTATTAACCTTATATAATAATTGGTACTATTATATGGAAATGTACATCAAAATAAAAACATAGGTTATAAATGATTTATTTCAGCTTCTAAATCTTTTAAAATTGTGATGATTTCATTCAGGGAAGGGTAATTCCCAAAAATCATTGAACGCATCGCGTCATAGTCTTTTGTGAGTTCAGTGATTCGTTCTTGTGGAGGTACAAGTTTTAATGAACCGACTTTGGCATTTTCATAGTTTGCCCACGCGCTGGGATAAAATTGCTGTTTAAAGGCAACAACCGTTTCGAGTAAATCAAGATCACGCAATGCTGCTTCTTTCACATGCGACTGTGCCATCATTGCTAGATCGTAATAGTGCCGCGAATATCTTGGAAGCATTGCTTTATCAAGAGGGCGGTTTGCCTCTTGGTGTAAAATCGTCGCCTTCTCCCAAAACGTTCTCTCCGCAACTATCGCTTTGACGTTACATATTGGATTGGTAAATAAAGTTGGAAATTCTTCCGAGGCAAAGGATTGGACTGCATATTCCCCATATGGAAGCCAAGAAGCTAACGGCCCGATTTCCAATAAAATTTCAGGCCGGAGATAGGGATCATCAAATGAAGAGGGGTATTGTACATTAATGATCAATCCATCTTTTTCATCCGGAATGCAGGTGCAATAGGGCGCTAGTGCCAAAGTGATCAGAGACAAAAGTTCATTTTTAATATAGTCGGCTGCTTTTGCGTTAATCTCTTTGTTCAGTTTATCTTGCGCCGTTTTTGTTTTTGGTACACGCGGATCAGTATCTATAACAGTTCGCCAGTCTAAAATCAAGTCGATATCTTCAGAGAACCGTTCGATCAAATGAAACGCTTTGGATAGACTTGTTCCTCCCTTGAAAATCATTAGTGTCGAGAGATGCGGATCAGAAAATATTTTAGAAAGTACCCATGTCACCCAAAAGTCTTTTTCGGCGATTGCATTGGTAACCCCTTTACGCGCCGCAGTTTCACGAAAGAGCTCACTGCGTTGTTCAGGAGAGAGTTTAACGATAGTATCCATTAACGTTCATCCTTGCATATTTGTTTAATAGCATCGTATATCCATCCGGTTACGGTCTTCGTATCTTTAAGAATCTTTGAGCGCATTTTTGGATCGATCTGATTTTGTAATGTAGTGATAACATTCTCATCTATATGATTTTTGCCCAACGATTTAAGAGCAGCAACGATCAAACCGCTGATAGAATATTTGAAGCCGATTTCTTTGAGAACAGTTTTTTTGAACTCAAGTGTCGTATTGCCAATTTCATAGCTACGGTTTGGCCCATCGCTATGGTAGATATAACGTCCCGGTACTTGGGTTGATAGTTTGAGTAGATTTAGCGCGGTATCACCTGAGGGTTCAATTCGCCATCGAAATTTACGAGCCAATGCCTGTGCTATTTGTTCGATATCGGGGCTTAGTGGCTGCTGTAATAGTTCACTGTATTTTGGGTAATCGTATAACCCCCGAATGATTCTACGAATTTTCCCTTGTTTGGTTAATTCAGAGAGTGCTTTATCGATGTTGTTGTCACGAAATTCATCAATAAAATCTGCAGAAGAGAATACAAACCCTTTGCCTCTTCCATATATGCGGGAAAGTACCATACTTTCGATAGATTGCATCTGTTCACCAAACCAAATAATTTCAGGAAAATATACTACTTTTTCTGAAAAAAAGCAAATCAAAAATCAAACTTGGTATGATTTTACCATTTGATTAACATAAGTTATATAAAGTAGATTTGTCTGTCATATAAGAATTATCCCTTCGATATTATATTCATTAGTCTCAGTGCAATCCCTATTTTAGGTACTTTGCTCCAAACATAGTTTCATTTTAATGAGTTAAAACGTTGCAAGCCTTATTTATTAGACAAATTGTGGTCTTTTGATACAAATTTTTAACATAGCAATTGCTCCTTCTTGACATATCATGATTAAATCATTATCATAGCATTATGAAATCACTAACATTTGAATGGGATCTAACAAAAGCTTTGTCCAATGTCAAGAAGCATGGGATCACATTCGAAGAGGCTAAAACCGTTTTTGATGATGATTTTGCCCGCTTGCTTCATGATCCTGATCATTCGGAAGAAGAGGAGCGATTCATATTATTGGGTATGAGTTATACGCTAAAAATTCTGACCGTTGTCCATTGCTATCGTGATCAAGACGGAACGATACGGATAATATCTGCGAGAGAATCTACCAAAAACGAAGCACGCCAATACAAGGAGTTTTTACCATGAGAGAAGAATACGATTTTTCACAATCTGTCCAAAATCCATACGCTAAGCGGACAAAGAAACAGATATCGCTTAATGTTGATGTGGATACAATCGAGTATTTTAAAGAGCTATCCGTAAAAATGGGGTTGCCTTATCAAACCCTAATCAACTCATACCTAACCGATTGCGCTATGCGTCATGTTGAGCCTCAGTTGAAGTGGACGAGCTGATCGTTTTTTCCAACAGCAGTTTTAATGCGACAACCTGATCCATCAAGGTGAGATTGGATTGCCGCAGCTTTTTATTCTCTTCACGCAATGCTTCTATCAGAGCCTCTTTCTCATTACCCTCTTTTTCTGCCTTCTTTACCGTAGCAGTTGGTTTGTGCGGCATGTTGCCTAGTAAATCTTTGTAATTGGCGTAAATAGTGGCTCTGCTAATACCGCATAGAGATGCCAATTGATCGACCGTTACTTTGGTTCCTGAGGACTTGAGCTCTTTGATGGTCCGCTCCAGAAGCTGTCGAGTCTGAAATTTTTGTTCTGATTTGTATTTTTTAAGCGAATCGCCTTTAGGCATGGTTATCCTTTGGTTGAATAGATTCAATAATTGAGTTAACTTTAGCGAGCCGAAAACGGGCTTTTTTCACTTCGATGGGCTGAGTATCATTGCAATGCTCAATATGGCGTTCAAGCAAGGTTGCTTCATGCATAAAATTCGGTAAAAAAGTCTCATTCGTCACAAAATCCTTACAACCGATGGTATAACAGCTTTGAACTCCCAAGTTTGGACAATGCCCCCGTTTAAAATCGTACAGACACATCCCAAAGGGGAGAGGATTGATGCCGAAGACCTTGGAGAGATCATCAATTTTATCGGATAGATTGAGAGACGTTTGAATCGAATGCAATCGGTGTTTGAAGATTTCACCCTCAATCCCTTGTGTGTGAAGATATTTGGCATTGAGCATCCCTTGCAAATAGCTTTGTTTCAACTCTGCTTTGCTTCGATGGACATAATGGGAGGTCATTTCAATCGATAGGTGCTTGAAATGGGTTTGAAGTACCACGAGATTGACATCGCACTCAGAAGCGGCAAGTTTCGCGAAGGTGTGTCTAAAACAGTGTGAGGTGAGTGTCACTTCTTGAATCGATCGATTGAAAAACGTCAGCGCAAGATTGTTACGTTTTAAAAACACTCTGAGATAGCTGTGATTCCATTTACCGGACTCCATTGGTGTTGGAACGAGTCGCTGAGAGGTTGTCGTACCTTTACGAGGGGAGAGGAGATAGAATAGATAGTTTTTCTCTATGGCTTCGTCTCTTAGGGGCTCGGTGAGTCGTTCAAGATGATGCAGAAGTTCATAAATCTCTTTAGGGATCAGTATCCGATGCGCATAAGGCTCACGTTCGGTTTTTTGAATCGTAACATTTAGCCAAAACGTTCCATCCTGATCTTGATGAGCGCATTCGCATTTGAGATAGAGAATTTCAGAGATACGCAATCCGGTATGGGCTTGTATTAAGATGGCAAATTTAGCGTGATTGAGTCGAAACAACCCTTTGCTTTTTCCGCTTTGGAATGTTTGAAGTATGTCGGGCTCATTCCATGCACATTGAAGGATTGATTTCCATAATCCGATCGGAATGCTGTGATCATCGGGGCCGTTTTGACGCTCAAGAGCTCCTTGTTTGTTGGCTACCCACCAATCCCATAAAGACGTTTCTAACCGAATAGGCTGTTGCGGTAAATCACTGAAGCCATCATAGGTGCCCATATTTAAAATCTTATAGAGTGTATTGGAAATACGGCACATATTGTTGGACTGTTTGGCGTCGGTCATATAATGGTGCTTTAGCCATTGATTGAATCTCATAAAAAGAGCTGTATTAAATTGCTCTAGCGAGGAGAGATTCTCTTCTTCCATGAAAGCGATTATTTTTCCGGACAGAGCAGCGTATTCATTGGCGAGGGTTACGGGCTTGACATGAGCTAACCGGAGATAGAAAAAGTGTTTGAACGGATCGATCAGCAAGGGTTTGGAGGCAAGAAGGTTAAAATTCAATCTTCCCAGCGAATAGACACTGGAGCGTTTATCGTGCAGCAGCGGAGTAAGATCCCAGATCATATCACTGTAACGGCTCAAGGGGGTAACTTCGTAATCGTATCGCTGATGATTGGTCGAGTTAGTGCGAGGCTTCATTGTAGAGCCTCTAATTTCTCGATGATCGATCCGATCATCTCCATTTCAAAGCGCAGATGCCGTGTAACGTGTTCCCCAAAGTGAGAATTAGATGCCAATTCACGATTTTTTTCATCAATGAGACTCTGAAAATAGGGCAAAAATTCTGGAGTCGTGATCATTTTTGAACACCCATAGCAATTTCCCCGCTTGGGAAAGGTTTCGCACATATACCCCTCATCGTGAAGCATGTCCATGTTGGTGCAATACCCATCACTCAATCGCAATGCATCAAAGTTTTGGTGATAGATTTCAAGCTCTTGCATGGAAGAGAGGATTCGCATATGATCAAGAGTTTTAGAGATTTGTTCTATATAATCGCTCGACTTGGTTTTTACATAATGCTTTAGTGTGGTTCGCTTGTGTTTATGATTGAGGATACTCTGTGTCGCTTCGAAAGATACCCCGCTGCTTTGCATATTGGTCGCGAGGGTGCGCCGGAACATATGGGAGGTAATTTTTGCCAAAGAGCCGCTCTCATCACGTATATCATGCTGTTTCACAAAACGATCCAAACGGTGTTTCTGGTAAGGATCTAAAACTTGAACCTTCGATTTCTTAGATGTTTCTACGAAAATATAGGGGGTATCGGATGAGGAACGAAGCTTTGCACTCGACGTTATCAAGTTTTTCAGTGCATGAGCAACAGGTGAAGCGATGGCGGGTAAAATGACCTGCTCTTTTTGTTTATGATCAAAATAATACAGATCGTATTTACCCTCTTTATCGCTTGGATGGAGACAATCATCTCGTAGTGCGACAATGTCCTGGGAACGCAATCCATAATAGATACCTAGTAGCAAATAGGTTTTGGTGAGGAGATCGTCCTCCGCTTTCAATGCCTTTTTGATTTGATGCAGCACATGATCAGAAATAAAAGCGGTTTTTAGATGCTCGTTATTTCGTTTATAGGGAGAGCGTTGGAACAATGACAGCTGCGGTGCCTCAGTGGGATGATAAATTGCGAGCCAGAATGCGAAATTTTTAAAAAAGGTGTACACCAGTCGTTGTGCGCTTTGGGAGAGAAAAGAACCTGTTTTAGTGGGGATTGACGCCAAAAATGCAAATAGCTCCTCAATATCCATTGCGCTTATGAGTTCAAGCCGTTCAATGGCGCGTGTTTCTAAAAAGGCAAACAGATATTTGATCATCATTGATTCGGTATATAACGATGATTCTGATTTTTGCTGCATACTGAGCGATTCGAGAATGTACTCTTTGTGCAGTATAGCGATCCGTATCGGCTTCAAAGTATCATAGGAGACTTTACGCACACGGTTCTTGAGTGTAAAATGGATAGTATTGTCCATATTAAATCCCATAGCTCTCATAAAAGCCGGCAAGGTCGTGAACCAGTTCTTCTTTGGAGGCGATTTGGATATAAATATCGGTAGAAGCCATGTAGCGATGCCCTAAAAGTTTTCGCAGTTTGTCTATACTCATTTTATTTCTTGCCAGCATCGTGGCATAAGTGTGCCGAAAATCGTGCGGTGTAAAGTAGATCCCTGTCTTTTTACCTATCACTCGACACCGTTCCCATACAGCCTGATAGCTTAGTGGTTCTCCTATGTTGTTGTGAAATTCGGAAATGAAGAAAAAGTCATGATCCATCTGCTTCTTGGTATAGATGCCGAGCCAGGTGTGCTCATAATAGTCATTAAGCTTCTCCATTAACGCAGTAGGGATAAAAAGATCTCGAATCCCTGATTTTTGCTGACGGGTTCGATTTCCTATGGTGGAATCATCTTGATTGGGAAGCATGGTTAAATCTTGCACCTCTGAGTATAGGTCGGAAATGCCAACGGAGTGGACGCTTAGACTCAATGCCTCTCCGATACGCATACCGGTGAAGAGGAGCACTTCAAACAGCAGTCGATCTCGCTGCAGTGTGCAGGCATCAAGGATAATCTGTATCTGCTCTTTGGAGAGGATACGGATACCGCGATCGAACTCTTTGATTTTATAGCGAACGGTGGGGGTGAAAGGCTTTATGCGATTGGCATAGCTTTTCTTGGTCTGGATGGTTTCGGACGCGTGAAGAAACGGATTGTTGATCGTATGGATCGCTTCATGGTAAGTGTAAAAATCTTTGAGTGTCGAAAGAATACGATTGATGGTCTTGGCACTGCGAGATGATTGATTATCAGATCTCAACCAAGCTATAAACGTGTTGATCTCTTTTGGGAAGAGTGAATCATAGGAGTAGCGGTTCTGATACAAAAACTCATAAAAGAGCTTTAAATCAGTACCTTTGGATACTACCGAATTAAACGCTAAAGCTTTGTACCACAACCGGTTGTGCAAAAACTCCCACACTTCAGGTATGATGTTAAAATCATCGTCAAATAAACAGACATAGCGTTCAACGATTATCTGTTTAGATCCCTTAGATGTAGCCTCGACAACTTCTAATGAATCATTTAACGCATAGGGTCGATCAACGATACGAAGATACATATCCATCCTAAAGAGCCGTATTTATCAGGGCTTACTGTCACTTAGGAAAATTATACATTTATTTGTTATACAAAGTCAAACATATATATTAGACATTATGTACTTTAGATAACATAAGATAAATTATATTGAAAATCTTATGCACATCGAGTTCATTAATATAGTCATCATATGCAATTACTGTAAACGTTTCGACTGTTAGGATTGTCTTTGAGTACTTCATAGACAATATGCGTTTTTGATTTCATTTTATGGAGTTAATCGACCACGGTTTAACTTATCTTCTCTGTATTTTTTTAACTATTCTGCGCCCATTCTTTTAACATAGGAGCAACTTCTTCCCAACTTTGAAATCCGTATTTTGATATTTTCCCATCTTCTTTTAAAACAACATATATTTTAAGAGATGATGGAAAATTTTTAAAATCAATTGCAAAAATAGCTTGATCATTAAATACACTATGCTTCTTGCCTCCACTACCTACAATATAAGAACCATTCAGAGTGGTATTCTCAAATGGCATATCCAAATTGTCTTCAAATGTTTGATATTTTTTTCCTAGAAGTTGTTTAAATTTAGGCTTCCATTGATCAGACATGACAAGACTTTGTGGTTCAATCCCTGCTTCAGCAATTGTTTTACCATCAACTTTTATTATTCCATCTTCGTACAATACTGTTTTGTCTATACCTTGTTCATTTTTGATTTTCAGAATAATTATTTCATCATCAGCAAATTGCTGATAAACATGTCCCATAGGTAATATAGGTGTTTTTTTAACAGTTTTATCTTTTAAAATAGTATACATATAGTATTTTTCATATCCAGGTACGTTATATCCAGATGAACGACAGACAAGAATAATATTTTTATCTTTAAAGGCATAGTTTTTATCAATATACTCATGTTCACTATCAAGTTTATCTATCAAATTGTTATCTAACATAACGTTTCTATCGTCATAAAACATCTTAAAAGTTCCACCAACTGTTTTGACTTCTGCCCCGATAGACCATTCAGCTGAGCTAGAATAAATTGGTATTGACTGAGCTTCAACTTCGGCAGGAAGCTTGGTTTTCCATAATTCTAAGCTTTTCTGATTATCTTTTAATAATTCTTCCGATGTTTCATATATAAAGACAAGAAATTTTATAGAATTCAAGTCACCTTTCAATGCCGCTTTTTCAAGATATGATATAGCTTTTTTTGAATTTGCAGTAACACCTTTCCCTAAATAATACATTTTTCCAAGTTTATATTGAGCACTAATCGAACCTATTTTAGCAGCCTTTTCATATAAAGATATTGCTTTTGAGGAGTCTTTCTGAACACCACGTCCTAATCGATAAATTTCCCCTTCAAGGAAACATCCATCAGCACTTTCTAGATTACAAGCTTTTTGTGATAATTCCAGAGCAGTTGTATCCGCCATACTATCAAATGCTAATTGTGCTTCTTTGACTAATGAACTAGTATCATCGACTGGTTTTGATGGTTCCGAAGAATGACATCCCAAAAATATCAATACAATGGGTAAACTTAAGAGTGTTTTTTGAATCATTCGAATCCTTCAAATTTAGATGACATTGCTTTAATAATACTTATCACTCATAAAGTTTTGGGAGTGATTCAAATCGCTTATTGATTATATGGGTATAGTTTATACATCCTTCTTGTTGTCCAAGTTGACAAGATTTATAATAATATTTTTTGGCAACATTGTAATTTTTAGATATTCCATTTTTCCCGTATACATGTAAACCTGCAAGTGCATAGCATCCTTGGTCGAAGTTCAAATCACATGCTTTTTCATAGTACTCTATAGTTTTTTTAATATTCTTTTTAACTCCAGTGCCATTTGAATTATATGCCCCACCTATCAAAAAACATCCCAGTCCACTATCGGTGCCATAATTTAATTTACATGCTTTATCTTGATAGATATTCCCTCGTTCAACATCTTGTTTAACACCTTTTCCTGTATAGTACATCACTCCGAGAGATACACAACCACTTGCATTGTTTAATTTACACGCTTGTTCATATTGATCTCTAGCCTTGTCTAAATTTTGAGAAATACCTTCTCCATTTTCATACATATTACCGAGTCTTGTACATCCGAACGCATTCCCTAAATTGCAACTCTTTTGGATAAGTGCAGTCGCCTTCAATACATCTTGTTGTACACCTTGACCATTCATGTACAATTCACTAAGAAATCCGCATCCACGACCATCATTATTATTACACCCTTGCTCCGTCAATTCAAATGCTTTTATGTAATTACCTGAATCATAAGCATTTAATGCATCATCAAAATAATCAGCATAAATACTTGTAGTCATCACAGACAAAGTTATAAGCATATATAAAAATTTTCCAAACATATTTTTTCCTCAATTTTTGATTTCATTTTGTGGAGGCAATCGCCTGCTGTCTAAAATTTATTTAGCCTGTCCCCATCTATTATAAATGTATCATAGACTTCAGTAGGCATTGAAATTTCTTTTTTCAAAAAGATAGACCACATTTTATTAATTCCATCTGCAATAGGTTTAAATTCCTGAACAGTTAATAAATCACTTTTTGCATTATTACAAACATAACATGCTAGGCGGCAATTTTGAGCACTATAAACATTTTTTTCTTTGCTTGTTTCTACACGCTCAATTTCAATCGAATTTCCACGTTGCTGTCCTCGTTTTGAGCGATCCATAATACTACTGGCATTAATATCTTTTTGATGAACCCCACAATAACAGCAAATTTCACCGTCTTTACTTTGTTCTTTATACCACTTATAAAAATCTTCAAATATATCAAATTTGAATTCTTCTTTGTTGGATGAATTTCTCTTATTATGAAATTTATTTTTCAATTGTTGTATATGAGAATGTCTCTCTTTAATCTTTTCGAAGTCTTCTGCATCAATCTGAAACTGATTTATAAAAGCTTGTTCTATCGTAGTATTTTTCTCAAGATTAGGATTGATATGCTTTTGATAATCATCCCGAAGATCAAACCAGCCTTTAACTTTATATTCAATATAAGCTTCTTCAGCTTTTTCTATATTATTCATATTCATCCTTCTAAAATTATAATAAGGGTTCTAGAGGTAATTTTTATTTACTGCCGAGCATTATAATCATCATCTGTCAAATTTAAAACTTCAATATTTAACTCATTTTGATAAGCAGAACGTACTGCAGAATAACTTGAAAATCTATTACTACTTGATATAAAAGACTTACTATCATAAAAAGTAAAAATGAAAGCTGCTTCATTGACTTGTGCCGATTGATTTATCTGATCGATACCAAATATGATGCTATATTGTACTTTTGATATATTATCCATTATTGGACTTTTTTCACCGTTAACAATTGGATTTACAAGGTCGCAACCGAATACAATCAATGGTTCATTTCTATCTCCCGTCTTTTCTTTCCATATTGGATTAACACAGCCTTGCCAATTATCCAGTGCTTCACCAAGAGTGAATTGTGAAGATAAAGTTGGAAATATAGTGTTTTTAACTACCAATATGTTAGTCAGCATACTTGTTTCCATCGATTTTTGCTTTTTTCGAAGTATTTCCTAATTCCTTTGTTGTATCAGAACATCCTGATATTATCAAAACAGAAAGAACAATAGAAAAATAAAATAAGATATTCATTCCTAATCTTTTAAAAATTTATTTACAAGTTCTTGTTGCTTCGAATGATTTTGACTTTGTATAAGCTTTTTAAGTATTTTTCTTTCAGATGGCGACAAATCAGATTCAGAGTAACGACCTTGTAATACCTTTATTTTTCGTTGATATTTTAATTTATCAATATTTTCATAAGCATTCTCAAGATATTTCTTATATGAATTCACATCCTCCCAAAAAAAGTAACCCCACGATACCATATATCTGAATTCATTATAACTACCACTTAAATAAATATTTGCAAATTTATCAATTTGTAAAAAAGTTTTATTAGGTTGAAGCTCGATATAATCAAGTTCCTGCTCATAATCTAAATATAATTCATTAAATACTTGTTTTTCAATATTGTATTCTGCAAAATGTTTATCTGCATTTTTAAATTTTTGATCAATTGTTGCTTTAGTATCATTCATAGTGACTATTAATTTCTTTCCACAAAAAGCCATTTTCTCTTCAAGTTGAGCATATTTTTGATCAATTTTCTTTTTTTGTGCCGTAATCCACTGTGTTTTTTCAGTGATAGTACTAAATTTTGGCATTATAGGTTTACTAATTTGTGAATATTCTACATCAGCTTCGTTTTGCTCTTGTATTCCAAGTAGAAAATAATATTTTGACATGTAAATATTTTGCTCAACGCCTTCTCCTTTTTGATACACCTCACTTAAATGGATACATGCATCTTTATCATCATTTTCACATGCTTTTTTATAGTAAGTACTAGCTTGAAGGTAATCTTGTTTTACACCTTTACCTTGTTTGTGTAAATCTCCGACTATCGTACATGCAGATGCTTCATTTAAACTGCAAGCTTTTTTATATGATTCTAAACTTTTTTCCAAGTTGTTATTTTGAATGTAATAGTCTCCTAATAAAAGACAATTTTCTGGATTTCCGTTCCTACAACCATTTTCAAGTTGATTATAGTCATCATAACGTATGCATAGTACACTACATCGACCATTTTTCTGATGCCATCCACTATTTTTGCTATTTGCATTCCATGCAAAACTATTGTCTGATTTAAAAGTTGTTCTTGACCAATAATCAGTACTTACATTCTCTCTTTTTAGTATTCTTAATAATTCTTTTCTACTTGGAAGGATCCAATCGCTATACTCATTTAAATTAAAGTCTTGACAATAGTTAACAGCATCTTTCCAAGCCATCTCACCTGCAATAAATTCATACATCAATGTTTGAGTATTCGTCTTTTTTTGAATAGGGGACGCAACTTTATTATTATCACCTTGATTACGTGATTCTGTTGTTGTATTCATATTTGTTTGATTCAAGTCAATAAATAACACAGATTCTTCAATACCTAATAAACAACCTGTAGTTAAACCTAAAAAAAAAAGTATTTTGAACATCAATTTTCCATCCTATTTATTATCTCTTACACAACGAACATATGAATCAACAGATTTGTTATTAGGAAAATCTCCACCAAATTGGAAGCCTACTCGCCATGCTTGATTTCTATTAAAACTATTATTACTCCAGTAGCGTTCATTGGCAACATTTTTAAAATTGTTATTGATAGCTGGTGAAAATTTACTTTCGTCTATCAAACTTATAAGTTCTTCAATACTTGGGAGTCTCCAGTTGTTAAATCCAAGATATGATAATTGTTGACAATATTCAACTGCTTCTTCCCAGTTTTTTGTTACATTTAAAACACTTTCATCATCTTGCCACATTAAATTTAATGATTGCTCAAGTACCACATTATTAGTATCATCTCTATGAAACGTGTACACTGGGATTTCAATACGTTCTACCGCAAACAAATTTTGTCCATAATAGATAATACTTAAGAAAAAAACTAAAATTTTCATTGTTTGCAATTTGCCTTTTTTAACTTTAACACTTATTATACATTAAAAAACAATCTAAAATTATCTATTTTGGCGTAATGAAAAAAACGAGAGGCTTAAATGCCGTTGCAAGTTCGCTACTATGCGGGTTAGAAAAGGATTATATAAAATGACCTATAAAGACGATACGTATGTTTTTACACTGACACTCGTTACCGGTCTAAGCTACGATCTGAGTAGAAATTGGCGATTAGGTGGGGATTTTTCCTATCGCGCGGCGTACTATCAATTTGCCTATCGAAACCAAGGGAGCGGAATTCTCAACTCACTGACCAAGCAGCAAGATCAATGGATCTCAACGGTAGGGGTAACCTACCGGTTTTGAGAAGACCATCAACATATCGGGTTGTAGTGTTTTCCGACACTTTTCCCTACCCTGCTTTTAAAGCCTAAAAAGTAGTCATATTCCATACGAAAAACACTGTCGAAATAATAGATTTGTCGGAAAGCATATTTTGATGTTTTCCGACTTCATTTTTGTGATACGAATTTAGGATAGTTATAGTTTTTTATTCAATATCCAATCCTGCAAAGTTTTAACTGCTCTTTTCTGCTTTGCCAATCGCTCATACATTCATCAAGTAGCGTTTTGAAATTATCACTATGATGCCGTTCTTTTAGATGCAGTAGTTCATGCACTACAATATACTCGATACATTCTCTCGGCACTTTTGCCAGCTCGAGATTAAAAAGCGCCTTTTTATCTTCGATCTTACAGCTGCCCCATTTGGTCTTCATCTTCTGGATTTTCCAACCGCTTAATTCTACACCCATATTTTTTTGCCATTTATCTACGAGCACTTTCAACTCATGTTTGAGATTGTCTCTGTAATACTCCTCTAGCACCTGCAATCTATTTGCAGGTGTCGTATTCTCTTTGACGTATAGGTCTAATTTTGAATGCTTTTTAACGATCTCGTGCTTGCCATATCGATAAATGACATTTAACAAATAACGCTTCCCAAACAGATAATGGCTCTCTCCGCTTACCATCTCTCTAAGGGTTTGTCTTGGTTGATTCAAAAATGCCTTTTGCCGCTTTTTAATCCATGACAGTTTCGAGATGACCGCCAAACGAACCGCTTCGTTATCCAGATGTACAGGTGCAGCGACTCGAATTCTTCCAGATGGCGGATAAACGCCAATGTGGAGGTTTTTGATATCTTTTTTTTCGATCAGAATTTCCAAACCACTGACGATAATACTGCTTTGGCTACTTGTATTCATGTTGTGCTTTGATAATTCCCATGATCACATCAGTTTTCTCTTTTTGCTCCCCAAGTGCAGTTTCTACAGCATTACGGACACGTCTTTCTTTCATCATATTGCCGATCCAATCATCTTTTTTGTTTGATAAAACCGCATCATTAACGGCGAGAACAAGCCCTTCATCACTATCTAAATTATCAAATAGCGCCTTTTTTCCTTTGGTATTGATCGATACCGGAGTTGGGGTTTCAGGGGTATTTGATTGCATCGGGTCTTTTACTTTGGATGCCAACTCTTTGATCTTTTCAAGATACTCTTTGTAATTGAGCATCTCCTCTTTTCGCATCCGTATAATCTCATCCAAAAGTTCCGACATTTTCTCGTAATATTTCGGATTGAGTGGATTTTCATCGATAATGAGTTTACGGATATTGTTCTCTATTGCTTCACTCATTGCATCATTATTCCGCATACCTTTGGGCATATGGTTAGCAACTTCATCAACTTCTTTACCCAAAATCAGTTCTACGAGACTCATGTTGTCAAAATCGCTCACAACTTCGCTATCATCAGCTCTGATGTACATATCGATCAACTGTCTCATGGCAGGATCGAAAAGTTTCATGTCTATGTAGTCACCGCTGGCAAGTTTGATCTCTTCACGGATTTTTTCGTAGTATTCGACTTCTTTCTTGATCTCTTGGATACGTTCCAACGAATACCCTGCTTCTTCATACTCCCCCGCTATATTGGCATAACTTCGAATCAATGCCACGACGCTCTTATACAATGCCAATCTTTTTGGTTCATTCTCTTTGAGAGCTTCTTTATCGGTTGTATCTTTACCGCAGAAATAGTGAATATAGTCGATTTGTTTTTTGGGCTCTTCTACCGCCTCACACAACGCTTTTAGACTTTCTAGAGAGTCTTCGAGCCGCTCTTTAGCTGTTTTGAGTCTATCACTCAAAAGATGTGCTACATCTTCTTTATCGAATCCATCGAGTGCACCACTCGTATAATCGTCAATCGCACCCTCTATTTTGTTAAAAAGATCCTGATAATCCACGATGTAACCATACTCTTTATCATCTCCATCAAGTCTGTTGACGCGACAAATCGCTTGAAAAAGTGCATGGTCTCTCAATTTTTTATCGATATACAGATAGGTCGCGCTTGGAGCATCAAACCCTGTCAAGAGCTTATCTACAACAATGAGAAGCCTCATTTGCCCCGGTTCATCGATAAACTTCTTTTTGACTTGTTTTTCAAACTCTTCGACTTTTTTAATCGCTTCGTCTTCACGCTCTTCAAAATAGCTAGAGAGCATCTTTTTATACACTTCATATTTAAGCAGGTCTTCGTTTTGTCCTTCTCCGCTCTCTTGCCCTTTGATATCCACAATAGATGGCATATAGCTTGTTACAATCGCCACTTTCTCTTTGAGATCGGTTTTGGAAAATATCTCATAAGTCTTACACGCTTCATAGACGGACGAGCACACCAACATAGCATTACCGCGTCCATCCATAAGGCGGGGTTTGGTCTCCATATCGATAAGGATATCTTGTGCGATTTGTTCGAGTCTTGATTTGGATGAGAGTACCTTTTGGAGCGTTCCCCACCGCTGTTTAAGCTGTGTTTTGGCGATGTCGCTCAAACCTTTTGTTTTAAGATCAAACCATTCATCGATCTTCTTTTGATTACCGATATTTTGTTCGATATTTCTTGCTTCGTATTGTAGATCGAGTACGACACCATCTGCCACCGCTTCATCAAATTTATAGGTATGGATATACGATCCAAAGACTTCGATACTCTTTTGCTTATCAGCTTTGAGCAGCGGCGTACCCGTGAAACCGATAAACATCGCATTAGGAAGGAGCATCTTCATTGCTTTATGTAACTCACCTGATTGCGTTCGATGACACTCATCGACAAAGACAAATAGTTCTCCCTTAGCTTTAAAATCTTTAGGAAGCGAATTTTGAAGCTCACGGATAAATTCATCCATCCCATCATCGGTTTTTTTATCGTGACTTCCGAATTTATGTACCAACGTACACATAAGCCACTCGATGTCTTTGTTCAGAACTCCAATTAAATCTTTACCGTTTTTGGTGCGATAAATTTGCTCTTCGACCCCTTTGAACACTTTTTCAATCTGCTCATCTAGCTCTGTACGATCGGTGATAACAAGCACTCTCGCATTGGTGATATTTTCCCGTATCCATTTCGCAAGCCACACCATCGTAAGTGATTTACCGCTCCCTTGTGTGTGCCAAATGATACCGCCCTCACGTTTGGCGATATGTCGCTGCGCCGCTTTGACACCGAAATATTGATTTTGACGGCATGCTTTTTTGGTGCCGCTGTCAAAGAGAATAAAATCGTGCAGTAGCTCCAGCAGCCGCTTTTTGTTAAGCAGCCTGATGATGTCGCAATCTAGCCGACTTGTCCCCCCATCACAGAGTGTATTAGGGAGGAACTTATGCTCTTTTGCATCCATCTTGGAGTTGTATTCGGGATTTTCTTCTTTCCATTCCAGATAATATTTCTCAGGTGTGGCGGTTGTACCGTAACGCAATCCTTCGGTATCGTTTCCGGCAAGCACTAACTGCATCGATGAGAAAAAGTCACGGATAAACTCTTTCTTCTGATTATCGAGATTTTGACGTATCCCTTCGCTCACGGAGACGCTGGAACGTTTGAGTTCGAGTACGGCGATGGCGATACCGTTGATGTAGAGAACAATATCGGGACGTTTTTTATTTTCACCTTTGACGCTGACCTCTTCGGCGATGTAAAAATCATTCGTCTCAGTATCTTTCCAATCGATCAGCCAAACCGTCTGCGTCTTACTTCCGACATCTTCTTTTACCGTAACCCCATAACGCAATAGCAGATAAAACGCTTTATTCGCATCATAGAGCTTACGCCCGCCACCGATAGCCGTTGCCTGATCGATTTCACGGAGAGTTTTTGTAATCAGTGCATCACTGATGCCTCGCCCTCTGAGCCATGATGAGAGAAGGATTTCGTCGATGTTTTTGTTGTCGTCGTTGTCTTGGAGATTACCCAGATAGGTGTAGCCGAGATTGAACCCTTTAGTCTTTTTATCGAAGAGCTTAACGACCCTGTTTTGAGTCGCCCGCTCGTTTTGTCCAACATCACTCATCTATTGCCTCTAATATTGTATTTAGATTAGTTTGTAACTGCAAAATAACATCCGTATTTCTACATTGCCATATCTTTTCTAAGGCACTAGCAACATTGATAGCTTCCCAAGGATATATAGTGTTATTTTTAACTGTCGCAAATGGACCATCAGACTCTGGCAAAATTCTATTTTTCGGCATCTTGGCTATCAAAGACAACCCTCTTTGAGTTTTACACATCGAAGGATTTATGCTAAACCAACAATCAAGCTCAATCGCATGCTCTAATTCGCTAACCTTACCTGTAAACCAATGTAAAATTGGTATTCCACAGTTTGGATACTTACTCAGTAAATTTAAAACAGTTGCTTCTGCACCACGAGTATGGATACTGATGATTTTTCCATTTTGAGATTCACATTCTTGTAGCACTCTCTCAAAAATTCTTGTTTGAAGTGAAAGAGATTTAGAAAATCTATTACTTCCATCAATTCCTACTTCCCCAACAAAATTAGTAATTTTTATACACTCTATTAATAAGTCAAGTTCATTAGCTTTAACTTCAACAATTTCAGGATGTAATCCTACCGATACATGAATATTTTTATATTTCTCAAAAACCTTGGATGTTGCAACCCAAGCTCTAGGACTTGTGGTAACAGCTAATGTAAATAGATTATCTTTATTCACTTTATCTAGTATCTTTAAGGCATCTGGATATAAATCAAGGTGTGTATGCATATCAATCATAAACTTTTTGTCCCTTGAATAATTCACCCAATTCTTGCAATCCTCTTTCGACTACACCAGCATACTTACATCTGTCATCAGTAGATGAAAATGATAGAGCACCTCCAATAATTCGTTCTATACCTTTATTTTGGTATTTGACATATGCTGATGCCACAGCTCCTATATCATTTGCCCCAGATGTTTTAACAGCTTCATTATCATTGAGATTATTGTGTACATATTTAGTAGAGTCTTCCACTTCAGCTTTCAAAAAAGCAGCTCTTCTAACCATACACGGCAGACATCGTCCACAATGCGTACGACCATAGCGTAAATATTTACCACAACTTGTTGTTCCACATACCAATGACTGAACTAAATCTGGATCTTTACAATCAAGTAGCATTTCACCTTTTGTTTTAAATTGATAAGGGGTTATTAGCTTTGCATTGATTCCCAAATTATTCCAAATATTTTGAATCAATCCTAAGAATACAGGGTGCGTAGTTTTAGTACTAAGACTTCCTAATCTTCCAGAATTTAGTGCAATATTAAGACTGATAAATCCATTTTCAGGTACATAAATATCTACTACTTCAGTTTTCCATTTACTTAGGGTAGTTGCTGCCAAAAGTGCATAACCTAAGAACACGATAGAGCGACCTCTGGTTGATGACTCTTTTCTTCCACTATTACTTATAGGATTTTTCCATTTAAAGTGTTGTTGTGCCGGTGCTAATTGAGTAGTAAATGCCTTCTGTTTTTCAACATCTCCTTTTGCTTCTTGTGAAACAAAACAAGGTTTGAGTCTATCTGAAATTAGATCTATAGCACCAATTAAACTATCCATACCACCTGAAAGTAAAGAAACACAATCTGCATCTGTTTCTAAAGGAAGTATTGAACTAGGAGCTTTAATACCATTACCTTTAAAATCAAACTTCCATACATCACCAGTTAAAAATCTAAAAGCTTTCTCCAGTAAATCATATTGCGTTTTCCATGGCTCTGGATTACACAGATACACTTCTAATTCTATCTGCCTAGTCCAACCGTCTTCACTATTTTTTCTTTCACAACTCAAATCTGCTGCCGCTACAGATAAAGCAATTGTTACAAAATCCCAAACTAAATTTGATGGTGCAATGTTAGCTCTTTCTAATTGGCGATGCCAACCATTAGAAATAAAACTCACATTAGGACGACCACTATTTGAATATAAAGAAAAATATTTTGTATCACTGTCTAATTTAGTTGGCAATTTATGTGCTGGTAAACAAATTACTTTCATGATATTTCTCCTTCAAAAACGAAAAAGGTGCTTTCTAATGCTTGGTGAATTACAGCATTTAATTTACCAATATCAGGGTGTTTGTCAGAAGATTTATATGGTTGCAACTGAGATGATATTTCTGCTTTTAGATATTCACGCATTTCATCTGTTCGTTGAACCATTTGTACCGGGCTAAGAGTACGCTCTAAAAATTGTCCTATATCAAGTTGAAGCCTGTTAGAAGCTTCATAAGACAAAAAGCTTTCTATCAAATCCCAGCTTTCATCATCTCCCAAATTCAATAAATCTAAATCTTGATTTTGTTCTAACAAATCAGACATAGCATTAGCCATTGAATTTTTAATAGACTCTTCATCTAGTATGCCACCTTCACTAGTAACCCTGTCAATAATTGCATCTATCACTTCGTTGGCAGTTGGTGACTTCGACATCAGGTTATTTGCCCAGTCTCGAATATCTGGTAAAGTGCTACTCTTAACATCTCGTAAAAATGAGACCAATCCAGAAACAGAACTTGTAGATGCTCTCATCCTTTTTGCTACATTAGTTGCACCACCCATACCCTTTTTGGAATATTGCCCTACTGCTTTTTTGAATGAATCTTGACTTCCAGTTCTGGCAAACTCACCAAGATTTTTTCGTGCAGTTCCAAATCTTGCCGGTGGGGCAACTGTAATAGGTTCCTTAATGACTTGTTGTGTAGGTGATGTATTAGTTTCTTCTTCGGAGCTAGAATCAGGTTCTGAAGGTAAAGTTACGCCATGATTTATATCATCAAGCCATGGTGGGTCCATTGATACACCTGAAGCCGGTCCTGCACTAGAAGTTGATGTTCCCATTACTTACCTCCAAATTTCTGTTGAATTGCCTTTTTAGTTCTCTCTGGTGTATTATCATCTTTTGACCATTGGAGAAGTATATCTTTTGCCCATTCTTCAGTTGAGAGCGTAGGGATAAGTGGAGCCAATCGTTTAGCTTCAGGTATCTCTGATAACAAAGCTAAAACTGAACCAACTAAAGATGGATAAGCTTTTGTAAGATGCAAAACACCTTGCAATGAGTCTTTATTCCAATCTTCTGACATTAATTTTCTTTTTAAACGAATTAAAATTTGACTTGCTTCGGTTTCTGGAAGAGATTGAATATTAGTTATTAGTCCAGTATTATGAGACTTAACAACCAATAATGCTTCATATATAGATTTCGCTTCTTGAGACAATTCATCAACACCTGAAAGAGAAATCATTTTTTCTCTACTAAGATGTAATAATGGTCTTAAATCAATGTTTGACAAAAGTGGTTTTATTTGTAACCATTCCTCTATAAATGGATCTTTCCAGCTTTGATCTGGTATTTCATATTCTTCACTATTTTTAAGTTTTTCTTCTATTTCTATTAAAAATTCAACTTTACCATCATCACTTTCAGAAACTTTTTTGGCAAGAAATTCAAAAGCTCTTGGAGATGCACAACGCTCAAATAGTTGCAATTTAACAAGCTCCTCAAAAGCTATCCCCATGCCTTGAGTATTGGCAATAGTCTCTCTTATTATTAAATTATTCAAAAAACGCTTGATTAATCTAGGGTTTCCCGCCAATTGTTCTGTTGTAGCCATTATATGCGCTAATTGTTCTGCTATATCAATCTGTTTTTCAAGTGAACTACTAGAAGTTCCAAATGCTTCAGTTATAGACTGTTGTTTTAATCCACCTAACCAAGGTTTTTTAACTGCATCCAAAATCTTTTCGCTTGCTTCATCTAAAACTTCTTGACTAAGATTTCCTTTCTTAACAGCCTGCTCAGCAAATAAAAGAATCAAATATGCTTTTACCTCACTTACTCCTAGTCTGGGAACTCGCAAAGGTACTTGTATCAATTTATCAAAATAGCTTGTTACTAATTCATCATCAATTTGAAGATTAGAGAAATGTGAGCGAACCGCACTACGAATCATTTTTTCATCAGCGGCTATAATAAATGCTGTTCTTGGTAAGAATAGAAGAAGTCTCATTGCTTCGAGAGTTGAAATAGCAGTATCTGGCATACATCGATCAAGATCATCGACTAAAACAACTAGTTTAATATTTAGTCCCTCTAATATTTCTTCAAATGCTTGTCGTAAACTTGCTATTTCTTTTGGTAATGATGTAGTTTCTTCGTTTTTTAGCAATCCTTGCAATTCAGGCTCTAAATTTTTGTATGCTTCTTGTACTTTTAGAAATTCTTCTTGAGATGGTACACTTTCATTTTTTAGGAAACCACCTAACGCACCTACTACTGCTCCTATTGGTCCACCAACTGCACCACCTAGTAATGCACTTGAAGCGATTGGCATACCAAGTTTTAATACTTTAAACCAACGAACTCGTTTAACTAAATCAATAGATTTGTCTATTAATGTTTTTTGTTTGTTAGCTTCGGCAAGTAACATATCAGATACAGATTGCAATAAAGCCATTTTAGCATCATCAAATCCTTGATAAAGCCAAGCATTAAATTCTAAAAACAAATATTTTTGTTCACTTTCTGCGCCAGAATCAAGTGACTTTCCTATCATCTTTACTAGCGAGGATTTACCACTTCCCCAACTTCCTGAAATACCAATAGACAAAGGTTCATTTCCCGAGTCTCGAATCAACTGTGCCGCTGTATCAGCAACAATACGAAAGTTTAATAAATCGTTTGTTGTTTCGATATCGTTCCACATATTAAATTCCTTGCGTTAATCTGGTTTTACCTGTTAGCAGTTCACTCATCATTGCCTCTTTGATTGCTTTGGTTTTAGAGAGTTTGGTTTTAAGCGTTTCGATCTCATTATCCATGTCGGAGAGGATTTTAGCGATAGCCTTTTGTTCGATAATCTCTTTTGGTAAATAGACTTGAAGAGATTTAATAACATCTGAATTTACAGAATCAAATGTTGAGCCTGTCGAAGATTTTGACCAAGTAGATTCTATAAAAATAAGATAGTAATACAAAAAATCATTATGAGCTTTTATTGCGCAAACGCCCCTACCAATACAACAGTCGAAATCTGTTTTTGCAATTTCCCCAACAGGAGCCCTAACAGACATAATAATATCACCGGAGAATGCTTTTTTTGTAATTTCAGAAGTATAATTTCTGATAATTGTATTTCTATCTTTTATGTCAGCATTACCTTGTATCAAGGGCAAGCCAATATTTTGATTATTATAGTTTGATGAACTAGGTGATTGTCCCATTGTAATTTTGGAAATTTCATCTAGTCTTGTTTCTTCCCACTCTCCACTAAATCCTGCAAGTCTTTTTTTACCTGTAAGAAGCTGTTGCATCGTCCCTTGTTTAATCGCCTCTTTTTTGGCAATCAGTTTGCCCAGTGACGTGATCATTTCATCAGTATCGCTTAGAGTTTGAGCAATGGCTTTTTGCTCTTGTGGTTTAGGTGCTTTGAACGAAAAATGAATGAAATCTTTTTGATACAAATGATTGATTGTCGAACCAGCGGTAAGTTTATTTAAAAAGTCTTCGAATACCTTTGATGTGAAAACATAATACAAAAATTTTTGATCAAGTTTTGTATTCTTTGGTCTAATTACAAAGATACCGCTATTCAATGTGGCAGGTAAATCTAGCGTATCTACAAAACCAACTTTTCCAATAGTTCCATCTTTTGTAATCAGGACATCATTAGTTTTAAGCTGAATATTTTTATCTTGTTCATATCTCCACGCGTCTACAAAATGGCAAGTTTCCCATCCAACTTGACCATTTTCAAAATCCGTTCCTGTTACAAGAATATAGTCACCACTATCTAAGTATTCGCTGGTTGTTAAGCCCTGCCAGCCAATTCTAGCTTTTAAGGTAGCATCTTTCCCGATATTGAAATCTAGCCAATCATGTTTACTTACCATGAAAGCCCCATCGCTTTTAGGTGCTCTTCGACTTTGGAACTTAACTCATTGACGTGCTGTTCAATCGTTTTAAGAGGCTCTTTGTAGCGCTCTTCGAGCGTTTTAATACGGTTGGCGAGACTGGTCGTGACACGGCTGATCTCTTCACCGATCTCTCTGCTCATATGAGCAAGCCATTTATCATCGATGACGAGAGACTTAATCTCTTCGATGCTGAGTGTAGGATATTTTTTAAATACTGTGAGACTAAGCTTGTCCGTGGCTTCTTTGAGCTCTTTTTTGGCTTTGGCTTCGGCATCGATGAGTTTTTTACACTCTTTTAGTGCTTTGATCTCATCCTCATCTTTAGTCTCTTTAAGTCTGGCATCTATCGATTTTTTGTTGATATTGCCTTTATCATTTTTCGCCTCTTCGAGCAGCCCTTCATCACCACTATTTTCTTCGATAAAATTTTCGAGTTCTCCAACAACTGTATCATATTTGCTTTGGAGTTCATCAATCTCATCTTGTTCGGATCGGAAATAACGGCTAATAATTAGTTTTGGAGAGATCAAATCGGCTACATAGCGGACTTTGTTAAATTCGAAATCATGCGCTTCTTTATAGACATTTTTGCCATCTTTGCCTTTTGAGGGGATCAGTTCACGAACTTTCTGCCCAATCTCCCACCCCTCAAGCGAAATCATGTAGCAGTCGTCTTGCATCACATCTGCCCAGTAGTCCATGAGAATCTGATAAATATCGTATGGGCTGATCAGCTTCACTTCGGCAAATTTCTCCAACAAATCTTCACTTATGATATGAATCAGTTCTTTGGGATGGAACCCTTTTTCGAGATTATAGAATCTCTCAAAATAATCCCAACTGCGATAGAGTGTATAGACATCGTTTCGAAACTCCCCAAATCGGATGTGCCCTAAAATATGGTTTTTGATCTGTATCGATTCTATTTTTGCCGTGGCGTAACCCTCTTTGCTACTTGGAGCAAAGAGTTCTTCTCTCAAGCCTGCGAAAACATCCCAGTATTCACGAAGGTTATCGATGTCACAGAGCGGTATACCGCCGTTGAGATGGGCATAGAGGTCTTGTATGTCTTCAGCTTCTGAGCTATCGATATAGCGTGGAATATTGAGATTACAATCGTTATCTTCGATAATCTGCTTATGTGTCACCATTCTAGAATATTTATCTATCGTCAGTTGCTTATTGAACGTATCGACAATTTTATGGACATCCTGCGCTCGAAGACGGTTTTTATTACCCTCTTTTTTAAAGCCCTTAGAAGCATCGATCATAAAAATACCGCTTCGACTCTGCGCGTTTTCTTTATCGAGGACAATAATACATGCCGGAATCCCCGTACCGTAAAAGAGGTTTGCAGGTAATCCAATGATCCCTTTGATCCATCCCTTTTTAATCAGTTTTTCTCGGATCGTCCCTTCGGCATTTCCTCGGAACAATACGCCGTGAGGTAAAATTACCGCCCCTTTGGCTTTTGATTTCATCGATTTTAAAATGTGCAGAAGAAATGCATAGTCGCCGTTTTTTTCAGGCGGTGTAACAAAACCGTCAAAACGGGAGTATTTATCAGGGCTTTCTACCCCATTCGTCCATGCTTTGAGAGAAAACGGTGGATTGGCAACGACAAAATCGAACGTCTTGAGCGTCGAGTCATTGTCTCCCTTGAAATACGGATTTGCCAGTGTACTCTGCCCGCCCGGAGCGATATCGGCATCTGCACTGTTGTGCAAAATCATATTCATACGACATAGAGCAGTGGTCGTGACCTCTTTTTCCTGTCCATAGATACTGAGTCCATTAGGTGCTTCATGCGAGGCTTTAAGGAGTAGTGACCCACTTCCGCAAGTGGGGTCATAAACCGTTGCTTCAGATGGTGTATCTTTGGTAATACCGATGATTTTAGGCAGAATGGTTGAGACTTCTGATGGCGTATAGAACTGACCTTTACTCTTGCCCGATTCAGTCGCAAAGTGACGCATGAGATATTCATACGCATCTCCAAGCAGATCATCCCCTTCTGCGGTATTGGCTCCGAGATCAAGATTATCAAATATCTTCACCAGCTTCGAGAGAGTATCGATCATCTGCTTGTCTGCACCGAGTTTGGTACTATCGTTAAAATCAGCGGTATCGATCACACCTTTGAGACCGTTCGCTTCTGCAAGTTTGGCGATGATCTTATTGATTTTGTCGCCGATCTCTTTATCACCGCTTAGAGCTACCATATCCTCGAAACTTGCCCCTTCTGGGACGATAATGAGAGAACGCGGGTCATTTTTTTTGTCTGAAACGTATTTCATAAAGAGCAGCGTGAGTACATAGTTTTTGTACTCACTGGCATCCATCCCACCACGCAGTTCGTCTGCACTCGCCCACAAAGAGCTATAAAGTTCCGTTTTCTTAATTGCCATATGATTCCATCAAACTATATTTTTCATAGATTTTAGCGGTTTATGTTTTTAGGTTTGTTGAGAAGCAATTAAAACGCAAACATCCATTCTGTAGTCGTCTCTTGAGTTCTCTTGAAATCATCTTATATTTCGTTTAGTGTACTTGAATATAATATTAATTTAGACATATGTTTATTCATCCCCCACTGAGCAAACCCCATGCAACCAAAATTGCCACTACCACCCATAAGTCATTTTTGGCTTTTTTCTGCTCATCGGTTTCGATAGGAGCTGGAGTCGGTTCACGCATCGATGCTTTCATGCGGTTGCGCAATCGTTTAAGTTCGATCAATGCAGGAGTGGTTTTATCATATTCAATACTTCTGCGTTCTCGCGACATGAAAATCAATCGACTGTAATACCAAATTCGCATACTCAAAATGTACAACTCTACGAAGAGCCACCGCAGGGGTGCTTCAAATATCATCCATAACATTGTGAGGAGAAGAACAATGGACATAAGAGCTAAAAACATGGCAAAAGATACGATAGGAACCAGTATCAGAAAAAATACCCAAACGGACAATTCTCCGCTCAATAGATCTGTACGAATGCCATCAATATCACTTATTAGCAAAATCACAGCACTTAAAATATACAACGCGATTAATGGCATTATTTGACCTCCATTTTCGCAATTTCGCAAGAGATGAGAATTTTTTCACGGGCGTTCATCAATACCTCCCATGATGGCCAATCGCTTCCACCGCCAAGGTCGAGATTGACAGGCAAATAGTAGAAAAACCATTCGTTTGCAGGATCGTGTTTTTCCGGTTCACAATACCAAAATTCGACATCGATAGAAGCCGCCAGTTTATATTTAGCATCACAGATAATTCGATACACGGCAAGCCACGGCATCAGCTCTCTTTTGAGTCTTTTAGCAATATCATCGGGTAAAACTCCTGCTTTAAACTCATCAATCAGCCCTATAGCATTGAGCAAGTCATTTTCAAACTCATATTTATCGTCCCCATATCCCACTTCGATACAGACGGTCACAAACCAGTATAGATATATCAGCGCTATAGGGGGATTATCCGCTAATCCACTTATCTCATCATCCAACCATCCATAATATTCTTCACCATAGGCATTGATTGCAGGAAAATCAAAAAGATGGTTTTTCAAAAAATGGTAATGGGGCGATTTATCCAAAAGCTTTCTGGCGCGATTTTGCAGCACACCCACCTGTTGTGTGTCATGGGGATATAACCTAACCGTTTCTTCGAAAGTTTTGCGGTAAAAATCCTGATATTCCAGTGACCAGAATTTATTTTGGGATTCGTACATATCATCCAACGTGTATTTCATGTTGTTATCTCAGACATATCGATAATGCAATAATCACGACGATAATCGGCCACATCATTGAATAAATCCATGTCATAGCAAAAGAGCGTACTTCCAGTGTCGCTGATGGTCTAGTGACAATGCGATAAAGTCCGATAATGATACTGATCAACGCTATTAACATGAGTGCAATACACATGGATTTCCTTTATATATGTGTATTTCTTAAAACGCAAAAAACACCCATTGCGTAATCGTCTCATGAGTTCTCTTCATCCATGAAGTGCGTGTAGCTGTTGTAGGTTTCATCGTGTAATCCTTTACGTTTTGATGATGGCAGTGTAAAGGAGAGGTTGGACACCGTTGTGTCCGTTTTAAACTAGAACTATTTTTGAGCTATCATTTCCACCATTGAGGATGTGATTCTTCGTAGGCATGATTGTAAAAGACAGTGCAATATTCAGGTAGTCTTTTTTGAAGCTCCTCTACTAATGCTCTCCCCTCTTTGTTGAATGAATCCCAGTCAATATCATCTGAGTAACATTTACCAAATTCATTTTCCCATTGATCGAATCGTTTTTGCAGGCTATCACAATCCTCGATCTTAAATCCGTTCAAATCATCTTCGATATCTTCGAGTGCACAAGAGTTGTCTTCATCATCCCAAACAGATGCACACATATCCCCCATCACCATGTATCCATAAATTTTTTGAACGTTATCACCTTTTTTATAAAAAACCATTGCTCTATAAAACAGATGCCGCTTCAGACGTTTGGCCAATTCCAAGCCCTGTTTATTCAGCGTATCGATATCAACATGTTTCTCGCTTAGAATACGATATTCTTGTTGGGCTTCAAACCATTTATCTAATTCCACTGTCAGCTCTTCAGGCAATTCTAACTCATGATACGAAGCAATTCTTCCGCTTGATGAGTCATTATCGGAAGTATCGATCCAGATACCGTTGACGTACGGATTGATTGTAAGAATGATTTTTTCACGCATACGATAACTCCCATTTTTCTAAGAAGTCAGCTCGTGAAACAACCTTCGCTCCCAAATCGATTTTATACTCCATTTGCGGATGCCCCAGATTCCAAAATCGAACTCCCTTGTTTTCCAAATGGTTTCCCAAAAGAACTAATTGAAGACTCCCCCAGTTCTCATACCGTTTATCCGGGTTATGAAATCCCGACAAAGAGGTATAGACATTACGGGTGATGTAACCGATCTCACCGGCAATCAGTTCACCGCTTTCTTCATCAAAGAGTTCGGTGCTAATTAAAGAAAAATCCTCATAGCTATTTTTAGAAAGCATACGAATCAGTTCGGCATATTTTCCACTCAGCCAACATCGCTCATGAGCGTTTTGTATCGAGGTGATGACATCATCGATACTGGTGTTGAACTCTAACCGATAGCCCCCTTTTTTGATCTTCTTGGCGACGTTATGCGAAATGTGCAAATCACTGAAATCGAGTACCGCGTATTCGGATTGGATTTCTGGGAATAAAATCATCTCTTCCCCCTTACCGTGGCTGACCGAAATAAATCCTGCTTTGGCAAATGCAATATAGGTCTCAGGGCTAAAATCATCACACCAGTAATACTCTCTATCATCAGGATAGATGTACTCGTCAAGTATAGATGATTTACTTACCGCCTGTGCATCAAGATAGGGGACAACGGTCTTATCCCAAGACGTTCCGTACGTCATTGTCCCTTTATAGGTGTAGATAGATGATTTGAGGCCATGGAGTCGAAGAATCTTTTTGTAACGCTCTATTACCTTCTCATTGGGATCGATTGCGAGATTGCTTTTAATGATCTCGATCAAACCATCCGGTATCTGTTCGTACGTTTCGATAACATTGAGTGCCATATTGCGATTATTGGTCACCGGACTTTGCAACGCTGCCGACACCAGGGGTTCTGCGAATATCTCATCGAAGTTTCTGAGATTCTGAACTATCATTGTTAGATGCATATGCTCGTTGAATTGCGAACCAAGTCCCAGCTCATCTTTGGGACCGGATGCAATGCTATCAAGCGGTAAGCGCTGTTGGGCTAATTCACACAGACGTTTGTATTGATCAATGTTTTGCGTGTCGGCTAAGACATGCCAATCATCAAATTCACTATCTTTAAGAGCCAAAGCATAGACTTCTTCCCATACATTAATTCCAAATGCTTTGAGAATCTCTCGGTTTTTGTAATCGCGGATATCCTCGTAAGCCATCGCTTTCCAATCAATACCGCTTCGAAGACCTAGATCCCCTACCCTTTTACGTGTTGCCGTACGCTCTTCGTCTTCCCAGCCATCATTTTTCCCATGATCGCCTAGATATAAAAAGAGTTTGATCAATACCCAAAACTGCTCCAGTATACGGCATCGTGTTTGCCCCTCTTCGATGAAGGCTTTAATCACCTCTTTGGCGTCCTCATAATCCGCGATACGCTCGCCGGGTCCATGATCGATCATCCCTAACAATAGATCTCCGGCCGCTTCGTATAATTCATCACTCCAGCCATACGTTTGAATATACCCTAATAAGTTCCCTTTCACGGCACACTCATAGGCGGTATGGTTCACTCCGATACTGCATTTGTACCCTTCTAGCAGTATCCATTTTTGGATGGCTTCATGTTCACACTGAAGATAGCCGATATAGGTCACCCTACCCCAACCGTGAACCTTTTTCGCCAGTTCAAACAGGAGTTCATTCTGATCTTGACGGTAGAGGGCAACGGCCGCAAATTTGGAAAACTCTTCGGTAAGACCGAACAAAGCAATCAGCTCGATATCTTCTTCATCTAACTTCAATAAACCAATGAAGGCAATAGCCCATTTGATGGGTTCTCTATGATTCGCTTCGGTCAAAAACATTTTTGCGATCTTGTAGATCAATCCCAAGGAGACCTCTTCTCTACACTCACTTAGTAAATCAATAAAACTGTCAATATAGGTAATCGTGCTGTTTTCCAGCATAAAGCCATAAATAGAGCCCAGTTTTCCATCCAACTGTTCTTTGGTTTCGTTCTCCTTCTCAAAATCAGCAAACAGTTCAAACAACACCGTTGCTTTATCTGTAGCATCATCTGATTCAGATCCTATGACCCCTTCGAAAAATCCCGGTGCGACATTGATCCCCTCGAACGTATCCCATGCAAGGGTTTTACTTTCGACATCTGGGAGTTCATCTTGCAACTCTTCGTCAATGTAGCCCTCTGGACTGTGTTGCGTTATCCACTGATACAAAGAGCTTTGTCCCTCAATAAAGCTAGAGAAAGGAGCGTTCGTCATAGGTCATTCCAAGATTGAATTTGTGTAATACTACGGGATGGAGAGGACACCATTGTGTCCGTTTTATCCAATCAACTCTTCAATCTGACGATTCAAAAAGCTATCGGCAATGCTTTTGGCTTTAAGAGCTAGCGGTTTGGGAGAGGTAATAATGAGATCAGGCATCCATTTTTTGACCTCTTGCATGATCTCACGCTCTGATGTGGCAAATACTTCGATCTCCATACTTCCATCTTCATAGGTCTTTAGGATTCGCTGGGTACTGGCAAGTGGTCTGCGGTGGAAGTATTTGGCAATCTCCGGGGATGCTTTTAGAGTCACTTCAAACGGTTCTTTGTCGGGCTCAAACCATGCGTTGATGGCACGTTCCAGTATCCGGTACGTTGAATCATTAGGGATGAAAGTTTCTGGAGTGATTTCAAGATGATCGATCCCTTTGAAATAATAGGTTTTGAGTTTGCTCTCCATGAACTCTTCACCATAAAGATACCAGTACCCTTCAAAGGAGACAATCTTATAGGGATGGACATGACGGAGTTTATTGTTGTAATGAAATCGCACCATCTTGTTCTCCATAATCGCTTGTTCGATGATATGGAAGTGTCCCAGTTTATCAGAGATGTCTTCAATGATGGTTTTTGAATAGATGGGGTTTTTGGTGTTGTTTTGAAGTTTGGAGAAGAGTGATTTGGCTTTGACACCAAACTCACTTCCTATCCCCTCAGCGATATTACCCAGCATCTCCAAGACCAGTGCCTCTTCAGGGGTTCGTTCTTTGGTGAGTGAATGACCCAACTGCATCTTCCACTTGCTCCCCTGTTTCTCTATCGGGAAGCGGATAAGACGCTGATTGAAATCACGCTGGATAGTTTTTGTGGAGACATTGAACTCTGTGGCCAAATCCTGAACTGATAATACCTCTCCCTCATACAAACGTTGAAGTATGATGGTTAAGCGGGTGAGGATTTTATCGTAGTCATGAATTTGTCCCATATCAATCCTTTAAACAGACACTATGTTGTCCAATGAATAGTGCATCATACCAAAATCTAAATTAACACCGTAAAGGATAATGCTATGGAATCGTTGATAATTACAACACTGGCTTTGGTATGGGTGACTCTAAAAGTCAAAGAGATGCACACTCAAATGGGTGTTTATAGCGCTCTTAAAACCCTCACCTTCAAATTCATCGCATAGACAGGAGAAGATTATGATGCAAACCAATCTCTCATCTACAACAGCACGGGCAGAGGCACAACGTTCTCGTCCGACCCATCAAGCCTATGGACTTTCTAAAATGACCTCCTCACTCTATTCCCATCAAGGCGAGCAGGTCTATCTGCTCGATACCTATACCAGAATGGGAAAACGGATCGCTCTGGTCATGGACAGGGATGATGAACAGATGTATGAGGTGTTTTTTGATCAGTTGATGGCGTCGTAATAGTTTAGGGGATTGAGTGGTTTTGAAATACAATACGCTTCTTTATGAAGAGGTGCACGTAGATTATCCTCGTGTTAGAGGGTAAGAGTAATAAAAAGGGGTATAGGTGACACAAGAAGAGATGAAAGAGGAAGAATATTTTGAGGAGCGTGGGGGGAAGATTGTCGGAGAAAATCCACCCCTTTGGATCAAACTGCTTGGGGGGATTTTATACCCGTTGTTTTGGATCCTCGATAAACTCAAAAAATAAAGGCTAAAAACTCTTTATATTGTTTCGAGGCTATCTTGGAGTTGTATCGAATAGCGGTTATGGCTCTTTTGTACTTCGAGTTGCGTGTTGAAGATGACCGAGAGATTGGCACCATTCAATACCTCACTTGTATCTCCCGATGCATGGATACCCCCCTCGTGGAGTAATATGGCATGTTGGATCTCCTCAAATACCTCTTCGATATGATGGGTGACGAGGATCACCGTTGTACCGCTGCGGGCAAGGGAGCGCATCATCTCAATAAAATCAAGCTGTGCTTTGATATCAAGCCCTACTGTTGGCTCATCGAGCAAGATCGCTTTGATCGGATGGACAAGGGCACGTGCGACGATGCATTTGCGCAACTCCCCCGTTGACATCTGATCTACCCGTTTATGCTGTAAGTGCAAAATACCCAATCGTTCCATCGCACGCAAGGCACTTTGGCTTTGTTCGGGAGTATTGTCCAAATGATCAAACAATCCGATGGTTCCGTAAAACCCACTCAACACTGTCTCAAATCCGCTCAAATACCCCGCATCAAAACTAAATCGGCTATGCAGATCGTTTGTAACGACGCCGATTTGTCGACGCAATTGGGATACGACCCAGCGCTCATGCCCCAGTATCTCCCGCTTAAACGGTTCGTTTTTATACGATGGGTAGAGTTCACAGTTGATCAGCTTGATAAGGGTTGATTTTCCTGATCCGTTGGCTCCTAAGATAACGGTGTGTTCCCCTTCTTGGATGTTCAAGGAGATGTTTTTCAAGACATACTCATCTTCATACCGAAGATCGACGTTCTGAAAATCAATGATACTATCCATCACACTCTCCTTTTTTAGGTATTGTACATGATTTTTTATCATCTCATCAATAGTTTCCGATGCTCTATTCACAACGGTGTCAGTGTTGGTGCTGTTTAACATAGAGGTGTCAGGCATACCCCTACTTTTTACCGTTTTATCCTCAACATATACCCTCCATTCTTTTGAAACTCAAATCCGACTTTGACAATCTCACCCCCAAATTTTTCTGCGATTTGATAGGCAAAAGGGCTGAGATTATGGGGTTCATCCACACGGGAGTTTTTATAATCGACCAGTGGAAAAATACGCACCTCGTTAGAGATCCGCAACATCTCAGTGATTGAGGCTTCATGAAACACCAAGTCCAATCTATCATCATAGACAAACAACAGATGCGAACTGAGCAGCAAATCAAAGCTATCATCGGCATACGGCAATTTCGGAAGTTCAGCAAACCAATAGTCCTTTGTATTGTAATCGGCACAAAAGGTTTCTAATGCCCCTACCCTGTGCTCTTTATGTCTCTCTATCGAATGATAAAAGTCAAAATTATTATCCGCCATCCAGCTCGTATCGGCATAGATTTTTTCTATACTTTTCTCACCTTGCACACGCAACGCATCACGATCATAACAGTACAGAATATCGCACCCTGACGCTGCTATCCCTCTGCTCTTCGCTTCGGCTATAAATGAACTCGCTCCGCTTGGGCAGTCCAAAACTCTCATGTTTTTCATCGTCTCGGCATTCAAATCGAAAAATGCCATATACTCCTCAAACGTACGACCCGTAATGAGGAAATCGTCTAATTGTAACGACATAGGTATCCTTATGGTGTGTAATAATAAATGATATGGATTAGGTTAAAAAGAAAGTGTTATGGCAGAAGCCAAAAGAGAGCAACTCGGACAAGAGGGGTATTGTCAATAGTGCGATAATGTATCATCTGCTCTCCTTTGTATAGTTGTGAAAGTGTAGCAAAAAATCGGTTACAAAAGTTTTATCTCAAACAAACACGCATCTGCCAGAGCGTAATGATCAGGAAGCCCTTCGATAGAATCCAGCTTGAAATACCCTAGATATTCGAACCCACATTTTTTATAATGTTCTATCAATCCCATGTTCTCACCGATGGTATCCATCCGAATGTAGCTTTTATCATTTTCTCGCGCATATTGTTCCGCCCACTCGACGATTCGGGTTACGAAATTATTGCCTCTAAAATCGGGATTAGTTGCGATACGGTGGATATAGAGTGCGGGATCGCGGTCACGGTCTCCCCATATCTGCGGATCACTAAACGTCGTCGCCCAGATACACGCTACACCTCCATCAATCATCATCTTCCATTGTCGGCTCTCACGTATCTCTGTCTCTATCAACTCCCGTTTAAACTCCGGCCAATGGACGAAGAATTTGGTCTTTTGGAAATCGGTAGCGATGGCATAGAGTCTGAATATTTCGTCGATGTCGTCGATAGTACTGTTTTGGATAATCATTTTAAAACACCCGAATACAGCTCTTCGAGATACACTTCATAGACCAAATTTTCGATTTGACTACGATACCACTCATACGTTTTAGCATTTTGAACCAATCCACTTATCCCCTCATCATCACGTTTTTCGTAAAACGATTCCTTGCTTTTAATTTTTGAATAAAGCATCTCTTTTGTATAGGTGATATTGTATTTGAGATAGGTCTCTATAAATATTTTTGCATCATAACCATCGATATTTGTAATCGTATAATAAATATCAAATAAATCACGATATTTTTTCCGATTCCAAAATGCCATACTCTTCATATATATGATGGTCTCAAAAGAGGCTATTTTTAGTTTTGTTTCTTTGTACCGACTTGTCGTGCTATCAATCCAAATCTCTTTTTCAAGCACATTAAAAGGGGGCGAAAAAAATTCAACTTTAACCTCATTCAGTATGTATTTGAGATGATAATCATACAAATCACCTCCCTCATTGAGAGCATAATCTACCGCTGTATTGTCATGTCTGATTTTTTCTGCACCGTAGAGATGCATCATCTCCTCTATTTCATCTCTGCATAACTCTAACATCGCGAAATCCAGATCTTCAGACAAACGATGATCGATCAGATACGATAATGCCGTACCCCCTACGAATCGAATATCATGTTTTTCAAAAAGCTCATGTTTAGCAAGAGCATCCAAAACCAGCTTCGTTTTTTCCAACATCTCAGACTCGTTTCTTTAGATACGTTATATGTTTGTTGAACTTTTGCAATAAATCGATATTTTTCTCTTTCAGAATATAAGGCTTTAATCTATAAACACCGAAATAACGTAAAAGCAATACCAGTCTCTCATCACTGTAATGTCCCAACATAATCGTGATAAATGTCGAGACTTCATACACATGCCCATTTTCGACACTGTAAAACAGCTCGTTGCCGAATATCTGTTTATCGAGGGTAATCTGCTTTTGAGACGGCGGTACGATAGGCTTTGTCATATTGTCTTGCGGGGTATTTATATCAGGTTTTGCCCGTTCTCTCGCACTCTCATACTCAAAACCATCCAAAAACTTTTTGTACTCTATACTTTTATTGATGGCGTTTAAAATAGAAAGAAAGTTTTCCAAAGAGATTTTCCCCTCTTGTTCGAAATAACGATAAGTCGCGTATTTCAAACCGACGAAATTGGCAAACTCTTTTTGGGTCAGCCCCAAAGCGATACGCTCATTACGCACCGCCTTATTACTTTGTTTGAGCAAGTCATCGATTTTGAATAAAGATTTCATTTCTTAATTTTACCTGCCAATTATCTATATTTTGTTAATTATATATATTTTTAGGATAAGTTACAAGATATTTACTATTATTTTATTAATTAATATAGTTTAAACATCTAAAACTTGCACAAACCACGTAAATCTCCCGATACACACCACAACTTCACTCTCATCTCTTAGCTCAACATCTACACCGATCATCGCACGCCCTTTTTTATCCAATCCGGCTTTAAATGTCTCTATCTCTTCATCACTCACGGTAGCTATCGCATAGATGGTATCGGTCGTCGGTTTTTTAAATTTGATTTGTGAATCGCGCAATACTGGGATAACTTTGCCGACCAAATCAGGGAAAAGTCTCTGCAACGCCTCACCGCTTGCTGTTTCTGCTAGAGTGAATTGTGCGCTTGCGTGTACGGTAGCGATACGATTTAGGTTATCTGAGCGAAAGATGAGTTTTAAACCTTTTTCGTCTTGTTCTATCCCCACTTTTTCGACAAAGGGGATTTTTAATATATCCATGAAATTCTCTCCTAGCAATAGTCTCATCTATGCTTTAATAAAAGAATCGTCCCGCTCTTTCGGTAAATTTTGACACACAATATTGACATACCAAAGATACGGGATACGAAAATTATTTTAAGATAAACGATGTAAAATGTTTAAAAATATGTTGTTATACGCACAAGGAGAAATAAAATGGCTGCAACACATGAAATTACCTGTATAAACAAAAGTGATCGCCAGAATCCACATGAGAGGATTACTCATATTGGTGGTAAAATTGGAGCCGAGGGCGGCGGACCGTGGAAGATTACTCAAGAGAAAGCGATCGAAGGTATTGAAAATGGGACATGGTCATTTTATGTAACTAAAAATGGGAGCAAGGTTAATGTCATTGTTTCAACAAGTCGATATGGGAATAAATACTTAAAAACAGATGCTGATGGTGAACAGCCAAACAATCTTCTAAGCTTATCGGAATGCTCATAAATATATTTATTCAAAAGTCTATAAAAGTACTTAACAAATCGTCACACACTAATCTACGGCTTTCAGACTAGCGAATTCGAATTTTTACTCTACTTAAAACTCATCAGATTTGAGGTGTCATGTTTTACCTTTTTCTTGATACGTGTGTATTTTTAGATATTTCTACAAAAAAAAATGATCTTCCTTTGATTTATGCTCTAGAAGAGCTAGTAGCATCAGGAGTTATTAAATTGGTAATTCCTTACCTGATCGTTGAAGAATATGAAAGAAACAAGGAAGATGTAGCAAATAAAACGGCTAAAAGATTATCTCAAGAATTTAAACAAGTAAAAGCAGTTGTAAGCGAATTTGCTAATGATAAGCAAGCAGAGATAATTGAAGTTCTAAATGATATTAACGCACGCTTGCCATTATTAACCGATGCTAGCTATGTAACTATTCATAGAATAGACAAACTCATTGAATCAGCAGAAAAAATTACTATAACTGAGCGTTCTAAAATAGCAGCTGTACAGCGTGGTTTAGACAAAAAAGCACCTTTTCACATTAGTAAAAATTCGGTAGCTGATGCTGTAATAATTGAACAGTTTTATGAATTTTCTTTGAGTATAGACAGAGACTCAGAAATCTGCTTCTTCATTACCCATAATCATAATGATTTCTCATCAAAAGACCACCGAAAGCCTCATCCAGATTTTAGTAATATATTTAACGACACAAATGTTTTTTATTTCAATAATCTAGCGTCAGCTATCAATCAAATCGATGAAGACTACTTAGCTGGAATTGAATTTGAGTATGATTATACAGAAGAGACAAGAGGGTTAAGAGAAATCCTTGATGCTATGGATGAACTTGTTGACAAGGTTTGGTACAACAGACATCAAAATCGAATGTGTGGTATTGAAAATGGTCAGATAGAAATCATTCCTGAAGACTCTCAACGTTATGGAAATAACGTTATTCATGAACATATTCTTGCAGGTGCAATGAAGGCAGCACAACGAGTAGAAAATAATTATGATGATGTTGGACCTTGGAGTGATTTTGAGTGGGGAATGATTAATGGGAAGTTGTCAGCTTTACGTTGGGTATTAGGTAGTGAATGGGATATGTTAGATACCTAAATAATCGTAGAGTTAATCAGAGATGCCAATCAAAAATCCGTGATTTTTTAATTGTTAACGTTAAACTAAACCTGAAAAGAGAAAAATGTCACTCAGAAAAAAAAATAACGAAATTAAAAGACTAATTGATGCTTTTAACACTGAAGCAAAAAAATTTCACGATATTACATTTAGTACATATACGATAACACAATCTACTACTAGTAACGTGAAATTTAAAAGTCCTAATCATGCAATTAATCTTTGGCAATATTATGGAAAAATTAATGAAGAGCATACACAAGAAGATTTTATAGAAAATTTGAAAGAAAGTGACCATCAATGGGGAATCCGCGGTGCAAAAATCTCTGCATTTGGCTTAATTGAAGGTGATACATGTAACTTGTTTTTAAAAATGGCAAGAAGAGCCTCTCATCTCTTCAGTAAAAAAGAAGCTGAAATTATTAATTCAAAAGTTGTTAATGAAATACGAGAAAGTGAAACGGATGGAATTTCTAAAACCATAGTAAGTACAAATAGTAATGCATTGGCTATTTGGTTAAATTACCTTTTGTATTATATGTCTATGACCTCACACAAAAAAGAAGGAATTAGAGTTATAGATATTGATCCTTTTGCATTATCATTACTTGCTTTAGAGCAACTACTAATTGAACCAACTATCAAAAAGATTGATAAATCTTTGTCAAAGTTAGAAAACATAAAATTTGATGTAGCATTATCTTTCCCCGGAGAAAAAAGGGATTATGTATCTGAAGTAGCAAATATATTGCGAAAGAATTTAGATAATGATTGTTTATTTTATGACTTCGACTATCAGTCACAACTTGCTCGTCCAAATGTTGATACACTACTACAAAACATTTATAGAAACCATGCCAAGCTAATTGTTGTTTTCCTTTCGAAAGAATATGCACAAAAAGAGTGGTGTGGACTTGAATGGAGAGCCGTAAGAGATATAATTAAATCAAAAGGTGACGAGCAAATTATGTTTGTTAGATTTGATAATGCACCAATTGAAGGTTTGTTTTCTATTGATGGCTATATAGATGCAAATATCTTTGAATCTAAACAAGTTGCTGAATTTATTTTGGAACGAGTAAAATTGCTTGCTTAACTATTCAGCAATTAAAAAATTGTGGTACTAGGCAATACCTATAACTACTCACTTGTTTTAACCCCCATCTTCATCTATAGGTTTTACATCAAGGGTATTTTTATTCCCTCAAAAATTCCAATTCATCCGATGTCATCGTCGGACTAAATTCCGTAATCTCATACTTAGCTACACCGTGCCGATAAAACGGATCAAGGGTGATAATCGTTTCGATATCTTCTCGCGAGACACCACGTGCCAAAATCATCCCTCCCGTGCGAGGCACTTTACGCCCCGATGCTAGAAAATGACCTAAATCGTACTGTTCTTTGAGATATACGACATGCTCTTCCAACAGGACGTCAACCTCTTCGAGCGGTTTGATATAGGTAAGTGAGATAATAAACATTTTGACTCCATTTGATTTTACACATGTTGCATAGCACTATTCAACCGTCGAAACCCTTCATCCATTTCACTTTTGCTAATCGTGAGCGGAGGGACGAAGCGTAATGTATTTCTACCCGATTTGATAACTAAAACACCTATCTCAAACGCCGAATCGATAATTTTCGAGAGAACTTCACTGTCGATGACACGTAGCCCCTGCATCATCCCGATTCCAACTCGCTCAGTAAAAATATCAGGATAGTGTAAAGCAAAAGACTCTAATGAGGTTTCAAAATAGTTTTGATGTTCCATCATCTCACCGCTTTTGTTATAGGTTTCCAAGATATCGAGGACTTCGTTCGCCGCAACGGTGGAGAGATAGTTTCCACCGAATGTCGAACCGTGATCACCGTAGGAGAAGATCTCTTTCAATCGTGTCATGACGACACCGATAGGAACCCCTCCCCCTAACCCTTTTGCCAACGTTATCACATCAGGAGTAATCCCGTAAACATGCGATGCCAAAAAACTACCGCAACGGTATATTCCCGTCTGCACTTCATCGACGATCAGCAGTATATCTTTCGATTTTAGCAATGCTGAGAGATTTTGAACTTTTTGTTTATCGAGCGGTTGCACGCCCCCTTCACCCTGTACGAGTTCGATCATGACGGCTACCGTAGTCTCATCGATGAGAGATTCGATCTCCTCAACGTTTGCTGCATACACAAATCCATCGGGATAAGGACCGAAATAATTATGCTTTGCCACTTGCCCTGTCGCTTTTAACGCCGTGATTGTCCGTCCGTGAAAAGAGTTTTCCAAGGTGATGATTTTATACCGTTTTGCTCTACCTTCAACCTCTCCGTATTTGCGGGCTATTTTGATCGCCCCTTCATTGACTTCCGTACCGCTATTGCCGAAAAAGCATCTCATATCGTATTCACTCAGCTCGACGATTCGTCTTGCACATTCTTCCTGAGGTGCAATGCGATAGAGGTTTGAGACATGGATAATCTTAGCCGCTTGATCACTGATAGCACGAGCTAAGCGATGGTTTCCATGTCCTACACTGCAAACGGCGACTCCTGCGGCAAAATCGATGTACTCTTTCCCATCAATATCCCATAAAGTGGCATTATCACCTCTCTCAAAGCTCACCTCTTGACGGTTATAGGTAGACAATAGATATTTTTGTTTCATTTTATTCCCATGTTTGATAAGATAGATGTTCATAACTATCATACAGATAGCGATTTTCCAATGATGTTCTAAATGCATTTCCTAAACTATCGGCTTGCAATGCTTTTTCAAGCAAAATAGGATTACTCGTGGGATCGATCATTAGCTGGTTCAGTGCACTGATCGTAAGATCAGGAAAACGACGTTTTTTCAACACAACCATATCATCTTGGTTGAGAGTCCCCTCTTTCAACACCCGCCCATACCATCCGCTCAATCCACTCTTATAGATAATTTTTGCCATAGCATTCACACCCGTATTAGTCGAAAGTTTTCTGCACGGCTGTCTGGGTTGAGAAACTTCGATAATCGCATCACCGATCCCCAATACATCTCCGATACATACGTTCTCTTCATTCATATGTGAGACAAGCAAATTTTCTCCATAATAGGCTAAACCGTCAAACTCAAAGTTGTAGTTATAAAGGGCATTGATTCTATTGTAAGAGATGGATGAAAAAAAGAGTACTGCTTTATTCTCACCGCCATGATGTTCGGTATCGCCCTGCTCATCACCGATAAATCCCATTTTACTCAAATAAGCATCTAAAACCGGATATTTTTTGATAGCGGATAAAAACTCTATTTCCGATGTACCTACGTGTTCGGTCACGACTTTTCCGATTTTGATACTTTTAATCTTTCCGAAATATGTATCCATATATATACCTTTCAAGATCAATTTTCGGTGAATTTTAGTTCAATAGCTCATTAAAAACAATCCAAATCTTGCTCTAATACCGGAGCAAATCAGCAAGATTTGGATTGCAACCGATATTCGTAATCGCTAAACTTTTACGAACTATCCAACAAGGGGAGACCATGAGTTTTATACACGAAGAGGATTTATCGGTTGCAGATACAGAAGTGTTCGCCATTATACAAAATGAGTTTGAGCGACAATCAACCCATTTGGAAATGATCGCCAGTGAGAACTTTACCTCTCCTGCCGTTATGGAGGCGATGGGGAGTATTTTTACCAACAAATACGCTGAGGGATATCCGAATAAACGATACTACGGCGGATGTCAATTTGCCGATCAGGTAGAGCAACTGGCGAAAGACCGACTTTGCAAGATTTTCGGATGTCACTACGCAAACGTACAGCCCCATTCAGGAAGTCAAGCCAATGGAGCGGTTTATGCCGCGTTATTGCAAGCTGGCGATAAGATATTAGGGATGGATTTACGCCACGGAGGACATCTGACGCACGGTGCAAAACCCAATTTTTCAGGAAAAAACTACCACTCTTTTACGTATGGTGTGGAAGCAGATGGAAGAATGGATTATGAAAAGATAGCTCAGATCGCGGAAATTGTAAAACCTAAAATCATCGTATGCGGTGCAAGTGCCTATACGCGGGAAATCGATTTTAAAAAGTTCCGAACCATAGCGGAGCGTGTTGGTGCGATACTCTTTGCCGATATCGCCCATATTGCGGGATTGGTCGCGGCGGGTGAGCATATGAGCCCGTTTCCATACGCCGATGTCGTCACTTCTACGACCCATAAAACACTCAGAGGTCCTCGCGGCGGGGTGATTATGACAAACAACGAAGAGATAGCCAAAAAAATCGACAGTGCTATTTTCCCCGGGATACAAGGTGGTCCGTTAGTGCATGTCATCGCCGCAAAAGCGGTGGCGTTCGGAGAGGTTTTGCACCCCTCGTGGAAAGAGTATGCCCAAGCGGTTAAAAGCAACGCAAAACTTTTAGGGGAGATTATGAACCAAAGAGGGTATCAGCTCATCAGCGGAGGAACCGATAACCATATGGTTCTCGTATCGTTGATAGAGAGAAATTTCTCAGGTGAAGAGGCGAGTGTGGCGTTGGAAAATGCCGGTATCACCGTCAATAAAAATTCGATCCCCTCCGATCCCCGCCCTGCTTCGTCTACCTCAGGTATACGCTTAGGAAGTGCCGCATTAACGACACTAGGAATGAAAGAAAAAGAGTTTACCCTTATCGCGCATAGAATCTGCGATGTTTTAGATGACATACAAAACATCCCTCTTCAAATGCAGATTAAAGCGGAGCTCGAAACTCTTTTGAAGGGTTTTAGAGTCTATAATTATGCAACCTATTAAAGGTGATCGTATGCAAGATATCGAGATATTAAATCAGAATTATCAGCTTATTGCCAAAGCCATTACCTATATCGACACCCATTTCAAAGATCAGCCCTCCATAGATGAGATAGCTCGAAACATAGGGATGAGCAAATACCATTTTATGCGGGTGTTTAAAGAGTATGTCGGAGTAACGCCTAAACAGTTTCTCCACTCCGTAACGCTGAACTACGCCAAAGAGCATATCAAAGAGTCCAAATCTCTGCTAGACAGCACTCTGGACATCGGTTTATCCAGTTCCAGCAGACTTCATGAGCTGTTTGTCAATCTCATCGGGGTTACCCCAAAAGAGTGGAGAGAAAAAGGAAAAGACGTCACCATCACCTACGGTTTCGGGCTCACCCCCTTCGGCGAAGCACTGATCGCCTACACTGATAAAGGGGTCTGTTATTTAGGGTTTATCGATAAAAACAAAGAGGCTATTTTTACACGATTTAGTGAACTGTGGGAAAATGCAAATTTGCAACACGATGATGAAAAAGCGCAAACCTACTTGGAAAATATTTTCATCAAAAACAAAAAATACAACCTGATGGTCAAAGGGACAAACCTCCAAATCAATGTGTGGAAAGCCCTCATCAATCTCCCAGATGGTGCAGTAACAACCTATCAAGATATCGCAAATACTATCGATAATCCCAAAGCGGTGCGTGCAGTAGCCAGTGCAATCGGTGAAAACCATATCGGCTATCTCATCCCCTGTCACCGCGTCATCGCCAAAAGCGGTGCTATGAGCGGATATCGCTGGGGGATTGAGCGCAAAAAGATCCTCATCGCCTATGAGTCTGTCTCTAAAGAGACCCCTATCACGTACCAAACGGCAACACTAGAGGATATTCCGAGCCTTTGTCATCTGTTAAATCAGCTCTTCTCCCAAGAAGCCGAATTCACCCCCGATAGTGCAAATCAGACGAAGGCGTTGAAAAAAATCATCGACGATGAAAATATCGGTGAGATATACGTTGCATCCAAAGAGGGCGAGATTGTGGGGATGGTGAATCTGCTCTACACCGTTTCAACGGCATTGGGAGGAAGAGTCGCCATTCTCGAAGATATGGTTATCGATGAGAATCACAGAGGAGAGGATATCGGCTCGTCTTTACTTGAATACGTTCTTACGATCAGCAAAGAAAAAGGGATTCAACGTCTTACCCTCCTCACCGACGGAGACAATATCGCCGCGCACCGCTTTTACGAGGGCATGGGGTTTGAAAAGTCCTCCATGATTCCGTTACGAATTCAACTCTAACCTAAACAACACAGGAGTGTATTATGACTATTTGGCAACATGTACCGTTTGAAAACGAAGCGGCAATCGGCGAGTGGGCACGTATGCGCGGAATCACTTACCGCATTATCCGATGTTGGGAAAACGAACCCTTGGATGCGGATGATTTACTGGTGGTATTGGGCGGATCGATGAGTGCGTATGATGATATAGGTTTTATTAAAAACGAAATCGAATTTTTACGTAAACGGATTGAGACAGGAGGCAAAATTTTCGGTATCTGTCTGGGCACGCAATTGTTGGCAAGCGCGATGGGCTCACGGGTCTATTCCTCCGGAACACGCGAAGCAGGATGGAGAAATATCGACCTCATGCCTCATCCACTCACCGATTCGTTAGATAAAACCCAATGCGTCTTTCATTGGCATGGGGATACGTTTGATCTACCAAATGATACCGTCCGTATCGCACGTAACGATGCTTTTGAGAATCAGACGTTTGCCACGGTGGATGGACGGATCATCGCTACTCAATTTCATTTTGAGACGACGGCGGAGAGTATGGGGAAACTTTTAGATGCCGATGGTGAGTATCTATGTTGTGACTCTGCATTTGTAAGTGATCCCCAGACAATACGCCAAGGGGTATCCAATATCCCTAAAAGCAATCAAGCCTTATTCACCCTTTTGGATTCGTGGGTAAAAAGCTAAAATCATACCCTCAATTCATAAAACTCAGCCGAATAGACCATTTTTAAATCATTCGACGAGAGTTCTATCTCCAGCCCTCTTCGTCCTGATCATCGTGAAATTTACTGCCGATGCAGGATCGTGGGTATAGGAATGAAGCGTGTAGGGTATTTTTGCTTTTTTAGTGATATTAACGGCGGGGGTTATATAGGTCTCATCCTCTTATTCATACACCTGTAAAATGATCTCCGCCCCTTTTTCACGGATTGGGACTAAGCTCTGATAGGCGGAAGAGTGATACCATTCTTTAGCTTTTTCGACGGAATCAAATTCAATAGCTACTACATCAGGATAATCCGTAGTGCCCACAAGAGATTTGATACATGACCCCCTCAACAGAACTTTTCCCCATAAGGTTCGAGAGTGAACTGCACTTGGCTTTTATAGTCATTCCACTTTTCCTGATCGGTGATACGGATTTGCCCGATAACATATACACTCATATTTATTATCCTCTTATCAACAGAGCCATTTCGCACTTCTATGTTTTTGATAAGAGTATCGTACCGCTCTTTCGGTAAATTTTACCCTCCACATTTATCTGCCGAAAATCAAGCTCTATTTTGCAAAAGAGTATTCAGATCGACGATGACCGACGTACCGTCAAATTTTCCGAAATCAGGTTCGGAAGTAATAAGAGGCAAAGAGATAAAAAGTAAAAAAATGAATCTCATACAAAACATTCCTTTTACGATATTTTTTTCCCAATAATATAAACATGGTTTAATGGAAATTGATCCAGCTCAAGATGTTTACATTCAACATTATTAGCTGACAATATGCGCAAATTTGCTGTAATTCCTAAAGAACTATAATAAAATGTATCATTCAACCATTGATCTGTATGTTCTCCGATAGCATCACCGATCGTATAAATCATAATGCCGTCTTTTGATAACATATTACATAGTTTTGATAATACATTTTCATGTTGCACTAACGGTAGATGAAAAATACTATCCCATGCAAGTATTAAATCAAATTTCTTATCACTCTTCCACATACATATATCAGCAAGAATAAACTCTATATCTGGATGATTTTCAGAAGCTAATTTAATCATCCTTTCGGAGACGTCAATTCCTGTTGCAGCGAATTCTTTCTCTTGCAATAAACGAATAAATCTACCGCCTGCTCCGCATCCCACATCAAGAGCTCTATCATGATTTGTACAAAAGCTTAATGCTTTCAAAAGCTGATTTATTCCATATGTAGAAGATTGATGGGTTTCATTCCACATGTCAGCAATTTTGTCATACTTCTTTCCTATTTCAATTGATTCCATAAAAACCCCTCATAATCGGTATGATTTAGCAATACTATTTTACCTTCCCATTGCACGTTCTCCTCTGAGTGTCATTACCGCACTTATCACATGTGCTATCACCTTACCGTCTTCACGTGTAATATCACATTCATAATGCGTAAGTGTATTTCCACTTTGAATAGGTCGAGCTGAAGCAGTCAATACTGCATCCCAACTCGGTCTAAAAAAATTAATTTTTAAATCAATGCTTGCGAAGGTTTCATCTTCTTGCATTAAAGTCGAATGTGCGGTGCCGATAGCAGCATCTGCTAATTCACACAATAATCCTCCGTGTATTGTCCCTTGCTGATTTCCATGTAGAGGTGGTGTAGCATCTATCGCAACTTTTGCTGTTCCAAGCCCTACTTCAACAATACGCAATTTTAGCGTTTGAGATATTGCTGTCGGGTAATTCATATGAGTAGTCTCATGAGTGGATAATGTTCCATCTAAAGATTTCTTCAAATACTCGAGTACAGACAATTGTGTGTTCATTCTAGTCTCCGTTTTTTGAAGAATTTTACAATGATCTGATTGGTAGTTATTTGTCTGAAAGGTTCTTTAATTTGACTGATTGGATAGGTGAAGAACCAAATTGCTCTCTAAATGATCTAGAAAAATGTGCATGACTTTTAAACCCGCTTACAAAAGCAGCTTGTCCTATAGCATAACCCATTTGTTCAATCAAATATTTAGCGTGTATAAGTCTTTTTTCCAACAGCCATTTCATAGGGGAGGAGCCAAAGGTTCTTTTGAATTCCGACTTAAACGCCGAAATACTTCTCCCACTCAATTTTGCGAATTCATTAATTGAGAGATTTTGATCAAAATGTTCTTCCATAAAAGCTTTTAAATCATTTTTTCCGAGTAAAGAGGACATAAAATACTGCATAAAGCTTTCACCGTATGGACTGTCTAGCAACAATAACATCATCTCTTTGAGTTTCAATTCTAAAATTTCGTCAGCATAATCAGTTTTATGATCTATAAAAAGCTTTATTGAATCAGCACATAATTTTATTAAAGGAGTAGCCTGAATTTTAAACATAGCAGAAGAAGAAAACTTTTTCGTATTATAATTTTTATAGGGTAATTGAGTAAAAAGTTTTGCTGTACGATGATCGTCAAACATTATTACTAGAGAAGTATAGTCATTCTCACTTATTATTTCACTATTAACATACTGCCCTTTAGCTAAAAAAAATGCTTCCCCTTTTGTAACAATAAAATCACCGGATTGAGTCATGATTTTTTTTTGACCACTATAAACAATACTTAAAATGTTATGATTAATAAATAATGGCAGTTCTTCACCAAAAGATTGTGAACAATATTTTGCATAAATAGCTGACGGGGTCTGAACTAATTTGGCTTGATCATAGTCAGCTAAAAGAATTGCATTATTCATTATAAAATTCCCAATCCTTTTTATTCTATACTATTGAAATCCGGAAAATGCCCGACCATTTCACCGTAATTTTTACGGGTTTTAAGTGCTTCTATCACAACTGGGAGAGGCTGAGAATACCGCTCACTCAAATCGTATTCATTCTCCCCTAATTCAAATGCCAGTTTTTCATGCGGCGGGTTAAACTGCGCATCTACTCCCTCTTTGTTTCCGCGCGTATCGACTCGATACCAGCCGAACGCTTTGAGATACACGGCATTCAGCCCGTGCAGACAATAAATACCCTCGACATATTCCGAACAACTCAGCCGTTGATAGCATAGTGCCGTCGGAATACCGTTAGCGCGCAATAATGCAGCCAATAGGTGACTTTTAGCATAGCACCACCCTTGTCCTTGTTCGAGCACTTCACTGGCGCGTAGGGTTGTAATACCCTTTCCCGCATCACCCGTATGACGTATTTCATCACGGACGAACTCAAAGCACTGTTTGGCGATTTCAGTGTCATTCTTGCACCCTTTGGCCAATTCACGTGCTTTTTCGGATACTTTTGGATGTGTGAAATCGATGATGTCAGTGGACGCTAAATACTCTTCCATTTCACAAAACCCTCTTTAACTTTCGTCCGCCGGAAATTTCAAAACCTTCTCGCTCATAAAATGCCAATGTCGCATCGAACTGAGGTAATGGAGGAGTCGTCACTTCGAGACGTTTCCAGCCTCTCTTATCACTGAAATCTTTTACCGCTTGAATCAACATATTTCCGATACCTTGTGAACGATACGATGGACGAACATACAACTCTGCCATCGTTCCGAAAGCCCCTTCTGCATAAAGGGCAAATCCCTCATACACAGTAACAAACCCGATCAATTCGCCATTTTCATTGTCTTGAGCAACAAATACGAAGTTTTTTTCCTGTTCGATAAACTCTGCCAAACGCATTTTCGTCTCTTCATGATCAAAATGGAATGCATCAATTCCGATTCGATCCATAATCTCTTGTAAAAGTTCGCCGACTAAGATCGCTATAGCATCCGATTGATCTTTTATAGCTCGACCAATAATAGTTTTTTGCATTATACATCCGCTTGTTTCTGAAATTGTTGCATCAACTGAATCGTTGCATTATCCACAGAGCCGTTTCGCTCTTCTATGTGTTTGATAAGTGTATCGTACCGCTCTTTCGGTAAATTTTGACCCGCTTTGACTTTGAGGGTCATTACGTTCGGTACGATTTTATAGACCCCCGTTAGCTCCATCATTTTGGTATAAATTGGGTTCGCCGTATCGATGGGGTCGTATTTTCCCTCAGGTTGCATTTTCTCCATCAGAGCAGTCAACCCGAACGCTTTTTCTCGCTCATCTCTTACCCGTATCGCTTCACCGCTGATATGCACCGAGGTAAAAAACTGTGTCGCGGGATATGCCGCACTGGTATCGCTAAAATACGACGGGATATAGGCATAAGGCTTCACGACCAAAAACGCCACCTTCGCACTCTCCCCTATCGCCTCGACTTTTCGCCCTTCAATGCTTCCGTGAAAGTACACCGCCCCCTCGCGATACGCGAAATTAACCGCAACGCCGTAGGGTTCATCACGGCTCATAAGCGACAATACCCCGTACTCACATTCGCTTAATACCGATTCGATGGCTTGCGGGTCGGTAACTTCAAATTCTGCACGTCTCATAAATAACCTTTTATGTCGTCTGATAATAATCGTTTATATCGATTTTCATCATTGCCCTTGCCCATACAAATTTATTTTTTATATCAGTGTATTCGTCACCATCAGATTTGATATTCGCTACACCGTTTATATTAAAACCTGCACCAGCCCCATGTAACCCTTCTACATCCCGACTTCCTACGGTCACAAGTACCTTATTGTTATTGTTAAGAATAGCCTCCATTGTATTCATGCCAGCGACTGGAATTATTAAATAGTCGTCTTTGAGTTCCACGTAAGAATTCCATGTATTTACAGCATGAGGAAAATCCTTCCCTTGTGCAATAATTGTCACTATTCCTTCATTTTGAAATACGCGTTTTAGTTTTTCAGATAACATGAAGAAACTCCCTTAAAAAATTTATGATACTATACCGCCAATCTGCACTCTTAACAAGTGACAAAATATTTAATATTTATGAGGTCAGTTTATGTATATCCTCGACGCAAATTCGGATATTCCTTTACACATCCAACTCTACGAAGCACTCAAACACGATATCACAACTACTCTTGCCATCGGGAGCAAACTCCCCTCAATCCGCAAAATATCACAAGAGTACAAAATCAGCAAAAATACTGTCGAATCCGCCTATAATCAACTCTATGCGGAGGGCTACATCGAGAGCCGTCCCAAGAGTGGTTATTACGTCTCAGAAGCAAACTATCAACCGTTTATACTTCCTGAACCGATTGCTATCAACAATAATCCAACTGCATCCTATCTCTACGATTTTTTCCCTGCACGACAAGCAAAAGCATCCTTTCCACTAAAGCTATGGAAACAGCTATTGAGTAAAGCTGTCGATGAAACACTCGACCTGGGAGGATATCCTGATGGACAAGGAGAATACGGCCTTAGAGTTGAGATCGCCCGTTATCTCACACTCTCACGCGGTGTTGTCTGTGACGCTTCTCGAATAGTGATCGGTGGAGCATTCATTGATTCTATAAATATCCTCGCCGATCTTCTTCGAGACACTCATCCGAGTTTCGCTATCGAAGATCCTGGATATGCCGTTCCCCGTACTGTATTTGAACGATTCGGCTATGACGTTTCTCCTATAGCAGTGGATGAAAACGGATTGTGTATCGATGATCTAATTCGTTCTCAGGCGAATGCAGTCTATATCACCCCATCGCACCAATACCCTACCGGTGCCGCGATGCCTATCACCAATCGTCTAAAACTACTCACATGGGCAAAAGAGAACGACAGCTATATCATCGAAGACGACTACGACAGCGAACTCACCTACCGCTCCCGCCCTATCCCCTCACTTCAAGGACTCGACACTGATGATCGAGTGATCTACATCGGGACGTTTTCAAAAGCCCTCTCCCCTGCTCTACGCGTCGGCTATATAGTCCTTCCTCATCGATTAATAGACCAATACAAAGCTTTTCACGGCCATTTTTCCCGTGTCAGCCTCACAACACAAAAGACATTAGAACTGTTTTTAAAAGAGGGTCATTGGGAACGGCATCTGAGAAAGATACGCAATCTAAACCGTAAAAAGCACGACCTTATGAAACACGCTCTCATCAAATATTTGGGAGATCAGATAGAGATTATCAGCGAAGGGGGAGGTCTTTGTATCAATATCCGTCCGACAATTCCGATAGATTTAAACCTCTTGCGCCAACAAGCTGAAAATTCGGGACTCAAACTCTATTATACAAACGATTGCTCCTTGATCGGATGGGAGGCAATACGGATGGGATTCGGCGGATTCGAGATGGAGGAGATCGAACCAGCGATTAGAGCATTTGCGGAGATACTTTTAAGAAAAACAGCGTAAAATGTTTAAAAATATGTCTATTTGTAAGATTCTGATTAGATGTTTCTGATAGAAAGTATTATAATCTCTAAATATCTATTGGATTTCTGGCAATAGGGTATAAACAGTTATATTTTTAATATAGATTAGGAGGGATTTGATGGGAAATGGAAAAACATTGCATGGTAACTCTAAAGCAATACGTAATGTTGAAAAAATCAAACCCACCATTTCAAAAGAAGTAAAACAACTTTTAAAAAATCATCCTAAAGAAGACCTTATTAGACAAGCTATTACATGGTTAGGCTATAAAAAAGTCACTATTAAAGAATACAACTACTTAATGGACAAGATGCTTGGTCCAGACAAACGAACATAACAAATCACAAGAGACCAATCAAAAACCTGCAAGCGGCTTTTTGATTGGTCATTTTAAACGCTAGAAAGAATATAGTATCAATGATAAGCTTACTAAAAAAATAAAGGTGAATAATGTCCTATAATAAAAACTTTAATAAATGTGAAATGGCAGAGTATCTCATTACAAATGTGAAGAGTTATGTAACCAATGGAACTAAAGTTATTATGAGAGAGTTCATATCAAAATTTAAATATCCTGATTTTAATACAGTACTTGATGTAGATAGGTTCATTACTTCTGATAATAGATTCAATGTTACAATAAACGGGGTCACGTATAATAATGTATTACCATATTACACAATATTTATAGAGCATAAAGGTGGATTTCCAGGAGATGGTTTTTTCGATGCATTTATGACGCAAAATCGTATAATTTATAATCAAATCGCATCAGGATCTGAATCAAATGACCTCACTAATCAACAAATGCAGAATATCGTAGATATCGCAAAAAATGCCTTAGAGCAGCATGTTAGTTCAAACTTTCCAACGAATAATGAAATTAATATATTTATAACTACTGAGATGATTTATCAAGGTAAATGCAATAGTTTAAAATAGAAAATAAGGGTACTGTCTATTACGCTTAAGAATAATGCGCCGCCGCTTTCACCACTTTCCCATTCTTATCGAAAAAGAAAACCTCTACCGCCTTTTTATCCAGCACCGACGTATATGTGAGGGCAATAGAGTCCGCCCCGACAAATACACTACCCAGTACGAAATGCAAATCGCTAAATTTCTCCAATGCCGCCGCCCAATAAGCACCTACCGCTTCTTTACCTCTGAGCGTCCCACCCGATTCAGGACTGAATGCGATGATAAACGGCGAACTCATCTCGAGATCATCACTGTAATGCGATAAAACCGCTTCCAAATCGTGGCTGTTCCACGCCTCGACCCACTCATGGGCGAAGCGCTCTGCAAATACTGTATCAATCATTTATTTTCCCCTCACCGCTCTAACTCTCAAACGGACATAGTCAACATGCCACCCTTTGTGTTCATCATACAACTTCGATTTCGTAATCCTACTAACCTCTTCTTTAAACACACTAAACTCTTCACGACTCAAATGAGCCGTTACCCCATTGGCAAAAAGATCAAGCCAGTTGGTAATATCATCTACTGGGGTCGGTCGAGGGATTAATTCGATGTATTCTACTCTAAAACCGCACGACTCCAAGAGGGTACGATACTCTTCAACACTCGGAAAGTACCAAGGGTCTTCAAACGCTCCAAATTCAGGATGATTTTTAAACACCTCTTTCATTGCATCGACGGCTGTTTTACAATTACCTTCCCCTCCAAACTCTGCGACAAATCTTCCATTAGGCTTTAAAGCCTGATAAATATTTTTAACGGCAGTTTCACTCTCTTTTACCCAGTGTAGCACCGCATTGGAAAAGACCGCATCAAATCGGTTTTTAAACTCCAACTCTGTCGCGCTCATTACCGTTGCATCGATCCCTCTGGCACGTGCATTTTTGACCATCTCATGACTCAAATCGACTCCCGTTACTTTCGCACCGCTCTTTTGGATTTCAAGTGCCAACGTCCCCTCACCGCATCCCAAATCCAATATTTCCTCCCCCTCTATCGGAGCGAGTAAGTCAACGACGGGCAATGCCAAGTTTGATACGAATGACGCATGTTTATTGTATTCCTGCGCATTCCAACTGTTTTCATTCCGCTTCATCATCCCCTCATATATCCCAAGCACTTCGTCACTGCTGATTTCACCGCCTCGTTTTTGCGAAATACGTTTTACCTCGTCGGCAAGCTTCGTCTGGATATCGTTTGGGACTTCGATGCCGTAAATCTCTTTTAACACATACGCCACGCCCCCTTTGCCCGATTGGGAGTTGATGCGGATAGAGTCTTTATACTCTCTGCCGATGTCACGAGGGTCGATCGCCAAATACGGCACTTCCCATTTGAGGTTGTTGTGCTCTCTGTGATGTTCCATCCCTTTTTTGATCGCGTCTTGATGAGTACCTGAAAACGCCGTGTAGATCATAGATCCTACATACGGATGACGTTCGGCGACGCTCATCCCTGTGATGCTCGTGATACGGCTCAATATCGCATCGACTTTGTCTACTCTCAAACACGGATCGATACCTTGGGAAAAGTAGTTGAATGCCAATGTTATTAAATCGACATTCCCTGCTCTCTCCCCGTTTCCAAGAATCGTCCCCTCAACTCTTTGTGCCCCTGCCAATACCGCCAACTCCGCACTCGCGACCGCGCATCCTCGGTCATTGTGAGGATGGACGCTGATGATGACACTCTCTCGGTTTTTTATGTGTTTAGCCATCCACTCGATACGATCGGCGTAGACATTGGGGGAACACGCTTCCAACGTGTTCGGAAGATTCAAGATCATCGGATGTACCTGTGTCGGTTCCCACGCTGTAATAACCGCATTGGAGATATCGCGGGCGAAATCCAACTCGGTTTGTGAAAAGCTCTCCGGCGAATACTCAAACACCACCTCTCCGCCAAAGCTCTGTGCTTCGCGTTTAATACACTCTACCCCCTGCAATGCCAACTCTATGATCTGCTCACGACTGCGACGAAAGACGACACTGCGTTGATTGGTGGCGGTCGGATTGTACAAGTGCATCGTGATCCGCTTGGCTCCATTCAATGCTTCAAAACTGCGGACAATATGACGCTCTATCGAGGGGACAAGCACTCCGATGGTAACATCCTCAGGGATTAATCTCTCTTCGATCAAACGACGGCAAAAATCAAACTCCGTCTGTGACGCGCTGGGATAGGCTACTTCTATCTCTTTGAATCCGAACTCAACCAACGCTTTAAAATAGGCGACCTTTTGCTCTATACCCATAGGGTTGGCTAAGGCTTGATTACCGTCGCGTAAATCGGTACTGACCCATCGCGGGGCAACTGTGGCAGATTTATCCGCCCATTCTCGTTTATCCAATGTGACCGTTGGATACAGTGTATATTTTGTATGCGTGTGCATAGAGATATCCTCATATAGTTAACAATGAAAAAATGCTGACATACGGACGCACTGCGCCCGATATAGCAAAACTAAAAATTAAAAAAAGAAATTGAAAAAGAGGAAATTACAGGAGTGGCAGCAGGAGGAGAGAGAAGCTCGCGATACGGTTGTCCGTAATGGGTTGTGAAATAGGCATAGTATGACTTTTCATAGTCTCTCCTTTGTATGTGTTGATGAAATTGTATCGGTAAATAATTGAGAATGCAACCCTGTTGTATTCGGATTGATCTTTTTTTTAATGGATATCAAAATATTTGCCGATATATCCCTAACTCCAAAAGGAGGATAAATCATGGATCCAATCAATTCACAAGGTGGAATGGGACCGCAGATGTACGCTTTGAAAAAAGCGATCGATTCGCAAGATCAAGGGATTATGAAATTGCTTGAGAGTGTCCCTGTTCCTCAAGATTCCAATGCATCACTAGCTGCCGAGCTGACCGGTCTGGGTCAGAATCTCGACATCAAGGCTTGATTTTAGCATTCAGCTAAGCTCAAGCAATCTTGATGCTATACTGATTGCATGAAAGAAATTTACGATAACACCCATTTTAGAATCTCTCACAACGGCGAAGAGATCGATTTTACGATTGATACCCTACCCACTTACGCACCCTTCGATGCACCCTTTGCCATTCTCACCGCATGGAATCCAAATAATCAACCACTTAGTCTTGAGGAAAACACCGCTCGCAATGAAGCGCTCTTTGAGAAGCTTTTAGAATACGGCTATCCGTTTAATGAAGCGTTGGGATATTTGAATGATCACAGCGAAGAGAGCTATTGTATTTATGATATTACGTTTGAAAAGGCGATTGAATTGGCTAAATCTTTTGAGCAATACGCCATTTTCTATCGCGGAAACAATGCTGTCGGTTACTATGAAGTAGAGACATCCCATATAGTAACCGAAAGATCTTTGAGCTAAACGAACGATTCTAGACACCAGGCAATAGATGCATGAAACTCTATATATCTTTAGTGACTTCTAGATTAAATTTTCGACCAATAGAAATAATTGTTTCAACAAGAATAAAATCATTAAACTCTTTTTTATTTAAAGGTCATAATCCCATACCCTTTGTTCTGATATCCGATAGTGTCGATAAAGCTGTCTTTTGAAAGCCGGATATAGGGAAGAACCTCTTTTGTGTCAACATCATTTGCCTTTAAAGACATGTTACACACGACAATTTCCACCTTCTTATCTTCTGAAAGGCGTTTCATCGTCTCCTGCGCTTTTTGAATGTATTGAATCTCTTCGTTAGCGACAAACTCATCATAATTTCCTAAAACTATCGGAAAACATCCGCCATGTACGGTAATAGCAAAAGTTGCCTTATCCCCTTGCTCTTCAATAAGCTGCAGAGTTTTTTCAATCAATGAGATGCGGCTATGGATATAACGGGCATCATCAGAACTGCAATCGAATACAGCCTTGTATTCTTGAGCGTTTAAAACGGCCGCTGATACACACCATAACAAGGCTAGATATTTCAACATATTTATTCCCCCAATGCAAAAACATTGGAGAGGGTATTGATGTAGTTGAAATAACCGGTAATCGCTACTGCTTCGAATATTTGAACATCGGTGTATCCAAGCGCTTTAAGTCCATCGATCTCTTCTTTGAGAATTTTATAGTTCTCTTTTTTCGATGCTTTGATACAGAAATTAAGCAGTGCTTTTTCGGCATTGCTCGTCGTGATGGACTCTACTCCCTCTAACACCTCTTCGATCCGCTGTTCGGAGAGTCCGAGCATTTTAGCGATCCCTTTATGGACGTCGACACACATTTTACAGCCGTTTTCTTTTGAGATCAAAAGAGCAATTGACTCTTTCGTATCATAAGAGAGATGTGTTTCATTCAGTAAAAAACGCTGTACCATCCCATCCGTAGCCAAATAGATATTTTCATCCAAGGCCAACAGTTTGAAAATCTCACCGAGTTTACCCGTTTTTTCTAATATCGGGCGTGCTTTCTCTTGGATAGTAGGAGACATCTCCTCAAATTCGGGTAATGCTATATGGGCCATTGTTTTCCTTTTTATGTGATTGAATACTACGGTGCAACCCAGAAAAATACACCAAGAACGACGATGAGCATCTGCAATGACATGATCGCCGTTGTGCCGACAATATTGCCTAATTGGCAACTTGTACACTGTTTATAGATTCTAGACTCATAAAAAGCATAGAAAAAATAAGCAATCATCAAAAGCGGTACGAGTAAAAGGAGATAAAAATCGATTTGATAGAGGATTTGGCGCAACTCGTCTGAAATAAAAAACGGAATAATAAAACTCACGGTAATGATGCTCATCACATATTTAGCCCCGCGTTTGAAATAATCGCGAACAAATACCATTGGGCAGGCACTGCCGTTAGCTACAAGACCGAATTCAAGATGATCGTTAATGCGTTGTTTCATCTCTTTATCAACGCGATCGACAAAAGTACTTCCGAAACAATAATCAAGATGGTGTTGAAAAACACGTGCCGAATCGCCGCAGAGATCTTTGTATTGCGGCTCACCTTTTTCATTTTCAAAAACAACCGTTACCTTTTCAAATCGATCAACATCGACGCTTATCCCATCATAATAAAGACTTCGTTCCGTTTGTGTCGTTTGTCCACTGCATTTGATCAGACGTGCATTAATATAGGGGAGGTATTCATCCCCCTCTTTAATCACGATAACGCTATATTGGATACCGATCATAATGGCACTCAATGCCTCCAAATCGTTTGCCTTCATTGTGTCGACCATATTGTTGATCCATTGAAGCAACTCCTCGTTAAAAAAGCGGACATTGGCTGAAATCAGACGGATTCGCGAATCTGGATATTTGAGCAAAGGTTGAACCATTCAAGAGCCTTGAGTTTAACAAAATAGGTTTAAGCTGATAAACAATAAGCGTTAAGTAACGCTTTACGTTTTGTATTATAGGGTATAATTCTTTTATTCGTATTAATCAAGGATGTTTTGTGGATTACAAGATCTCAGAATTAGTAGCACTTACCCATGTTCCAAAATCAACTATTTTATATTACATCAAAGAGGGATTGCTTCCAGAAGCAATCAAAATCAAATCGAATGTCCACTGCTACAGTGAAGAACACGTTGAATTAATCAAGTATATAAAATACATGCAGCAGGAAATGGGAAGTTCCATCGAGGAGATCAAAGGGATTTTACAAAATAAAAACCAATCAATGGCCAGTTCTTTTTCGATGCTTGCTCCTCTTATGGAAACGCTAAGTGCTATCCCACCAACAGCAAAACATTACACAAAAAAAGAGTTTACCGATTCTTTCGATATTGATCCTGCATTGCTGGATCAACTTTTAAAAGACGGTATCTTGGTTCCCACAGGAGAGGATGATTTTACCGATAAAGAAGCTTCACTCATTCGTTTGATTGAAGACTATATTGATATTGGTCTTGAATACGCTTTACTCAAAGAATACGTCACACAAGCAAAACTACTCGCTAATTTGGAGTGTCAACTGCAACAGCAGCTTTGCAAAAAACGGACGGATGAAACCTTTTCAACCCTTTGGAAAATCATGTTTGAGACACTTTTTAATGCAAAGTCTTATCTTTTCAGTCGTTATACCCATAAAGAACTACTCAAAATTTTACAAGATGAACTTCAAAAGAAGCAGAACCTCTCTTAAAGTTCAAGAACCAACCATTCATGAGTTTCCAATACTCTCCCATGTGCGTCGAAGTTTTTGAGTGTAATAGATCAAGGCATCCTCACGACCTAGCCGTTTCGGTTTCTCTTTGATGTGCAAAGTGGTGCGAAACTCCCCATCGATCATTTTAATGCTGGATATCTCATCCATGACACACTCACCATAGGTGCGCCCTTTGGCTGCTTCGGTTTTAATCTGGGGATGAAGTTGTAATTCTTCTATCTCTTCCATTTTGTGTTCTCACCTTAGTCTCGAAGGCTATCAGGGAGATTACGATCACGTTTGAGCGCATCGATAGCAGCATCGACAACCCGTTTGAGTTTGAGTGCCGCTTCGAGCCCTTGTCGGTCTTTGGTGATTTCGAGGGTACCTTCAATCGTTATGACGTCCAGAGCGTTTTTGATTTGGAGTTCACCGGTAGTGAATCCGTCCGTATCATTTTCATACGCCATAAAAGGTTGCTGCATTATGTTCCTCTCTTATGGATGTTTAATTAGCGCAATGATAACACACCTCTAAGGCTCAGAAACGATTTATTGCAATACAGATTGTTTATTAATCGTGCAGCGCTCTAAGGACGCTAAAAAACGCTCTGGGACCATACATACGATCTTCCAATGATCGTATAGACTCTAAAATCTCAGTTGGTTTGGAGAGAACGATGTAAAACCTTGCCTGAACCGGATTGTGTCGGATGATGGTTACCAACGCCCTCCCCTCATACAGCCTCTCTAATTTTACTTTCGCTTCCCTCAGCTGAGCTTCATGCGATTGCTGCCGGTGAAAGTGCTGATAGATCACCAGATGATTTACGCACTCAAGGGTAAAGAATGACTCGATCTCGGTATAGGTGGCGTATTTTCCCTGTTTGAGAATGGAAAGTTTAGACATGGAGGAGGGTTCAACCCCATTATCGGGATCAAGACAGACAACACTGCACGATTTGGATGAAATAAACTCTATGGCACGTTCCATCCATTGGCTCCGATAACCTTCCCCCTCCCCTAGAATACTCTCGGTGAAATAATGGCCGTTCTCTAAGACACCCATCTCTTCGAACAAGTCGATATGACGAGAGTCTCGTTGATGGATTTGGTGGAAGAGTTCAGACATCTGCGGATCGAGTGAATGACAGTGGCGGTAGAGGTTGGTATTGCCCTCTTCTACCTTGTGGCTTCCGTCATTGTTGTGGCTCTCGTCAGGATAGAGATACCAGATGGTAGCAATAGATTCTGTGGGGAAAAGGTGTTTGAGGAGGAGAAACTTTCCGAAGTCTCCCATATCACCGCTATAGCGATTTTGCAAAGGTCAGCTCTTTGGGGGTTGGTTTGGGACACAGCAATCGTTTATTCCCAAAATAGACCCTGCGATAATGGCTGGGCTGAGACGGTATTTATGCCCGTATTCGATATCCGAGAGCTTTTCTTCTGCTATGGCTTTGGCATCGCCTTCGCAGTATCCTCCCAGTTCACACAAGGTTTCAATCACTTCGGTACGAAAATCATTTAACGAGTTTATCATGGGTACCCCCTACTCTATGCATCCAAATGCGAGGTTGGTGATGTGGTACTCTTTGGTGTGTTTACTGCGACTACCGAACAGTTTTTTAAATAGACGTTTTATCATGCGTATCTCTCTAGCAAAGGGCGTTCCCTCTCATCAAGGAGGACATGATCATAAATAAAGGCAATACTCTCTTCCATCACACTCGATACCCTTTGTACAAAGGGGTTGTTGGAGGATGAGATCAGCTCTGCAATCATATTTACGACACTTTGCCCCCCTACCCTCGCCTTGGCGTTGTGCAACCTGCCAAAGAGACGCATCAGTTCTCTGTGGGCATGGATGGAGGCAATGTCTTCTTCGCTCTTTTGCTTTTTAAAGGCATATCGGGTGTACTTGAAGTAATGCAAGAAGAACAGTGCTGCCAATTCGTTTGTTTCAAGGTACTTTTTCATAATCACCAGTTTATGACGTTTTGCAATAAATCGGCCATTATGTGGCAAATTGAAATATCCTTCGCACTATGTTAATCCATTTAGATCTCGATACTTTCTTTTGTTTGTGTGAGAAGGGGAGGGGGGTTGTAAAGTTGTGCATGCACAACTTACCTATTTATTCTCCGATGAGCTCTTTAATTTGATTAATCAAAGATTCAACTTTTTCTTTTTTATCAACTTCTAATCCCAACGTATTAATGACAATTTTATTTTTAGACACTTCTACTCGATCTTTAGTTTTTGTTGGTTTAGATAACGCTTTTTTTATGGCTTCCAATGCATCGGTTCGTGAAAGGGTCTTGATTTGCGAATAAAGCTTTTCTACAAGATCACTATTTACTTTGTTGAGAGAGGATAAAACTGTAATATCACTGTACCTATCCGCTTTGATCTGATCCAGAAGAGAAGAGGGCAGTCGTAGAACTGACAACGTTTTAGATAGCCAACTTTTCGACACTCCAATAGCTTCTGCCAAATCATTTTGAGTTTCTACGATTTTGTCTTCAAGAATCTTCTTAAATGCTATGGCATTTTCAATAGGGTTCATTTCACTTCGTTGTAGATTTTCGACCAAAGGTAAAAGTGCCAGTTGTGCATGCACAACTTTGTCCATAACCACCGCTTTAATAAACTCTTTTTCAAGCAGCTTATGCGCTTCAAAACGTCTATGCCCAGCAATAATAGTCAATACTTCATTATCCTTACTGACCACAATAGGCTGTAAAAGGCCATTTTGTTCTATAGAGTCCGCAAGCTCTTTAAGTGTAATGGGTTCCATTTCTATACGAGGTTGATAAGGATTAGCTTGTAATTTAGAAAGAGGGATTTCGATTACAACATCAGGATTTTTTTCGACGGCTTGGATCTGCTCTGTTAAAGCTGCATTTTGTGAGATTTTCTTTGCTAATGAATAATCAATCTTTTTTCTTGTCATTTATCCCTACCTTACGTTTAATCTCTTTAACAAATTCTTTTAACTCTTTTGTCGATTCCGATTTTTTGTCTAATTCTCTAACACTAAATCCATAAGCAACACTATTGGCAAAGTCAACGCGTCTACGCATCATGGAGTCCATTAAACTAAAATGTTTAGAACTGTTGATAAACTCGTTGACTTCATCAAATTTTTTCTGATTAGGATTGGTTTTATTAAGAACTACATTCGTAACAATATTTATACCTGATTGTTCTGATAATTCGCGCAAGATACTCTCATACTTTTGAAGTCCTAAAATCTCTGTAAACTCACTTGAAACGGGAGTAATGATAAAATCGCTGACCAAGATAGCAAAACGATTGAGACTTGAATCAAACCCTCCAGAATCAACAATCACAATAGTTTCGTCATCCATAGATTCAAAGTAATTTTCCAACTCTTCGGCCATTGTAAAAATATGAACAGGCAAAGGAGTTTGTCCCATCTCTTCTCGAATTTGATTATAGGCTGTTACAGTCTGCTGAACATCCAAATCTATAACTTCAACGTTATTCTTTCGTGCAAGTTCTAATGCAATGTTGTAGGCGAGGGTGGATTTCCCTACACCGCCCTTTTGGTGTGATATTGTAATAATCATCTTCTATCCCAATCTATTTGCCTTAGTATAGCAAAAATCATACCCTTGTGTTAGTGTTGTTAGTATTTTTGTGAGTTGAAGCAAAGTATGCTAAAATATCTCATACAATAGCAAAGGAAGTTGATGACTCACCAGTTATACGATATTGATCTCGAACGTACTTTGCTGGCAAGTTTGATATTTGAACCAAATCTAATTAATGATTTTTTTCATCAGCTTAATTCACAAGAACTCTGTTTTCATGAATCTCACCAAGTTATTTTAAAAACTATTTTGAATCTTCATTCTAACGGTGTACCGGTAGAAGAGGGGATGATCAACAATACTTTGAAAAAAAATGGTCATCTTGTTGAAAATGAACTTGTCTTGATTCTCACTGCAACTCCTGTTGCAACTATTCGACCGTACATAGACTCTTTGGGCGAGTTAAGTAACAAACGTCAGTTAACCTCTCTTATTTATTCATTCAATCATGACCTTCATGATGAGTCTATTGCTTCTACAGCATTGCTCTCAAAGACCCTAGAAAAATTTGAAAATTTCAGACAAACTCACCGAGTAGAATTGTTTGAAACTCATGACATTGTTTCGCTCAAAGCGGAAGAAGCTGATTTTATTTGTAAAGAATGGCTACCTTTTCCTAAAAAAACCGTTTCTCTCATTTCTGCTCCAGGCGGCAGCGGAAAAAGTTGGATGGTTTTACAGCTTATGATGCGATACCTCATTGAATCCCCAACAGCTAAAACTTTTGCATGGTTATCAGAAGATCCAGTTGGATTAACCGCTCATCGTTCTGAAAAAATTGCTTCTTCAATAGTCGCTAAGCCTTTGGAATACTTCAAGGGTAGAATGGCGATTAGTAACAGTCCTACAATCCAAGTATTGATAGAGCAGGGCAGGGGAGTCGAAGTGAATGCTTTTTTTAGCGATTTCAAAAAAAGTCTCTCTATGTATGATCTGATTATCCTTGACCCGCTTATCGCCTTCTTCGGAGCAGATGAAAACAACAATGCACATGCCCGAAAATTCATGCAACTTTTTACCGAATGGGCTGCAAAAGAGAATAAAACCATAATCTTTATCCATCATAGTACAAAGAACACCACTCAAGCACGTGGAGCGAGTGCGTTTACCGATGCAGTACGCTTAGTCTATGAAGTCAGTGTTGTAACTGATAAAAAAGGGGAAGTTGACGAAACTCGTAGTCATTTACGAAAAATCTCTCTCACCAAAGACAACTATGGCGCTGCAAAACTTTTGGGAGGCAAATATGTTTCACGGCAGATTTTTCCCGAAACAAAAATAGACCCCAAATCGTTCATGAAGGATTTTTAAGTGGAAAAACAACAACTTGTATTCAAAGAATTTGATATTGTTAAAAAATTTGAAAATTCTAATGCCACGGTCAGCGAACTACGAACAGGTGTTTTTGCCCCAATTGAAAAAATTAGTTCGACTTCCAAAACCTACACACAATTCATTGAAAATCAAAAAAAACGCTATATAGAGACCAGCTGGGGTAAAACAGTTATCAAAGGTAATATCCTCACTCAAACTCATAGGGATTTATTGGACTGTCTTTTTGCTGGTGCTAAAGAAATTAAAGAGATGGAGGGTGGAGCTATCGCCATCTATTTTTCAACCTCTGACATTCTTAAATCTTACAGTGGAACCACATCACGCAATACTAAATGGCTTAAAGACAAACTCGATGAAATTCAAACAACCGCAATCGAGTTTCGAACGACTGATGGTGAAGACTTCTATAGTTTCAACATTATCAGCTCTTTTGCTTACAGTACAAAGCATAAAAGTTTTGGAATCGTCATTACGCCTGAATATCGAAAATACTTCGAAGATCAGCTTACCGTTAATTACACTAAAGAATTGCCCAAACTTCTAAAAGTCAAAAGTGCTCTTCTTCGAGCAGTTATCCGCTTCTTTTGGACACATGCACAAGCAAGTACTATGAGTATCGATAATCTTCTTCAAACCATTGGGTTCCCAATGGAATCCATCCGTACAAAACAAACGGCTATTAAAGAGATCCGTGATAGTGCTGAACTCTTAAAAGACTATGGAATCACTTATGAGCCAAAAACAAAATTGATTTACCGTAAAGCCTCTTTCGACAATAGCATTACCTTTATGAGTACTCCAAATAAAACAAAAGAACTTCCAGGCCTTTCTGAAGAATAGGGTGAGTCAAGGGGTAAAGACCCTTGATCTCTCCCGTTCACCTATAGATATCTATTTATTCTATAAATATCTATAAATACCTATAGAGCTTCACAATATGACTTCGTTTTATGAGGTATATGACTTCGTTTTGTCACTAAATGACTTCGCCAAAGTAGTATATGACTTCGTAAGATGTATTAAATGACTTCGCGACTATAGTCCAAATATATATTTCTTCACAATATGACTTCGTTTTTTCTTACTATGCTCATGTATATATGCTGATAATAATACCCATGTGATCCAAAACGTAGTCAAATTGTGCATGTAATAGGCTAAATCATAAAAATAGTAACAATATTCAATGGATGAAACCAAAGAATATAAATACTTCACAATATGACTTCGTTTTTAGAGTGAAGTGAGGATGTTTATAGAAGAATATGATACAAAATTCACAATATGACTTCGTAATTACAGCATAGTTATATCAAAACACAACATGACTTCGCTTTAGAGAGTTACTAGCAAAAAATTCACAATATGACTTCGTAATTACAGCATAGTTATATCAAAACATAAATCTACTCCTGCGCGGGAGTAGATGAAAAATACTATTAGAAAAATCCCTATATTATGGAATAAAAGAGACTTTTTATGCAGGTATATTGAAAAATAAATGAGAGTGAAAACGAGAAGGTAAGTGATGAAATTTTTTATTTTGTAGCCAGGAATTATTTCCCGGCTACTTTTTCTTTAAGAACAGAGCTTGCAGCGAATTTAGCGACAGTTGTTGCAGGTTTGCTGTAGGTCTTATCTGTACCTGGAACTTTTCCTTCTTTAGCAGCTTGAGTAGCTGTCTTGAATGATCCGAATCCCGGAAGTGCTACATCTTCTTTAGCACTTAATGCTTCAGTGATAGCAGCAGTAACTGCATCGATAGCCGCGTCGGCTGCCGCTTTTGAAGAGTACTCTCCATGTTTTTGTACGAGTTCTACGAATTGTGCTTTATTCATGAGTGTCCTTGGTCAATAATTTGAAGGCGCGATTATAGCACGCTGAAGTGGGGAAGTGAAATTATTGCGAACGATTGATAATGATCTGGAGTGTAATGATAGAAGCAGGAGAGGGGACTTCTCCCCTAGAGTTTAGCGATATACTCCGAAAGCACTTTCATATCGGTATCATTAAGAGCTGCGGTCTGACCTTTCATGATCGCACCCATACCTTTGGTATTACGAGTACTAGATTTATAGGCTTTAAGGGCATCGAGGGTTTTAGCTGAACTCCATCCTGCAATCACTTCAGATTTGCCAAGAGCGGCCTTTTCGCCTTTGGTTCCATGACATGCAGCGCATTTGCTATAAAGGGCAGATCCCTCTGCCGCACCTAGAATTGCAGTGAGTGTTAAAAGGGCAAGTAACGTTTTCATAATCATCCTCCTGTGAGAATCTATAGATTCTCTTGTAATATAGGAGCAGTATAAAAAAAGATCGTGGAGTCATCGTGAAAGTAAAGCGCAAGCAATTAAACGTAACAATCATGCCATGATTGATTATTCCTTCCCTTTCTACCGTCCCCCGGCTGAAGCCGACAACATTATCATCCAAGCCACACTCGGATGCAGTCACAACCGATGCAGCTTTTGCACCATGTATAAAACCAAACGCTATACAATACGTTCATTAAATGAGGTATGCCGTGAGATTGAAGCCCTTGCACACGCGTATCCGAACGCTAATAAAGTGTTCCTAGCCGATGGAGATGCACTGGCACTTCCGCGTGATCATCTCGCAAAGTTGTTACGTTTACTAAAAACCTCGTTTCCAAGACTTTCACGAGTATCGCTCTATGCGACAGCACAGAACTTTCTTGAAAAAAGTATCGATGAGCTAAAAGAGCTTAGAGCAGGGGGGCTGAGTCTGGCGTACTTTGGGATTGAGACTGGGAACGATGAATTGCTTCGTAAGATCGATAAAGGGGTGAATGTGGATCAGATGGTCGAAGCGCTCCATCGTGCTCATGAGGCTAATATCAAGATCTCTGCAACCGTGATACTGGGAATAGGTGGGGAAGAATATTCCAAAGAGCATATATATGATACGGCTAAGATGATCAACGCCGTACCGATCACCTATCTCTCTACCCTTCAGCTAGGATTGGAAGAGGGGGCAAAAGAACGATTCCTAAAAGCGTTTGATTCCTTTACTCCATTAAATGATCTACAGATTCTGCACGAACAGCGTGAATTGCTTTCTCTCATCAATCCACCGCAAAAGATCATCTTTAGATCCAACCATGCCTCCAATGCACTGCATCTCTCCGGTACCTTGCCAAAAGACTCTGAAAAGTTAATGGCTCAAATCGATTATGCACTGAGAGTAGGGGAGGGCGCTTTGGTTCCAAAACGGTTTCGAGGATTCTAATGTTGATGATTTTGGAGAGAAGAGGGAAAAAATAGAAAGTAGAATATTGACAAATCCAAAAACTAAATTCTAAGATTAAACATCCTTCTCCTCCATTTTTTTCGAAAATAAAAACCTCTTGAATTTCCCCTGATTCACTGCTAAAATTTCCCCAGTCGCGACCGAGAACGTTCTCACCTTTTGGAAAAGAGCCGTGTAAGACTAACGCACTCTTTTTCACTTACAGCCAAAGATCCTGATCAGATTTTTGCCACTGTCGAATTGTAAAAAAAAGGCCCAATCAGAGGAGGATCTTCTGATGTCTGATTTCGGAAAAAACGAAGTCATGTTGTGAAGAGTGATCTTTGATTGCTCTTCCTTGAAAAGAATGGAGATATAGTATGAATTTTGTAATGAGTGTACTTATAGTTGGATTGTGTATCACAAGCGTGGGATTGATTCTTTATACCCTCAGACGACAAAAACCGTTTGACAACCAAGAACTTATTTCCCTTATCGATGAGCGTATTGCGTTTCACACCCGAGGTGTTGAGATGGAGCGAATTATATTTGGAGGTCAGGAGAGTGTTTGGAACGCTCCACACTATGCCAAGATCAAAGGGGAAGTGAGCGAGCATCTTCGAGAAGCCGAACTCGACAGTGTGATAGTGTTGATCGAGCATCAGCGATTAAAATCTCTTCAGATAGAAGAATTGAAGCTGAAATTGCAATTGATGGAAAAACAAGGGGGAGAGAATGAGCACCTTTGATTTTCAAATGATCGGGGTTTCTGCCTTTATTGTCCTTTTTGCAATTTTAGCGGGGACGTTTGAGCGACGGTTCTTGTGGATAGGGATTGGGAATCTCCTTTTAGTGATGCTCTATTGGGGCAATGATGTTTGCTCCAGAGCTGATCGAGTTGCCTTCTTTGACAATCATTTTGCTCAAGGCAAAGAGATTATCTGCCGTGATGAGCATGCTAAGCCGGTGTTGATCTCCCACTCCAATGGATGGGTGATGCGAGAACACTATGCGTTTAAAGCCGATCAAGGTATCGATTTGTTAGAAGATGAGTGTGAAGTCCCTTTGAGAGAGACACCTGCTTGTATTTCTACTGAGTGGTTGATGGCCGCACTGGCTCTTTTTACATTGTTGCTGATCATAATGACAATAGTGTTGTTTCGATCCTATGGGAAGAAAAAAGAGCCTATTGATCAAGGAGAGAAAAATGTGTAATATATTCGTATGGATTACTACTATTGTTCTGATTGCTGTGATAGTGTATGCTCTATACATGAGAAATGCAAAAGTAAAGAGCAATGCTGCGCAATTGGAAAAAATCAACCAAGAGCGTGAAGAGACAGAAAAATGGGTACGCGGAGCAGACTTGGCTGCCAAAGACTACAGCTCCGATCCTGAGCTAAAAGAGTGGATGGACTTTGTCGGAGATATCCCCGAAACTTATATCAGAGCTGAAATTTATGCGTACGATGAGTTTGCGGCCAATATCGAGGCAGTGATGGAAAAACTTTCCTCCGGTGAACTCGAAAAAATAGGGATTGGTTACAACGATACCCTTTTCGCGGTTGTACTGCCTATTAGAAAAAAAGGAGAAGATCATGAAAGACTCTAAAACACTTTATTTGATCATTGCAATCGGTTGCGGTATCGCATCCGGGTATTGGATGAAAACCCCTTCACCCCAAAGCGGCCAAGCGGTGTTAATCGTAGCACTCTCACTGGTCTTTATCGGTATCGCCGGCTTGATCGGGAAACGTTTGAATAAAAACCCTAAGCAACCTAATGCAAACAACCCTGAGCAGAGCGGTCAATAACCGCCTGCGATACTACCGTATCGAACTGATCGATAACCTCTTTGGAGAGAGTCTGCTCATCCGCACATACGGAAGCCTCTTACGTGCCAAAGCGACCCGAACCATAACAGAGGTCTATTCGAACCGATTTGATGCGTACAGAGCTTATGAGAAGCTACTAGAGCTAAAAACCCGCAAGGGCTATCGATCAAAAAAGAGCGAATTATGAAACGGCTCATCATCTGGGGAGGATTTTACCTCCCTGCATTTGTATTGGCATGGAGAGCTCAAACATTCACCGATTATCTGCAAAGTATTGTCGGTGTGCTGCTGGGAGCACTGCTGTGCTATCTCCTCACCCATAGAGAGACTCCGTGGGTGAGAAATCTGTTGGAGCGTTTTTAAGCGCTCCGGCACAATAGAGAAAGATTCACACAACGATGAAACAACAAAGGAAAAAAGATGCTAAAACTATTAGTATTGATCGCACTGGTCTATCTGTTTATTCGCATGCTCCTAAATTACAAAGCGTCATTATCTACTACCAAGAAGTGGAAGCAGAGCAACCACAGCTTTATGAACGACAGCGATCCGTTCATACAAGACGAGAATTCGTTTGGATATCACCAAGGCTACCAAGGGACGAGGATTAACCCGGCTACCGGCTTACCGATGATGGGGAATATGGACGTTTGCGGCAACCCGTATGGGGTTGATATGCATTTCTGTGATAGCAGTCATGGGATAAGTGCTTGCGGAGGGTACAGTCATGATGATTAAATTCAAACGAATCGCGGGGGTATTGGTCATGATCGATGTGATCGTGTTTGGTTCCAGTGCTCTGTATGCGCTGGTCATGAGCACCTACGGAGGATAAGATGAAGATTGTCCTCACCAACCATGCATTAAAACGTCTAAAAAAACGGTTCGGCATTAAATCCAAACCCACGGCGGAGCGTTATGCCGAGTCGATTGTACGGGGCGGTAAGTCCTTTGAGTTGGAGAACGGATGTGTCCGTTATCTCTACCTAGGGCACAGCTATATTTTTACAAATACAACCAATACTGAGGATGAGCCGGTATTACTCATGCTCACGGCGTGCAATGATGATAAAAGCAGTGAATACTCTATTTATCGCCAAGGGGAGCGAAAAAAACACTCCACCCCAAAGAGGTCTCACTTGCAGCGTTCAATTGCTTAAAGGATAGATCAATCGACTTTAAAGAAATCGGTGATGTCGCATTCGAGAATATGGGCGATCTGATAGAGGTGCTTGATATTAAAGTGTTGTTTATCGAGATAAAGCTCACTTTGAGAGATAAGCCCTGGGGATTTGAGATTCATCGCAAATGAGAGATCTAGCTGAGTCAAACCGTTGAGTTCACGAAGCGCTTTGACGTTTCTTCCGATACGTCGATACAGCTCATCAACATCCTCTTGGGTAAGATCTTCCAGTGTTCTCAATGCGGCTCCAAATAATTAGTTATTACTATTTGGAGTGTACTTATGTTATACTCCTTCACACAAATAGTAATAGCTATGTAAGCAGAAAAAGAAAGGAAAAAACTGCACTATGAATTCAAGAAATATACTTATAGCCTTAGCCCTCAGCACAGCGTTATACGCAGATCAGCAACCAATCGGTAATGCCTTTATCACTGGAATGAAAGAGATGAAGATCGAAGTAAAAACAACTGATTCGTCCGATTCTATCGAAGTAATCACACCGATAAGAGCAATTGTTCTCATGGGAGGTGGAAGAACCTACAGTAGTCGAAGCGAAAATGTTAAAGATATGCTTGAGCGTCAATGCTTTGCGTATGGAGGAGATGTTTATTTTACAATCAAAGACAGTTTCGGAGATACAGTAGAAGCTCATAGCTTCGATCATGCTAAAGTAAAAGCACTCTCAAGCGAACAACGATTCGAATACACCAAACTAAATTCTGAAGATAAAGTCTTTTTCTTTACCAAATCCCGAAGCGACTTTAGAGAGTACTTTACCGATCAGCGTCTCAAACGTGGTTTCATCGCCGATACCGATATTCTTAGACCTGAAAATTTTCAATACGATACTACGTGTAAATCGATCGATACCAGTAAAACCATTTATACGGCAAAAACCAAACGCAATCCCGAAACCATGGTTGTCACGTTTAGCGAAGCGATTGTAGCCGATACCTCCGTAAAACCGAAGATCTCTAAAACTATCGAATCACTGTATAGTGAACATGTCTCCGAACATAAATGGAACAAATATCTCCTAGAGAATAAATTTATTGGCGGTGCTGATTACACTGAAATAGCACGACAGTATTGTGAAGAGGCATCGGGTAAACTGATTGTTGATGGCGTGGAAACATATATCTATAGTAAACCGGTGATGATGAAAAGAGAGCTGGGCTGTACTGATATCGAACATCCGTTTATTTTACAAAAGCCTGAACCGTTTAAGTTCATACTCCTCACTGATACCGCTCCAACGTATGCAAAAAATAACCGCATAATTTATCAAAGTGACGTAACGGAAATTCAAATGCAAGATATTGCCCTCTCAACTGCAATGTTATCACTTGGTGCTCAAAGTGAAAACAATATCGGCAATCGAAAGTTACTCTCCACCGTTTATAACGATACTGGGACAATGAAGATGGTGAACATACAAGAGATAGGTGGAAACAAGACCTACAAAAACTATAAAGTTCAAAACAATGAAGCCCGAGATATTACCGATGAACGGTTCGTCTATTTCAACCAAAAAATCCCTCAATCGATCCAAAACGCTAAAGGTTCATTAGTGCAGCAATGCAGTCAATACGGTGCGGGGAAAGTATCGATCGATGGTTATACTGCAACATGCAGCAGACAAGCCTATGGGAATCAATGCAGTGTGAATCTGATCTATATGCGTAATGATCAGTTTGCCGGTCGTGAAGCGATGAATTGTAAGTAGTATCGGATAAATATAATGCGAGGAACGGTTAAATTTTATAACGCAGACAAAGGGTTCGGATTCATATTTTCCGACGGGCTCAAAGAGGATATCTTCTTTCGAATCGGTGAGTGGAAACACCCATCGGTCCCCTCGGGAAATGATGATGTAGAATTTGAATTAGGTGAAGATCAAAAAGGGTTTCGTGCCAGAAATATTCAACTCATTTTTTCTGCACAGGATAAGCGAAACAAAGTACACGAATCCAAACATAAAGATGATCGGATCACTTGTCCATCATGCGGTAGAAAAGTAGTACCGCGTATGGTTACCTATCGAGGTGAACCGGATAAAACTCTCTGCCCTTATTGTGGCACCGTAATTAAAACATTCGACAACAATGATTGCTTCCTTGTGCATATGTATGGCGATCGTCATCATAAACATTTAAATTACATACGTGAGTTTAGAGACACACAATTGATGAGCAATGGGATAGGTAAAATGACAGTAAAGTTTTACTATTGGCTGTCGCCATTTTTGATCAAAATGATTTCTCTAAATCGTAAGATTCAACACACGTGTTGAATCGAAATCGACACTATGAAATTGGTGCAAGATGAAAAAAAATTGCCTATCGAAAGAGCAAACTTATTGTATATATCCACTTCTTTTGAATTCTTCAGTGGACATGCTTTGAAGAGATTTACGTAGCCAGTGGTGCGTGATCTCTCTCTTGTCCAAGATCATACCGGAATCTATCGCTTTTTGGACCCATCGCTTTTTAATTTGGTTATTTTTCAATTGCGCAGTTTTTCTAAATCGCCGATGAGGGATTTTATCCACTACTCTTTGACGCGTGTCTTGATTGTGAGTATACATGTATGAGACTATATCAGCAAAGTTATAGTTGTCAGTTGCTGCTGAAATATCGAAGACAAGATAGGCGTAAATGTGGAAGAGAGTACCACCAAATGGAGTACCAATTTTATCGTGGTAATCTTCGATTAGTTTTATCGATTTTTGGATCGAGGCGTTTTGCTCAAGAGTGTAGTCTTTGATACGTTGGAGCTTAAAATAAAGGGCGCGTTGATCGTCTGTAGCCTTACCATGATCGATTTGGTTTTTGATAGTTACAAGATCGAGAGTTGACATTTGGTATTTGTATTTGACCATGTCATCAAATGCATCTCCAGGTATTATGTGATTGGGTTCATAGTTAACGATTAGGTTTTTAAAGAACTCAATATAGCGGTTAATTAGATATGTTCGGACGTATTGCTTCAGCTCATCAGTTGTGTATTTTTTTGACATGTCACTTTGCTCCATTTCTAAGAAAGCATCTTAAAAGGCTAATAATTAAATATAGCTTAATTAAACATAGAAAAAGTAAGGTGTAACATACTTGAGATACAACATAGTAATGTGGATAAAAAATGTGTGCTTAATAATATACTAATAATAAATAAATATATAATTATAATATACAAATAAAATAATATGAATTTAATAATTAAATATATATAATAATAGATATAAAACATACACAGGAGGTAGAATGAAGAGCAAGCTAGAAATCTTAGATGAGTTTTTTAGTGACGCTGAAAAAAACATGAAGCAGTATAAACCGAGAATGTCTAAGCTGGATAAAATTTTTGTCGAGCATAAAGAAAAACTACTCGATCTTTTATCGAACAGCCAGATGTCAATTCGACAAGTTTATTTTAGCTTGGTTGAGAAGCAAGTGTTGGAAAACACACCTTACATCAGTTTTTACCAGTGGATAAAACGCAAACAAAAAGAGCGAACCCAAGAACAAGAACATACAACACCTAGAATCGAAAACGATAACAATAAGAACATAGAATATTTCCACACATTTGACATAGATAAAGAGTTTGATGAAGTTAATAATCCATTGCCAGATACACTTAATGTATCGTCGAATTTTTTAGTGGAAGAACTTAAAAAAAAGAGTGAGTTGAATAATAATTTAATTGTTCTAATAGTGCTACATATTATTGAAAAAAAGAAAAAAAATATATTCAAAGAGAGTTGGTCATTTTTGCTGATGAAAGATGGTGAAATGATGAATGAATACACCAACCGGTTGCAACAATTAGTTGATAATAATTCCATTTTGGAAGATGAAATTTTAACATATACAACAACACTTTCCAGATTCACTCAAGCTGCAAATTCATTTCAATTTCAATCAATAAGGAGACAACAATGAGAATTGCAGTACTAGGTTTAAAAGGTGGTGTCGGAAAGACAACGTATTCACGATTAATATGTGAATTTTTTAGTGAAGGTTTTAGTGATGCTTATGTGAGCAAGATGGCTAATAGAGATGTACGATTGTGGAATATTACAAGGTCAGAGTTAGGTGCTGGTAGATTCCACGACTTGTTGACTTATGTTGACGATATCTTTATTAAAAGTAGTGAAACTTTTTGTAAAAAATTCGGTGAGACACTAGATGATAATCGTTTGTCAATATATGACTTTGGTAGTGACGTGATAGAGATGCTGTTTGAGTTTGAAAAGAGTGAAGCAGGAATGTTGTTTTTTGCATCAGTTGATTATATATTTTTACCGATAAAGGCTGATGAAGAATCCATTAAATCGGCGAATTATATTCTTGAATATTTTGAGAAATATGAGAATATAAAATTTGTCATTGCTCTTACGGAATATTATGATTCACTGGACATAGAATTTCACGACTTTCTTTACGCAACTGTTCATCAGACTTTGAATAAGCTTCTCAAAAAAGGTCGTGCGAGACAGATACTTATACCGTTTTCTAAGTTTATACGAGACAGTCAAAGAGACGGGAAGACATTGTCCCAATATAGGGGAGATTTAAAT
>Ga0208863_1000174_pt1 | contig 78645 bp, 70 predicted proteins | sample RifOxyD3_FD_184040 | JGI IMG/M metagenome (GOLD analysis project Ga0208863, IMG submission 184040) | Soil microbial communities from Rifle, Colorado - Rifle Oxygen_injection D3 (SPAdes) | ecosystem: Environmental > Terrestrial > Deep subsurface > Rock core/Sediment | place: Rifle, Colorado... | reverse complement strand
CTGGAAGCTGTCTGTTCATCGCGGGAATAAAAGCGCCAAGATCGGAGAGCGGTTCGTACAGATCAAGCAAAACAAACTCAGCCAGACTTTCCGTACCCAAAGGCAGCGCCGGACTAAAGGCAACCTTGGGGGTCGGATTGAACCCTAAAGAAAAATTAAGCGGCAATTTTGCCCTGTTAAAAGCCCGGAAAAAAACCTGGAGCAGTTCCAAATGGCTGAGCAGCCTGGCATTATTGAGCCGGGAATAGGTAAGCTTATAAACAAAATGCGCTCGAATGGCTTGTCTTGCCGGAGAATCCTCAGACCGCGTTTCCTGGACTACCGTCTCCGTCCCACATTCCACGTTTTTACGATGATGAACAATGGGCTTAAGAGTTTTCAGATCACAAACCCCACATTGCTGACAGCCATGCACTCGGCAGTCCGGAGTGTATTCTTCTTTAAGGGCTTTGGCGTGTTCCTCGGCAAAAAAATCATCTCGAACCCCAACACGAAGATGCTGCCAAGGCAAAGGTTCATCCACCTCCCTGCGGCGCAGATAACTCTCGAGTTCCAGACCGCAGACCGTAGCAGCATCCTGCCAGCGATTAAGATCAAAATGCTCGGACCAGGCATCCATGCGTGCGCCCCTCTGCCAGGCCTTTTCAAGCAACAGGGAAAGACGACGATCACCCCGGGAAAAAACCCCCTCCAGAGAGCTCATCCGCGGATCATTTCTTTTCAAGGTGCAATTCTTGCCATACAGCCGTTTTTTGATGATATCCATTCGCGCATAGCCTTCGGCGATGGAAAGCTGCGGCTCCCGTTCAAACACGGTATGGGGCTTAGGGACAAAGGTGGCGGCGCTCACGTTCACCCGACAATTGCCACCCCGCCCTGCTTTCAGCACCTTCTGAGCCAAGGCCGGGATCGCCACAACATCCTCCTCGGTTTCAGTGGGCAGTCCGAACATGAAGTAGAGCTTGATCAATTTCCAGCCTAGACCATAGGCCGCCTCTGCCGTAGCAAGCAGATCTTCCTCGGTGATCCCCTTGTTGATCACCCTGCGCAACCGATCAGTGCCAGCCTCCGGAGCCAAGGTAAAACCGGTCTTGCGCACCCGCTTGATCTGCTCCATGATCGCCGGAGTGAGGGTGCCAACCCGTAAGGATGGCAGGGACACCGAAACATGCTCCTTGGCAAAGCGGTTCATCAGGCGCACCAGCAACTCGCTCAGGCAAGAATAATCGCCGGTAGAGAGGGACAACAAGGCCAACTCCTCGAAGCCACTCTCAGCGATGCCTTTTTCAGCCAGAGCAAAAATCTTCTCCGGGGTGCGCTCCCGTACCGGCCGATAGATCATGCCCGCCTGACAGAAACGACAGCCTCTGGTACAGCCACGGGCAATCTCCAGACCAAGACGATCATGAACAATTCGGGTAAGTGGCACCAGAGGTGGTTGTTCGATGCTGGCACCTTCCAGGTCGGCAAGAATTCGACGTCTTATCACGTTGTTCCCAAAAAGCGTCTTCATCCCGATAAAGTTGCCGTCCACATCATAAAGCGGTTCAAAGAAAGAAGGAACATACACCCCTTCAATCCTGCTGAGCCGCGTCAGAACCTCCTGCCGCCCTGCCCCGCCTTCCTTGGCTATGCGCACAACCTCAGCGATTTCCAGTATCGCCTCCTCCCCGTCTCCCAGCAGTATAGCGTCAAAGAAATCTGCCACCGGCTCAGGATGAAAAGCACAGGGCCCGCCGCCGATCACCAGAGGATGCGCGCCTGTCCGCTCCGCGCTGCGGAAGGGCAACCCGGCCAGATCAAGAATGGTGAGAATATTGGTATAACAGAGCTCATAGGGCAGGGTGATGCCAAGTATATCAAAATCAACCAGCGGTCGCTGGGACTCCAGCGAAAACAGCGGCAAACCTCGGGCGCGCAACAGCTCTTCCAGATCGCGATCCGGGGTATAGACCCGTTCGGCCAGCATGTTCTCTCTGGCATTGACGATATGATAGAGAATCTGCAAGCCCTGATGGGACATGCCAAGTTCATAGAGATCCGGGAAGGCCAGCACCATGCGCAGAGGAATGACGTCCCAATCTTTTTTTACTACATGCAGTTCGTTGCCCCCGTACCTGCTGGGCTGTCTTACCTGCGGCAACAGTGCGTCTATTTCGTTATTCATCTATAATTCCTGATCCGACAAACGGGATAGTTGCGTTATTGAACAGGTACCACAATAAATCCGACAGGCACATCCACCCGGAAATCTCCCGCCCTGAAACTGGCATCGGCTAACCAGTCTTCCATGGCGATTTCCATGAGCGCGCCGTTATGGTTGGAGTGCAGCCGAACCAGTCCCGGCAATCGGCAGTTGCCTGAGGCTTCTTTTGAAACCTGGATATAGTCGCTATACCTCACATCAACCATAATCGAGCCATCAGGGGCTGCCAGCAAATGCCGACGGATAACCTGCTCAACCGGGTCAAAGAGTATATGGCGGCGAAAACCCTTCCCGTTCAAAATATCAGTTGCGTAAGAAAGCTCAAGCCAGAGGCCATGCCCCTCCTGATCTTGGGCAACCGAATAAATTCGCAACTTTTCAGGTGCCAGTCTGCCTGAAAGCCAGTAAAAACTCTGCCCCGGATCAAACCCCTGGGGGGCATATTTTTTAAAAGCCGCCGCTGTAACCAGCCCCTCATAGCCCTTGCCTTCCGGTATGGAAACATAGCGAAAAAATGTTCCGTCCGTAGCCAAAAACATCAGGGGCTGGCCCAAGGGATTGAGCCCGGTAAATTTCAAAAAAGAGGGAGCCTTGGCTTGGAGAAAACCAGAGATAGTGCCATTTTGAACAAGTGATTTCAGGGAAAACCGCACCTGGACATCAAGACAGCAGGAGCAGTCCTGCTGCTGGCGAGCCATGGTGCCTTGAAACAAGGCAATGGCTTGCTGTTGCTGCAAGGCAGCAAGTGGCCGAGTAGCTGGCAAGGTGGCACAGCCGCCACAAAACAACAAAACTACCAAAGCGCAAAAAAAACATCGCTTCATTTTGTGCCGCCGGTAGAACCGTCCTTGGAAGATAAAGCCTCCAGCTTGCGACGGACAGCCTCTTTCTTATCGTCTTCGTAAAATTCCAGCGACTTCAGATAAGCTTTGCGAGCCCTCGAACTATCATTGTTTTTCAAATATGCATCCCCAAGATGCTCATAAATTGTCGGATCATCAGGAGAAAGCATAACCGCCAACTCAAGTTCCCGGACCGCAGCCGAAAAATTCCCCAACCGGTAATAGACCCAGCCAAGACTGTCACGAACATAGCCATCCTTTGGCAGCAGAGCGACAGCCTGCTCTATATAGGCCTTGGCCTCTTCTATATTCCGCCCTTCCTCAGCCCAGGTATACCCCACATAATTCAAGGCCCGAGCATGTTTAGGCTCTCGTTTCAGCACCTCTTCCATCTGCCGCATGGCCCCTGTTGGATCATTAAGCTTGAAGAGAAACAGAGCATACTCATAATACACCTCCACATTATCTGGAAAATCAGCAAAGGCCCGGGTGAACACCTCTTGAGCCTTATCATGCTTATCCTGACCCGCATAGAGTATGGCAAGAGCCACATAAAAATTTAACCGCCGCGCCTGTTTGTCAGCCATGGCCTGCTGAATAACCTTCTCTGCCCCTGCAAGATCCTTTTCTTCCTGCATGATTCTGGCCAGCATGATCACCGACTCCTCATAAGCCGGACTGACTGTCCGCACCTGCCGGAGAAGTTTCTTGGTAGCCACAAGATCCCTCTGCTGATAATAGGCCAGAATCAACAGCGCTCGAGCAACATCTGACTGAGGATCTTTCTTGAGAATCGCCTCCAACCTTTTAATAGCCTCAGGGTGTTTACCTGCATCGATGAGAATCCGACAGATGGCAAGCTCAACCTTGACCGGATCGACTGCGATATCCCGCAGACTTTCCATCTCCTGCAGTGCTTTATCCACCAGTCCCTGCCGCAGATAGACATTGGCCAGAAGACTCTTGGCCCTCACATCGGAGCCATCTTCTGCAAGAAGACGTTGATAGATGGCGATTGCCTCTGGATAGCGATTATCCTGCTCAAACAACTCAGCAGCCTCATAGGCCAGTGTCGGCGACCAGTTGATAATCAGTGCTTTCTCAAAAGCATGCGCCGCCTTATCGAAAAGACGCATCTCCTGATAGAGTTTAGCCAGATAATAGAAACCGGCATAAGAATCAGGATTGAGCTCCACCAGCTTTTCCAAAACCTGTCGTGCCTTCTCATAATCGTGCATTCTGGCATACAGCCCACCCAGCAACAACCGGGAATTAAAGTTTTTCGGATCATCTGTCAGGATGGATTGATAAATCGCAGCCGCCTCGCCAAATCTATCCATAATGCTGTAGAGATTAGCCAACAACGTCCGGGCTTCCGCATCTTTTGGTGTCAGGGCAATAAGTCTGTTCACCAATTCAACGGCCTGTTCCCGTTGTCCTGTCTTAACAAGCAACCCGGCCAGAGCCCGCATGACATGTCCAGCCTGCCGGTCGCAAACCAATGCCTGTTTATAAGCGTAGATAGCCTCATCATAGCGTCCATCAATTTCAGACGACCTGCCCCAGAGAAAATTAAAATAGGCGCAACTCAGATCCACCGCTTCTTCATAGGGTTCAAGCTCTGCGGCAAAAGGCGGCTGCCCTGGCACTCCCTGAATGGTTGTAGAAGTAGTGGTGGTGGTAGCACATGACAGGCAACAGAGGGCCAACCCAGCGACAACGAGCAGACGCTTCAGCATACATTTCCCCCCCTTAACGACCAACCCCATTATTTTCCTGTAACCCACAGAAACAACCATTTTTATTCCGCCCTGAGCCGTCGTAAAAAATAACTTTAACAATTGTGATCCTGCGAACGGCATAATGAGCCGTAACGAAATGGCCAATCAAGTACAGGTTGAATTTCAACGGCTCCTAAAAAGTTCCGCCACGTTTTCCACGATCAAGGCATGCACGGCCTCGGCTCCCCCGGTTCCGTCGATACGCCGGATATTGGGGGCCTTGAGCTCCGCAAAGATTCTGGCCACCCGCACCAGGGTCTCTTCCTGTTCAAAATCGTTCAAGACCTCGCCTCGAATCCTCTGCACCCGGTGCACCCCAAGCGACACCGGTGCCTCCAGTATAATAACCATATCCGGCACCGGCGCAAACAATTCATTTGCCGTAATTATCTTTTGTGGATCATGCCCGGCCGCACCCTGATAGGCGGCGGTGGAATAATAATACCGATCGGTCAACACCACCTGACCACAAGCCAGAGCCGGAGCGATTACCCGCACCACATGCTCGCGACGATCATCAAGGAACAGGGCCAGCTCCTCTTCCGGGGTAACGCTTTTCCGATTCTTGTACAGCTCTCTGATTTTAAGGCCATACTGCCCATCAGTTGGCTCTTTAGTCGCTACAACACTCAAGCCCCGCTTACACAAGACTGCGGCCAACATGGCAATCTGAGTGGTCTTGCCGGTCCCGTCTATTCCTTCAAAGGCAATAAGCCATCCTTTTCTTTCCATTCCGTTACTTCCTGTACAGCTTAGCTTGATATTTCGGCGATTGGCCACAATGACCTCAGCCAGAGAGACTGCAGCAGCCAAGCTCGTTGGGTCAGCCAGACCCAGGCCTGCGATATCATAAGCAGTACCATGATCCACCGAGGTCCGGACAATAGGCAAGCCCAGAGTCACGTTTACCCCGTCGCTGAAATGCAGGAGCTTGAAAGGGATCAGGCCCTGGTCGTGATACATTGAGACCACCGCATCAAACTGCCCAGCCACTGCCTTATTAAATACCGTATCCGGCGGAAACGGCCCCTCAACCTGCCAGCCAGCAAGACGAGCAGCCACAACCGCCGGGGCAATAACCCGCAGTTCCTCGTCACCGAACATACCGCCTTCTCCGGCATGAGGGTTAAGTCCCGCCACAGCCAGACGGGGATGCGGCAGACCAAAATCATCTTGCAGGGCTCGGCCAGTTATGGCAATCATCCGTAACACTGCCTTCTGGGTAATGGCAGCCGGCACCTCTGCCAGGGCCTGATGGATGGAGACCAGGGTGATCTTTAACCTGGAGCCCGCCATCATCATAGCAAAATCCTTTGCCTGACAGAGTTCGGCCAGCATCTCGGTATGTCCAGGAAACCGGTAACCACCTGCCGTAAGCGCAGCCTTGCTGATGGGACAGGTTACCAGACCAGCCAGTTGAGCCTGACGGACAAGCCGTACCCCTTCCTCAATATAGCTACCCATGGCCCGACCTGTTTCAATGGTGGGCTTTCCCCAGATAAGTTCATCACCAAGGTCGGATAGAGAACAAACATTAAGCGCCTGCGGCTGTACGGGCGCGCCGGGCTGCCAGTCAACCACCCGAACCTGAATATTGAGCGCCTTGGCACAGCGGCGCAATACCCCGGCATCGCCGATAACCACTGGCCACATGGCTGTTTTAGTTGCAACCTGAGCCAGAAAGCGCAAGATGATTTCCGGTCCAATACCAACCGGACAGCCCATAGTAATCCCCAAAGGGGGCAAGGTTGCTTCAGTTACAGTCTGCACCTTCACACTCCATAACTCAGATCAAAGGCGTTTTTCACCAGCTCAATCACCGGGGTGCCCTCTCCGGCAAAACTGATCGCCACCACGTCGAACCGGGCTGACTGCCCTTCCCTGCCCGTCTCGGCCAGATACAGTAGCGCCACCTTGGAAATCTGCCGACACTTAAACGAGGTCACCGACTCAAAGGGATGCCCGCACTGATGGCCACGTCTGGCCTTAACCTCGACAAAGACCAGAGTGCCCTGTTCCTCGGCAATAATATCAATCTCCCCCAACTTGGTTCGATAATTTCTGCGAATAATCCGATAACCCTGCCGGGAAAGAAACTGGCAGGCAAGGGTCTCCCCCAGCTGTCCAGTGGAAATTTTACCCGCATCCTTCATTTCTTCAACCAATCGCGCACCGGTTTGAAACTCTGACGATGGATGGGGCAAGGACCGATTTCCCGGATAACCCGACGATGCTCGGCCGTGGGATAACCCTTATGCCGGGCAAAGTTATACTGGGGGTATTCAAGATGATACTTTTCCATAATAGCATCTCTGGTAACCTTAGCGACAATAGAAGCGGCAGAGATAGAGGCACTGCGCGAATCGCCTTTGACATAAGCCTCTTGCGGCAGAGAAATCGGCACGGTAAATTTGCCGTCAACCAGCAAAAAATCCGGCAGGATAGGCAGGTTTTCCACCGCCATCCTCATAGCCAACAGGGAGGCTTGCAGGATATTAAGCCGATCAATCTCGGCTGCGGAAACAATTCCCACCCCGATTTTGGCCTCAAGCTCAACAAGCCTTTGCACCAGCTCAGTACGAGTTTTGGCGCTTATTTTTTTTGAATCCTGGAATTGTTGGTACTGGCAATTAGGCGGAAGAATGACACAAGCGGCAACCACAGGTCCGGCCAGCGGCCCTCGACCAGCTTCATCGGTGCCGGCCACGGTGGTATAACCTTGAATGACCAGAGATCGTTCAATGGCAAAGGTATCGCAAGCAAGAGAAGCTGGCATAAGTGTTATCGCCTTCCTTGGGCAAGACGCACCACCTTGCAATTACGCCGCAAGAACCACGAATAAAAGGGCCACGGTTTCCCGTGGCCCGAAAATAAGCGACACTACAAAAAAAACCTGGGCACTGGAACGAGATAACCGCTCCCGCGCCGGGCAGGCTAATTGATGCCTTTTTCCCTGATTCTCGCGGCCTTGCCCCGCAGATTGCGCAGGTAGTACAGACGCGAACGCCGAACCCGACCTTCGCTCACCAGTTCTATCTTGTCGACTCTGGGAGAACACAAGGGGAAGGTTTTCTCCACCCCAACCCCGTGAGAGATCTTGCGCACCGTGACACTGGCGCCCATGATCCCTTTACGACGACGGATAACAACCCCCTGAAACAGCTGGGTCCTTTCCTTGTTGCCCTCAATAATCCGGATATGCACCCGCACGGTATCACCGGCCCGGAAGTCCGGGATGTCATGCCGCATATTCTCTCTTTCCATCTGCTCAATGATATTCATAGTCTTTCCTCTTTCAACCCCTTATGAGAACGGATTCCAATGGGCCAATATACACGCCCACCCTGTTTTTTCAATCGTATTTACCCAACACCCTGTCCAGAACAATGGCCGCAGCCGATCGGACCGAGAGATGATTATATTCGCCAAATCCAGCAATAGGAGGCAACAAGGCATCAACATCGGCAAAAACCTCCGGAGCCATACCCCAGCCAGTGCCAAACAAAATCAGATGCGGCTCTCCGGCAAAGATCCGCCGCCGCACTTGTGCAAAATCAAGCTGGCTGGCCTGCGCCTTGGCGCTGGTGGCCAGAACCGTGGGCCGTTGCTGCCATTTGGCCTGCACCAGTTCGTAGAGTTCTGTCAGGTCATGACAGAGCCGCACCAGTGACAAGGCCTCTTTCCGTTGCGGGTTATAAGTCGCCCCGTGGCCTGTCTGCCAGTGTTCCAGAATATCTCTTACCAACGCCTGCTGATCCGCAAACGGGGTGACAATATACAAGGTATCAATACCAAAGGTCCTGCCAGCCCGGGCAATATCATGCAGGTCCAGATTGGTCACCGCCGAGCCAATGGTCTCCCCGTTCTTGTTACAGACCGGATAATGAATCAGAGCCAGATCAAGCCGCAGGGAAGGTTGTCCCTCGCCTTGCCCGTCTTCTTGCATCACTAATTCTCCGACTGACTCTTCCAACCGCTCTCCCGCAGTTTGGCAAGAAGTCCCTGCCGCTGTAGAATCTTCAATTCATTGGGACTAAAACGCAGCCCGACAACAAGGTCGGGGCGTTTGCGCATGGTTCTTTCAACCGAGGCAATAAACCGCCATTCGGCCACTTCGGCATGATTCCCGGAAAAAAGCACCTCCGGCGCCGCTAATCCCTCAAAAAGCCTGGGCCGCGTATATTGCGGAAACTTGAGCCCGCCCCGGCTGAAGGTGTCATAACCAGCCGAATCAGCACAGCCCAACACACCCGGCCTCAACCTGGCAATAGAATCAATAAGGATCATGGCCGCCAGTTCACCACCGGTGAGGATATAGTCGCCGATAGAAATTTCCTCATCAACATACTGAGCGATAAAGCGCTCATCCACACCTTCATAACGACCACAGACCAGAAGCAGCCGCGCATATCCCGACAACTCTTCGGCAACGGCCTGGGTATAAGGTCGCCCCTGGGGGCTCAGCAGGATTACCCTCCCAGGTTGCGGAGCCATAGCCTGCACCGCCTGCACCGCAGCAGCCAATGGCTCCGGTTTCATGACCATCCCTTCTCCCCCGCCAAAGGGGCGATCATCGGTCATGGCATGTTTGTCAAGCGCGTAATCCCGGATATTATGGCAGACGATTCCTATCTGCCCTGCTTCCTGAGCTCTGCGGATTATTCCCTCCTTGAGCGGAGAATCCAGCAGTTCCGGAAAAATCGTCAGCACATCAAATCTGATGGTCTCGGCCAGTGGAGCATCAACTCGCATAGGCCAACACCCCACCTGCATTCATTTCCAATAAGCCCGGCGGCGGGGTAACAATCAGGGCTTTGCCGTCCGAAGCAAGACCTGCGACACACTCGTCAACCACCGGAATCAGATATTCACTGCCCGCCCCGGTAATCACCAAAATATCATGGGCGTCGGTGGCCAGAAGCGAGGTGATCCTGCCAAGCGCTTGTCCGGCCTCGCTGATCACCGGTAGCCCTGCCAGTTCATGCCAGTAAAAAATCCCTTCCCCAAGAGTCGGCAAAAGCTCACGGGCTATACGCACCTCCCAGCCGCGCAACCCTTCCGCCGCGCTTCTGCCAGAAAGTCCGGCAAGCTGCAGGAGAACCAGGTTCTCCAGAGGACGACAGTGATCAACCTCATACGACCTGCTCAATCCCTTATCCGGCCCAATCAGAGTCAAGAGCCGGTAGTCACAAAAATCATCAGGCCTGCCAGAAAAAGGGTAGACCTTAAGCTCACCCTTGATGCCATGGGCCTTGGCAACCTTACCCACCGCTATCTGCCCACCATAGGCAACACCAACATCAAGGATTTTCAAAAACCCTACTCCATGATCTCAAGACGGGCCTTACGATTGTCCCTGCCTGCGGCAGCAGAAAGCAGCGAGCGCATAGCTCTGGCGGTCCGCCCCTGTTTGCCGATGACCTTGCCAAGATCCTCTTTGGCTACCCGCAACTCAAGAACAACGACATCATCGCTTTCTGTCTCGGCAACCTGAACCGCAGCGGGATCATCCACCAACGAGGTGGCTATGAATGTTACCAAATCCTTCATGGGAATTATTCCGCCTTGCTGGCCTTGGCAAGCAGGCTCTTTACCGTTTCAGAAGGCAGGGCCCCCTTGTCAAGCCAGATCTTGATCCTGTCCTGCTTGACAATAACCTCGGCAGGTTGCTTGCAGGGGTCGTAAGTGCCAACCACCTCAAGAAACTGGCCGTCGCGAGAAGCCTCGGCGTTGGCTACCACAATACGGTAAAATGGTTTCTTCTTGCGGCCCATTCTGGTTAAACGAATCCTTACAGCCATGGTTGTTTCCTCCTGTTGGTTATTCAAGTTATTAACAGAACACATCTGTGCGTCCTGTGTTTTTTCTGATCTTCGGCTGCAGAGCTATCTGGCAAGTCCCTTGGGTCGTTTCTTTTTCTTCGGCCCGCCGACAAAGGCACCCAGCCCGCCGGGCTTGCCGCTCATCTGCTTCATCATCTTGAGCATGTCCGTATAGCTCTTGACCACCTTGTTCACGTCCTGGACCGTGGTACCGCTTCCCTTGGCAATGCGCGTCCTGCGGTTCGCGTTGAGGATAGCATGATTGCGCCGTTCCTTTATGGTCATGGAGTTGATGATCGCCTCCACCCTGCCCAGTTCCTTTTCATCAGGCTTGGGCATATCCTTGAGTTGCTTGATCCGGCTCATCCCCGGAATCATACCCATGATCTGCTCCAGGCTGCCCATTTTCCTGATCTGCTGGATCTGTTCAAGAAAATCCTCCAGGGAAAACCCTTCCTTCTTGAGCTTCCTGGCAAGTTTTTCCGCTTTATCCTTATCAACTACCGCCTCGGCCTTTTCAATCAGGCTGAGTACGTCACCCATGCCGAGAATCCGGGAGGCCACACGGTCTGGATGAAATGGCTCCAGAGCATCCAGGCCTTCGCCCATTCCAACAAACTTAATGGGCCGCTGGGTCACTTTTTTGATGGACAGGGCCGCGCCACCGCGGGCATCACCATCCATCTTGGTCAGGATCACGCCGGTAATGGCAAGATCAAGATTAAATTTCTCGGCCACCGTAACCGCGTCCTGACCGGTCATGGCATCAGCCACAAAGAGAATCTCGGCGGGCTGGACCTCGGCCTTAATGCGGGCCAGCTCGGCCATGAGCTCCTGATCCACATGGAGCCGACCGGCGGTATCAACAATCAGGGTATCACACCCCGCACTCTGGGCGGCAAACATGGCCTGCCGACAGATCACCACCGGATCCTGATCGATGGTAGCAGGATGCACCGGCACTCCGAGGCTTGCGCCCAAAATAGTCAACTGGTCAATAGCCGCAGGCCGGTAAACATCAGCCGGAACCAGATAGGGCTTGCGCCCCCGCCCTTGCAACAGCCTGGCCAGCTTACCAGAAGTGGTGGTCTTGCCGGACCCCTGCAGACCAACCATCATAATCACTACAGGCTGACGGCCACTGAGATCAAGGGTGGCGGTTTGCCCGCCCAATAACTCGACCAACTGGTCATGAACAACCTTGATCACCTGCTGGCCAGGGGCCAGAGATCCTACCACTTCCAGACCGATCGCCTTCTCGGCGACCGTAGCAACAAACTCCTTGGCAACCTTGAAGTTGACATCGGCTTCCAGCAGGGCCATACGCACTTCGCGCAACGCCTCCTGGATATTTTCCTCGGTCAGCCTGCCGTGGCCACGAAGCTGTTTGAAAACATTATGTAATCGGTCTGAAAGAGACTCAAACATTTAATATACTCATAACAACCTTAAAAACTCACAGTTCCGCCACATAAATTCAAGCAGTTACCCACCTATGACCGTGGCAATCGCGGTTTTTTTTGCAACTTCAACAAACATGGCGCTCAATCACGCAAAAAAGCCCCCGGCAAAATCAGGCAACCGCAAGTCGTAAAAAAAACAAACCTCTCCCCTTCTGGGCCGGAAAACGGACAAAGATACTTTGCCAGACGCAGGATGTCAAGCAACAATATATCCGGAAATCCACCATCAAGTGAGACGATACTATTGCAGGCGGCTGGTTGGGCTGATTGGCTCAGCATATTCCTGGTGCGCGATGATTCGGCAAGCAATTTCACTCGCCGGACCACCCTCACCCTGTGATCGCTTATCTCAGATAGTTTCCCCTGTGGCGATAACCAGCGACGGGAAATCCACGGCCTTGCGGGAGGGGGTCACCACGCAGTTGCGTCCAATCACAGCCTGGGCCGGCACCTCCGCTTCCTTACCGATCATGGTGATCCCGGTATACAGATGTTTGGGACAGGCCTTGTTGGGAATCGTCTCCTCCTCGCCCTGCCCCACCACCGCCCCCGGACCTACTCGGACTCTCTTGTCGAGGATGGCCAGGTCTATCACCGCCCCTTCTTCCAGAACGCAGTCGTGCAGAATGATTGAATCCCTGACCCGAACATTCTTCCCCACCCGCACCCCGGGCGAAAGAACCGAATTGATCACCTCACCTTCAATCACGCAACCAGCCGAGATCAGTGAATCTTCCACCACACAACCGGCGGCAAAACGAGCGGGGCAACGATCATCCGTCAACCGGTCCGCATAGGGATTTGGCCGGATACCCCAGGCCTGCGGGGAGATCTCGGAATCGTTCTTGAGCAGATCCATGTTCGCCTCCCAGTACGCCTGGATAGTGCCCACATCCCGCCAGTAGCCATGAAAGGGATAAGCAAAAACATTGTCCCGTTCGATAGCCTTGGGAATGAGATGCATGCCGAAATCCACCTCCTCACGATCTTCCTCTAAAAGCCTCAGCAGATATTCGGTGTCAAAAACATAGATCCCCATAGAGGCCAGATCGGTGCGAGCCACCCGGGGTTTTTCCTCCCATTCGACGATGCGGCCTTCAGAATTGGTGACCCCCGCGCCAAAATGGTGGATCTCGGAGAGTGGCACCACCATCATGGCAATGGTTACCTGGGCCTTTTTCCGACGATGAAAGCGGAGCATGTCATCAAGATCCATGCGATAGATATGATCCCCGGAAAGGATGATTGTCTCCCTGGCAGGATGCGCCCTGATAAAGTCGATGTTCTGCCGCACCGCGTCGGCGGTGCCCTTGTACCAGTCGGAATCATGAGACCCGGTGCGCGGGGGGAGAATCTTGATCCCCCTGGTGCGACCCGTGAAATCCCAGGCCTCGCCAGTGCCGAGATGACGCATCAAGGAAAGGGGCTTGTATTGAGTGAGAATGCCAACCTGGCTTAAGCCAGAGTTCATCACATTGCTCAAGGAAAAATCAATGATCCGGTAAACCCCGGCAAAGGGCACAGCCGGTTTCGCTCTGGACTGCACCAGGACATTGAGGCGGCTGCCAACCCCTCCAGCCAGCAGAAGAACCAGGGTATTGTCGCCTTGCATCATCGCAGCACCTCACCGTTGGCTACTTTACCGACCATCTGATCCGGGCGCAGATCCGGGTGCAAGACACAGCCGGAACCGATCACCATGCCGTCAGGCAGATGATTATTCCAACCGATCACCGTCACCTTGTCGGCCTGAGGCGAGTCTGACTCGCCAATCCGCACCCTGGCCCCAAAGGTCACGTTATTATCACTCACCACCGTATCGAGAATGGCGCCATGCCCCACCACGTTATCGTAAAAGAGCACCGAGTTCCTCACCTCTGCCCCGGATTTGACATGCACCCCAGGAAAGAGAATGGAGTTTTCCACCCGTCCTTCCACAACACAACCGTTATAAATCAAACTGTTCTCGATGCTGGCCCCATGTCCTACCTTGAGCGGCTGACAGTCCCGGACCGAGAGATGTTCCAGGTTGGTGCGAATGCCCCAGTCCTCGAGCTTAATCTTTGGTTCCGGCCCCAGCAGGTCCATACTGGTCTGCCAGTATTCAGCAATGGTTCGGGTATATCCCCAGTAGCCACGGAACTTAAAGCCATATACCCTGCGCTGGCTCGCCATGATCCGGGGCATAATATCCCGGCCGAATTCGAAAGAATCATCCTCTCTGGCATTCATCTCCAACACCTCGTAAAGAACTGACGGCTTGAAGCAGTACACGGTGAGTGAGGCCCAGTTGAAGGCGGGGTTGGCAGGTTTTTCCTGATACTGGAGAATACGGCCGCCACGCTCGCCATCCTCGTCGTCAATTTCTGCCACCCCAAATCGGCTGGCTTCGGCCATGGGTACCTGCAGGTAAGCCATGGTCAGGTCGGCATCCTTGTCCCGATGATACTGAAGAATCTCCCGATAATCCATCTGGTAGACATGGTCTCCGGAGAGCACCAGAATAGTTTCAGGATCATGATATTGGACAAAATCGAGATTCTGATGAATTGCATCAGCCGAGCCTCGATACCAGCTGCTCTGACCCGAGCCCTTGGAGGGAGGGAGAATGGAAACTCCGCGATAACGGCCAATCATATCCCAAGCCGCACCTACCCCAATATGATTGATCAGGGAAAAGCTCCGATACTGACTGAGGATGGCGACCCGTTCCAGACCGGAGTGCATGAGATTACTCAGGGCAAAATCAATCATCCTGACAAAGCCGCCAAAGGGGACCGCCGACTTAGGCCGATAGGCGGTGAGCACATCCAGCTCGTCAACGCGCCCTCCGGCAAGGATCATGGCCAGAACCTTCGGTTTCAGTTTCATGTGGTTCCTGAAGAAAGAGGGGGGAATGCCGTTGTAACGGCATAAAGTGCCATAACGAAATGATCAATAAGCAACGACTATTCCAGAACGGCCCCTAAACTGCTGTTGCACTTTCTGAGTGCAAAACCATTATGGGAAGCCTTGCGCCAAAAAGCAAGCTTTGGGACGTGAGAGAGGAAAAAATTCGTAATCGTTCACCAAGGGCACCCAATTTCAGGTAAACCCGGGACTGTAAGCGTTCAGCAGTGCCGCAGATGCGCGAAAGAGGTCTGCGAAGTGTGCTATTGCACATGAGCAGGCCGATGACAAAGCAGATGTGGTGCTGCTGAACGCTTACAAAAATTCTCGAGATTACTTCAAGTACTTAGTGGTAAGACGCATCAAGGTCTTGGTAGAAAAATCATGCATCTCAGCGGGTAGATTTTTTAGCGGCACCTCTGCCCGGGCCGCTTCCCGATGTCCACCCGCCGAACCGATTGCCTGAAACATCTTCTCCGCCAAGCGTCCGGCATTTTTCTTGTAGCCATCACAACGAAAAATAACCACCAGCTTGTCATTATGCAGACCGGAAACAAAAACCCAGGCAACATCATGAACCTGGTTTAAAAAATCGGCAATCAGCACCAGCATATCCGGGCTTGATACCCGGCCAAGATGGGCATACAGTCGTTGATTACTAACCTTCATCTCATTCAAGGCAGTCTTGAAATAATTCAGTTCAGAACGGCGGAAAGAAGAAAGCTCGATCTTGCGGACCAGATTCTGGTTGGCAATATTGAAAAGATAGCGAAAGGAAATAGCATCCGCCAGGGTAGCTTTTTTTTCGAAATTCCTGGTATCCACCTTAATCGCATAAAAAAGAGCGGTAGCCAAGGCCACCGAGGGCTTCAGGCCAGCAGCCCGCAGGTACTCGACAAACATGGAGGCAGTGGCCCCGAAATCTTTGCGAATATCAACAAATTTAGCCTCCCAGCCCTTGCTGGCAGGATGATGGTCAATAACCGCATCAAAAATAATATGCTCAAAACAGGGCAGATGGCTGGGCTGGGAATCCAGCATCACCTTCTTGGTGAAATCCCCAAGCCTGATGGTATGCAGACGCTCCATGGTGATCTTCAACAAATCCACCATGACCACGTTGTTGAGTCGTCTGATTTCATTGGGATAGGCGATAGTAACGCTTTTCACCCGGTAGCGAAGCAGGCGCTTCAAGGCCATGGCGCTGGCAATGGCATCGGGGTCGGCATTAATGACCACCAGAACCTGGTCTTCCTTGCTAAAAAGACTATAGATTTCGGTCAGCCGTTCCCGGGCGGTCTTTTTTTTGTTGGACACCGGTTTTTTGGGAACTTCAATACCTTCCTTATCGCTCATGCCATATCCCGTAAGCGTTCAGTAGCGCCACATCCGCCGTCCTGCCACCTTATTTTACCAGACAATCGCTGCCCTATACCACATACCAGGATAAGCCGTCGCTAAAAAAAGTAACTTTGAAATTCCCTGCGGGGGACTACTCCCCATCAAAGAAAGGGACCGAGGGGAACAGCGCCTGATCGGTGTGGGGAATAAAGCGTGAGCCGGAAAAACGAAGCATGAATTCATGATTGACGTTCAACTCGAGATAGGTGATTTTTTTTACCATCTCCAGACTGCGCTCCCGCGCCTGCTTTTCAAGCAGGATTCGCTGGGCGCCGATCAAAGAGCTGTTTCCTACCGGTTCAAAGGTGGCAAGAGGAAGGTCCGGCAGCATCCCCAGAACAATGGCCTGTCTGGGTGAGATATGCTGGCCAAAGGCTCCGGCCACATAAATGCGATGCAAATCGGTAAAAGCGATCCCCACCTGATTAGTCAGGGTAGTGAGAATAGCATACATTGCCGCCTTGGAGCGCATGAGCGCGTCAAGATCAACCTGCTCCAGCACCACCGGCTTACCATCCGCCGCATCCTCACCTGGCACCACCACAAATTGCCAGCCTTCGTTTCCCTTGCGCAGGCGCTTTCCGGCAGCTTGAGGACGAAACTTGCCGCGGATATCGATCTGCCTGGTCAGATACAACTCAGCCACCAGATCAATAAGCCCGGAACCACACAGACCTTTAGGCTTGCCAAGCCCTATGGTTTGATAGTCAATCGCACCGGTCAGCGGATCGATCTGCACATGCTCAATAGCGCCGGGGCCTGCCCGCATCCCCATCCGGGCCACGCCGCCTTCCAGAGCTGGACCTGCCGCCCCGGCGCAGGCGATAAGCCATTCCCGGTTACCAACCACAACTTCGGCATTAGTGCCTACATCAATAAGCATGCAGGTTTCCTGCTGCTGGTCAAGTCCGCTGGCCAGTATCCCGGAGATAAGATCCCCACCAAAATAACTGCCCACGCTTGGCAGAATCCAGACCGGCGCAGCCGGATGGATCGCCAGGTTAAGTTCCCCGGCCAGACAGGGATCCGGGGCGTTGACCATGGGGATATATGGCTCGCGACAGAGATGGTAGGGATTGATAGCCAGAAAAAAATGCACCATACTGGTGTTGCCAGACACCGAAAGTGCCCGAATCGCATCCACCGCCAGACCGGCAATTCCGGCCAGCTCCTCCGCCAGTTGATTGACCGAGACAATGATGGCCTGGTGCAGCTCTGTCAGTCCCTCATTGGTAGCGGCATAATGGATGCGGGTGAGAATATCTGCCCCGTAACGGATCTGGCCATTTTCCAGATCGGCTCGGGCCAGGGTTGCCCCGGTATTCAGGTCAATAAGGGTTGCTTCGAGATGAGTAGTCCCCAGATCAAGGGCCATCCCGACAAGCACCGGCGGCACCTGGGGGAGAAAATCAACCAGCGCCGGGCCACCCGGCAGTTCGTTCACAATAGCAGCGCCCGTAAAGCCAGCAGCGCGGAACCTGCCTGCCACCTTGCCAAGCCGCTGATAAGGCACCACTGGCATAGCCCCGGCCAGCTGCGGGGCCAGCGCTTTTTTCAAGCGGTCGAGATCTCCAGTGTTATCACCAAGACTGGGAAGAGGCGCGGCAACCGTAATAGCGCGCACCAAGGCGTTCAGCATAACCGAGCAACTCCAAAAAGATTCTTTATGGGTGTCTGCATCCTGCCCGACATACTATGCCGCCAGCCAGAAAAAGTCCCTAAAAAAATATTCAAAGCCAACCATGGTCGCACCGTCATCGGGAGTAGCGGCGAGCTTGACGTTCAGGACAAGCAATGGTAAAGAACCCAAAAGGCCTTGTCCTGAAAAACGACGGCCAATCAAGAGAGCCGTAACAAGGAACCCCCCGAAACCCATGCCCATCCTACTCTACGCCTATATCGCCACCGAGATCCTGGCCCCGTTCTTCGCGAGCTTTATCATCATAAATGCCATCCTCTTTCTGGGCAAACTCGTCCCTTTTTTAAACGTAATTTTTGATTTTGGGGTTGGCGTCGGTGATTTTTTCCGTCTCTGCGCCTACATGCTACCCAAACTGATGATGTTTTCCATTCCCATGGCCAGCATGACCGCAGTCATTATCGCCCTGACCAGAATGGTAAACGACAACGAGATCATGGCCCTGAAAGCCACCGGCACAGGTCTGCTCCGTCTGCTGCCCCCGATAATCATCATCGCGCTATCCACTTCTCTACTCACCTATTTTTCGGCAATCACCCTTATTCCCCAGGGTACACTGGCCATGAAAGCCATTTTCCTGCAGATGGCCAAGGAAAAAATCGACAAAGGCATCCAGTCCGGGCAGTTCAGCGAAGGGCTTAGCAATGTTGTCCTGTATATAGATGCCATTGATCCGCAAACCAGACAATGGCAGGGTGTGTATGTTTCTGACATGCGCCATGGTGATACACCTCTTACCATAGTCGCCAAAACAGGCAGCCTTGCCACCCAGACCGAAACCATGCTGATCACCATCTCTTTGGCGGATGGCACTCTGCACCGCGCCAGTGAAAACATCACCCAGACCATCCGCTTTGACCGCTATCAGATCAACCTGCCCATCAAGGCCCCCACAGAAATTGCCGGCTCCTCCATTACCGAGGTCGGTAAAAATGGCCTGCGTCAGGAACAATTGCTGGAACAGGCGGCAAGCCATGGCCCCCAAAGCACCCTCGGCCTGGGCATGCTCATTGAATACCATTCTCGTATGGCCCTGCCGGTGGGCGGCTTCATTTTGACCATCCTGGGCCTGCCGCTGGCCATGCTGTCCCGGCCTAACAACAAACCTTTAGGGGTGCCTCTTGGCCTGCTACTTTTTATCCTCTATTATGTTTTGTTCACTGCAGGCCGGGCCAGCGCGGAAAGCGGCCATCTCCCTGTGGCAACCGGCATCTGGCTGGCCAATATTCTATTTGCGCTTTTGACCCTCATGCTCACCAGGCAGGTGGCAAACGAGACCGTCCCACTCTTTCTTATCCGCCTGCGCGGACCGGCCCTGGCACTGTTAGCCAGACTACCGAGGGGTAAAACCGGAGACAGACCATGAAGCTGCTGGATCGTTATCTCATGGCCCAATTCGCCAAAAATCTCGCCCTGGTTATCTGCTCCTTGATCGCCATCTATCTGCTGGTCGATTTTTTTGAACGGGTGGACAACTTTCTTGAATCACAAAAAACCATCAGTCTTACGGTCAAATACCTGCTGCTCAAACTGCCGTTCATCTATATGCAACTGATTCCGGTCTGTATCCTGCTGGCCGGGATCATCACCCTGGGCATCCTCAACCACCATTTTGAGTTCATGGCCCTCATGGCCAGCGGCATCAGCGTTATCCGCATCATTCGCCCCCTGCTGGTCGCGGCAGCCCTGTTTACTCTGCTCACCTTGGCCATCGGCCAATGGGTATTGCCCGGCACCACTGCGGCAACCAATAGGATCTGGCACGAAGAAGTCAACCATCAGACACCAAAAGGTATCCTTCGGGACGGCCGCACCTATTTCCGGGGCAGTAAAGGAATTTATTCCTTTATCAACTCCAATCCTGACAAAAATGAATTCAGTCATTTCTCTTTTACCGCCTATGACGCAGAGCTTGGCCTGACAACCCTGCTCACCGCCGAAAGTGCCACCTGGGAGGAAGGAACCACCTGGCTGCTCAAAAATGGCCAGCAAAAAAAGCGCACCGACAATGGCGATTTTTCGGTAACGATCTTCAAGGCTCTCTCCCATGCCTTTGCTGAACAACCGGCAGAATTTTTTGTTCCTTCCTACAAGATAGAAGAATTTTCCTACAGCTTGCTCTGGCAGCAGGCCATGGACAGCAAGGCCGCAAATCACGAAGCGCAGATGGAATTACACCGCCGATTTTCCTACATATTTCTTGGTATTCCTCTGCTCCTTCTGGGGATTCCGGTGCTGCTCTCCGTACACAAAAGCAAGGGCCGCGATCTGGCCTATGCCATCCCGGCAAGCTGCGGCCTGGCCTTTGCCGCCTGGGGTGCCTGGAGTGCCAGCCAGTCCCTGGCCAAAACCGCCATCCTGCCACCCGGCATCGCCTCCTGGTCCGTTCATCTTCTGACCATCGTGCTTGGTTGCTTTCTTTTAAAACGGCATAACCAGTAACCTCCCGACAATATGGCCTTCGAACCCGCACCCTTAGCCGCCACGCTCAACCGCTGCCAGAAGATTGGCATCATCGGCATTCCGCCCCTGGCCGTGATCCGGACTGCCAATGAACACAGCCTTGTCATCCATGATCTGGACGAGCCTCTGGTGCATGAGGATCTCGAGACCGCCAGTCCCTTTCTGCCCCGGGTCTATTGCGCCATTCTCCGCACCGCCGTGGTCAATGCCCTGCATCTTGAGCTGGACGCCATCTATGTTGACACCGGGCCAGGAAAATGCGATTGCGCCTTGCACACCGCCACGATTTTGGCCGAGGCCCTGCCCATCCCGGTGATCTGTGCCAAAAATATGGATGCCTCTGCCTATGGCAATCCCCTGTGTCAGGCCAAATTGTCCCTCCTGACCAGGATGATAGCCATCACTGCCGGGGTCAAATCTGCGGCCCTATATCATGATCAGCCGCCTCCATCCGCGCCTACCGCCGGGTTTTGGGGAGTACCGCCCAGAGATTTTTCTATTCTCGAACTTTTCCCGGAGACCACCCATATCTACGGATGGGCCCGCTGCATGGAAAACAAGACCCCGGCCGATCACGAGCTGGAGGCCCAATTCAATCCCGAAGTGCCAACAGTCTTTTTTGCCCAGTCCTTTTGCGCCAAAACCGCGCTGGCCCGGTATCTGGCCAGGAAACATCCCCACGCCCTGTACCTGGATGTGGATGTGCACACCACCAACAGCGCCAGGGCCAAGGTTCAGGCCTTTCTCGAACTTTCCGGGGTCAAACCATGATCCTGGGCGACTTCGGCACCTCCTACTGCAAATTTCTCGATCTTGCCAACCCAGAGGCCGAGCCAACCATCATAGCCACCAATGAGCTGCCCAGAGAAACGCGGGTGGATCTCGCCACCGGCCACAATGGCAAGCGTTTTGCCACGCGCTATGTCAACGAGCTTATTGCCCTGGCCAAGGGCGGCGAGACCATGATCGAAAAAAAGGATTATGTGCTGCTCGACTGCGGCAGCCGGGACATCAAGTTTATCAAATACCAAAACGGAAAGCTGGCAGACATGGGTTGGAATGCGGAATGCGGGGCCTCGATGGGCTTCACCATCGAGTTGCTAAAGCGGTATTACGAGCTGGACTATACTGGCCTGCAGGTGCCGGGACAAACCTTTTACGTGACCTGTGGGGTGCTGGGGATGAGCGACATCTTTGACGCGGTGATCTCCGGGGTGCCGGTCACCGAGGCAGTGGCCCGCTTTGTCAAGGGGATTGCCATCAACGCCTACCGTTTTGCCGGTTCGCCTGCCAGACTCTATCTTTCCGGCGGGCTATGTGACAACCCCCTTTTTGTGGGCAGTTTTCCCTGCCAGGTAACGCCGCTGGGCCGCTTCGTTCTCCTGCGCGGCCTTGAAGCTGAGGCGCGGCAGACCCGTCCCCAGGCAGTTTGCTAAGGAACAACAGATGCCGCCATCAACCACGGAGCGACCAAACTGCCTGGCCTGCCTCCATTTCTATATCACTCATGAACCGACGCATCCTTACGGCTGCAAGGCCTTGAATTTCAAATCTCTCCAGTATCCATCCATGGTGGTGTTTGCCAGCTCCGGCATTCATTGCCAGGCATTTTCCAGCAAGAAACCCCAGTCTCATAAACGATGACCTGACACCTCATTTTTCACACAACACCACGGTCTGCCGGGGTTGGCTGGCGCTGAACACCGTTTCCACCCCATTGAGAAGTCCCAAGGCCGCAAGCCGTTTGACATTGCCATTGTCCCTTCCCCGATAGATAGACTCGTCCGCCTTAGCCAGACAAAGACAGTGGGGTTGCTGATGCTGACGGCCCGCCAGCAAGGCGCGAACCTTATTAAAAAAAATCCTGGACAAAACCAACTCCCCAAAGGCCGGATGATATGGCCCGGCCAGCAAGGTTTTTTCCAACGCGGCCGAGGGCTGCAAGCCCATGCGCACTACCGGAATCAGACGCTCCTGAAAAATTGACCAAAGCCGAGCCGCCAAGATCACGGCCTGCGACAGGGTAAGGGGCAGATACTGCCCCTGCCGGTATAATTCCGCCAGAGGACTGCCTGCGATAACCAGACAGGGATAAAGCCGGATCAGATCCGGGTTGAGCGCCGCCGCCTGACGGGCGCTGGCCAGGGCCGTGACCGTGCGCTCGCCTGGCAGGCCGAGCATGAGCTGAAGACCGACCTGCATTCCTGCTTCCTTAAGACAGGCAACCGCCGTCCGCACCTGAGCGGCCGTATGTCCACGGCCACTGGCGGCAAGAACCCCATCATCCAGCGACTGAGCGCCCAGCTCCACGATCCCAACCCCATGTTCCCGCAAAAAGCAGGCGATTTCCGAGGTTACATAATCCGGGCGAGTGGAAAGCCTTATTTCCTGAACCTGACCCGCAGCCAGAAAAGGCTGCACCGCGCCGAGCAATTCCCGCTGTCGCTCAATAGCCAAACCGGTGAAGCTGCCCCCATAAAAAGCCACCTGCACCGGGGCTGTGGGATAACGACGCGGCCAGGTCAACTGAGCGCGGATGATCGCCTCAATCTCGCCAGGGCCGACCATGTCTTCAGAGGCCCCGGTGATACCGCGTTGATTACAGAACAGACATTGCTGGGGACAGCCCTGATGGGCAATAAAAATGGGGATAATAAAAGGTGGGGGCATGGACATATTCCAGCTAAATGAAGCTATTTCTTTTCCGGTCGCACCTTGCCGATCAGATCTTCAACCGCCCAAGCAGGAATCTGATGCAGGATAAGCTCAACAGCCTTAGCCTTCATCTCATCTTCATTTTTGGGAACCCCACCCTCGCTGGCCGCCATCTCAACGAGGATGTCCTCGGCGTCAAACCAGCATAGCTCCTGATCGTTTATGCCATATACAGTCAATACTCGCCGGTTGGAATCTTTAAGATGTTCCTCTTCCATCACCGCGCCGACCAACGTTTTGGCCAGCGCATAGGGGATGCATTGCAGCTCTTCCACGCTCATCTATTTCTCCTTGATTTTTTTTTGATCTTGAGCCGCACTCACTACCCCATTTTGCCGCATTTTTCAAGCTCTCCCTGCCGTCCCCCAGCGTGGATTACTTCCCGCTTTCCAGCTTGACTGCTTAAGGGCAGACTGGTAATACAAAACCACCTCTCACCAATAAAGGTTGCCTATGCATCACGAGACATTCATGCGCCTTGCCCTGCAACAGGCGCAACAGGCCCTGGCCAGCAACGAATTTCCGGTAGGCGCCGTCATTGTCGCAGGCAACGAACCGGTAGCCATGGGCAGACGCGCAAACAGCCAGAGCGAGACAGCCAACGAGCTGGATCATGCCGAGATTGTCGCCCTCAGGGATTTACTGGCCCACAGGCCGGACATTGAGCGGCAGAGCCTCACGATTTATTCTACCATGGAACCCTGCCTCATGTGCTACAGCACCCTGCTACTCAACGGCATCCGCAACTTTGTCTATGCCTACGAGGATGCCATGGGTGGCGGCACGGGCTTGCAGCTTATGGGCCTCACCCCCCTCTACCAGGCCATGGAGTCTGAGATATGCATCCTGCCCAATATTTTACGTCAGGAAAGCCTCACCCTTTTCAAGGCTTTTTTTACCAGCCCGGAAAACAACTACTGGCAGGGCAGCCTGCTGGCAGAATACACCCTGGCCCAACCCTGAATCGCCAATGCCATGAACCAGCCAACCGCCAAGACCCTGCATTTCAAACCACACGAACGCAACATCTTCTTTCACCTACTGACCGCCTGCAATCTCTCCTGCCGGCATTGCTACATCAACCCTGCCCAACACGGAACCGCCGCCGTTTCCCGCGAAACCATGGAACAATGGCTTACCCTTTTTTATGATCCCAAAAAAGAAAGCAACGTCATCTTCCTGGGCGGCGAACCGACCCTGCACCCGGATCTGATCCACGGCATCCGCCATGCCCGGACTCTGGGCTACAAAACCATCACCGTGGACTCAAACGGCTACCTGCATCACGACCTGCTCAACCGGCTAAAACCAGACGAGGCGGTACTCAGTTTCAGTCTGGATGGACCGAATCCGGAGATCAACGATGCCCTGCGGGGGGTTGGGGTGTTTGCCACTTGCACCGCCAATCTGCAAAAGGCCATTGCCCTGGGCTTTGAGGTGAGCGTGATCTACACGGTAAGCCGCCTGAATATCGAGCAGCTCCCGGCAATGCCGGAGCTGCTTGCCCACCTGGGCTGCAAACGATTTTTCATCCAGGTTATCGGTCTGCGCGGCAAATCGGCCAACAAACAGGAGACCAGCCTGCAGGTTACCCCGGAAGAATGGCTGGCCGTAATTCCAGAAGTAGCCAAGGAGGCGGCACAACGGGGGATAGATGTAATTTATCCCAAGGTTTTTTTAGAACCGGGAGAGGAATTCCTCTGCGCGGGCAAGGTGGCGGAGAACTACTTCATCTTCCCCAATGGCCGAGTCTACCTCTGCCCGCTGTGCGAAGATTTTCCTCTCCACACCTTCCGCATTGAAGACAATTGCCTTGTGGAAAACCAGGGGTTCAACGAAAAAAGGCTTTTTTCGCTCAATATCCCCGAGGGCTGCGTGATGAACAAACTTCTGCAACCAGGCAACATCGAATACAGACCAGATGGCAAGCCAAGGCACCGGATTTCCTGCTGCCTGCTCAAGCAGGAAATCCGGCCTTAACCGCTGCGTCAGCAGGGCACGGCATGCCGTGCCCCTACATATTATTGCGGTTTGAACTTTGACTTCTCACCTTTTTTGGCCTGTTTGGCCGCTTTCTTTTCTTTCATGCTCTTAGCCGGTTCCTTCTTGACTGCTTTTTTGGTATCCTGACTCTTACTCATGATTGGCACTCCTGATGGTTGAGGTTACATGTACGCCGGGCCCTGCGTCCTTCAATGCTCTACCGCGGCACACCGCATAGATGTATCATGCCTTTTTCATTTCATTATGGCAAGCTTTACGAACAGCTTTACGCACAGACATCAAGAGGAAAATTCTCCATTGTCCACCCCTCGTTAATCGTCTAATATAGCACCTTTCATCTTCGCTTTCGGGGAACGCATCCCCGCTTTTTTCAGGAACAACTATGGACATAACACTTTTAGACTACGGGGCGGGCAATGTTCGCAGCGTCCGCAACGCCATCAAAAAACTCGGCTTCACCGTCACGGACGCGAAAACCCCGGCGGATATCCTGACTGCGGAAAAACTGATTTTCCCTGGGGTCGGCAGCTTTGGCAGCGCCATGCAGCGTCTGCACCAATACGGCTTTGTCGAGCCCCTGCTGGCATACCTCCGGGCCGACCGCCCATTCTTAGGCATCTGCCTTGGCCTGCAAACCCTTTTCGAAGGCAGCGATGAGGCTTTGGGCGTGGCTGGACTGGGGATCATCAAGGGTCAGGTCAGGAGATTTACCAACAAAACCCTTGCGGTGCCGCAGATCGGCTGGAACGGTGTCATAATCCGCAAGCCCTCCCAACTTCTTGCCGGATTCAATACGGAAAAACTCTATTTTGTCCACTCCTACCGGGCCACCATTGAGGCCGGCAATGAGGACTGGGTGCTGACCACCACCAACTACGGCGAGGAATTCATCAGCGCGGTGCAGAAGGGCAAGGTGACGGCCTGCCAGTTCCATCCGGAAAAAAGCGGCGCGGCCGGACTGATGATTCTTAAAAACTTTCTTACAGCCCCTGACCTTGCCGCGATAACCAGCCCCATCAATCTCAAGGTCTCCCCAAGCGAAACCCAGATCGCCAAACGAATTATCGCCTGCCTCGATGTGCGCAGCAACGACAACGGCGATTTGGTGGTGACCAAGGGCGACCAGTACGATGTCCGCGACCAGGGCGAGGTGAGAAACCTCGGCCAGCCGGTAGAGCTGGCCCGGCGCTACTACGAAGAAGGTGCCGACGAGATAACCTTTCTAAACATCACCGGCTTTCGTGACTTCCCCATGAAGGACCAGCCCATGCTTGAGGTGCTGCAACGCACCTCCGAACAGGTCTTCGTGCCGCTCACCATCGGCGGAGGCATCCGTGAATTTACCGACTCCGCTGGAAAGCATTACTCAGCTCTCGACGTAGCCGCGGAATATTTCCGCTCCGGGGCAGACAAGATCTCCATCGGCAGCGATGCGGTACTCATTGCGGAAGAGTACCTGAAGACCGGCATAAAATCCGGGGCCAGCTCCATCGAACAGATCTCGGCGGTGTACGGCAACCAGGCGGTAGTGATCTCCATCGACCCTCGCCTGGTCTATGTTAAATCGCCACAAGACACCCAGCGTCACACCATAAAAACCAGATTACCCGGGCCAAACGGCGAAGAGTATGCTTGGTACCAGTGCACAATAAAGGGAGGAAGGGAAGGCCGCGAGATAGACGTAATCGAGCTGGCCACCTCCTGCGAGGCCTTGGGAGCCGGGGAGATTCTCTTAAACTGCATCGACAGGGACGGCACCAATTCGGGCTTTGACCTCGAACTGATCAACCAGGTACGGCAGGCGGTTTCCATCCCGGTCATCGCCTCAAGCGGCGCGGGCAAGGTGGAGCATTTTTCCGAGGTCTTTGCTGCAACCGGAGCCGAAGCAGCCCTGGCGGCAGGGATTTTTCACCGGCAGGAGGTACCGATCAGCGCGGTGAAAGAGCATCTGCGTGAGAGAGGGATTGAGACGCGATAGAGGATTGTCGGAAATTTAATTGGGGAAATGTCCCTTGTTTTACCATCTTTTCACGTTCCGCAAAGATCGTTTAAGCGCCCTCAGTGCACGAGCGGCAAAGAGCTGGTTTCGTCCCACCACCTTGCACGGATGAAGTTTCCCACCTTGCACATAGCGCCGTAAGGTGGCAATCGAAATCTCCAAATACTCTGCCGCTTCTTGAGCCGTAAATTCAGCATCTGTCAAGTGCCCGAAAACTTGCTCGTGCGTTGAGTTTTCATCCTGAAAAAGTTTCATGCCCAAAAGGGCAAAAAACCTGCCTCTTTCAGACGAAGGCATTGCTTTTATCTCGGACAAAAGATCCTCTGCCGTCATTGCCTGACTCATGGTCTCATTCCTCTTGCAGATAACGCTTAAGCGTGTCGTAGAAATTTTCGTGGGTTCCAACCTGGTAAAAATCAATACCCAAAAATTCGTTTTGATCCGGCTTATTGGTTCGTACCAGGGTCTGCGGTCGGTAAGCCAGCAGATATTCCTGCCGGTTAAACTTAAACTTGTACACTCTGATCCCGACAAGATCACCGATCTTGGCTTCTCCGACCATTGAATCTTCACAGATTATCTCTACTGCATCAAGAATAGCAAGCTGCAAAGGCCTGTGCGCTTTTTTCACAAACTGTTGAAACTGTCTCTTGTAATTGACTTGCATGCTTCCACTTTAAATCATATTTGATATCAAGTCAAACGTGATGATCGAGCTTTTTCTCAAAAAAAGGGGGGGGCAACTGTTTCCAGCCACCGCCCCCTGTTGAGGTTTATTTGCTATTTGCCTTTCTCCGACGGGGGCACGGCATGCCGTGCCCCTACCTCATCCCTTTTACCCCTGCAACAGACTCAAAACGGTCTGGCTGCTGGCGTTGGCCTGGGCCATGGCAAAGGAGCTGGCCTGGGTCAGGATCTGGAACTTGGAGAAGTTCGCCGCTTCCTCGGCAAAGTCAACGTCGCGGATGCTGGATTCAGCGGAAGCGATGTTAACCTTGGTTGCCGCGAGGTTGGCGATGGTGGAGGTCAACTGGTTCTGTACGGAACCAAGATCGCCACGCACCTTGTCCAAATCCTTAAGGGCCGAGTCGGCAACCGCGATGGCGATCTGGGCGCCTTCCTGGGTGAGAACGTTAACATCGGACAGCCTGTTGGTGGCGGTGTCGGATATACTCGTACCCGATGCGCCACCCGCATTGGCCGCCAGGGTAGAACCAGACTGAATAACAGAATCCTTGGCAAGGGTCATTGCCTCAGCCAGGGTCTGATTGCCATTCGTAACATAATCACGTTCCAGCACGGTTCCAGCAGAGAGCGTAACATCCGCTGACGCGGCATCAAGCACAACCATGTCATTGGTCAACACTGTGCCCTGTGCCAGAGTAGTGGCGTCAATAAGAATAGACCCGGCAGCAAGACTTACCGCATTCTGAGCGGTCTTAGTACCGTTGGTTACCACGTTTCCGCCAAGGGTGGATCCTGCGGCCAAGACGCTGGCCGTGGCAATGGTGGAACCGGACTCAAGAGCCATGGCCTGGGTGGTGGTATAGGCTGCAGCCGTGGTAACAGCCGCGCCCACAGAACTCCCAGCAAGCAGGTTAAGGCTGGTATCGTTGATAATACTTCCTGACTTCAGGGTCATATCCTGACTCAGGGTAACGGGACCAGCTGCAGTGGTGAGATCCTTACCGAAATAGGAACCAACAGCCAGAGTGCTGGAGGCTGCGAGTGTGCTGTCGTGGGCGATGACCATATCAGCACTCAAAGTTATTGCATTGGCTTCCGTTGTGGTATCCGCATTCAATACGGTTCCGGCCAGGATGGTATCATTATTCGAATCCTTGATATCCTGAGTAAGTACCGTACCCGCGGCCAAGGTGGAACTGGCAGCCAGGGTGCTGCCGGCGGTCAGCAGAGCAGCGCCGACCGTTTTGTATGTAGCGGCGGAGGTTGTGAATTTACCACCCAAGATTGAACCGGATTCAATGGTTGTGGCACCAAGAGAAGAGCCAGCCTTAATCAGAGAATCCTGAGTAGTAGTGATAGTAGCTGCGCTGTTAATTGCCGCAGTCAAAGCGCCACCCAAGATGGTCCCGGCAGCAAAGGTGGAAGCTGTCGCAATGGTGGTGCCGGCAGCCAAGGTTGAATCAATGGTGGTGGTAGTAGCACCGGTGGTCGTAAGATTGGTGGTAAAATCCGTGGCAGAGCCACCGGCCAGATCGGTGATCAACAGCTCGTTGGAGCCGGTCTGGGTCAATTTTACATAGCCCACGGTGGACAACTGCGACCCGGCCAGTGGCGCGCCGGTGCCGCCGGTTACACTGATGGCCCGACCGTCGCTGGAGGTCAGCTTAAGAACGCCGTCGGCGCCCACGCTGGCGAGCACGCCATGGTCGGAGGTTTTGTTGTTGATCGCCTTGGCCAGGGCGCCGTCTGCGTCGTTATCAACTACGGTTACCGCGCCGATGGAGACGCCGTTGATGGCGAAATCCGAACCGGTGGTGCCGGCGGCCACGGCCACGCTGCTCTCTGACTCAACCACCGCGGAGGCGGAAACACCCAGCACGTCAGAGAGTTTGTTGATAGCGTCAGCCAAGGCGCCCATGCCGCTCTCGGCGCTGTTATTGGCCTGAATGTCAATAGCCTGCAGGGTAAAGGACTTGGCCTGCAAGTTGCTATAAATGGAAAGCTGTACCGTGCCGCCAGTGGCGTTGGTCAAAGAAAGATTGCCGGTGGTGACATGGCCGACCTTGGTTGATTCGGCCGAGCCGATGGAGATATTGACGGTTTCACCAGAGTAGGCACCGACCTGGAATTTCCTGTCGACAAAGTTACCAGAAAGCAGTTTCTGACCGTTAAACGCCGTGCTCTTGGCGATGATATCCAACTCTTCCAAAAGCTTGTTGATGTCCGCTTGAATCGCCTTGCGGGATTCGGTGGTCTGCCCGTCCTGGGCCGCCTGAATGGATTTGGTTTTAATGGTGTTGACGATCTTGATCGACTCGTCCAAGGCGCCATCTGCGGTCTGCACCATGGAAATACCATCACTGGCGTTCCGTACAGCCTGACCAAGACCAAGGAACTGGGACTTCAGAGAATCGGCGATGGCCATACCGGCAGAGTCATCCGCCGCCCGGTTGATCCGCAGACCGGAAGACAGTTTTTCAAGAGACGCGCTTAAGCCGCTGTCATTCTTGATCATGTTGCTATGGGCCGTCAGTGCTGCGATGTTGGTGTTAATTCGAAGAGACATTTGCTTCCTCCATGAGTGTTGGATATTCGGGAATCCTTTCCCACTTCATTAAAAAGTATACGATATTACGACACACAACCATTCTTGCCGCCCGCCAACCACCTCCTTTTCTGCCGCGGCTATTGATTTGCTGATGTTTTTTCTTTCTTCACCAAGCTTATCGACCGACGTTTATCCTTCTTGAATGTTTTTTGCCGCTTTTTTCTTGAATTGCGAAAACACTATTTTCTTCTCAATGCAAAAAATGGTACGTTTTTTGCAAACATTTTAGCCAAGATGGCAGTCAGTCGCTTTATTAAACCGAGGAATTTCGCCAGATGAGCAAAACAAGAGCAGACAAAAGCAAGAAAGTCCCCGCCCCCAAGACCACAGGGAAACAAGGCGCAAAGGCCGATCTCCACAAGCTGGAGCGAGCCGCCATGCTCCACAACCAAGGGCAGTTTGCAGAGGCCGAAAAAATTTACCGCGAAGTGCTGGCCACCGACCCAAAAAACCAGGATGCTCTCCACCTGACGGGTTTGCTGGCCCTTCAGGATCAAAAATTTGACACTGCCAAAAAATTCATCAGCAAAGCCATCGCAAGCGCCCCTATCATCTCTATTTTTCATGTAAGCATGGGCAAGACTTTGGAAGGATTGCTTGATTTCCCCAAAGCCATCGAATCCTATGCGCAAGCTATTAAACTTGACTCGAATAATATCGACGCCGTGTTTCACCTGGGAAATCTGTATAAAAATCTGGGAAAATTCCCGGAAGCCGAATCATGCTACCAAAAAGTTTTAAATCATACCCCCAACCATGTGGCGACATTAAACAATCTCGGCAACATCTATAAGGATCTTGGGAAATTTGAACAGGCGTTTGCCTGCTATGAAAAAGCCATTGACAGTGACCCTATGGCGGCAGACCTCTATATCAACATGGGCAATGCCTATAAAGATATGATGATGCCGCAGGAAGCCGTGAACTTTTACCATAAGGCCATTGAAGTTCGTCCCGACTTCCCGGATCCATACAATAATATCGGCTACATCTTGCAGCACACCGGAAAACTGAGCGATTCGATCGAGTACTACAAAAAGGCTCTGGAGATAACGCCGGACCTGCCCGAGGTGTACCACAATCTTGGCAATGTCTATAAGGACATGGGTGAATTCCCTGAAGCCATCGAGGCATATCGCAAGGCCATTGTCTTGCGCCCCGACTTTACCAATGCCCACAGCAATATCCTGTTTGCCATGAACTATGATGAAAAAGCCCGGCCCGAGGAAATGGTCAACGAGGCGAGAAAATGGTGGCAACAGCAGACAACGCACCTGGCCGACCAATACAAGCCGACCAACAACCCGGATCCGGACAGAAGGCTCCGCATCGGGTACGTTTCGCCTGATTTCTGCCTGCACTCCGTGAGTTTCTTCTTCCTTTCCCTTTTGGAAAAACACGACAAAAACCGGTTTGAAATATACTGCTACTCCGATGTAAGAAGGCCAGATGCAACAACAGCCCGGCTGCAGGGGCTTGCTGACCATTGGCGCCAGATCACCGGCCAACCCGATGAAATCGTTGCCCAGCAGGTCCATGACGACCAAATCGACATCCTCTTCGATCTGACGGGCCATACCGCATACAACCGACTGCTGGTCTTTGCCCGCGGGCCAGCCCCTATCCAGGTTTCCTGGCTTGGCTACCCCAACACCACCGGGGTTGAAACCATCCAATACCGCATCACCGATGCCATTGCCGATCCGCCCGGCACATCCGACCCCTTTTACACAGAGAAACTCATCCGGCTGCCCCACTGTTTTCTCTGTTACTCTCCACCCGAAATCGCGCCGGACATCAGCGAACTCCCGGCAAAAAAACACCAGCAGATCACCTTCGGCTCTTTCAACAACATCACCAAAACTTCGGAATCCGTGATCAGGGCCTGGTGTCACATTCTCAACCAGGTGAAAAATTCACAGATCATCCTAAAAAGCATTGCCTTCGCCGACCCGGAGACAAAAAAACGCTACCTGGATCTATTCCAAAAATACGGGGTTGAACCGGAACGGGTTATCTTAAAAAAACGCACAGCCTCCCCAGAAGAACACCTCGGTCTTTATAATGAAATCGACATCGCCCTTGATCCGTTTCCATACAACGGCACCACCACCACCTGCGAGGCTTTGTGGATGGGGGTTCCGGTTATCGCGCTCAGGGGCGACCTGCACTGCTCTCGGGTAAGCGCCAGCATTCTGACCCACACAGGGCTTGCGCATCTTATCGCTGAAACCCCGGAAGAATATGTGGACAAGGCTGTTTCCCTGGCCAGGGACCTAAATGAATTAAGCGAATTCAGGAAAAACATCCGAGGCCTTATGCAAGGATCCACCCTATGCAATCCGGAAATCTTTGCCCGCGATATGGAGTCCGCCCTGCGGAGCATGTGGACGGCGTGGTGCAAACAAGATCCAACATCCACTACACAAACAGAACCGGGAGAACACATGACCAGCACAGACATGAGCAACGCAACCCACCCCGAGGAAAAAACCAATGCGGCCCTGCTGCTGAATCGCAAGGGAGAGGAGCTCTTCGCCGCCGGAAACATCCAAGAAGCGGCACAACTTTTTGAGCAGGCCATCGCCCTTGATCCCGGTTGCGCAACCGCCCACAACAACCTGGGGGTCCTGTCTTACCATGGAGGGCAACTCGACAAAGCGTTACAGTGCTTCAGAAAAGCCCTGGAAATAAACCCCGAAGACCGCGCCGCCATAGACAACCTCGGAGACATCCTACAGGCCATGCAAACTCTGGCGCCACAGCAGGAAACCAACCCGGAACGGTCTGCGAAGGGGGCAGCCGCCGCACCGATTCTGGACAGAGAAAAGACTTTAACGGAAATTAAAAAATTCCCGTTCTGGTACCACAAAATCGAGCTGCCAGACGGGATTGTCACCCCCGGCTGGGCGCCGATCAACCCTGCCGCCTACCGCATTCCTGAGGACTTAACCGGAAAGCGGGTGCTTGACGTGGGTGCCTGGGATGGCTACTGGACCTTCGAGGCCTTGCGCAGGGGCGCCAAAGAGGTCATCGCCATTGACGATTTCAGCGATTACCTGGGGCAGCTGCAGGAGTCGGACAGAAAAGCCTGGGCCACCTTTGATTTCTGCAAAAGGCAACTGGGGTACGATGACCAGCGATGCAAGCGCTTTGACATGAGCATCTATGATTTGTCGGAAGAAACTTTCGGACACTTTGATATTGTTTTCTTTTTCGGGACCCTCTACCACCTCCGTCACCCGCTCCTTGCCCTGGACAAACTCGCGGCGGTCTGCGATCAGGAAATTTTCGTCGAAACCGCCATTCTTGATGATTACAGCCCCTACCGGGGCGGCCTGGGGCAAGGCTATCCGGGCAGCAACCAGATGGTGATGGAGTTTTATCCGGGCAGCGAATATGGCAGCAACGACAGCAACTGGTGGGCCCCCACCCTGTATTGCCTCATCAACATGCTGCATGCCGCGGGGTTCAATAATTGCCGGGGCTGGAAGCTTACGAAAAACCCGAAAGAACTGCCGCACTGCCGTGGCTTTGCCTATGGCAATAAGGCATCGTCAACCGCATAACTTCACAGGGAACTTGCACAGGGTATGCGCCCAAGTCAAGCACTGCATCCCAACTGTAAGCGATGACAGCGACAAAGAAGATTCCGGCCCCTGTCACCGCTTACCTGCAAAGTGTAGCCGATCACGGGGGAGTCACCGGAAATCAAATAACCACGGAATAAGCGGCCGCAGGGTGCGGCAAGCGGGTTTTGTACGTGACCAGGACCGATCGCCGCAAGATGGGGTGACCTGTGGCCGCTTACAACAAAGCTTATCGGACGACATGGGGACAAGGGAGGAAACAACAACAACGAAGGCGTGATATCTCTCTTGACTTCATCATATAAGAATGATATACAACTTACAAATGATCGTTTAGTTAATGAACAGTCAATATTCTGAACTCTTGGGTCTCCGCAAGATGATCGACATCAACCGCTCTGCCTTTCTGCTACCGACCAAGACCTTCAGACGCATGACTATTCTGTTGACCATCAACCATTCACCCGACACCAGCCAGCACAAGATTGCCCAGAAAACAAACCTGAGCAGCGCCATGGTCAACAGCTACATCCGAAAGCTGACCGCCGAAGGTATCGTCACGGTATCGAGCCGCAACAATCGTGACTGCAACTATCAGCTCACCGAACTTGGCAAAGAAGAACTGACAACCCTGCTTATGGGATATTCTGCGGAGATTGTCCAATTCTACGCCCAGGCCAAAAATGAAATATCAACCCGAATTGCCGCTCTGATCAACGGCACCCGCCGGGTCCGTCTCGTCCTCTATGGCGCATCGGAAACTTGCGAGCTGGTCATGCGGGCACTGGACAACTTTCCGCAGGTAGAGGTGGCGGCAATCGTTGACAGCGTCCCGCAAAAACAGGGGGAGGCCTTTAATGGTTTTATCGTGCAAAAACCGGAATCAATCCCCCAACTTCAACCTGACTGCGTGCTGATCACCTCCTATGCGAAACAGGATGAAATCTACAATGCGACAAAACATCTTGAAACCTCCGGCATCAAGGTGCGCCAGCTCACCACGGTATAAGGCAAGCCCATGCAGACCATCCGAATAGGCAGACATACCATCGGTGAAGAGATGCCGACTTATATCGTGGCCGAGATCGGCATCAACCACAACGGTGATGAGACGCTGGCGGCACAACTCATTACCGAAGCCGCCAAGGCCGGGGTCGATGCGGTAAAATTCCAAAAACGTGACCTGCCCAGCCTGTACCCGCAGGAACTGCTTGACTCGCCTGAAAAATCAGAGCAGGCATTTCAGTACATGATTCCCCTCCTCAAGGAGGTGGAATTGCCTGAGGCGAGCTATCCCCGCCTCAAAAAACAGTGCGAGGCCTTGGGCCTTGATTTTCTCTGCACCCCCTTTGACCTGAAGAGCGCGAACTTCCTGAATGACCTCGGCGTAAGCGCCTTCAAGATCGCCTCGGCCGACCTCACCAATCTGGACCTCCTGGAGCATGTGGCTGCCTTTGGCAAACCCCTCATCGTTTCCACCGGCATGTCACTCTGGGAAGAGATTGAGACGGCGGTGGCCTTCTTACGCAAACAGCCCGCCCCCTTTGCCCTGTTGCACTGTCGCAGCGTCTATCCGGTCTGGCCCAGGGATGTCAACCTGCGCATGATCAACAAGCTGAAAAAATTCGATTGTCCGGTGGGATATTCCGGCCATGAAATGGGCTTGGTCATTTCCCTGGCCGCCGCCTCCATGGGGGCGGCGATCATCGAAAAACACCTTACCTTGGACCGCAAGATGAAAGGTCCTGACCACAAGATCAGTCTGGAACCCTACGAGTTCAAAAGATTGGTGCGTGATATTCGGATCACCGACCAAGCGGTGGGCAAAAGCAAGCGCGTTCTCTTGCGCGGGGAGATACTCAACCGCGAGCTTTTCGGCAAATCCTTGCTTGCCGCCCAGGATATTCCTGCCGGGTCCATAATCAATCGGGAAATGGTGGTGGTTCGAGGGCCGGGCAAGGGGCTTTCTCCCCAAAAACTCCCCCAATTGCTCGGGGCCACCACCAGACGCAAAATTGACGTTGGTGATTTTTTCCTAGTCTGCGATCTGCCGGGGGAATTTCTCCCGGAAAGTAGCCTGGCCAACCTGAGCTTCAAAAGTGATTGGGGTCTGATCGCCCGCTTCACCGACGGTCCGGCCATGCTCGCCCATCACCCAAAAGCCATCGAGTTTCACCTTGCCGAAAAAGATTTTCAACTGCCCCACGAGATCAATGAAGCCCACGACTGCCGGCTCATTGTCCACGCCCCCGAATATATCGGCGACAAACTCCACGATCTGGCCAGCGGCAGCGAGGAAATCCGCCGAAAATCCGTGGCCCAGACCCTGCAATCCCTGGCGATAACCCGCGAACTCACACCCTATTTCCAAGGCCAGCCAAAATTGATCACCCATCCGGGGGCCATGAGTCTGAACACCAAGCTCAACCCGGAGACCCTGGCCGTCGCCCTGGCCCGCTCGGTGCGGGAAATCAAGGCAGCCATCGGTGACGACGTCGAATTTCTTCTGGAAAACCTCCCACCCTACCCCTGGTATTTCGGCGGCCAATGGAAGGGCAATTACTTCATGGCTGCCGAGGAAATCGCCGCTTTCTGCGACCAGGAGGGGATCAAGCTCTGCTTCGACCTCTCCCATGCCGCCCTTTACTGCAACGCCAAAGATACGGATCTTGCGGAGTATATCAGGCTGTTGCGCCCCTACATCCGCCATATCCACTTCGCCGACGCCTACGGCCTGGACGGCGAGGGAATGCAGATCGGCGAAGGAGACATCGATCTGGACAGGATTATACCCCTGTTTGCCGACTACCGCGGCACCTGGATGCCGGAGATCTGGCGGGGCCACCTGGACAACGGGGCCGGTTTCATCACCGCCCTGCAACGCCTGAATAAATATGAACTATGAAATATCCTTTTAGTTGCACGGCAAAATGCCGATGATAAAAGTAAACCGTTCACTCACCGAATGATCGATACCAGGGGCCAGCGATGACACTTACAATCAGTGATAATCCTCCGTCCTGTTTTCCCGAAGATCTCTTCAGCCGAATCTTGGTTACGACTTCACCGTGGTGGGTGGCCCGCACCCGGAGCCGTCAGGAAAAATCCCTGGCCTGGGAACTGAGAAACCGGGGAATGGCCTATTACCTGCCCCTGGTCAGCCGCCCCCAAAAAAACCGGCAGCGGATGCGGACCTCCATCGTACCCCTGTTCAACGGCTACCTCTTTTTCCGGGGCAGCGACCAGGATCGCTACGAAGCGATCAAAACCGGCCGACTCGCCCAAGTCCTGCCGGTGGCAGACCAGGAGCGCCTGCACAACGAACTGGCAGCCCTGGCCCAAATTACCACCACCCGGCTTGACCTCGAGCTTTGCGATTTCATGGTCAAGGGGCAAAGGGTGCAAATAGTTGCCGGGCCTTTCGAAGGGCTTGTCGGCATCGTTGTAAAGCAGAAAAACAAGCAACGGTTGGTCTTGCAGATCGAAGCGATCCGCCAGGCAGCCGCCGTCGAAATCGAGCTGGATCAAGCCCGTCCGATTTGACGTAACTTGCTAATTTAACAATATAATTTACGAAAAGTCGGTATCCCCCGACAGGGACGGAGTGCGCCTTGCCCATGAATATCCTGATGATCACCGCCAATGACCCGGCCGGAATGGCGATTGCTTTCACCAACGCCATCAATCGTTACACCGAGCACCGGTGCCGACTGATTACCACCGCCGAGAAATATGGTTTTGGTTACGAAACGGATATTCACCTGCCGGACATCCATGACGACGATTTTGCCGAGGTTGAGCATCTGCTTAAAAATGCCGATATCATCCATTTCCATGTGCTCACCGATGAGAATTCCCACCTCGGGCCGCTGGTTATTCGTGACTACACCAAAGGCAAAAAAATCATCCATCATCACCACGGCCATCCCGATTATCTGATCAATATTGACGCCTACAACGAAAAATACCGCCGCCTGGGACGGCGAGTCATCGTCAGCACCCCGGATCTGCTGCAAATTGCCGAAAACGCCATCTGGATACCCAACCTGGTTCCCATCAACGATGTTCACTACCTGCCACGCTACGATGACACCCTGCCCGCCGAGCCGACCCTTATCTGCCAGGCTCCAACCCGCAAATACGACAAGCACACCAATGTTTTCGCCAAGGTGATGAAAAAGTTGCAAGCCGAGCACTCAAACCTCGAATCCGTGATTTTCGAAAGAATGCCTCACATCGAGTGCCTGAAACGCAAGCGCGCCTGCCACATTGTCTTCGACCACATGCGCGGCTGGTTCGGCATTTCCTCGCTGGAATCATTGAGCCAGGGGAAACCGGTGATCGCGGGGTTGGATGATTGGAATATCAAGTGCATCAAGGAGTTCACCGGAGTTGATCAACTTCCCTGGCAAGTGGCCCGAGATCGCGATGACTTATTAAACGTATTGCAACGATTGATAACAGACCGGGATTTCCGCAAAGCCGCTGGCAGGCAGTCTCGACAATTTATGGAGCAATGCTGGACTGAACAACAGGCTCTAAATGTATTGCTTAATGTTTATGGAAACCTTTAATGGACTACAAAGTGTATAGGGTGATGAGAAAATTTTTAAACTTGAACACACACCGACTAACTTACGGATTTGAAACGACAGGGCCCAAAAAAACCAATGGGATACACCCACAGCAAGCTGCGGGGAATTAGACCCTAAAAAAAATTAAAATCGGGTATCACTGACAGAGACGAAGTGCTTCCAGATTAAACTCCACCACATTGAAACGTTATGAAAAATAGAAAAACAATAGCCCTAATCTGGGCCCGAGGAAACGGCAGTTCATTACCGCGGAAAAACGTTTATCCTATCCTCGGGCAGCCGCTTATTTCTTTGATCTTACAAGCGACACGCAAAAGCAATATCATTGATCGCCTTTATGTTTTCACGGAAGATCAGGAAATTGCAGATATTACAATAAAACACGGATGGCAGGTAATTCCTCGACCCCAACACATGGTCGAATATGACCATCCTAAATTTAACATTGATGAAATCAATCGCCATCAGAATCAATGTATCCTTACCGATCTCGGTGCCCCACCGGGGGCTGTCCAAAAAGGACAAATTACCCCCTATGTCAAAGGAATGTTCCACTTTAATTGCAACCATTGTCTGATAACTGAAGCAACAATCCGCGGGATGTACGACAAACTTCACCAATCAAATGCAACTCGAATTTGCTGTGCCAGTCAAGTTGACCCCCACCTTTTTATTTTGCATGGCGAGGATGAAATTCCATTTCCCATCTGGCACGAACATGGCCTTGACCGAAGAAAATATCCACCGATATATCGTCTTTATCCTGACACCAACTACATTTTGCTCGATCGCCTGCACAAAAACCACAAGCAAATTGTTTATAAAATGCCACAGGAAGAAGCCCTTGATATTCACACGATTGAAGACGTTAAACTTGCAGAATTTTACCTGACACAACGCACCATTCAATCCGGGTCAAGCAAATGAAGCTCGTCATCCAAATCCCCTGCTTTAATGAAGAAAACTATCTCACGGAAACCATTGATGCCATTCCCGGCACCTTCCCGGGGGTCGAACACGTTGAGATTCTCATCATTGATGACGGAAGCACAGACAGAACTTTTGAAATTGCGCGCAACCATCCGCGCTGCAGCGCAGTCACACGCCTTAACTCCCACCAAGGCCTTGCCGCTGCTTTTGCGCGAGGGTTGAATGTTGCCTGCGATATGGGGGCAGACATTATTGTGAATACCGATGCAGACAATCAATATTACGGGAAGGATATCGAAAAACTAATTCAACCTATCACGGATGGACAGGCGGATATGGTGGTCGGGTGCCGACCAATTGAAGAAATTGAATATTTTTCTCCGGCCAAAAAAATCCTCCAGCGTCTCGGCTCTCGTGTTGTTCGCTTCATAACCAACACCCCGGTCCTTGACGCAACCAGTGGATTCAGATCCTACACCCGTGAAACGGCTCAAAAAATATTTTTGCACACAAAGTTCACCTATACCCTTGAAACTCTCGTATTCGCGGGAAAGAAAAACCTCCGCGTTGTTTCTGTGCCAATCAGGGTCAACCCAACCAAAACTCGAGAATCGAGACTTTTCTCAAGCACCTTTGATTATGTTAAACAGTCTCTCGCCACCCTTTTGCGGCTATATCTTTTTTATGAACCGTTAAAAAGCTTCACCTATGCCTCCATCGCGATCTTAACAATGGGAGCGGCCTTGCTCGCATGGGCATTGGGGGGGCACACTCCATATTCAATAGAGCTTTTCTTAAGCGCCGTACTTGTTATTTTTCTTGGGTTCTCAACCTTCTCTCTCGGGATACTCGGCGATATCAATGGCGCGCAAAAACAACTTCTTGAAGAATCTCTTGTCAGAATTAAAAATCTGGAAACCCAGATGCAAAAAAATCTGTCCCGAGACGAAACCAAGCAAAATCCATCCGGTGGATTTACATTTTAATGAAAACGCTTCTCATCATCCCGGACATTCAGGGAAAATACTTCAAGCCGGGCCAACCACATGTCGGGATTGCATACTTGGCCGGAGCACTAACGCAACAAGATGGATTCGACGTCAAGGTAGTTGATATGCGGCTTGGCATCAATGTTGCCGATCTGCTCAAAAAAATCGCCGAATACAAGCCATCCCTGATTGGCATTACCATCACAACACTGAACTATCTGAAATCATACAAACTAATCTATTCAATCAAAAATCAGTTCCAGCAAATTCCGGTCATAATTGGCGGGCCGCATGTTACCACCTTCGCGACGACCATCCTCCAAGAAACCAAAGCGGACCTGGCCGTTATCGGTGAAGGCGAAAAAACCATTGTTGAAGTTGCAAAAATCATTCAGCAAAACTCGATAAATTTTGAGAGGGTTGCCGGACTCATCTGGAGAGATCCGCAAACCATCAGGATTAATCCCGCCAGAAAACCGGAAGCTTGTCTTGATACTCTCAGCTTTCCCCGATACGACTTGTCTCCCCTGGGGAAATATATCGACAACAAAATCCCCATCCTTACTTCGCGCGGCTGCCCAGGCCGATGCGTTTATTGTTCGGTCAATAGTTTATTCGGCCGAGCATTCCGGTCCCGCAGCCCTGAAAATGTCTTTGCCGAAATCCGCTTCTGGCACGAAAAAGGTTTCAAATATTTCATCATCAATGATGATTGTTTTACTGCCGCCATCCCGCGGGCCGAAGAGATTTGTGATTTGATAATCCGACATCGGCTAAAAATCCGATGGGAATGTAGAAACGGCATCCGCATGGACCGCCTCAACCATTCACTGGCCACAAAAATGAAACAGGCGGGGTGTTGCTTTGTGGCTTTTGGTCTGGAGTCCGCCAACCAAGAGAACCTCAATGCCATGCGTAAAGGCCTCACCATATCCCAAGCGCAAGAAGCCATTGGCATCATGAAGGATGTGGGGATCGACTTTGGGCTTTTTTTCATGATCGGGACTCCAGATGACAGCTTCAACAATTTTCTCGATTCCTATAATTTCGCAAAAAAAAGCGGCGCCCAAGAAGTCCGGTTTTATAACGCTCTGCCATATCCGGGAACATCGTTCTTCGACTGGGTAAGCAAACACGGCACCTTCCTCTTTCCGGCCGAGGAATATCTCAATAGCCTTGATCGGTGGGACGAAATGCCGGTTTTTGAAACCCATGCCTTTCCAAAAGAAGAACGAATCAAAGCCTTTCGAATGGGAGAGGAACTTGTTATGAGCGCCTTCTTTCGGAAATATTTCGGAAGATTCCTGGCTCCTTTCTGCTGGTCTGTGTACCGCAACAAATTGCTGCGTTCAGTGTTCCAAAAACCAGGGGAGTTGATCTGGATGTTGCTGCGGAAAAGGCTGCTGAGGAAAACCGTCCTTGGCAAAGTCTAAGAAAAAACTCCTGGTCACAACCTCTACGTTTCCTCGCTTTAAAGAGGATGCGGTTCCAGCCCGTTTTGTCCTGCAACTTTGCGAACAGTTCACTGACCGCTATGCGGTGTCTGTTCTGACGCCCCATGATCCAGGCGCGCAATTCCGGGAAAAATTTGGCGAGATCGAGGTCTTTCGATTCCCCTATTTTTATCCAACCAGCAAGGAGATACTTTGCGACGGTCGCGGAATTCTCCCCAATATGCGCGGCAGTTTTCTTGGAAAAATACAGCTCCCAAGCTTGCTCGGATGCGAATATTTCCACGTCCGCCGCCTTATCCACACTCTCCGGCCGGACATCATCCATTCACACTGGGCAATCCCTCAAGGGCTGTGCGCCGCCCTGGCGCAGCCGAAAATGCTCCCGCACATTCTCACCATCCATTCGTCTGACTTGCACACATTACGCAGAATCCCGATGGGGCGCGCCATTTTGAGATATGTCTCCACCCATTGCCACACCATTTTTTTTGTCAGTTCCTATTTAAAAAACATGTTTACACAAATTGTTCCCGATGCTTCCTGCACGTTGAAAGTTCTACCCATGGGCGTGGATCACCCATTCTTTGGCCGCACGACAACTTCGCCAGCCCCCAAGTGGCACCTGCTCTATATCGGGAAGATGTATGCCGTCAAGGGCGTGACCCATCTCATTGAAGCAATGAATCTCTTATCCCGATCACTTCCGCAACTCAAGTTGACCCTGGTGGGTGATGGTGAAGATCGCCCCAAACTCGAAGTTCAGGCCAGAACTTTCGACCCGGAGGGCACAATCATTTCATTTACCGGGCAGGTAGCGCATGAAAAGTTGCCGGAATATCTTCGCTCCGCTGATGCGCTCATCGTGCCATCAATAATCACCAAACATCAGGAAACCGAGGGGATGCCGACAGTTATCCTCGAGGCCCTGGCGACTGGAACCCCTGTTCTTGCTTCCCTGGTCGGCGGGTTGACGGATGCGGTTATTCATGGGAAGAACGGCCTTTTGTTCCGCCACTCTGACCCTGCCGATCTGGCCGAAAAAATCATGGAGTTCTATGCGCAGCAACTCTGGCGAACCATGCCGGACACGGCACGGAACTCAGCGAAAAAATACGCCTGGCCGGAGATCGGTCGCCACTACACAGAGGCGTTTGAAACGACGTGCTGACCCGACGGACAATACATCACCTGGACGGGGCACTCCAGCTGGCAGCCGGATGGCCACGCTGGCGGAAATTCGAAAGAAAAATATACTGCTGCCTCACCGTTGACCTTGATGCGCACGGCCACCGTAATGCCTTTAAAAAAGGTCTGCCATTTTTACTTGATCTATTCAGCCAAAAAGGCTTGGAAGGGGCAATCACCTGGTTTTACAACTGCCGGGAAAAAGAGTTGGGCGCCTGGCCAGATCCTCTCGCGGAGATGCAAAGGCGCAAGGACGAGGTAGCCCTGCACTGTCACTTGGAAGACCTTCCCGACGCCAGGTGCGTGAAAGATATCTCCGCAGAAATACAAAGAGATAAGATTGACTTGGAAAATATTACCGGCCAGGCCGTGAGCGGTTTCCGCTCCGGCCAGCTCCTGCGAACCCCGCAAATTTTTGCGGCGTTGAATGGATGCAGCCTCAGGTATGATTCTTCATGCACCTTTGGTCGCACATTTACGGTCAAAGGCACAACGATGGATGACCGAAAGATCTCGGGGAACGACAGTGTATTCCCGTTGGATAACGGCCTGCTGGAATTTCCGATTTGGGAACCGTTTCCGCAACCGCGCCAAATCGCGCTTACCGGTCCGCCGTATTTCATCACCAATCTGGTCCACCCGTTTAATCTTGTCTGTAATGGCCAGGCAAACCAGATCATTCAACACTATTACCGAACCATCATCCATATTCTCCAAAAAATCCCGGCCATTGAATTTACGACCCTCTCCTCGGCTTGCCAAATATGGAATCAACAGACCTCCAGGCAATCGTAGCTTCTCCCGAGGCAACCCGGGTGTTGATTGAGTTGTTTGTCAACCATGGCCGTGCCTATCACCGTGATGCCGCCACCTTTCAAACAGGAGCCCATTTCGGGCCATGGCGGGATTTATTTATAAAAGCCAAACTTGTCCACCCAGGGGAAGACAATTTCCAGCTTACGGATTTGGGGAAAACGCTTGGCTACGGCCTTCTAGAAAAAGATAATCTCGACAAACGGCACGGCAACAGCCTCTCCGATCCCGTGGACATTCCATTATCACCCGCATCGATATACGCCGGAAAAAATATTGTCGACATTGGCTGTGGCTCCGGGTGCTACGCCAACGACGCCTCCCTGCTCGGGGCAAAAACCGTGATCGGCATCGACGTTCAATTCCCCCTCTTACAGGTCGGCCACATCCTGCGCGGCACGTCACATGCACTCTTTTTGGCGGGCTTCGCCGAATGCCTGCCAATCGGTGCCGCAACAACAGATACCGTAATCCTCCGGGGCGCGCTGCCCTACATCGACAACGATTGGCTCCTTTCCGAAGCGGCTAGGATCAGCCGTCCCGGAAGCGTTCTGTTGATCACCGGCCTCGGCCCAGGATATTTCATCTCCGCCTTGCTCAACAGCCTTACACAACTGAAACCGATCAGAGCCTTTTACCTCGTTGTGGTGATTGCAAACAGCCTGCTGTTTGCCCTAAGCGGCCACCGCCTTCCTTTCAAGATCAAAAAATATTTTTCACGGGAATTGGTCAGTATTTTCCACACCAAAATGGGCTTACGCCGCGTGTTGGCGAAACATGGCTATTCGATATCAACCTACAAATCACACAAAATCTTTGGTTTTTGTTCCCATTTTTTTGTCCACACGACCCGCCTATGAAAATTCTCTTTGTCTATCTTAACGCAACTCGCCAAGAGTATATTCCCCTTGGCGTGGCCTATCTTTCCGCAGCTTTAAAAAAAGCCGGGCACCAGACCTGTCTGCATGACGGCACCTTCACCAGCATCAAGAAACTCCCCGAAACTATTCGCAGAGAGCAGCCGGATTTCATTGCCTTTTCGATTCGCAGCCCAGAAGCCCCGCAAGCCAAACAGGCCATCGCCCAGATAAAGCGGTACACAAGCGCCCCGATTATCGTCGGCGGCGTCCATCCCACGGTGGCAGCGGAAGAAGTGCTGCACTGGCCGGGAGTCGAGGCGGTCTGCGTGGGAGAAGGAGAAAAAGCACTGGTCGAGTTCTGCCGCAACTGGGGAACCGACAGACTGGAGTCCACAACCAATTTCCATTTTTTCCGGGACGGCAACTTGATCCGCAACCCCTGCGCCCTGGAAAACGATCTGGACGCCATTCCGTTTCCGGATCGAGAGCTTTTCGATGTCGATAAATATCTCAGAGCGCGGGACGGCCGGCTGGACGTCATTTCCGGACGCGGATGCCCATTCAGCTGCACCTATTGCATCAACCATGTCATTAAGAGGATTGTCTCGGAGAAAGCCGGGTATGTCCGGGTGCGAAGGCCCGAAAACATCATCGCGGAGATCCAGGACGTCATCCACCGCCATCAGGTGAAAAGCCTTGAATTTGTCAATGACATCTTCACCCTGTCGGAAGAATGGCTTGCCGAGTTCACCGCCCTGTACAGCCAGGAAATCCATCTTCCCTTCGTCTGCAATGCCCGGGTGGAACTTATTACCCAACCAATTGCTTCCTTATTGAAGCAAGCCGGCTGCACCGAAGTGCAGATGGGGATTGAATCTGGTTCAGAGCGGGTCAGACGTAAGGTTTTGGGTCGAAACATGAGCGATGAGACCATCCGCAACGCCTTTCGAATTGTCCAGAACGAGGGGATGAAGTCTTACGCCTTTAACATGGTGGGCCTGCCGGAGGAAACCCTTGCCGACCTGCGAGCCACCATCGCATTAAATCGGCAGATCATGCCGGACGCCATGCAGGTTTCCATCTTTCAACCTTACCCCGGCACCAAGCTACGGGAAATCGCCCTGCAACACGGCTGGATATCCTCGGAAAAACTGCCCCGATCCCACAAGTCTTATTCCATCATGAAGTACCCGACCTGGAGTGCTTGGCGTATCCGCGTGAGCAAGCTGGGTTTTCGTTTTTTCTGCCTGTGGCCAAACCAGCCAGGCAAGGCCATCGTTGCCCTGAGCGCCGACATCCTGGCTGATTATTACAACCTGATCCGCGGGGTCTTCCCGCCGGCACTCAAACGCTACCTCTACCGAATCCATGTCCGTGTCGAAAAAAATTAAAATCGCTTGTATCTTTGATAATTTCTTCCCAAAACTGGGAGGAGAACCGATCCAAAATCAAACGCTGGTGGAAAACCTCCATAATTCAGAGAAGTTTTCCCCGGTCGTTTTTCCCCTCATGTGGGAACAGGGATTAGACACCAACAGGTTTGATTTTCCTGTCCACCCGGTCAGAACCTACACGAAGTTTCCAGACGATTTCAACAAAGTCACCCCCGCCATTCTCTGGGACCGGGCGATCAACCTGTTGCGGAGCAAATCCATCCACCGCCATCTGGCAGCCGTCGACATCATTTTGACGGATCTGCACTCAGCGGCACTCATTGGTGCCTATTACAAAAACAGCTTGGGGAAAAAACTGGCCATCCGATTCGGCGGCAATGTCTTCCGCCAAGGAGAATACAGACATGAAATCGAAGATAAATACCACTGGTTGAAAGGATATTTTTTCCAAATCCCCGCCCGCTATGCTTTCAACGCAGCCGATAGAATCATCGTCAATGGCCACGATCTGCATACCGAATTAACCGATGTCGGCTTTGATGGCGGGAAAATCCACATCATCCCGGTAGGCTTCTCGCCGGATATTTTCTTTCCGCCACCTGCATCCCATGAAGAACTGCTGGTTGCGGATAACACTCCGCTGCGAATCCTTTTTTACGGCCGAATCACCGAAGCCAACGGGCCTCTGCAATTTGTCGAGATAATAAGCTCTCTCCTCCGGCAAACAGATCAAACAGTAGCAGCTACAGTCATCGGTGACGGCCCGCTGCTTTACGCCATGAAAAAGAATGCCGAACGCCAGCGGTTACCCATCACTTTTCTATCAAGGCAATCACAGAAAGCCCTGGCAAATCAAATACGCGCCCATCAGTTCTGTGTTTTTCCTTTCCGGAAAATCGGCGGGGTCTCCAGTGTGATTACAGAATCCATGGCATGCGGACGAATCGTCTTTACCACTAACTCAGGCGATATGGCCAATGTGATTCAGGATCGGGTCAACGGTTTCTTGTTTCCCATCGACAATCCATTCAACATTGCCAATGCAATCATAACCGTTGCCAAGGAACAGGAACTGCAGAAGACAGTCAGCGCCAATGCCATTGAAAGTGTGCGGCAAGATTACACCTGGCCCTCGGTTACAGAAAAATACATCACGGTCCTTTCCCAGTTAGCAAGGTCATAATTCGGCAACCAATGCATATATTACTTTTCTGCGCATACCCTTATCCGGCTACCCCCGAAGAACCCTTATTCTGCGGGGGCCAGTACCATCCCTATCATTTAAGCAAGGCTTTCGCTAAACAGGGAGTGACCGTTCATGTCATTGCCAGGCAGGAAGAATCTCAACCTGCGTATGAAGTACAGCAAGGCATCACGATCCACCGGTATTCCTCCCTGTATCATTTCGGCGGGCACCGCCGGGGAATTTCATTCAGCCGCAACCGATTGCGGCTTACGAAAAAACTCCTCGCAACACATCACTTCGACTGGGTCATGACTTTTTCCCCACTGACCAATGAATTGGCGATACTGCAACAGGAGGGCGTCAGACTCTTTTACATGGCGCCGGGCGTAAATGTCGGCTATCTGACCAACCTTGGCATTTCCCCTAAAAGCATCGCTCGCCGGCTCTTTATCAAATGGATCAGCCAACCCTTTCAACGCCGGAACATGCACCAGGCTGAACGAATTTTCGCCAATTGTTCAAGTGACCGCGCCCTTATTACCGACTATTATCACCCAAACACTCCTATCGGCATCTCCAGCAACGGCGTTGACACGGAAACATTTCACCCCGGGGCTGCTGAAAAACATGACACCATCAGCTTTCTGACGGTGGGCCGTTTTTCCCCGGAAAAAGGTCACCTTGAAGTATTGGAGGCGCTCGCACTGCTCCACAGACAAGGCGCCGCTCCACAATGTACCTTTGTTGGATTCATCGATGACGGCGCCTACCTGCGCACTGTGCGACAACGCATAGCCGAGCTGGGCCTCATTACGCAGGTCACCATCCGCACCAATGTCGCCGAGAGAGACATGCCGGGGATATTTGCCCAATCCCATGTCCTCATAGCCTATTCCAACGGCTATGACCCTTTGCCCAGCGTCCTTTTCCAGGCATTGGCCAGCGGCTTGCCGGTTCTCTCCACCGACTGGCCGGCCCGCAGAGCAATAATAAGCGACGGCCAAGACGGATTCTTGATTCCACCAAGGCAACCACGTTTACTGGCGGAAAAAATACAGGTATTGACCAGCAACAGACCCATGATCGAAACCATGGGCCGCGCGGCCAGGAAAACCGCCTGTAACTCCTATGACTTCAAAACTTTGACCGCCGACTTCCTTTCTCATCTCAGTTAATATGCGCGTCCTGTTCATTAGACATCATCCCAATGCCGCCGATAAGGATGGCCGCTATCCAGCGGCCCAATATCCCCTTATCCCCATAGGGTTAGCATATATTGCGGCCTATCTCCAACAACACGATATCCCGGTCAGGATATTGGACAGTTATGTGGGAACTGACTCCATCGATAGTTTCCAGAGAGCCATCCAGGCCATGCCCGCCGACCTGATTGGCATAACCGCCACATCCAACGGTATTCAAGGGGCCATGGAAGCCGCCGAAATCATCAAGCAATGCTGGCCCGATACCCCAATCGTCATCGGCGGCCCCCACATGGCAACCTACCCCGAAAAAACGCTGCTCAATTCTCATTTCGATTTTGGCGTTGTGGGCGAGGGTGAGCAAACCATTCTGGAATTGGTCGATGCCCTAAAACATGGCACGGAAACGCGAGGGATTCCTGGACTGTTAACCAAAGCCAAAAAACAGGTCTCCCAATTGACCCCCCGGAAACGAGTCAATAACCTTGATAAGTTTCCCCACCCGGCAAGGGAACTCTTTCCGAATAGCCGATACAAAACATTACTTGGGTTCAATCCCGTCACTTACATATTGACCTCACGGGGTTGCCCCTTTCAATGCACCTTCTGCGATCATGGCCTCTGGGGGAGAGAAACCACCTTTCATTCTCCCGAATGGATCATTGATGAAATACAACATTGTCTCGCCCAAGGCGCCCGGGAAATTTACATCTATGATGAAACATTCTCGTTAAACAAAGAACGGGCCAAAACCATCTGCAAATTGATCATTGAAAAGAACATCAAATTTTCCTGGGTTGTCAGTTCCAGAGTCGACACCGTTGACCGTGAACTTATCGAACTTTTGAAACAGGCGGGATGCAGACAGATTCGCTTTGGAGTGGAATCCGGACTTGATAAAAACCTTCAAACAATAGGCAAAAACATCACCATAAAAAAGGTACGACACACATTCGACCTGTGCGATCAAGTCGGAATCGACACCTATGCCTATTTCATGATCGGCCTGCCGTCAGAAACCCTGCAGGACATGGAAGAAACCATCAATTTCGCGATCCAGCTAAACCCTGGCTGGACAAATTTCAACATACTGACCATGAAGCCGGGAACGAAAGTTTACAGGCAGGCGGCACAGCAAGGACACCTGCCACCCAACCTCTGGGAGGGCCTGCTCGATGGCACGGTTTCCGAGGAGGACTGCTTCTGGCCCACTCCAGGAGTGACCAAAACCGATTTGCTATCCATGAAAAAAAAGGCCCATATACAATTCTACCTGCGAGCCGGTTTCATCAAAAAGAGGCTACATGAACTCTTCACAACCAACCGTTATCGCCTGTATCTCTCCGTCATACGCTCCATGCTCGGCAACTTCTTCACCCGCGCAGAAAAAAGCTAACTTTATGATAGGTAAAACCGTTTCCAAACTTCATACTTTACTCAATTACAAACGGGGGAACACCTGTCTCCGTTCCATGCCGCCCAGCCTCTGGATTGAACCGACCAATGCCTGCAACCTCAGATGCAAGATGTGCTTTCAAAGCAATGGCATGAGTCGACAACAGGGCTTTATGGATATGACGCTATACAAAAATATCATCGATACAACTCACAGATTTGTTGACCGGATCAATCTCTATCTGGCCGGGGAACCCTTTCTGCACCCCCGCATCTTTGATATGATCCGCCATGCCAAGAAATACAATCTCAAAGTCCGAATCCACACCAATGCCACGTTGCTCACCAAAGACAGATGCCATGAGATTATCAGTTCAGGACTGGATATTCTATCGTTGTCTTTCGACGCGATTTCTCCGCAATATTATGAAGAAACCCGGAAAGGCGCCAAATTCGATCAAACGTTAGCAAACATCCGGTACCTGCTGCAGCACAAAATAGAGAGCCAGAGCAAGTCTCCATATACAATTATCGAAATCATTGAGAATGAACACACCGCCGACCATATACAAACATTCATCAAACAATACCAAGACCTGCCGGTGGACAAATTCAACATCGCCAGACACCATTCCTGGGGAGGAAGGTTTTTGTCCGGTACAAAAGAAGCCAAAGCCCTCCCAGCCTGCCAATACCTGTGGAACTCATTGTCCATTTTATGGGATGGCACCGTTGTTCCCTGTTGTCTCGATTTCGATGCGAAGTGCGTACTGGGAAATATCCGTGACCAAAGCCTTGCAACCATTTGGAACAACACCACCATCAGGGAAATGAGAGAAAAACAAACGCAACACAAGCGGGTGGCCATTGCTCTTTGCAAAGGCTGCGACAAGGCGGAATTTTGAGAACCGGTCACATGGGAAGCATGACCCAGCATATCGACCATAGGACATTTATCGCTACCGACCCACTCGTGGACGCTCAGATCAAAGGATTCCTGCGCACCATCTGCACCGCCATAGCCAAATCCTTTCGCGGGGTGCAATCAATCATCCTCTATGGCAGTTTTGCCCGGGGGGATGCCTGCTTTTCCCATATCAAACATGGTGAAATAGTATATGGCAGCGACCTTGACATCCTGGTCCATACACTCTACCCCTATCCAAAACTCTTACAGCGTAGCCTGCCATCAGAAATACGGCAAATAACAAAAATCATTCCAGTGGACCTCCACTTCACGAGAAAACTGCCAGGAACACAAAAACGATTATTGAAAGACCACTTCGACATCCTGCATGCGGGGAAAACTATCTATGGCAAGGATGCCTGTGACGCAACCCTGATAACCGGCAAGCAACTGCATACTTCAGAAGGGTTACGGCTCATTTTCAACAGGATGTACACCCACTTTTTATTTTCCCACCAGAACACCGGCATAAACCAGGAAACCCACACTGAACTGGCTGCAAAGAAATCTGCAAAAATCATTCTGGACTGTTGCCAGGCCCTGCACATACTCAGCAAACGATACGATGGCCAGACACTCTCTACCTTCAACAGGGTTATCGAACACATCAATACCGACCATCCCTCATTGCTCACGGCACAACCATCATTTATCGATGATGTCCGTTGGGCCAAGAATGTGCTGACCAACACGGCGAAAGAAGCTGCCGCAGGAACGGACGGCTTAACCAGGGCGGCAGAAACCCTTGCCGCATGTGCACGATATCTGCTGCGAGAAGTATATGAAATAACAGATACGGAAACAGATGGGATAACACATAATTTTCTGCAATATCATTCAAAAATACATGCTATCAGCATGCTGCACTACAACCTGCGACTCCTGATAAAACAACACAAGATATACCTGCCGGCACTCAAGACCTTTTTCATACCTGCTTGTTATTATTGGTATTGCGCCCTGCTGCATATTTATAACTGCCATGGGGAAACATCTGTACCCACAAACGACCAAATGACCCTAGCCCTACTACAGTTAAAAAAAGTCTATCCCGTTTCTGACAGCAAGCTTAGATGTGCCCGAGAACGGAGCGCGCTCGATGACTATCTCCTGCAAATACTCGCGGAAACCGCTACCGCATCTCTGCAAATCGTTTAATAAACTCATGAGAGTCAGGCCACCATCCAACTATCCTCTTTCGGTAACCCTATGCTCGAAGCCATAAAAAAATTAATCACAAATCCCAAAAAATATATCCCTATGGCCATCAAAATGGCCCCCCAACCCCTGTATTACCTTTTTAGAAGGACACCGTTTTTTATGCAAAGCCAGATGGACATCCATCCTCGATCCCGGTGGTACAAACCCGATTTCACAGAATTTGCCGGTGGCTTCCAGATAATGGGCGAAACGCAGACCCGCCAGATCTGCAACCTGGAACCCTGGGACAACACCCGGCGAGACATGCTGCTTCTTTTGCTGCGCACTATCATTACCAACAATATTGCCGGAGATTTCGCCGAATTAGGAGTATACAAAGGATTTTCCGCCAAATTGATTCACTACTATGTACCAGAACGTACCCTCCACCTGTTCGACACCTTTGAGGGTTTTACCAAGGACTGCATCAACACGGAAAAGAACCATACCGGACATGCCGTCCCTGGCCATTATTTTTCCGATACCTGCTTACCGGAAGTCCAACAATACATAGCCCCCATGAACACCAATATTCACTTCCATCCCGGAGTATTCCCGGCAAGTATCCCGTCGGATTTTTTTGACAAAAAATTTGCCTTTGCTCACCTGGACGCCGACCTCTATGAACCAACAAAGGCGGCACTGACTTTCTTTTATCCACGAATGACAGCAAACGGCCTGCTGGTCATCCATGACTATAACTCCTGGCAAGGCGCCAGAAAGGCCGTGGATGAATTTTTCATTGATAAATTAGAAACCCCCATCCCAATGCCGGACAAATGCGGTTCCGCGCTGATCATAAAAGGGTGAAACATGACGCCAACAAACAACCACACATCTGCAAAAGTAATTCTCATTCAACCAACCTTTTCGGAACACATCTATGCCTTGGACGAACTCACTCCTCCCATGGCATTGTTGCAACTGGCGGCGGCCATAATCCCCCATGGCTTTGAACCAATTATTATCAACCAGCAAACGGATACAAACTGGAAAGAAACACTGCTTAATGAACTCAAGAACAATCCGGTCTGCGTCGGGATCACCGCGCTCACCGGGTTACAGATCTATTTTGCCGTGCAAGCAGCAAAGCTCGTCAAAGAGCATAGCACGGTTCCAGTGGTATGGGGGGGAATCCATGCGACCATGGTGCCGGAACACACTATTCAAAACAAATATGTTGATTATGTTCTGACCGATGAAGCCGAAGAAAGCTTTCCCGCCTTTGTCAAAGCACTGGCCAACCAGGAACCCCTCCAGGGTATACCTGGCCTGGTTACCATGGATGACACAGGCGCCGTGGTTGTCGTCCCCCAGAATACCCCTCCTGATCTGGAAAAGATACCATCGACCCCTTTTGAACTTGACGCCCTGTTCAACCGGACGAAGAACCCCAGGCTGACGATCATCACCAGCAGGGGGTGCCCCCACCGCTGTGCCTTTTGCTTTAACAATTTCTATTACAAACGCCGCTGGCGAGCCATGTCAGCAGACCATGTACTGCACCTCATTGATCATTATCTTGAAACCTACGGGCCAGAAAGCAGATATGCCAAGAAACCGACGATCAGTTTCGGTACCGAATCGAACTTCTTTGTCTCCGCCAAGCGGGTGGATCAAATCTGCCAAGGATTGCTGGATCGGAAAATAAAGGTCACCTGGGAGGGTGTCAGCTGTAGGGTCGACTATCACAAGCAAATCAAAGAAAGCACACTGAAAAAACTCAAAGCCCTGGGATGCGACCGCCTGTTGACTGGTGTTGAAGGCGGCAACCAACAAATGCTCGATCGGATCAAGAAAGACATTAAGATTAAAGATGTATTCCTGATGGGTGAAAAACTTGTTGCCTGCGGCATCAAATTCCACACTTCATTCATCATGGGACTGCCGGGAGAAACCGAACAGGACCGAATGGCAATTGTTGATCTGATCAGCAGCCTCCGCAGCCGCTTTGGTAGCATGCACACCTACAGCATTTTCAGCTATGCCCCGTTCCCCGGCACGGATCTCTGGGAGGAGGGCCTGAAACTGGGCTACAAACCACCCGCCAAACTGACCGACTGGGTAAAGGCGGAAGCACGTTTTCCGCAACAAGTCCCCTGGCTGAATGACACCGAAAGAGTCCACATCCAAAGATTGCGGGAACTGGCGTTAATCGGCGGCGTGTACTGCGACAATTCGCTGGCCGGGAAAATATACGGCGCCTTCGGGAAATGGGGAACATATCGTCTCCAAAAGCACTTTTTTGGACCGGTCCCTGAAGTGCGGCTCCAGACTTTTCTCAATGACATCTACAACCTGATAATCCGGGGCAAAAGAAGAAAATACCAGACCTTTCATCATGATCCGATGCACGACAAAATCGACCAACTCCTATCTGAACTTGAATGAAAGCAACGGCACACCCAACTCCATTAGTGCATATCATTCTTGATGGATTCGATGCGTGCTATCTTCGCTCAGCGCCATTTCTTGCAAAACATATTGGCCAAGGTGGCGCACGCCCCATGGTGATCCCTTCCCCATTTGGAGTAAGGGGGATGATCTTTTCTGGAACACTTCCTGCTCAAAATAAAGATTTCACCGATCTCTGGCGGGATTCGGATACCAGCAGATTAAGGTTTCTCCATTTTCTCTTCAAATCCTCACAACCGCTCTCACATCACAACCGCTGGTTAATCAAACTCATTGTACGATTGCTCAGCGGAGAACCTTGCCGAATCCCGAAACATCTACCAACACGGTATCTCCCCTTTTTTGACAGTCCCAGAGTTGCCCGCAGGTTCTCATCCTTTAAGGATAAAGGCAGTCCGCCTACATTGATTGACCATCTTAGAGACAACCGCATTCCCTTTCAATATTTCGGCCCGCCCTTTACCTCCTTCTGGAGCAAGCCCCTGTCGCAACTTGCCCAGGCGATCAAACCCAAAAGCAAATATGTTTTAGCCCATGTCGTTACACCAGACATTTACGGCCATCAATTTGGGCCGAAAGCGGACAAAACAGAGGCTCTCATCCAGGAGATCGACAGCCAAATCCAATTGCTCTGCAAAAATATCCGCTCTCAGTTTCCCCATGCGGCGCTGATCATTCATTCCGACCATGGCATGAGTCAGGTTAAAAACTCCATTGATTTTGAGAGTAAAATTAAACAATGGCCCCTCACAGCCGGCATCGACTTTGACTATTTTCTTGACTCTACCATGGCACGATTCTGGTTACTCAACCGAGACAAACATGAGATGCTCATCGAATGGATACAAAAGGATTTGGTCGAATCGAAGCTGCTTGACGATCATTCTCTGAAAAAATACGGCATGGCAGGACTCGATCCCCGATTTGGCGATTTCTTCGCCATAGTCCCGGAAGGCACAATCATTTCCCCTAATTTTTACCAGGCAAAACCGGTCAATGGCATGCATGGATATGGTGTTGAGTCTTCCAGGGGAATCCTTGCCTGGTCCGGAATCAGCCCCCATGAAACTATCCAAAAAGAGATTTCATTGGTTGATATTTACCCCACCGTCACCAGTCTTCTGGGAATAACTCCCCACCCAAATACAGTAGGTAATCCCATCTTTTAGGCTTAACCAATCTCCCCCATTTTCGTCATCGATATATCCATGAACACAGAACACCTCACCATTATTGGCGCGATTGCCCTGTTTATAGTTGTGCACATTCCTCTCTGGAGACACTTCCATTCGCCATATAGGCACGGTGGCATCCTTCATTTAGCCATCAAATACAGTCAGAGCGGTACACTTCTATCAAACTTTGACTTTTATCCATCTTGGCGGAAACATCCTTTACAGGTCTCAGAATATCAAGGGTTCATCAAAACCCTCGGCATATTCCTCCGTTTCTCAAGATTGCAACCAATGACCGGGGCACTGGTACTCCAATGCATTTTCACCATCATAATGGCTCTCTGCTTGCAATCCATCATGCCGCCATCCCTACAATGGCTCGCATTTGCTGCGGTAGCCTGCTGTCTCGCCCCGCTTTATCTCAGCATAACCATCATGCCCGACATGTACCTGATGACCGCCATCAGCGTTGTCCTTACCCTGATCCACCACCAGAATATGCTCCCCTCTCCGGTGCTTGCCATCCTCCTCGGTCTTTCTGCCTGGCTTGGCATCCGGATCAAATCATCGGGGTTCATTCTGGCATTTTGCATCTGCTGCGTTTTACCCTTTCTTCGATTGGAGACCGGGTTCTCCCTGCTCACGGTCGCGCTTGCACTTTGCCCCTTCATTATCGATATTCTACTGGGTCGGGAAAACATGATCCTGCAGTTGCTCCATCGCCAACAAAAATACTTTGGATTTTCTGTCACTGACGAACAAAGAGACACCCCTCCAGAGGTATTATCAGAAAGGAACATCTTCGAGCGACTCCATGGAATTATTCGACTTGCCGTAAACGGTATTGCAATAGCGCTGACTCCCTGGGCCCGTTTCGGCTTCTACAGATCAAACGGCCTCATATACCTGACAGGATTTGCTGGGATTATCACCTATTACTCCCAGTCCCAAAGTCACAGCACCCAACCAATGTATATTTTCATGATGATCTACCTTTGCGCCTTTCTTTTTTTTCACGCCCAATTACGAAGGTACTTTCATTTTGCCAGCAGGGCCGGGGCCACTCTATTCCCTATCTGGCTGGTCTTTAGCGCCATTTTGTTCACACACCTACAGCAAATCGGCACACCCCTGATCTTCTTATTTCTTGGCATAGAAGGCTCCAAATCTGCAATCGCATTCTTTTCCACACCCCCCAAAAGCATCTATTTCGAACCGCCGCTGGCTGCTCCGCTGCATGGCGAAAAAACGATTGACCTGTTACGCAACCTATTGCAGCACGGAGATCTTCTAATGCTCACATACCAAGACCTGAACTCTTTTGGAATCGCTTTACAGCACTGGCAAATCGCGATAGAGTTAGAAAAAACAACCACACAAACAATGTGCCAGTACATCGATTACTATCGGTATGATCAGCGATACAGGAAGATCTATCTGATTCTCCCCCCCGACAGGCATCTCTTCCTCGACAAGAACCTCACCCCACACTTCATCGAAGAAGATCCCCTGGCCAACAGATTTACTGAAATTCACCAAGGCGAAGATTTACATGGCTACCGGATATTCGAAGCGTGTCGCCCATCCCGGTATGCTGATTTAACCCGCTATGAAACAATGACCCCGGATCAACTGAAAAATAACCCCATAATCTTCAATTCATAATACAAACAAACAGATATTCCATGCCAACAGAGACAAACATCATCGTTTTCGGGGCCGGATCGGGATTAATTGAAAATATCCCCTTCCTTAAGAATCTTGGTAAAATTGTATATGTCGTTGATAATGATCCTGCCAAATGGGGCCAGACTATCCAGGGCTATGCCATTCACCCCCCGGAAATCTTAAGAGAAAAAAATCCGGCCGATATCATAATTATCTGCTCCTGGTGGAAAAAAAGTATCGCCCGCCAGCTTAACTCCTATGGGCTGACACCAAATAAAGACTACTTTCTGGATGTTGCTTTCAGCCTGCAAGCGGAGCATTACTTTCAAATTTTCATCGAATTTTCCGACTATCTGAAACACCAGGACCAGCCTCTTAGGGGGAAAACAGTGCTGCATGTCGGGGTCGGTCACACCCTAGTGGTCGATATCCTGCTGGCAATGGCGGGGGCCCGGGTCATCTGCTCTAATCTAGATGATGAAATGATCTTTTTCCCGGACATTTCTCTCAAAAAAAATATATACAACCTGCTGCGGAAGTTTTACACGGACAATAGGGATCTCTTTCTCATGCCACCGGAGGGGGTGATCGCAACTACCCCGACCTCTATGATCGTCGATCAGGACAAAGTCTTGTTCATGACCATAGATATAGAGCGTTTGCCGCTGGCCTCACGCAGCATCGACATCCTCTTCACCTCCGATCTCCTCGAGCATGTCCAATCCCCCCCCAAAGCCATCGAAGAAAGCCTGCGGGCCCTGAAATCCGGCGGCATATTTTATCATCACATACACCCCGGCAACCATCGACCGAACTGCTCATTTTTTGACATGTATTCCCACACCAACGAGGAGTGGCTCAACATATGCAAAAAATCCGGGTATCATCATAACCGGTGGCTCAGTTGCCAATTCATTACCGAGTTCGGCAACATTGCCAAAACACTTCTTGAAGCGACCAGCCGGACCGCACCAAACCTGCCGGCAAAATCAGCGCAGCTGATGCCGAAACCGGCCGAGGAATTCAACGACTTCACCCCCGAAGATTTCCGCCGTTCAACCGGTTTTCTCACCGTGGGCGGGCGAGTATAACCCAAATCATTTTTTCAGGGATCGCTCAGATAATGACGACAAACACCTGGACCGTTGCGACCCATAAAGAGATTTCTCGGTATATGGAAACCGGGAAGTGCGACCTCCTTTGCGGCGCAAAACCATTTGGCTCACGGCACTGGGAATACCCATGGGCCTTGGAACAAAGCGGCATTGCCGCGCACAAAAACAATCGCGTTCTGGATGTCGCTCCGGATTTCACCTTCCCCTACGCCTCGTTTCTTGAAGAGCGCCATAAGGTCACCTTCATCGACTTGGAAAAGCGTCAGTGGTCCGACTCGGTAACCTGGGGCGCCGAGGTGGGTGAACTAGCAAACAGATCCGACTTTCGCATCATGGATGTCCGGGATATGAGCTTTGCCAACGACACCTTTGACACCATCTTCTGTATCAGCGTTCTGGAGCATATCGTCTGCCCAACCCAGGATCCTGACCATCCGCAACTGGTGCAGTTTTTCGATTCGCAGGGGGCCAGACCTGCCCTAAAAGAGATGAAGCGATGCCTGAAACCTCAAGGGCTGCTCATCATGACCATTGACATCTACCAGGGCCCCACATGGAAACCATTCTTCGATCAATGGGATATTTTCCAAGATCTTGTTGCCTGCGGCTTCTCAGCACCAGAGGGGGGGAATTGCGCTCTTGATACACTCATGGCCACCCCGGATATATTTCTCAGCGATTTTCATGGTCCCTATTGTACGATGGGGTTCTCTCTCACAAAATAACCGACAACCATAAACTCACAAACAATGCCTTTAGATATTCACACTACGTTTTCCGGCAAACGCCTTGTCTTTTGTGGCACAGGAAAGGCCTTCCATTCCATTATCCGGGATTTGGCAGGTATGGATTTTACAATTACCGGCCTGCTCGATAACGATGTGCAGAAACATGGAACCCATCTGCATGGTGTCGAAATCACACCATTTCAATCCATCAACAATATCAGGTACGACCACATAGTCCTGGCCACGCCCTTTTACGCCGATATCGTCCGGCAACTAACTGGGCTGGGGATCGACAGCAACTGCCTTATCCGCCTAGGGGCCTCATACAGCTTCGATTGTTCAATTTTTGAAACCCATGCCGCACAGCAGCAACTAAGAAATCGTAATTTCACTCTCATCTCCAATGACTGCTGGGGAGGCATTCTCTACAGTTGGCTCGGCATTCAGTTCCAGACGCCATTTATTAATCTGGTGGTTCCCCCGCAAGATTATATAACATTGGCTGGCGACATAGAATACTTCCTGAATCAAGATCTTATCTTCCACGCAGAAGACCAGAAAAACACCTACCCGGTCGGGGCTCTTGATGGAGTGCGTATCCATTTTGTCCATGATCCAACCAGCCATGAGGCAAAATTAAAATGGAACCGACGAATAAAACGCATCAACAGACAGAACATTTTTTTCAAGTTCGAAACAGAAGATCTTCCCTTAATAAAATCCTTTGACAACCTGGCCGTACCCCGTAAAATTGTCTTCACCCGGAATCAATCGGCCACGAGCTCATCCGTGATCCTCCTCCAAGACCATGGAGTCGAAGGCCCCCAATTGCATCGGACCTGCTCCTCATGCCTCCGACACATAGACCTCATAAAATGGCTTAACACCGGAATTGCAACGCCTCCTGAACAATGAAAAATCATCCCCTTGTAAGCATCATCGTCCCCACTTTTAACCAGGCCCAATACCTGCCAGCCTGTGTTGACCACTGCCTTTTTCAAACCTACCAAAATCTGGAAATCATCATTGTGGACGGTGGCTCCACCGACACCACAAAAGAGTACCTGGTCGGACTCAAAAACAAAATCACCTCACAGAAGATGGAGCCGGTGAGCCATCTTGCGAAAAATGGCGAAATCATCCGGCGCTCCGTTCATGTCTATCCCCAGGATAGAAAAATTAAAATTATAACATTTGAAAAGGATATCGGCGCGACCCGCACCTATAATGAAGGGCTGCGCAAGGCGACAGGGAAATATTGCACCTATGTTGTCGGTGATGACCTGCCCCATCCATATATGATCGCGGAGATGGTGGCTGCCTTGGAGGCCGAGAAGGCTGACTTCATCTATTCCGACATGAATCTGGTTGACGATAACGGTTGTATAGTGCGCCAGATGCGGCTGCCGGACTATAATTTCAAAAAATGCTTTGCAGACTGGTTTCATCTGGGGGTGAGTAAACTGTACCGAACTGAACTGCATGAAAAAGTGGGGCTGATGGACGAAAAATATACTGGGGCAAACGACTATGATCACTACCTGCGTTTCGCCATGGCCGGCTTCCGATTCCATCATCTGTCAAGGATACTTTATTCTGTTCGCTGGCATGGTCCTGCAAGGAAAACCGGTCAGCATACGCAGGGACGTTATGAAATTTTGATAGAGGAGTCAAAGCAGTGTGCCAAGAGAGCACGCTCCTATCTTCAAGGAAAGCAACTTTCAAAAGAGCAAACACCATGAACAAAGCACCTACAAATTTTTTACAATATAATACTGCCCTGCTGCAACAGCATCGGCCGGAGTTACTTTCCTGGATAGGCTCCCCCTTACAAGAACCAGCCGGCTTTGCCATTGTAGTATCTCAAGATGGCCGACCGAACATTGAGGCCCTCCATCCGGTTACCCATACTCAAGAACTTGTGCATGACTTAGCCCATATTCAGGAAAGTTTTCCCAGCCTGCTTGAACTTCTTGCAACAGAGCAGGATGCTCTCATCTTTTTGGTGGGAATGGGCCTTAGCTACGAAGCAACGCTGCTCCTGCGTAAATGCCCTAAACTCCGGCTCGTTATATTTGAACCGAATGCCGCACTCTTTGCCGCAGCTCTCAAAGTGGTAGACCTCAGCCCTGTGCTCATATGCCCAAATGTTTCTCTCCATGTTGGCAAAGACATCAACATCCAACAGCTTCTACAACAGGAAGATGATGCGTCACGCGCTTTACCAATGCACCTTGTCTCCCACCAGAAACTGCTTGAACTATTTCCGGAAACATACGGCCCGATCTACAACAACTTACAAAATGAACTGCTACTGTTTAAAGGAAAACTTCAAACCATTGTCGCCCAGGGACCGCTTCTTTTCAGAAATACTGTGGCCAATGTGCCGCAGTTGATCAGGTCGGTGAGCGTCCAGGCTCTCAAGGATATTGCCCAGGTACTACCTGCGGTTTGCGTTGCCGCCGGACCTTCGCTTACCAAAAATGTGGACCTCCTCAAAGGCCAGGAAAATAAAGTTTTTATCATTGCCGTGGACAGTGCGGCCAAGATTTTAATCGACCACGGCATCACCCCTCATATCATACTGACCGTTGACCCTATTCCGGCTAGCATGACAAAGCTGCGTAATGTTATCGACACCCATGCTGAGTTGCCCCTGGCCTGGACACCAGATGCGTTTCCAGAGACAGTGCAGGGCTTTAAAAACGGGCCTAAATTTGTGATCCCCGGGGTCAATGATCTTTTCCGCCTATACCTGGATCCGCTCTTTGCCCAGGAGTCACCCTTTGCCCATATGCTTTCTGTTACGCATGCCGCCACGCAACTTGCAACGGTGGCCGGCTGTAATCCCTTAATTTTTATTGGCCTGGACCTGGCCTTAAGCGGAGAAAAAGACCACGCGGATGGATGCCCTGTTTCGTGGGGGAATCTTGATCAGACAGACCGGATAAAAATACCCGCATGGGATGGGGGCGAGGTCGAAACTGTTGCAGTTCTCAAAAACCAACTTCTTGCTCTGCAAAGCATTATCAGCCACAATAGCGAGATGCGATTCATTGATGCCACCGAAGGTGGCGCCCTGATCCCTGGCACAGAGGTGATGCTATTGCATGAGGCGCTCAGCAGATATGCGGACAAGGGAATGGCCTTTGATATAATTATTGCCAATGTCTTTAAAAAGGCAAAAAAACCCTCTTTGGACGCCGCTATCCATGCCCTAGTTGAATTGCAAAAATTAATAAACACGAGCCACAAGACAGCGCGAGAAGGCCTTAGAAATGGCAAAGAAGCTTACCTGCACTGGAGACTTTCCCAAATTCCCAACAAAAAAGTCCAGGCCTTAAAAAAGTTCAAAAAAACGATTGTGGCATCAGGTAATGCCTTTGACAAACTCATGGAACTGCTTGACCTCACCAATGCGCTTTATCCGCTTCGCGCTACGGCGCACCATGAATTCATCTATGCCCGTAAAATATTCAATAACTCCGCTCAGGAGAAGACCCCGGAACAACGTGTCATTGAAGAACTCGAACAAAATATTGCCTACTTTACCTCCTGGATTGCCACGACAAAGGAAGCTGAGACAATAATCAGCCCGGTTATCAAAGAAATGTCCGCACACAATGGCAAGGGGAAATAACCAACCAAATGATACACAGCCCTCAACAAAAAAGAGCGTTTATAACCGGCATTACCGGACAGGACGGCAGCTATCTTGCCGAACTACTACTATCCAAAGGCTACCTGGTTTATGGCCTTGTCCGGCGCGTGGCCTTCGAGGATGAGGCGCACCGAATGCCCCGGATTGCCCATCTGCTCGACCGGATCGAACTTATCCCCGGCTCATTGGAAAGCTTCCCCAGCCTCTATGGCGCCATCAGAAAAACCCAACCGGACGAAGTATATCATCTGGCAGCGCAAAGTTACGTGAGCACCAGTTTTGACGATGAATTTTCCACCCTAAACGCAAATATCAACGGCACCCACAATATGCTGGCCGCCTGTCGCGATCTGGCACCGCAGGCCCGTTTCTACTTTGCCGCGACCAGCGAAATGTTTGGGCGCCCCACTCAAGTGCCGCAAGACGAAAGCACCCCGTTTTTGCCGAGCTCCGCCTACGGCATTTCCAAAGTTGCCGGTTTTCATCTCACAAAAAATTACCGGGAAACTTATGGGATTTTTGCCTGCAGCGGCATTCTCTATAACCACGAATCCCCGCGCCGCGGCTTTGAATTTGTCACCCGAAAAATCACCTCCCATGCCGCCATGATCAAACACGGCGTAAAAAAACAACTTGAGCTCGGTAATCTGGACGCCCGGCGGGACTGGGGCCATGCCCGCGAGTATATGGAGGCAGTCTGGGCCATGTTGCAGCAGAAGCAGCCAAAAGATTATGTGATCTGCACGGGCCGGCTGCACTCCGTACGGGAGTTCTGCCGGACAGCCTTTGAACGCCTCGGACTTGACTACCGCGAACACGTGGTTTCAAGTGACAAATTCTTCCGGACGGACCCGGAACAGCTTGTCGGCAACCCTGCTCTTGCCACAAAAGATCTGGGCTGGCACTCCCGCGTATCGTTTCAGGATCTGGTTTACGAAATGGTGGACCACGACCTGGCTTACTACAAAGCAAAATGAATATTCTCCTCATCAACATGCCCATACGGATTCAAGCCCAGCCCAACGTGGTGCCGGTCGGCATTGGCATATTGTCCGCCCTGATCAAACAACAAAGCCACTCGTGTACTATCCTCGACCTCAATATCCATCGCCCTCCGCTGACAATTCCAGAAATACGCCGTCTGTTAACAACCTTTACTCAGCATTTCGATGTAATTGGCCTAAGCGGAATGATCACCACCCTGCGTTGGCAAAAATCACTTGCTACACTCTGCAGAGAACTCTTCCCTGAATGTATTCTGGTCAGCGGAGGAGGCTTGGCCAGCGACTTCGGACAAACGCTCTTTGAGTGGATGCCAGAATTGGATGTGGTGGTTATGGGAGAGGGAGAGGCCCCAATGACGGCGATCCTTGCGAAACCGGAAAAATTCCGCACCCAACAAACTGTATTAGGCCCAGAAATAACAAAGGATCTCAACACACTGCCACCGGTGGACTGGCAGGCCTTTGCCATGGAGACTTATCTGGCAAATCCGGTATGGGGAAAAGGGGCAGGCAACTCATCTTGGACATCCTTTGAAACAAAGCGCAGTATCAATCTCATCAGTTCACGCGGCTGCCCATACTCTTGTCGGTTCTGCGACCGACAAGCAACGGGAGGACGAAATTACCGGCTGACCAGCCCGGCACGACTTATGTTGGATGTGCAGGAGGTAATTGAGCTGTTTCAGGTGGATTTCATTGGGTTTGTCGATGACAACTTCATGGCTGACCGGAAACGGCTCCTGGCCTTTTTGCCACTCATGAAAACATCAGGGGTTGCCTGGGGCTGCCATGGTCGCATGAACGAAATTGACGAGAAAACCGTCCATACCCTTGCCGATGCAGGCTGTATATATATCGGATTCGGCGGCGAATCTGCCGACCCGTCAGTTCTGCGCAGAATGGACAAAAAAAACAACCCGACACAAATGTCTCGGGCCGTAAAACTATGTCAGCAACATGGCATAACCCCAAATTGCACATGGATTATGGGATACCCTGGGGAAACACGGGAATCATTACGCCGAACCGCGCAATTTATCATCAAACATGGCTTGAACCAAAAAAGTATGTTCGTGGCAACGGCGTATCCAGGCACTGCTTTTTTTGAGGAGGTGCAGGATAAAATTTTATCAGCCTATGGCTCACTGGAAAGGTATGTCCTGGATCTTGACGATGCCACTAAGGTGCTCACACAAAATGGAATAGTGCTAAATTTTTCCGATATGCCTGATCCAGAGTTTATAGAATGCCGAATCCATATTGAAGCGGGAGAGCTTAAAAAAATCTGATTACGAAATCAGAAAGAAGAAAACAAAACAGGCCATACCAGGAAAGACCAAATCGGGACAGCGCCGCACCTGTAATCGCTTACCGTTGGGGCAGCGCTGAACTTGGTCGCCTATCCTTTGATCAACTACAGTCAAATGACTCAGGAAGCCACTTTAATTGCTTGCGGATCCTCCCTGAAGCAGATCAAGGACGTTTGTGGTCATTGCGTTGGCTTGAGTAAGAGCAAAACCACCGGATTGCACCAGAACGTTCATTTTTGAAAAAATACTGGTTTCCTCAGCAAAATCGATGTCCATAATGTTCGAATAGGCATTCTGCACATTGAGCTGGGCGCTACTGAGGTTGCTGACATTGGCAATAAATTGATTTTGGGTGGCGGCCACCTTGATACGGATGGTGTTGAGATCATCTATGGCGGCGTCGACAAGAACAATCGCAGTTTGCGCATCGTTGGCCGTAAGAACGCTCAAATCGGAGAGGCGCAGGGTGGTTTCACTGGTGAGCTCGGTACTTGCCGCACCTCCGGCATTGGCGGCGAGCACCGAGCCGCTGGCGATCACCGAGGCGTTTTCCAGGGTCATAGCCAGATTAAGGGTGTTGCTGCCCGAGGTAGTGTAGTCAATGGCCGTGGGAGTGGCGCTGGCGCTGATGGTGCCTACCGTGGTGACAATGTCGTTGGTCAGCACGGTTCCGGCTTCGATGACACTACCAGAAGCCAAGGTCGAGCCCGCCGCCAGGGAAAGATCAGCGCTCAGGGTGTGGGCTCCATTGACGGTGGCATCGCCGCCGATGGTGGAGCCATTGGCCAGGGTGGAACCGCTGACCAGGATGGAGCCTGATTTCAGGGTCATGGACTGGGTAGTGGTCACAGCAGCGGCGAGGGTCGCATCTCCTCCCACGGTGGAGCCTGCCGCGATGCTGGTAACTCCGTTGACATCAGCAATGGTAGAGCTGGAGAGCAGGGTCATGTTTTGGCTGGTGGTCATAGCTGAATTGAGGGTTATATTTTCCCCGACATAGGAACCTGCGGTCATGGTTGAGCCGGATTTAATAATGGAGCCGTTTAAAAGCAACATGGCGTTGGTGATGGTTGCATCTGCCGAGAGTATAGCGTCTGCAGATAAGGTTGTTCCGGCTTCGATTGTCACGGCACCAACCTCGATATCGTTGGTGAGATAGGTGCCACCCTCCAGGGTGCTACCAATCTCGATGATGGAGCCGCTTGCAAAAAGGGAGTTGGCGGTAGTGGTAATATCGCCGTTGTTGACGGCGGTTCCCCCCAGCACGGTGTTTTTCTTGATGACGGAGGCGGTGGCCAGGACCGAACCGGTAAGGATGGTCGAATCCTGGGTCGTGGCGATATTACCGTTGATATCCGCGCCGAGCAGCGTTTTTCCCGCGGTGAATCCGGCTTCCAGGGTGGAGGTGCTTGCCAGTACCGAGCCCGTGGCCAGAGTCGAGTTGATGGTGGTGGTTAGGGACCCGGTAAAGCTTAAGCCCCCCGAGGCAAAATTAACCGCCAGCCCTTCGGAAAGGTTGCTCATGTTGATGGAATAGGAGCCGGTCTGGTAGAGCTGGATGGAGCCGAAGGTGGAAATGGCGTTTGCATCGCCGGCGGTCAGGGAGGTTCCCGTGCCGGCGACCTTGATGGCCCGACCGTCGCTGGATACGAGTTTGAGCTGGCCTTCGGCGGTGATGCTGGCGGTAATCCCATGGCTTGAGACTTTATTGTTGATTGCGGTAACCAGACTATTATCCGCATCGTTTGCCAGGGTTGTCACCGTGCCGATGGCGATATCGTTGATGGCGAAGTCCGAAGATGTGCTGCCCGCCTCCACCGGATCACTACTGGTTGTTTCTACCACATCATAGGCTGAGATGCCGGTGGTGCTTTTGTAAGCATTTATCGCGTCGGCCAGGGCTCCCATACTGTTTTCGGCACTGTTGTCATATTGCACAGACACAGATTTTATGGATAAGTTTTCGTTGGTGAGGTTGCTGTAAAAGTTGAGCTCCACCGCACCGCCCGTGGAATTGGTCAAGGTCAGCTCGGCGGTGCGCACATGGCCAACCTTGATACTTTCCGCCGAATCAACGGAAACAGAAAGTATCTCACCCGCATAGGCACCTACCTGGAATTTTTTATCGCTGAATATGCCAGTCAGCAGATTTTGCCCGTTGTAGGTGGAGGTCTGGGCGATAATATCGAGTTCTTCCAGTAGCTTGGTGATATCACTTTGAATGGTCTTGCGGGTAGCGGTTGACTGGCTGTCCTGCGCAGCCTGAATGGCTTTTGTTTTAATGGAAGCAAGGATATTAACTGATTCGTATAATGCATCGTCCATAATCTGCATGATGGAGACGCCGTCATTGGAATTGCGTATCGCCTGACCAAAGCTTTTTGCCTGAGAGTCAAGACCTGAGGCGATATACAGCCCGGCCGGATCATCAGCTGCCCGATTGATTCGGAGACCGGATGAAAGCCGTTCAACGGATTTTGCCAGGCTGTTGTACGAATTTACCAGATTGCCGTGCGCGTAGAGGGCGGTGCTGTTGGTGATTTGAAATGCCATGACGATCCTCCTTCCATTGAGTGATGTGGGCGGCCATCCTTGACCGTAAAGACGATGATTTGCTCCGTAAAATAAGAGCTTAATAAACTAATATAATTTTTTTCATTTTTTTCAAAGATTATTCGTAAAGTTTACTGGGGAATATGCCGATAAATGAATTTTTTCTTTTTCCCCGACAGGGACATGACTGCATGGGGAGCACAAAAAAACCCCTGCTACCGGATGTTCCGGTGCAGGGGCATGGGTGTCGCGACAGTTACCAAACAAGGTATTCAGGAAAGAGCAGCCACCGCCTTTTCAACGGCCGTAGCGATCTGGCCAAGCCTTTCTTCAGAAAGTTTGATGGGCACTGGGTACACAAGCAGCCTGTCCATGATCGCGGCTGATTTAGGCAACGCCTGGGCATCATAAACCACTCGTTTTTTGCCGCCTGGCTCCACAAACGGCCAACCTGATTTGGCAAGGGTGGCCCCGGCCAGCAGGTGCTCCCACTTGGGATAATAATGCCAGGTGTTTTCGGCAAAGCAGATGGCCCCGGCCCCGTTTTCAGCCAGGGCCTTTTTCACGCTCAGGGCCTTGTCTTTGTCCGGCAGGAAAAAAGCGAGAAAGGAGGCGTTGTCACCCTTCTCGTCAAGGATGGCCCTGAAAGTCACCCCTGGCAGTTTGGCAACAAGATTCTTGATGGCTTTTTTATTCTCCTGCTGGGCCGCGACGATGCCATTGAGCTTGGCCAGTTGAGCTAAACCGATGGCGCCTTGCAGCTCCATCATCCGGTAGTTGGAGCCGACAAAACTACGGCCCTCGCCGCCCCTGCCTCCGGGGTTTACCGCATGATCATGACCGTGATCGTGATACTCGCTCATATCCCGCCAAAGTTTTTCATCATTGGTGACAATCATCCCACCCTCACCGGTAGTCATGGTCTTTACCGGGTCAAAGGAAAAGGTGCCGCAGGCTCCGAAGGAACCAAGGCGACGGCCATTAAGACTGGCCCCGGCCGCTTGGGCGGTATCTTCCAAAACCGGGATTTTGTGCCGGTCGGCAATGGCCTTGATCTCTATAATCCTGGCCGCCGCCCCCATCATGTGCACTGGAATAATCAGCCTGGTCTTAGCGGTGATCTTCTTTTCCAGATCAACCGGATCCAGATTCAGGGTTTCATCCACTTCGGCAAAAACCGGGATGGCTCCAAGCTCAAGAATCGCCTCCCAGGTGGCGACAAAGGTAAAGCACTGGGTGATAACCTCGTCACCAGGGCCAATACCCAGAGCGGCCATCGCCACCTTTAGCGCCGCGGTACCTGAGGTGACGGCCTGGCCGTGCTTCACCCCGCAATAGGCGGCAAACTTTTCCTCAAAGGTACGGACCTTGTAGACCCCCTTGCGCTGCTCGGTAAACTCGTAGCGAAACAACACCCCGGTATCCAAAACCTCAAGAATCTCTTTTTTCTCTTCCTCGCCAAATATCTCAAAACCGGGCATGTATTGCTCCTTTTGGTTTTTCAGTGTGGACATGGTGGACATTGTGGATGGTGTCCACTCAGCACTCAGCCCTCAGCACTCAGCACTATCTTTCAGCCCCACCCTTCCATGGCCGTTTCATAGACCCGGATCACATCCTCAAGGGAGGGCTTGCGCGGATTATTTTCTACCGGTCTGGTCACGGTGAGGGCGATTCTGGCCATCTCGGGGATCTTCTTGGCCGGGATCTTCAGCTCGGCAAGGCTGGCCGGAATGCCGAGATCCTGATTCATCCGGTAGACAAATTCCACCCCGGCCTCGGCTGCCTCTCGTTCGGGCAGCCCATCTACCTTGGCGCCCATAACCTCGGCCAACATGGCAAACCTGCCAGGATTACCGATCAGGTTATAGGCCATCACATAGGGGAGCAGCACCGCATTGGCCAGCCCGTGCGGGATGCCGAACATCCCGCCCAGGGGATAAGCCATGGCGTGCACCAGGCCAACCCCTGCTGTGGCCAGGGCCTTGCCAGCCAACAGGCTGCCGAGAAGCATGTTGGAACGGGCCTCCAGGTTGCCACCGTGGGCATAAGCCTTGACCAGATTGGAGCTGATCAACTCAATGGCCTCCAGGGCATACATGTCGGAGATCGCGTGGGCCTGGGTGGAGACAAAAGCCTCCAGGGCATGCGTCAGGGCGTCTACCCCGGTGGTTGCAGTGATGTGCGGGGGCAGAGACACGGTCAGAGCCGGATCAAGAATAGCGGCATCTGGATACAACGGATCGCCATTCATCCCACCCTTGGATTTGGTTTTTTCATTGATGAACACGGCGGTAAAAGTGACCTCGGCCCCGGTTCCAGCACTGGTAGGGATCATGATCTTGGGCACCCCGGGCTTTTTGATCTTGCCCAGGCCCAGATAATCCTCGGCCTTGCCGCCGTTGGTGAGCAAGATGCTCACCGCCTTGGCCACATCCATGGCAGAGCCGCCGCCCGCCCCGACCACACAATCGCATTTCGCCTTTTTAGCCAGCTTGGCCCCGTTATCGGCCAATTTCAACCCCGGCTCAGGATCGACCTTATCGTAGAGCTCAAAGGCAATCTTGGCCTTGGCAAGGGGCGCTGTGATCCTCTCCGACAGCCCCGCCTTGATAAGACCCGGATCAATCACCAGGAAAACCTTGCTGCCGCCGAGTTCTTTTACCAGAGCAGGAAGATCGTTGATCGCATCCACCCCGAAACGAATTCGGGTGGGCTGAGTAACGGTAAATGATTGGGAATGCATAGTGTGCCCCTTTTTTGTTTAAATAACTTTCTGGTAATGATACTGTTCTAAAGAATCAAGGATCATTGAATGCGAATACGCAACTGTTCATCTTTAGGTAAAAATCGAACAAAAATCACGGAATGTAACTGTCTCAGCAGTGCCGCAGATGCGCGTGTCAATCGTCGGCAGCAGTGCCGACCAAGAGGCCTGCGAAGTGTGCTATTGCACATGAGCAGGCCGATGACAAAGCAGATGTGGTGCTGCTGAGACAGTTACGTGAATACTACTTTAGCGGGAAGTTACATGGCAACTAAAAAATCGAGCAGCAGCGACACCGAACAGCAAGAAATCTATGTAAGCCGTTCGGAAAAAAAACGACAAGCCAAGGACATTGAAGAGATCGCCAAGGAACTGATGGCCCTCTCCCCGGCCCTTATCAAAAAACTGCCCACAGATGATCTCTTGAAAACAGAACTGCACAATTCCCGCGACCTGAAAGGTGGCGCTCTCAAACGGCAGATCAAATTCATCGCCAGCATCCTGCGGGAAAACGGGGCCGATGCGGTTCTCGCCTTTTTGACCGAACGTAAGGGATCCCATCTGAAACAAACCGGGGAGTTCCACGAGTTGGAACGGCTGCGGGAGGATATTATCAGCGAAGTTATCATGGCAAGGGAAGAAGCCCAACGCAATCAGGAACACCTCACGGAAAGCTGGCAGTCCGAAACCATTGCCGTAGCCTGCCGCAGATTTCCGGACTTAGACCATAATGCCCTGAAAAAATCGGCCCTGCGCTATGCCGCCACCCGCAAGCCTGTCCATCGTCGGGAAATGTTCCGGCAATTACACGCGGCTATGGAACGTCAACAGTTTAATAAAACAACCCCGCCCTCCAGCGAGGCATAAAGGACGCATATGGAATACCGCACCGGCTCGATCAAACGGGTGTTTACCGTTCGCTTTGATGAAGGAGATGACTTTCTTGATGGCCTGCGTCAGCTCATCATCAAGGAAAATATCCGCTGCGCCTGGTTCCATATCTTGGGCGGCCTGCGTAAGGCCGGAGTAGTTACCGGTCCCAAGGAACCGGTTATGCCCCCTGAACCGGTCTGGGCGCAGATAGACGGAGCCAGGGAAACCCTGGGCAGCGGCAGTATCTACTGGGATGAGACACAGCCCCGCATCCATCTACATGCCGCCCTGGGCCACCACGGCGAAACCCTCACCGCCTGCGTGCGCAAGAACACCAAGGTCTATCTCATCCTGGAGGTTCTGATCCTCGAACTGGACGGCATCGAGGCCACCCGACCCTGGGTTACTTCAGGTGGTTTCAATCGTCTCACCTTTGACGCCTGACCTGCCCCTGTTTTTTTTATTTGACTTTTCCCCCGACTTTCCCGCATCATAAAAATAGTTCCCTATAAAAATGACGGTAATGTTGGGCATAACGCCCCTCCGCACAATACAGAGCAAGGGAGAAGTACCATGGCAACCAAAGAGAAAGTAAAAAAAGCACCAGCCGTAAAAAAAACACGGGCAACGATGCCACCCATCGAATTTACTTTGATGGCACCCGAGGCCAAAGAGGTTTTTCTGGTAGGGGATTTCAATGGCTGGCAGCCAGAAGGTTTTAAGATGCGCAAATCCAAGGATGGCCTCTGCCAGAAAAAGGTACAACTCAAACCAGGACGTTACGAGTATCTTTTTATTGTTGATGGCAACTGGTGGACAGATCCCCAACATGACGCCCGTTGCTGCAATCCCTTTGGCATGGAAAACTCGGTGATCCATATCCAAGGCTAAGCCGCAGCAGAAGATACTGTTGCTCGCTCAAACCAAAGGCAGACGAACAGAAAAAATAGCACCCTGGGGCTGAGCATCTCGCAGCGAAATCTCCCCTCCATGACTGTGCACGATCTGCTGTACAATGGCCAGGCCTAACCCTGTGCCTGTTTCCCGGGTAGTAAAAAAAGGCTCAAATACCCTTTCCCTGATGTTTTCTTCAATGCCATGACCATTGTCAATAATCTCCAGGACAATGGTCATGGACTCCGGTATCTCCTCAGCCCGCAGCAAGATCATGCCCTGTTCCATATTCCGACAGGCATTGGCACTGTTGGCCACCAGATTTAGCAGCACCTGCCTGACAAGCTGGGGATCGGCCCAGCATTCAAGATCGGGCGAAATCTGCAAATCAAGAATCAGGTCGGCGTTCCAGCCAGGATCCTGACCAAGGGTTTCCATGGCCTCCCATGCCAGATCCCGCAAGAAAAACAATTCCTTTGCCGGATTAACCGGCTTGGAGAAAAGAAGAAATTCATGGATTGTTGCATCCAGTCGGTCTGATTCCCGCATGATGATACCAAACAACCGCTTATTAACCGAATCGTCTTTAGTTTCCCTGTCCAACAACTGCACGGCCCCAGAGATAGCAGCGAGAGGATTCCTGAGTTCATGAGCAATACCGGCGGCCATTTTCCCAATAGTTGCCATTTTCTCGGCCTGTTGTACCTGGGCCTCCATCTTTTTTATCTGACTAAGATCCTGCATCGTGTAAACGCCGCCATTTTTGTTGTCCTCCTGAGCGGTTAACATGGAAAAGGAATATCCCACCGGTATCGTCTCCCCATTTTTCCGGGGAATGGTGGTCATGTGTCGCCGCTCATCTTGCAACAAAGCTGTTTTCATGCCAGGGAACATTTGAAAAAGTTTCTGGCCGATGATCTCCCCTGCCCTGTAATCTGTTATTCGTTCTGCCGCAGGATTGAAGGATGTTATCAGGTTGTCGGAATCAACCGTGATAATGCCGGTATTGATATCGTCAAAAATCTGTTTGTAAAGAAAAGAGAGCCGGTCATAGTCGCGCACGGTCTCAAACAATTCCGCTTCCGTTTTTTGCAACCGGGTAGAAAGCATAGAGCTTAAGATAGCAACCAGAAAAAAAGTGAGACTATAGATGATGAAATAATGGAGAAGCATCTGGACGGCAGCCAGATGACTGGGGTAGGCCGAGACAAAACGAGCAGCATATCCGCCATACTCGACCAGAAGCAGGCCGCCAAAGAGCAGGGTACTCAACGTAGCAAACAGCAGGCTTCCCCGCCGAAAAAGCATGAAAGCTCCCATCAGAATCGGGAAAAAATACACCACCGTAAAAACAGACTGACTACCACCGGTAAAAAAAACCAGCAAAGTAACCAGGATAGTATCAAGGGTGATCTGCAGGTAGCCGAAGCGGGAATAACAATGAATAACCCGTAGCATTAGAGCAGACAGGATGGTGAACAAGTAGAGTCCGGCAATGAAATAGGCAAGATAATGCAGCGGAGGAAGAAAGATGGACGGCGTCTTGGTCTGAAGCAGAACACTGCTCCCCAACATCAGGGAGAGAAAAAGTACCCTGAAAAACAGCAGCCACTGGATCTGTTTTTTGAGATGAATATTGGCGGCAAGCGAGCCGGTCTGCGGGCAAAGATCAGGAAGTCTCATCTGGCTTCAGCTCTTGTCTGGCCGTAATGGGCGGCAATCGCCATTTTCTTGGCTCTGGTAAGCTTCTTGATCTGACCTTCCCGTTGGGTTGCTTGCGCTCTGGAGGCGACCTGTTCAGCGTAAACCAGATGCACTGGCCGTCGCCCCCTGGTGTATTTCGCTCCCTTATCCGCGGAGTTATGTTCTGCGAGTCTTCGTGCCAGGTCTTTGGCAATCCCGCAATAGAAGGTGCCATCCTGACAGCTAACCAGATAGACAAACCAGGCGGGCAGATTGAGGGGGGGTGTCACCATCAGCCACCGGCCTTTTTTGTCTTATAGCCAAGGCGGACGAGCTCCACAAGCACCACCTCCCGCTGATCGCCCTGCACCTCGATCACCCCGTTTTTCACGGTGCCACCGCTGCCGCAACGCTGTTTGAGCTGCCTGGCAAGGGCGATCAACTCCGATTCAACCAGTGGCAAACCGCTGATCAAGGTCACGCCACTGCCCTTGCGGCCCTTGGTTTCCCGCGAGATCCGGACGATGCCGTCGTCTTTGGCCGGGGCCTTTTTGCACCCAGAGGGTATAAGTTTCGTTTGAGCAGGCAAGCTGCTCAACTCAGCTTTATGCCCACAGGCGCACTGAGACACAGGCTTTTCGCATTTCGGGCAGGTTCGGCCATGTTCTGTTGAATAGACCAGGCCGGAACCGTCTGCTGATTTCTTGCGCATATTCATCTCAAGCAAAGTCAGGTTAGCAGATTTTGCGGCATACGGTTATTCGATGAACAAATCGACAACTCTCTTTGCATTGGCAGGATTCAAGACCAAGGCTCCATGACCGTTTTCGGTATCTTCTATGCTGGCGATGACCTCTGCGCCTTGTTCGTTCAGCCACCTTGCCGTGCGGCGCATACCAGGAATTCCGTCACGATCAGGATTCCTGTCTTTCGCCCCAGCCACAGTAATCCATCTGGTTCCGCGTAAGGGATGATCGCCAAACCTGCCGGAAATGATCTCGCGAGTCGGAGGAAAATCCATCCCTACTCCCCCGGAACTGGCTACGATCAATGAGAAATACCGCCTGCCGCGGCCGGCATCGAGTGCCGCTACAGCGTAAGAGTTGGCAGCGCCCCGACTAAAACCGTGCAACATCACCTTGCGCGGTTGCCCGCCGAGTTTTTTCAAGATTAAATCTACTTCCCTGTAGATTTGATGCGGCTTCAGGTACGAGTCGTTGGCATCGCTCTTCCCGTTCCACCATTGCAGACAGATCAAGCCGATATTGCGTTCCTGCAAAAACTTATGCCAGATGGCAAGATCATCGGTAGCAAAACCCTTACTCCCATGCAACGAAACTATCCAATGTGACGGCTCAGAATTATCTGGTTTCCAAACCGTCAGAAAACTCTGCCCGTCTGAGGTGGGAAACACTTGGGGATAGAGCCTTTCACTATCTGCGTACCAACGGCTATGCTGTGCGAGTTGAAATACAGCTGAGGCACTCGGCGGCAGATCAGCCGAATGAACGATCATTGAATATGTAACGAGCCAGCACGTTAGCCAAACAGTCACCAGACGCCAGATGTTTGTTCGAGTGAATTTCATAGTTACTCTTTCGGTTGTCATTTTTTAATTGGCCAGTTAAGGCATTTGGCACCTTGAAAGTCAAGCTGCCAAACTTAACCCCAATGGTCTTCCACACCGTATTATTCCACCATTTTCAACATCCCGTCAATAGTGTTCAACCCACCAAGCCAGAAGGCCGGGTCATCCAGATTGACGCCAAAGGGCTTAAGCAATTCAGCCGGGGTATCACTGCCTCCGGCGCGCAATAGTTCAAGATACTTAGGGACAAAGGCCGCCCCGTCTTCCTGATAGAGATTATACAGAGCCAGAACCAAAAGTTCGCCAAAGGCATAGGAATAGACATAGCCAGGGGTGTTCAGGAAATGGGGGATATACGACCACCAGATCCCGTAATCCTCCCTTAAGCTGACCGAATCGGCAAACATGGCCCGCTGGGTGGTGAGCCAGTGGCGGGCCAGCTCTGCAGGGGAGAGTTCGCCGCTTTCCCGCCGGGCGTTGTGCACCGCATGCTCGAAGCGGTTCATGGAAACTTGGCGGAACACGGTGGCAAAGATGGACTCCAGTTTCTGGCAGATGAAGGCCCGCCGTTCCTCCGGGTTGGTCAGGAGCCTGACCTGGGAGTTGAACAGGAGCAGCTCGGCGAACACCGAGGCGGTCTCGGCCAGAACCAGGGTGGTGGAGGAATTGTAATAACCGTTCCTGGCGGCCAGGAACTGGTGCACCCCATGCCCCAACTCGTGGGCCACGGTGGAGATGTCGCGCAGGCTGCCGGTGTAGTTCACCATTACATAGGGATGCACCTCCGGCACGCAGGGGTGGGCAAAAGCCCCGCCCCGTTTGCCTTCGAGGATCGGGGCGTGAATCCAGTATCGTTCAAAGAATTGCCCGGCGATTTCCCCCATCTCCAGAGAAAAATCATCAAAGGAAGCCAGCACCATCTCCCTGCAGGTATCCCAAGGCACCAGGGCCGTGGGCAAGTGAGGCAAGGGGGCATAGCGGTCATAATCGCACAACGATTCCAGACCGAGAATCCCCTTTTTGAGCCGGTAGTAACGCTGGACAATATCGTAGCGGGCCGTGACCGCCTCGACCAGCACCGTAACGGTTTGGTCCTCCAGTTCATTGTAGAGGTTCATGGAGCTGACCCAGGATTCGTACTTGCGGAGCCGATCGTCGATCATCTTTTCTGCCAGCAAGGTATTGAAGATGTGGGTCAAAACATGAAGCTGGCTGTTAAGCCCGGCGGTGAGCTCGTCAGCCGCCTGAGACCGGACGACTCGATCCGGGCTGTAGAGGTCAGTCAAGACTTCCTCTTCAGTCCGTTGTTTTTCCCCGAACTTTAGATTGCCCATGATCTTTTCAAAAAGGTTGATCCAGCTGGAGCGTCCCACCGGTGCCTTTTCGATGAGCAGGGTTTCCTCGGCCATGGAAAGCAAATGCCGGGCATAACGCCGCATGCTTGCAAGATAATGGCGGTATTGAGCCAGGGTCTCCCCAGCCAGCAAGGTATTGGCCGCGGAGTCCTCCACCTTGCTCCATTCCAACTCAAAAAATACGGTCTCCCGGCCGATCCGACTGCCCGCCTCCTTGATTTTTTGCAAAAAAGCGCCGGCCGGGGCGTTCTGTATTTGGGTGGTGAAATTGAGAAAGGCAAAGGTGCCAATTCTGCCCATCATGGTTTCAAGCTTTTCCAGGCGCAAGACCAGGGCGAGAAGCTGACCCGCGTCAAGGCTTGCGACTTTGCCCGCGAACTGTTCCTTGATAGCTTTCGCTTCCTGCTCGCACCAGGCAATATCGGTCTCAACCTTGGGATCATCAAGGTCCTGGTACAGATCGGCAAGCTGCCAGAGAATCTCCGTGGTGCCGAGTTGTTCGTTTAATGGATTGGTCATGATTGTGTTCCTTTGTTAGCGCCATGCATCAAGACTGAGTGTGCAGGGTTAAGCTTGTGCAAAATTTGCACATACTGACTATTCTCTCAAACTCGCAGTGATGATAGTGGCTCCAGATTATGATATTTGAGGCGGCGGGAAACCCGCCGCTTACACTCAGTTTAAACTGCCAAGAAATCCTCGGTAGTTGCCACACCGGTTTGTATTAACCGGCAATATGCAAATTTTGCACACTCTCCTTGGGGTCAGGCTTGCCTTTCTGCTATTTGCTAAGCTCCAGCCTGAATGCCTCGATCTGCGCATTTAATTCGGCGTCTTCAAGTGCCCCCTCCAGCATCCGCCGCCCAGCTCTTCCCAATGGCGCAATATCCCGGTTCAATATTCTCCCCAACTCCGTGAGGCAAATTCTTGGTGACTCACAAACCAGGAGCGCGGCAAACGCTCGGGCCTCGGAACATGGTCTTGCCTTGCCCGGCGCCTTCAACTTTTCAAGGGTGATCTCGTATCTTTGGCACACAACCATGAGAACATCGTCGAGGTTGTAATCCGCTACCCGCGGTTGCTTTGTTTTCGTAAGGGCTTCCTCGGTAAAATTGTCATCGCCGAGAATCCGTCCTTCACAGGTGCCACTGTGGAATTCGTTTCTTCTTGTCTCTCCGATTCCGTCTGCCACGAAACTTGCGTAGGACTGTCTGGCCTTCTGGATATTGGGGGAGAACATCGATAAAACCAGATCCGTTGTCAACCATGGCAGCACCTCTTTGCCCAAATATCCGTGATGCCCACTCCACGGATAGGCCTCGGGCAAGGGAACCATCCCGGCACGGACCGGATTGAGGTGGATATACCGGACGATCTCCATCAGATATGCGTCAGCGTCCAGCAACAGCGCCTTGTAGCGCCCCTGAAATACATGCCCCGTGCGGGATTGTGCATGGTTGATCCATTTGGTGTAGCGCAGGGAAAGATTCTGCATGATCTGTGACAAGGGGATGTTG